>Ga0315280_10011311_pt1 | contig 10992 bp, 9 predicted proteins | sample YL17G06_40_MG_FD_203697 | JGI IMG/M metagenome (GOLD analysis project Ga0315280, IMG submission 203697) | Sediment microbial communities from Yellowstone Lake, YNP, Wyoming, USA - YL17G06_40 | ecosystem: Environmental > Aquatic > Freshwater > Lake > Sediment | place: USA: Wyoming | collected... | reverse complement strand
GCCATTGCTTTTAAGTCGGCGTGTTTCAACAAGCGTGCCATGATGCAGTCCACGTTTCTAGACATGTAACGAGTTTCATCTCTGATGTCGGCTAAAACTAGGTTGGTTGTTCTCCAGTCTATGTAGAGTGAGTGTCCACCTAACTGAGTCATTGCCACTTCAAAAGAAATTCTTGTTCGCGTGGAAGTTTTCTGAAAAATCATGGCTAAAGACTTATCCTTAAGCGCTGTTCGATATTTTGCTGGATTTTTCTTAATTTCAATGGATTTCTCAATTACATCTGCAATCTGTTTTGGCGTCCAATCTTTTAGAGCAAGTAAATGCATTTCAATCGCCTTTTCTAGACTCTGCTTTCAATTTTGGAATTAAAAGGTTTATGGAAACATTAATTTCATGTAACGCTCACTCATACACAACGTAGAAACAGGAAAGCACCTTAAATGATTCTGATTGTAGCATCCACAACCGACCTTGCCAGCGTGAACATCGCCAAAAAACTCATCAGCAACTACAAGTTTGAGAAGACAGAGACAAGTTTTCAACAGAATCCCATATACTCAAAGAAAATTCAAGATATCGAAGTCAAGCTTGTTTTCATCAATCAAGAAACTATCTGGGCACAGAATATAACTGACCATTTTTCTCCCCAACTAGTAATCTTTGTTTCAAGACACAGCGGCGTAGCAGGCATTCCAACGCTTTCTGTTCACACACCAGGCAACCTCACCGAAAAAGCAGAGTTTGGCGGTTTACCGAGAAAGATATCTGTCTCCTCGGCTAGTGCCATGAAAAATGTTCTTTTAGAAATGGTTAGATTACGGAAGGAAATGTCTCTGAATTATGAGGTTTCGTACGAGTGCACACATCACGGTCCATCCTTACCCGTGCCAACTATGTTCACGGAATTGGGTAGTTTACCAGAGCAATGGAAAGATTTGAAGGCTGCAGAGGCTGTGGCACACGCAACCATGGCAGCGATTTTAAAAAAGTCAAATTATCCTGCAGTTTTAGGCGTTGGCGGTCCACATTATAACAAAAGGTTCACAGAGATAGCTTTGTCAACATCAAAGGCGTTTGGACACATCATTCCAAAATACGCCACTCCATACGTAGACTCAGAAATGATAAAACAGTGCATTCAACGAACTCTTGAAAAGGTTGAGTCAGCGGTTTTCGACTGGAAGGGCATGAGAGGCGCAGACAGAGAACGCATAGCTAACGCACTGAAGGAATTGGACATTCCAGTGGAAAAGGCTTAGAATTTTTAGAATCGTTATGAGTTTTTGTTCTTCTATGGATTCCACATTTCTCACATTTCAAACAAATGTGTTTAAATGCGAAACATTTAAATAAATGTGTTACATATCAATTAATTGAGGTAAATGCGATGGAAGAAGAAAAGAAACGACAAGTTTGCTTTCGAATCGAAGAGAGTGTTGTAAAAGAAATGGAGAACGTTCGAGAAAAAACGGGGGTTCCAATCAGTACTCAAATAGAACTTCGGTTAAAAGGTTACAAGATAACAAAAGCTGAAAAAGAAACTTAAGTCAATTCCTCGGCAATACTTTCCAGATTCTTGCGTATCTCTTCCATTTCAACCTCGACTTTTTTACTCCAAGCGTTGTCATCATCATTTGGAAACTTGCTTGCTATTTTCAGGAAATCCGTTGTCATCTTGCGGATTTTTGTCTTTTCTTCTTCTGTTAATTGGGCAAATTCCTCATTGATGCTTTCCCTTATATCTTTCATCATTTTGACAAGGTCTTTTCTAAAATCTGCAAGTGGGATCATACAGTCCCTGTCTTCTCATGTATCACAAAAATTTCGCAGTCTTGTTCTTAAATCTCCTCTTAAGAGTCGTTTTTGTAATACTCTATCACGATGTTCTTCATAGTGTTTTGATAGTATTCCCAGAAAGAACTCAGCAATAAAGCCTGCGAGAAAACTTAATGCGATATAAATATAATTGAGAATTTCTTCATTCATGTCGTTTCATCCAAAATCTAACTAGTTCTTTTGATTGTACAATAAGTTTTTCGCATTTCTCACATTTAAGTACATGTAATTTTTCATCCATCGGCTAATGTAAATCTGGAGTTTTAGCATGAGAGCATTTGTTAATATTGTATGCCTTTGTCTGTGGGTATTTCATCTGGATGCTTAATGTCAATGACTTCATTTACAAAATCAGCGAATTCTACAAGCTTTTTGGGAGCACGTCTTCCAGTCAGCACCACATTTGTTTCTTTGGGCACAGTTTTTAGAAACTCAATCACTTCGTTTACGTCTAAAAGTTTGCAGTCTAAGGCAAGATTGATTTCGTCTAAAACTAGCAGCCTTGGCTTTTCTTTAGCTTTCTTCTTAGCCATGTTCAATGCCCTTCGACACAGCTGTCTATCTTTTTCGGTGAGATTTTTGAGTCCAATCCAGCCTCTTCTTCCAAACTGGTAAATCTCGTAATTGTCTGGCATTTTCTTCCTAAACTTGTATTCACCTGTGTTCTTCCACCACTTCAAAAATTGAATGATAACAACCTTGTAGCCGTGTCCTAAGCATCGCAGGGCTAAGCCTAAAGCGTTTGTCGTCTTTCCCGCACCTTCTCCAGTGTACAGATAAACCGTTCCTCTCTTTCCAACCATTTTTCCCGCCTCACAACTTCATCTTCATGCACATATGGGACAGACTTGACTGAAATCGGCAACTGTTCCCTCACTTTCAATTGGTCGCAGAACCTGCACTTCACGGCTGCCGTGACGATAAACAGTTATTCCTTTGCATCCCAGCTTGTAAGCAAGCATGTACGCCTTCTCAACATCATTAGGCGTTGCCCAATTTGGAAAATTAATAGTCTTTGAAACAGCATTGTCCGTGTACTTCTGAAACACCGCCTGCATACGAACGTGCCACTCAGCGCTCACATCGTGAGCTGTCACAAATAGTCTGCGTATTTCCTCTGGAACTTCTTTCACGTCTTGAATGGATGTGCGTTTGGATATTTCCCTCATTAATTCTTCGCTGTAAAACTCTTCTTTCAGAGCAATTTTTTCAAACAGAGAATTAACCTCAACCAAACTTCGTCCTAGGCTCTCTGCAACCTCACGCACATATGCGATGGCGAAGAGAGGCTCAATTCCCTGTGAACAACCAGAGATGATGCTGATTGTTCCAGTAGGCGCAACAGTTGTAACCGTGGCGTTGCGCATAGTCTTCCAATTTTTTTCCCATATGCTTCCGCGGAAGTTTGGAAAGCTGCCCTTTTCCTCGCCTAATTCGGCGCTCATCTTGTGTCCTTCGGCGTTTATGAATTTCATTAGTTCTTCTCCAGCGCTGAGACCCTCTTCTGTGTCGTATTTGATGCCTCTTTTGATGAGCATGTCGGCGAAGCCCATGACGCCTAAGCCAATTTTTCTATTGCCTCTCGTGATTTGCTTTATCTCTGGCAGCACGTAGACATTAGCGTCGACAACATTGTCTAAGAATCTAACAGTCAACCTAATGGTTTGTTTCAGTCGGTCCCAATCCATCTTTCCATCTTCAGTTACAAACTTGCTAACGTCGATGCTTCCCAAATTGCATGATTCGTAGGGCAGAAGCGGCTGCTCTCCACATGGGTTTGTGGATTCCATCTGTCCAAATTTGGGGGTTGGATTGTGCTTGTTTATGGTGTCTATGAACACGACTCCTGGTTCGCCGTTTTTCCAAGCCATCATAATAATTAGGTTCCATATAGCCCGAGCCTTCAACTTCTTCACAACAGCGCCGTTTCTCGGATTTATCAATTCAAAGTCAGCGTCCTTCTCAACAGCGTCCATAAACTTGTCAGTCACAGCCACAGAAATGTTGAAGTTGCGCAGGACGCCTTCCCTCTCTTTCGCCACTATGAAATCCATGATGTCTGGGTGGTCAACGCGCAGTATGCCCATGTTGGCGCCTCTTCTGCGACCGCCTTGCTTCACCACTTCAGTTGCGGTATCATAAATTGTGGCGAAGGATATTGGTCCTGAAGCTATGCCTCCAGTGGATTTCACAATGTCTCCCTTTGGTCTAAGCCTAGAAAACGAGAAGCCTGTTCCACCGCCTGTCTTATGAATTATAGCGGTAGCCTTGAGCGTGTCAAATATGCTTTCAATAGAATCTTCTATAGGCAGGACAAAACATGCGCTTAATTGACGAAATTCAGTGCCTGTATTCATAAGCGTCGGCGAGTTGGGAATGAAATCAAGGCTAGTCATCATCTGATAAAATTCTTCCTCCAATTTGGCAACTTCTTTGGCGCTTTTTCCGTATTGTTTCTCAACTTGGGCTATGCCTTTAGCTATGCGCCTAAACATTTGAGCGGTTGTTTCTATTACGCGTCCGTTTTCGTCTTTGCGCAGGTATCGTCTCTCGAGAACTAGAATGGCGTTCAAGGGCAGTTTTAATTCATCGACCACGCCTAGCAGCAACTTCATCCTTCTTATCTCAGCCCGTTTCTGCCTATACAAAATGTAAGCCTTAGCCATGCTGGCTTGACTATTCTCTATGAGGGTCTTTTCAACCAAGTCTTGAACCTGTTCGACGGTTGGTATTTCATTAGGCTTGAGCTGTTTCTCCAGCTTTCCCACAACCTGTTCTGTAAGCTTAACCGCGAGAGTTCGCTCTTTACCGCCAACGGCTTTTGCAGCTTTCCAGATGGCTTCGGTAATCTTGTTAGAGTTAAAATCAACGATTCTGCCATCTCTTTTCTTGATTTTTTTGATTCCAGTCACGTTGAGCCCTTCTTCAAAATGCACAACCGATTTCTCAATTATATAGAACTTTCGATGAGTATATGTAAGCAAGTTTTAAGTGTGTTTTGAAGGTTTACTTGATAACCTCTCTATGATAAGCGGGTTGTGTACAAGCATGATGGAAACTTATCCATGGTGGAACGACAAACAACGCCAACTGGCTGAAGAAGCCAAAAAGTTTGCGGACGAAAATCTGTCGCGTGGTGAAGAGATAGCTTGGACAAAAGAGTTTCCAGCCGACCTCATAAAGCAAGTTGCCAACAGAGGCTGGTTCGGCGCGTTAATTCCTAAGAAGTATGAGGGCTCAGAGACTGGCGTAACTGGTTGCTGTATAATAGCTGAAGAACTAGCCCGTGTATGCTCGGCTTTAACCTATGCCTACTGTTTGACTCTGTTGGGCGGCTTGGACCCATTGCTCAAGTTTGGCAACGAAGCGCAGAAACAGCGATGGGTGCCACAGATTGCAAAGGGTAAGTTGGGCGCTATCTGCATCACCGAACCTTCCATAGGCTCAGATGTGACTGGAATCGAAACCACAGCCACTCTTGAAGATGGCGCGTATGTGCTGAACGGCAAAAAACGGTTCATATCTAACGCTGGAGTAGCCGACATCTACCTCGTTTTCGCAAGGACAAGTGAACGCCCCGAAGACAAAGCGAAATACGCGCACCTAAGCGCATTCATAGTTGAAAAGGGCATGAAAGGCTTCACAGTTGAAAAAATCAACGAGCTGGGCGGCTGGATTGGCTTACCCAACGGATTCTTAAACTTCGACAATGTAAGAGTGCCTCTTGAGAACCGAATAGGCGCTGAAGGAGACGGCTGGAAAATCCTTATCGACGGACTAAACTTTGAACGCAACTTGTTTGCCGCTGGTATGCTTGGACCCATGCGGGAAGCCATAAAATACGCTGTTGGTCACGCTCAGAGACGCTTGCAATTCGGTGAACCAACAATCGAGTTTGAGGTGAACCAGTTTAAAATTGCAGACATGTTGGCGCAGCTGCGAACTGCACGTTTGCTCACGTATTATTCAGCCTATCTCATGGATTTGAAGCTTGACACGGTCATGGAGACAACTTTAGCTAAACTCTACGCTTCCGAAGCCTACGAGCATTTGGTTATCGACGCCCAGCAAGTCATGGGTGGAGACGGTTGGACACGATTCTATCCGCTTGAGACGTTCATGAGAGATGCCAGAGTGAATCAGTTGGGTGCAGGAACAAGCGAAGTTATGCGTATGGTTTTGTATCGACAGGGAATAAGAGCCATGGCTGACGAGTTGAAGATGCCTCATCGACGCATTCATCCCAAACTAGGCGTACCCACTTCCACACCAAAACCAAAAGTTGTCAAAGAAATTAACGAGAAGACATTGCTAGAAGTGTTGGCTGAAGACTACAGAGTCAACCCAGGGCTTTACATGAGCCGAAGCGACATGAAAGATAGACTAGCAGACGTGAGCGACGAGCAACTCAACCAACTCTTAACAACACTTAAGACCAAAGGCTTAGTCAAACTCTACAAAGACAGACGCGGCGACATAACGCTGGCTAAGGCAACTTACAAAGGCTTGAAACAGGCGAAGCCGCCAGAATTTTATCAATGGTATCCAGAGTGGATAAACAAAGACCTACTCTTCTAACATTTTTGTTACTTTAACAAAGAATTCAGTTGTTGAAATAATAATCTACTATAGTTTTTGGGGCTCAAAAGCCGTAGGCTTAATAAAGCAATGCTCTTCTAACTCCTCTTTTATCATCCCCACTCAAAACATTTGTTAAAATGGTGAGAAAGCATGGTGCTAAGAGTTTCTGCAAAAAAGATTTTAGACGACAAAAGCGCGATTTTGGCGTTAGACCCGTGCGGTTCATTCAAAGATGTTTTGGCTTTTTCTGAAAACTTGAAATTGGCAATTAAAAATGTTAAGGCTTTTCATCTGCCCGAGAAAGTGAAGGTTGGTCGCCACTTAATTCGCTATGCCAATGTGGACAAAGTTGTCTTTGCGGGCATGGGTGGCTCAGCTATGGCTGGAGACGTAGTCAAAGAATGGGCTGAGGGCGAAGCAAAAGTACCTATGGAGAGTGTTCGAAGTTATCATCTTCCAGCCTATACAGACAACAACACGCTGGTCTTTTTGATTAGTTATTCGGGGAACACTGAAGAAACGCTGAGTTGCATGCTAGACGCTGTGAAGAAAGGTTGCAAAATGATTTCTATCTCGTCAGACGGAACCCTGCGGAGAGTCACCCAAGCTTTGGGCTTGCCTCTTGTCAGTATTCCAAAGATGGCTGAAGCCAGATTTTCCTTTCCATATTTGTTCACGCCTCTTCCCTACCTGTTGGCAAAATTGAGAATTCTGTCTCTGGATAAGGTTGAAAAAGAAATGAGTGAAGCCACAGACATAGTAGGCAAACTCCAACGAGAATACACTATTGAAACGCCTCTCGAAGAAAACTTTGCTAAGAAGGCTGCATTTCAAATTTTTGGCACGGTTCCAATCATCTACTCTTACAGTCAATATCGAAGTGCAGGATTGCGCTTCAAGACCCAAGTAAACGAAAACTGCAAACTTCCAGCCGTATTTGATGTTTTTCCTGAACTCGACCACAACGAAATAATGGGTTGGGAAGCATCAAAACAGATAATCAAACATTATACATTGATTCTGCTCCGTGGACCAGAAGAGCCTAGAGAAGTTAAGACTCGAATTGAGGTTTTGAAGGAGAAATTCTTCACCAAGGCTAGGTCGGTGATTGAAATTAATGCGCAGGGTCAGACAGCCTTAGCGAGAATTTTCTCTTTGTTTTTCACAGCCGACATGATAAGCATGTACCTCGCCGTGTTGCACCGCCGCGACCCAGTGGCTTCCAAAACCTTTCAGTTACTCAAATACGAAATGACAGAACGCTTAGGAACCTTGAAAAAATTAGAAGAAGAAATTCGAAAACTGGCCAACGTGTAAATCTAGTTGCACCACAAAATATATTTACCTGCTTTAGCTTCCGCCAACAGTTTGCAGAGTTTTTGATGCGAAATCCTCTATTAAAGTGCCGCAAATTTGGCATTTGTTTTCTCCCGCTTCCTTTTTCATGTCCATTATTTCCATACGAATCTTTTCAATCTTTTTTGCTTGAACCGCAGTTTTCCTATGCGTATGAAGAAGATGTATACATCTCATTCCCATTTTCCCAAGAAGTGAAAGCTTTTTCAAATAGGGCAGTAGTTCTTCAAATAATTGGCGGTTTTCAAGCGTGGAGAAAAGGTTATCTTGTAAGTCTGCAAGTTCTTTGAACTTACGCTTTAGAGCTTTTGCAGCTTCTTCCCACCTCTTCGTTTCCCAATTTTGCCAAAAACTCTCAACAAGCTTATGAAGTTCAGGGGATTCGGTTTTCCATAAGAAAGAGCTTTGCGACTGTTCAGCGAAAGCCCGTAAGTGCTTATAGGCTTTTTCTCCCGCAACCTTTCTTAATGCTTTTTCCCAGGACCGTTCTAGATCGTAGTTTTCTGGATCACGTAAGTAGTCGGCTATCGTAAGGAGCGGAATTTTAGAAGCTTCTGCTTCATTCATTGGGTTAGAAACAAAGCCTGAAACGTGCTTGTAAAGGTCTTTAGGTCGACCTCTCAATGGACCTAGGAAAAGGCGGAATCTGTTATAGTCGTTAACTGGATAATTGTCCCAAATGAAGGGCTTCCTTTTTATGGCTGCCCCAAAGCCATCTGCGTGGTTGCATGTAATTTGTGGAGAGCACACCTTTCTTCCAGTCCACATAATAAAAACATCTTGGTCTGTGCCGCTTCCTAAAGTCTCTAGATAAGGTGTCAACGAAGTTCCCGTATACTGCGTGGGACAAAGGATTAATACAGTTTTAGAATCCTTCGACCTTAAAAACTTTAAGAGCCTATTAGTTAGATGTGCTTGAGCTTCAGCTAGACTTTTGAAAGTCCTTTTATCTTCTTCATGTTGAAGCTTCATAGGAATATCGTCGAGAAAAAGTCCGAACCATTTTACACCCATTTTTCGAACAGTTTCTACCTTTTTAGTCAAAGTTTCGAAGTCTTCGTCAAGCGAGTAACGAATTGACAGTCCAGGGCTGATGGCAAAGCAAAAATTGATGGAGTTCTGTTTTGCAGTTTCGATAAGAGCCTTTAACTTTGCAAGTTGATCTTGTGGATAAGGTTCACTCCAACGTTCTCTATGAAACGGATCATCTTTAGGTGCATAAATATACAGCTTGAATTCGCATTCTCGGAAAAATTTAATCATTTTCAGCCTTTCCTCGTGCGACCAAGGCGGTCCAAAAAAACCTTCCACAACTCCACGAATCAGAAAATTAGACACTTTACTTTGAGGCATAAAATGGCATTTATCAGTGTTAGTATTTAAGCTGAAAGGTCTATGTGTCAAGGCTGGCATCATCTCGATTCGAATGAGGAAAGGTAAACACCGAGTCGAAAAACCGAAGTCTCCAGAGATGGCTCCAAAATACGAAATAAGCAAGATTTCAGAAATATTTGATATGCTGAAAAAACTAGAGAAATAGCAGTAAAGGGCTTGTTATTAGGCATCGCTGAAGCCTTATGCCATCGACACAACACTTCAAAAAATTTATATTCAATAGAAGTTCTTTATAAGAACTTTATCGTGTTCAATGGAGTTCGAAAACCTTGAAAAAGAGAGAGAAGTACGGTCATTTTTCTGAGGATGGCTATGAGTACATTATTACGAGACCCGACACGCCTGCACCATGGGCAAATTATGCTTCCAATGGCAAATATCATGCAATTATTTCTAACACAGGCGGTGGAATCAGCTATTACATAACTCCTAGGGCCAACCGCCTCATCAGGTGGCGATATAATTCACTTCCCATCGATCGGCCTGGTAGATACATTTACTTGAGGGACAATAGTGATGGGAAATATTGGTCGCTTACTTGGCAGCCTGTCCTTAGAAAATTAGACTCATACCAGTGTAGACATGGGTTAGGTTATACAGTTATATCATCCACTTATCGCGACATCTACGGAGAAGTGCTTTATTTTGTCCCGTTGAAGGACAACTTGGAGATTTGGCGAGTTACTTTAGAAAATAAGGGAAAGGCAACTAAAAAGATTAGCTTGTTCCCATTTGTGGAACTCTGTCTTGGCGACGCTTTAGGTGATCTTATCGGCCATCCTAACAATCAACATTATAATCGCGTAGCTTTTAATGAGGAAGACAACGCTATCTACGCCACTAAAGTAATGGGATTGTCTGAGGATTCAGTGAAGAATGAGGGTTGCTGGAGCAAATACGTCTTTTTCTCCTCAAGTTTAAAGGCTGTCGGATTCGACGGGAGAAGGGATAAATTTGTTGGGGAACGACTCTATCGTTCTGAAGCCAATCCTATCGTGGTCGAAAAGGGCATGTGTACTAACTCAGAACTCACGTCGGGAGACGGGGTCGCCGTATTGCAGCATAACGTTACTCTGAAACCGAAGGAAAAAATTGAATTCTGTGTTTTAATGGGTGTAGTTGATAGAGTAAATTATAGAGCTAACGCTAAACCGCTTTTGAGGAAATACAGAGACATTAAGAATGTAGACAAAGAATTCCTTAATTTAAAGTCCTATTACAAAAATCTTTTAGATTGTGTTTGGGTGGAGACGCCTGACCCTGATATGAATTTAATGCTTAACATTTGGACCAAATATCAGACTAAAGTTTGTTTTATAGGGGTTCGCGATGCTGGCTACTACCATGGCGGGTTGGCTTATGGAGTCGGGCTGAGGGATCTAGCTCAGGATCTTTTTGGACCGTTGACCTTTGAACCTGAGTTGGTTAAGGAACCAATAAAAGAATTGACAATGAATCAATTTTCCGATGGAAGCACTTATCATCATTTCTACCGCATAGTCGGAGGAGGGATAAGAACTGGTCACATGGACGACCCGCTCTGGATACCCATGGACATAATTTGGTATCTGAAGGAAACAGGGGATTTCGCTTTTCTAGATGAGGTAACGCCTTATGCGGATAAGGGTAAGGCAACAATCTTCGAACACCTCATCACCTCTATTGAGCATATCCTAGCCAATTTGACTCCACGTGGCCTTCCAAAAATCATGGGTGGAGATTGGAACGATGATCTGGACAATGTAGGCCCTGAAGGGAAAGGGGAAAGCATGATGGTGGCTGCGTTCCTATGCTATGTTCTCAAAGAAACCATAGGTTTGTTGA
>Ga0315280_10011310_pt1 | contig 10992 bp, 11 predicted proteins | sample YL17G06_40_MG_FD_203697 | JGI IMG/M metagenome (GOLD analysis project Ga0315280, IMG submission 203697) | Sediment microbial communities from Yellowstone Lake, YNP, Wyoming, USA - YL17G06_40 | ecosystem: Environmental > Aquatic > Freshwater > Lake > Sediment | place: USA: Wyoming | collected... | reverse complement strand
GGCGTCGTCGGAGGGCGGATCAAGGAGCGGGTTGTGCTACGCGACCTATTCTTCCGGGAAAAATTCGAATACCCTTCTTTTGCCTGGAGGGAGGCACTTGTCAACGCTCTTGCCCACCGGGATTATCGCCTCGAAGGAAGCGCCGTCGAAGTCTGGATGTTCGATGAGCGCATCGAGGTGCGCAGCCCCGGAAAGCTCCCCGGGCCCGTGAGGATTCAGCAACTATTCCACAGGAAGCGGGTCCATTATTCCAGGAACCCTCTGATCAGTCGCGCCCTTGCCGACCTGGGCCTCATGCGGGGGTTAGGCGAAGGGCTTCCTCAGCTCTTCCGGGAGATGGAGCAACATGGGCTGAATCCGCCGGAATTGAAAGAGGAAGGGAATTTTTTCTGCTTGATTCTAAAGAATACGCCGGTTTTCGATGAAAGCACGCTGGCCTGGCTGAAGCGCTTTAACGGCCATACCCTGAATCCACGCCAGAAGCGAATTTTAGCTTATGCCAAGTCCCACGGAATGATCTTCAGCAGTCCGGATTACCAGAAGTTTGGCGTGGATCGGGACACGGCTTACACAGAGATCAGGGATTTGGTCAAAAAGAAGATCGTCCAGCCTTTTAAAAAGCACGGCAAAGTATACCGCCTTCTGGAGAACGAAGATACAGCCGCTACCCTTCCAGGCTTAAACTGGGTCATGGAGGCCCTTGAAAAAAAAGGCTCCTTCACTCTTTCGGACCTGAGGCCACCCATGTCCATCCCCCGGAGGAAAGCCTTGGCCATGATGCGCGATCTGGCCGGACAAGGATACTTTACCGTTTCGGGAAAGGGAAGGGCAACGGAGTACCGGCCCACAGAACAGCTGAATTTAATTTTGGGTAAGAAAAAGGAAGCGGCGGAATCTTAATATCGCTTGATCGTATGAAAAATTCCTTTTTATAGACTGGTGAATTCAGAAGTCAGAATTCAGAAGAGGGAAACAGTTTTAATTCTGTATTCTGGTTTGAAGCAGCTTCTCAGATCACTCCCTGATCTTTGAGCCTTTCCACTTCTTCTTCGGGAAAACCCAGGAGCCTTGTCAAAATTTCTTCGCTGTGCTCTCCGAGAGTGGGCGGCGGGCTTTGGATGCCAATGCGGCTCTCCGAGAAAGTCGCCGGCGGGCCGACCACCTTTACTTTCCCGTAGTGGGGATGCTCCACCTCTTTCACCAGGCCCAGGTGTAAGACTTGAGGGTCCTTAAAGACGCGGTGCAATGGATTGATCGGGCCGCAGGGAATGCCAGCCTGGTCGAAGAGGGGAATCCATTCCTCCACGGTTTTCTCGGCTAACTTTTGGTCAATGATTTCATAAAGGGCTTGCCGATTCTTGACTCGCTGGGTATTGTCGGAAAAGGGCGGGGCCTCTTCCAGTTCTTCCATCCCCAGGATGCGGCAGAAGGATTTCCACATGCGCTCATTGATCACGCCGAAGATCAGGTAGTCATCCTTAGCCGGGTGAGCTTCATAGGGCACGATGGTGGCGTGGGCGCTTCCCCAGCGCTGGGGAGTCACCCCCCCCACCAGATAACTGGACCCGATATTGATCAATGTGGCCAACTGCATAGCCAGGAGGTTGAGGGAAATTCGCTGCCCCCTTCCGGTCTGTTCGCGGACCAGAAGGGCAGAAGCAATGGCTCCAAAGGCGTAGAGACCAGTGAGGAGGTCCGTCACCGGCACGCCAACCTTTACAGGCTCTCCGTCGGGCTCACCGGTGATGGACATCAGGCCGCCAATGGCTGAGACGATGACGTCCACTCCCGGCTTGTCTCGGTAAGGGCCGTCCGTGCCGTAGCCGGTGATATCGCAGTAGATCAGTCCGGGACGAATCCCATGTAACACTTCATAGCCAAGCCCCAACTCTTCCATCGTCCCCGGCCGGAAATTTTCCAGGAGCACGTCAGTCTTTTTCACCAGGCTTTTGAAAATTTCTACCCCCTGCGGATGCTTGAGGTTAAGCGTGAAGCTCTTCTTGTTTCGGTTGATGGAGATGAAATAGGCGCTCATTTCTTTCATCCAGGGGGGACCCCAGGCCCGGCTCTCATCGCCGATCTTGGGTTGTTCCACTTTGATGATCTCTGCGCCCAGATCCCCCATGACCATGGCGCAGTAAGGGCCGGCAATGACCCGGGTCAGGTCAATCACCCGCACTCCTTTAAGAGGAGGCTGGCCTTCGGGAATTTTTTCGTTTCCTTCTACCATCGTTTCCCTTTCTCTAACGAGGCTCTTGCAAAAGTCATTTGGCGTCATTCCGGCGAAAGCCGGAATCCAGTCTTTTCAATGCGTTCTGGACCCCGGCTTCCGCCGGGGTGACGGCCTCGCACGGGATTCGCGAGTTTTGCAAGAGCCTCTAACTTTAAAGCATTTAGCAGAATTGTTGCAGCTGCAACATTAAAAAGTTCTGATATTTTCTTAACATACCCTCGAGGGAACATCAAACAAAAAAGTGGCCTTGACCCTCATGTGGTTTCATATAATAATAATTCGTCCAATTTACGGACTGAAGCTTAAGATTCCAAAGCAAGTTCCGATGACAAAAAATAAGTCGAAAGGGCGAGAAGTCTTCCGCCCGGCCTATTTAGACCTATCCGAGAAAGGCGCGCTCGCAGATCGAGCGGCCAGGGCTCAAGCGGTCCTTAAAAACTGCTGCCTTTGTCCGCGGGAGTGCCAGGTGGATCGCACTGCCGATGAAAAAGGCTATTGCCGCACGGGCACCATGGCCGTTGTCTCCAGCTACAGCCCTCATTTCGGAGAGGAAGACCCTTTGGTGGGGGCCAAAGGATCGGGGACTATTTTCTTCACCCACTGCAATCTTCTCTGCCTTTTCTGCCAGAATTACGACATCAGCCACCTGGGCGAGGGGCGAGAGGTCGCTTCCGATCGGTTGGCCAAGATTATGCTCAGCCTCCAAGAAATGGGCTGCCATAACATCAACTTCGTCACTCCTTCGCATGTTGTGGCCCAAATTCTGGCCGCTCTACCCCTGGCCATTGAGGAAGGGCTTCGGGTTCCCCTGGTTTACAACACTGGCGGGTATGATTCAGTGGAGACGCTTAAGCTTTTAGACGGCGCCATCGACATTTACATGCCGGACCTGAAGTTCATGGACGGAGAAGCAGCCCAAAGATACTGCCGGGCCAGAGATTACCCCGAGAAGGCTAAAGCGGCGATCAAAGAGATGCACCGCCAGGTTGGCGATCTGATAATTAATAATCAGGGCATTGCCGAGCGCGGGCTTCTGGTTCGCCACCTGGTCATGCCTGGCGGGTTGGCGGGGACGCGGGAGGCCATGCGCTTCTTGGCCGGGGAAATTTCGCCCAGAACTTATGTCAATATCATGGGTCAGTACCACCCATGCGGGCAGGCCTTCGAGCTTCCGCCGCTCAATCGCCGGGTGAGCAGCGCGGAGTATGAGGAGGCCGTGGACATGGCCCGGGAAGAGGGAATTCACCGCTTAGACCGGAGAGAAGGGTTGAGAATCATCCAGTTTATCTGATAAAAAAAGAAAAAGTTCAAGGGGCCTTCCAATTGTGGAATTTATAGTGAATGACTTAAATAAGTTGACATCCAGTAGATTGTCATTGCGAATCCCGCCTTGACGGGGTGAAGCAATCCCAGGAAAAAACGGGATTGCGGAATGCGGAATAAAAATCGGAAATCTATAATCGGGTGAACTCTGGAATCCCTGAACTTTAAAAATGAGGTGAAAGGATGAATATCAAGAGGTTGTTCGATTTGAGCGGGAAAGTGGCCATTGTCACAGGCGGGGGAAGGGGCATCGGGCTGAAGATGTCCGAAGGGCTGGCGGAAGCTGGGGCGGACGTGGTGCTCTGTTCTCGCAAGGTTGAAAATTGTCAGAAGGCTGCTGCCGGCCTCTCGAAATTGGGAGTGAAGACCCTGGCCTTGCAGTGTGATGTTAAATCTCCAGGAGATATTCAAAGGGTGGTGGACGCTACACTCGAAGGCTTCGGCAGAGTGGACATCTTAGTGAACAATTCCGGGGCAAGCTGGGGGGCTCCTCCAGAAGAGTATCCTCTGGAGGGATGGCAGAAGGTCATGGAGACCAACATGACCGGGGTTTTTCTATTCTCTCAAATTGCCGGCAGAGTGATGATCCGACAAAAAAGCGGAAACATCATCAACATCGCTTCCATCATGGGGATCATCGGGATGGAGTCCGATGCCGCGGAGGCCAGTGCCTATAGCGCCAGCAAGGGGGCGGTGATCACCTTCACAAAAGACCTGGCGGCCAAGTGGGCGAAGCACAACATCCGGGTAAATGCTATCGCTCCGGGTTGGTTCCCCACAGACATGAGCCAGTGGGTCTTGGAGCACCACGGGAAGAAGCTCCTGAGCCACATCCCCATGGGACGGTTCGGCGAAGGGGAGGAGCTCAAAGGGGCCATCGTTTTTCTGGCCTCAGAGGCCTCGCCATATGTCACCGGAGTCACCATCCCAGTGGATGGAGGGTACTTGGCCATTTAGGCCTAATAAAAAGGAGGGTGAAATGGCAGTCGCTGAAGTGAAAAATAAGGAGATGCTCGAGAATGCATACTACAAGCTTAATGTGGTATCGCTGGCGATTGGGCGCTTTTCTGACCCGGGAATCAAATTGACTAAACAAGAAGCGATGGGGCTTCGGGTAATTACCCAGGAAGTGATATCTATTTTGGAAGGGTGTTTGGGTAAGGGCGGGGAAGAAGAAATAGAAAAAGAAACGTAGCTTTACCCCGCTCTGATCGACCGAAATTCTGAAGAAGGGAACAGAAGAGGGGTACTTTTTCAACCTGCTCTTCATTTTGGGCAAAATTCATTGACAAAAAAGAAGGAGGCTTGAGTTTTTATGAAAATCGATCCGAAAAAGTGCACTAACTGCGGGACCTGCCAGCCCTACTGCACGGTGGGAGCCATCGCGGAGAGCGGGGAAGGCGAAGTCCGGGAGGTGGTCGAGGATGAGTGCGTGGAATGTGGCGTCTGTTTACGCGCCGATGTATGCCCTGTGGAGGCCATCTACCAGCAGGATTTAGCCTGGCCGCGGCGGGTGCGCCAGGAATTCAGCAATCCTCTCATCCGCCATCCAAGCACAAACATCGGAGGGCGGGGCACGGAGGAGATGAAGACCAACGATGTCACCGGACGCTTTCAGCCGGGTTTTGCCGGGGTAGGATTAGAATTAGGCCGGCCGAGCATCGGCACCCGCTTCGGCGATGTGCAGACCATGGCCCAGGCCCTGGCTTCTTTGGGCGTCCAGTTCGAACCTCAAAACCCGGTGACCGCTCTCATGATCGATAAGCGCAAAGGCCTGCTGGATCCCCAGATCCTCGACGAGAAGGCTCTTTCGGCCATCATCGAGTTCATTATTCCGCTGGAAAAGTTAGAAGCAGTTTTGGGGAAAATAAAAGAAATCGCCCCAAAATTGAAGACCGTCGTCACTCTCGACCTGATCTCCCGGGTCGCCGAGGACGGGTCCATCCCCACCGTGGCTATTGCCGAGGGCGCGGGCTTCACGCTCCGCCCCAACACCAAGACCAACGTGGGCCTTGGGCGCCCATCGAAATAGGAGGAAGTCATGACCCATACCCTGCATCGTAGAGGAGAAGAGAAGAGCCTGAAAGAAGATTATATAATGCTGGTCATGCCTGCCCAGGGTTTCAACATGGAGGGATCTGAGGAGAAGTTGAGAAAGGTATTCGAGATCATCTCTCATTACAAGGTGGTCAATTTCGGGAATGCCAGGAATGGCAATAGCCATCGCACCACCCTGGATCGGCTCATCAAGGCGGATAACCGCATCGCCCATGCCGTATTCCAGGACCGGGAGAACCTCCTCGGGTGTTTGCGGGAGCTAAAAGAAAAAGACCTGGGGATCTCTGTGGTCATTTCCGGCCTGTACGGCTCAGTCGTCCAGTGCTGTCAGAGCCTGGGGTTGAAACCTCATACGGTGGAACATTCTCTGGGGACCCGCGGGGCCGTGGAAAAGCTTCCCCGGGCCGGTGTCATGGAGATCATCACCATGTGCGGTCATGCCATGGTCTCCCCGAACCTGGTAGAATCCTTGGTCGAAGAGGTTCGGGCCAACAAGCGCACAGTGGAAGAAGCTTCCCTGGAGCTCTCCAGGCTCTGCGACTGCGGGATCTTCAATCCCCCCCGGGCGGCAAAGCTGATGGGCAAGCTTTTGTAATGAGGGATCAGGCTTGCAATATTGGAATTTAAAGCACCTCCTCCCTTAACCTAACCATCTTACGACCTAACTTCACATCTTCTTTTGCCCGCAGTAATAAATGTCTAACCGCCGAAATCAACGTCGAGATGTCCCGCTTCAAATGCCTGCTTAACTTGCTTAAAGTCAATTTCCCTGACTCGACAACTAACCAGGCCATCATTCCCCGAACTTCAGAAGCCATCCGACCCTTACCGGCTGCCGCAACCTCCGCCTCTTCCACCCCAAAAAACTTACCCACTTTCTCCACAACCTCATCAACCGTTGGCTTGCCCTTTACTCCTTCCCCTCCTCGTTCCACCTGCCGGATTCAGATGGATATAGCGGGTAAGTTCCAACAGATAGGAATCGGCATCCAGCAAGACGGCCTTGGAGCGCCCCTGAAACAAATGCCCCACCCTTTCCTGCTGCTGGTTCAGCCAACGGGTGTAGCGAAAGCAAAGATTTTGCATGATCCGGGATAATGGGACAACGCCAACTTGGATGGCTAAATGGATATGGTTGGACATCAAACAAAAGGCATGGATGCGATATCGGTATCGTTCCACTAAAAAAGATATCCTGGCGGAAGTTCCCCCGCAAGATCACATGATAGAACGCCCCTGGATAATGTAGTCTCGTTTTACGGGCCATAAAAAAAGTTTAAAATACAATTTTCAAAATCCCAAGTCTGACCCCAATTTATAAACGCCGAAAATGAAAAAGGGGTTATTGCTAACCCCTTGAAATCATTGGTAGGCGATGCGGGATTCGAACCCACGGCCTTTGGTTCCGGAGACCAACGCTCTATCCACCTGAGCTAATCGCCCAATTTATCGGCTCTTCCTTCGTGACTTCTTTCTTTTCCCCCCTTTTAAAGGGCTATTATCTGCCGATTCCCTAAGTTCGTCAACTTCTTTATTAGAAATGAAGGGCATAGGGCCCAAGATGGATGGTCATTAATTACTCTGGAGTGATGGCCACGCGCAAAACCTCTGCACTCGTCGCCGCCAGATCGCCGCCTTTTCCCAATCCCTCAGGGAAAAGACATGGGAAAGCAGAGGCTTGAGGTCCACTTGGATCATCTTCTCTCTTTGACCACCGTCACCTTCATTCTTAGCGGAAGCGTGTAGTAGGGAAATTCTACTTCTTGAACCCAGTTGACGATAACGGTCAAAGTGTTTGCCCTTTTTTGCACCCGGATGTCATCAACAGACAGTTCCAGCTCGACTTCCCGAGTTTTGGTAATGACTCTTTTGATGATCTCTTCTTCCGGCTTCGGGTCACCGGTGGCCGCCCAGTTCATGGCTTCGCGGATTTTTTCCCGGGCCTCAAAATATTTCCAGTAGGCCTCACCGACCTTTAACCCCACATATCCCAGCGCGATCATGATTAGGAGGAACAGAAGGCAACCGAAAGAAACCGCCCCAAGACATCGGGAGGAGGTACCTCGTCTCCTTCCAGAGAGAGTGAACTCCTTCATCGTTTCTTTTCTCCTTGGGTCTCCGTTTTCAAAGCAGCCAGCTCCTGGGCAGCCCAGTATTTTTTAAGCTCCTTTTCTTTTTCAGCATATAAGGCGCGGAGCCTTTCCGGAACCAGAAAAGAGAGGCCCTTGGCCACGGCCAGGGCATTCGGTGAGACCCTGGACTCCGAAAGGACCTTGCTCTTCGGGGGCAAAAAGGCCGTGAGCACGAGGAGGATCATGGCGATAAGCAGAATGGCCTTAAGAAACCCAAAGGCCACTCCCCCCAGACGATCGGCCCAGCGCAGGTCCATCTTTTTTATCAACCTAAAAAGAGCCTTGCCGAGGAGGCTGGTGATCAAGGCAATGAGGAGGAAGAGGACGGTAAAGCTGAGGATTTGAGCCAGAGTCTGGTTCTCGACCCAACGACTCAGCCAGATGGCCACGGGTGTGTATCCACGGCTGGCGCCGAGGAACCCCAAGATGATTGCCAGGAAGGAAAAAATTTCTCGCACCAGCCCCCGGATGAAGCTGTAAAGGATGGAAACCCCGATGAGGATGAGAAAAGCAATGTCCAGTTTATTCATGCCATGCCCTGATTATTTATATACCGTAACGATGGAAATTATTCAAGAAGAAACGGATGGAGGAAGACTTCCAGAATTTCATCTTGCTTCAATCGGAGCCTTTTGTTATTTTAAAAATGGGGGGCTTTTCTGGAATCCCCAACCGGCAGGGAAGTCCCTTTTTAGAGGAATTATTGAGCTTTGAGGAGAGGCTTTTGAAAGCGATAAAGTCCTTCCATAATCATGGTTGATTATGAATCGGGAAGATTTTAGCGCCATCTTCTACCCCCGCTCCATTGCCGTTGTAGGCGTGCCCAGGGGTTTTGAATCAGGAAGGGTTTTCCTCCAGGGTTTGCTCGATCAGGGTTATTCCGGCAAGGTTTTCCCTGTCCATCCCAAGGCGGATTTCATCGATGGGATTCGGGCCTATCCATCATTGAAGGAAATCCCCGATGAGATCGACATGGCCATTGTTCTCGTTCCTGCTCAGGTGACCATGCCCATCCTGAATGAATGCGGCCAGAAGAGAGTCAAGGCCGTGGTCATCTACACCTCCGGCTTTGCTGAATCCGGGGATGAAGAAGGGCAAAGGCGGGAGGATGAGCTTCTGCGAATCGCCCGGCAAATGAATTTTCGCATCATCGGGCCCAACTGCATGGGAATCTATCACCCGAAGAACAAGATGGCCTTCTTCCCGGATATGCCCAAAGAGCCGGGCAAGGTGGGGATAATCTCGCAGAGCGGTTCCCTGGCCATCTTGCTCAGCCGCTTGGCTGAACCTCAGGGCGTCCTTTTTAGCAAGATGATCAGCTCCGGGAACGAGTGCGACCTGAATAGCGGCGATTTCTTGGAATTTTTGGGAGAGGACCCAGAGACTGAAGTGATCGGGGCTTACTTGGAGGGCGTGAAAGAGGGCCGGGCTTTCTTTCGAGCCCTGAAGGCCGCTTCCCGGAGGAAGCCGGTGATCATCTGGAAAGCCGGGCGCACTTCGGGGGGAGCCAAGGCTGCATCGTCGCACACCGGGTCTCTGGCCGGGTCGAGAATGGCCTGGCAAGCGCTGAGGGAGCAAACGCGGGCCCTCATGGCCAGGAACCTGGAAGAATTTTTAGATTTTTTGAAAGTTTTCTATTACCTGCCGAAGAGGGTGGGAAAACGGCTGGCCATCCTTTCCGGGCCAGGTGGGCCGGCTGTGGCCGCAACCGATGCTTGCGAAGAGTTCGGGCTTCAGGTGGCAGAGTTGCAGCCGGAAACGCAAGCCAAGCTCAAAGGCGTTATCCCCCGGGCGGGAACCAGCGTGAAAAACCCTGTAGACCTTGGGTTGGCTTCGATCTTTGAGGTGGACCTCTACGGATTGGCAGCGGAGCTCGTGGGCCGCGACCCAGGGGTGGATGCCCTCGTTTTTCAGGGGCGGGGGCTGACCCGGGAACTGGATATTAAATACGCCTCGCTGCTGATTGAGGCGCAGCGGAGGATCCAGAAACCATTCCTGGTCGTCTCTTTGGGGGGAATGTACTTGGAGAGGGAGTCGGTGAATGCCCTGCTGAAGGCCGGGATCCCTGTCTACCCTTCAGCGGAGCGGGCCATCTGGGCCTACGCCCATTTATACAATTATGGAAAAAGACAGGAAGATGGTTGAGTATTTCCCCGGGCGGGAGAGGCTATTTGAGGGTTTGAAGAAGAAGATGGATTTTAGAAAGTTTTGGCCTCGAAGGAAAGATAAGTTACCTTGGCCAGAAGCCTGGGAGGACAGGCCTTTTGAGGTTCCTCCCCCCAAGAAACCCCGCATCTCGGTGAACATCGCTCTCTTCATTCTCACCCTGGCCACAACCATCTTGGCCGGGGCCCTGCAGGTGGGGGTGAACCCCCTGAAAAATCCCGAGCTTATTTTTAAAGGGATTCCCTTTTCCTTCGCCCTGATGGGGATTCTCCTGGCCCACGAGTTGGGGCATTACCTGATGTCCCGGAAACATGGGCTGGACGTGACATTGCCCTATTTCATCCCTGCTCCCTCTTTCATCGGAACCTTCGGGGCTTTCATCAAAATGCGCTCCCCTGTGCGAGACCGGAGAATGCTTTTGGACGTGGGGGCAGCCGGCCCTCTGGTAGGAGTGGTGGTTTCCATCCCGTTTCTCATCCTGGGGCTCAGGCTCTCAGAGGTAAAAATGGTGCAGGAGCAGGTGGGAACTACCCTGGGGTCTTCCCTCCTGCTATCCCTGGTGAGTTGGCTGGTGGTCGGTCCTCTCCCCGAAGGGCATGACATCCTCATCCACCCCATCGGGTTCGCCGGATGGATCGGCCTCCTGGTTACCTCGCTCAACCTCCTGCCCATCGGTCAACTGGATGGGGGACATGTGGCCTACGCCCTTCTGGGGGAGAAGCAGAATAAAATTTCCAAATATGTTTTCTTGAGTCTTTTGGGGCTGGGAGTTATCGGCTGGCAGGGATGGCTTTTCTGGGGCCTTCTTCTTTACATCATGGGCTTCCGCCACCCTCCACCATTGGACTCGTGGGTCACTCTGGACTGGAAGCGCAAGGTCATCGGCTGGTTGACCTTAGTCCTTTTTATTTTAACTTTCATTCCCGTACCCTTTAGCGGGTTTTAATAATAAAGACTCTTCTCCCAAAAGTGCGCACTTAAATAATCTAAGTAATGACGATATGTTGCCTGAGAATAGGCTTAACCGTGATCCTCCCCTCCCCTGGCGGGAGGGGATAAAGGGGAGGGGGAAATTGATTC
>Ga0315280_10011309_pt1 | contig 10993 bp, 2 predicted proteins | sample YL17G06_40_MG_FD_203697 | JGI IMG/M metagenome (GOLD analysis project Ga0315280, IMG submission 203697) | Sediment microbial communities from Yellowstone Lake, YNP, Wyoming, USA - YL17G06_40 | ecosystem: Environmental > Aquatic > Freshwater > Lake > Sediment | place: USA: Wyoming | collected... | reverse complement strand
CCTGGTATTGTCGGCCATGAACTCCGAAATGACGAGGTTGCCGGCCAGGAGGAGCCGCGGCTCCAGCCCCTCCATCACCGCACGTCCCTCCCCGCGGGTTGAGAGATTGCGACGCATGCCGTCCTCCGCTGCAACCTTTGGCCCGCTGCCGCACCGGGCCCGCCTGTGACTGGTCCCGCAGTACCCCAGAGGTGTCACCCTATGATAGGGAGTAACCCCACTATAGTCTACACCATCCTTGCGTCCCAGGCGAATTTTCGCAAAAAAAGGCGTGGCCCGGACCCGCGGTCCCGCCCCTCGCGGCTTCAGACGAAGAAAAACGCAATTCGGCGGCCCCAAAAAGCCGATAACGAAACCTGTGGCGTTGTGTTCACGGGGAGGGGTCGGCCGGATGGCGGCGCGGGCGCGCGGGCCACCGGCCTCGTGGAGGCGCTCCAGGAGGCGGGTAATCTTGTCGAAATACTCGCAGCCAGCCAGGTCGCGCTCCCGGATGTGGCGTCGATTTGCGCGGCTCATGCACCCCATCCAGCCGTCGGGGCGGACGAGCAGAACCAGAGAATCTGAAATCCGCCCGGCTGGATGGCAGGCAAGGCCGGCGCCGAAGGAAACTCGGTCGGGCCGAAAAATTCCGGGAAAATATTTGTTGACAGTGTTTCTTGCAGAACCTACTGTGGGTCGGTCAGGGGGTGGGCGTGCGTGTGCCGCTCACCGACCCTTGAGTTTCTCTTCGGAACGGCAAATCTACACTGTGATGGGAAAACGGCATACAGGGCTTTTTTTTCTCGTCCCTAGGAAAGGGGAACATTATGTCCCGGCACGCCAGGAAGCATAGCCGTCGTCATTCGAAGAAGTGGTTCAAGCAGGATTCGCCGCGCACGGCCGAGAAGGTCGGGGCGCCCGAGCCCGCCGCCCCGCTGTTCCAGGCGTTGGAGCCGCGGCTGCTCCTCGCCGCTACGCTGACCGACACCGGGGTGGGGAACCTGATAAACGCCACCTACGCCGCGGGCGCAGGAACCCACCTGACCATCAGCCTCTCCGAGGGTTTCTACCAGTTGAGTTCCCCCGACGAGGTCATCAACGTGGTCGGCGCCGGCGCCGCCAACTGGCTCAACACCGGCACGAACACCGTGACCGCCGCGCCCGCGGTGACGGCCGTCCAGGTCCTCACGATTACGATGACCGCCGGGGCCGACACGGTCAACATCCAGGGCTCGCTGGTTCAGACCGTGACGCCGCTGACAATCAACACCGGCGCGGGCAACGACATAATCAACGTGTCCTCCGATGCCCCGACGAACACGGGGAACCTGGACGACATCGCCGGGACGGTGACGATCGACGCCGGGGCGGGCAGCAACACGTTGAACGTAGTTGATGCTACGGACCTCACGGGTGACACCGCGGTCGTAATCACAAACAACAAGATCGCGGGGCTGGCCGGCGCGGCCGACAACGTCGACATCAACTACACGGCCACCGCCGGGACGTTCGCCGGCGGCATCAACATCACCACGAGCGACGACGCGGCGGCCGGCGACGCGGTCAACGTGCAGAGCACGCTGGCAGGCGGTACGACGAGCATCGCAACAGGCGCGGGCGACGACGCGATCAACGTGTCCTCCGACGCCCCGACGAACTTGGGGAACCTTGACGCGATCCAAGGCACGCTGACCATCGACGGGGGCGCCGGCGCGAACTATGTGCTCGTATCCGACAACTCCGATGCCACCGGCGACGCGGCCGCGGTGATTACCGATAACAAGATCGCGGGAATGGCCGGCGCGGCCGACAGTGTGGACGTCAATTACTCGGCGACCGGCGGCACATTCGCCGCCGGCATCTGGATCGTCACCAGCGGCGTGGCCGACACCGTCAACGTGCAGAGCACGCTGGCAGGCGGGCCGACGTACATCATAACACAGGGCGGCGCCGACACGATCAACGTGTCCTCCGATGCCCCGGTGAACACGGGGAACCTGGATGCCATCGCCGGGCTGCTGGTCATCGATGCCGGGGCGGGGGCGAACGTCCTCAACGTGGTCGACGCCACCGATGCCACAGGCGACACCAGCGTCGTGATAACCAACGCGAAGATCTCGGGGCTGGCCGGCGCGGCCGACGATGTCGACATCTGGTACTCGGCCACGGGCGGGACGTTCGCCGGCGGCATCAACATCACCACGAGCAACGACCCGGCGACGGGCGACGAGATCAGGGTTGACAGCACGCGGACGGGCGGACCGACCAACCTGAACACCCTGGCGGGCACCGATGTGATCCTCGTCGCCAACGCACTCGACCAGACGGTGGACATCGTGGGCCAGTTGACCATAGATACGGGCGCCAACACGGACTCGCTGACCGTGCGCGACAACGGCAACACGGGCCAGTACATCGGCGGCAACTTCGCCCGGCTGTACGACGCCGGCGGTTTCGGCATCCTGCACAATTTCGGGTCGCCGGCCGATATCCGCTACAGTGATGCCGGCGGGGCGCTGGAATTCCTGAACGTGTTCGGGGCCCAGGGCGGCAACACGATTGACGTCGATTCCACCACGGCCAGCCTCCAGACCCAACTCGACTCGGGCATCGGCAACGACTGGAACACCGTGACGATCAACGGCGACGCCCTGAGTGCCGCGAACATCTTCACCGGCAACACGGGCAACGACCACTTCATCCTGAACATCGCCGTGGACATCGGGAACACGGGCCTGTTCCCTGTGACCCGGGTGGATATTGAGGGTGGGGCTCCGGCCGGCCCCGGCGTCAACCGCGACAAAGTCGATATTGCCGACGCTTCCGCGGCGGCCCGCGCCCTGACGCTGACCTACCTGTCGTCGACCAGCGGCGACGTGGACGTGGCCGGCTTAAACAATGCCACGTTCCCCCTCGGGGTGTATCCGGCAGGCGTGCTTCAGATTCGTACGACCGAGACGCTCACCTACACCGGCACCGGCAACGACGCGGCCGCCATCGTCGGAACGCCCAGCAACGACAAGATCACGGTCGCTCCGCTGAGTTCAACGGCTGCCTTGGTGTTTCTGAACGGCAATCCGTACCCTGGTCCGATGCCGGGCGACCCGCCGACGGCATTCGCGGATCATCTGCCCGGCGTGGCAGGTGGGTCCACCGGTCCGGACATTCTGCTTACCGGTTTGAGCGGCGCGGTCCTGCCGGTCTACGGCGGCGGCATGGTGGTCGACGCGAACAACGCCGACCAACTCTACGTCTATGCCCTCAGCGAGGCCAACCTGGTGGAGACCGGCAACACGAACGACATCTTCGGTGCCGGTTGGGGCGCCGGGGTTGTCATTCCGGGCTTTGGAGTCGGCAACGCTTACGATTCGATCCCCGTTACCCAGGACGCCCCCGCGTTCACGGTGACCGGCATCGCCATTACCAACAACATTTTGGGCGCGCTGCTGCCGGTGGACATGGATGCCGCGAGTTTCACGCCGCTGGTAGGCGGGCCGAGCAACCAATCGTTCTATAGCCTGATCGTCAACTCCGGGCAGGAGGCAGGATACGCCGCCTCCGGCGTTGCCGATAGCATCACCGCGTCGTTCTCGATCCACTACGGAATCCTGGTGAACGGCAACGCGCCGCCGGACGATTCGCTGAATCCTGGCAAGGGCGACGAACTCAACCTCACGGTCCCCGGCGAACTGAACATCTGGGCGGACCAGGGGCTTCCGCGGCCGCTGATTGGCGTCAGCACGCACATCCTGGTCGGCGGGGTGTCCACCTTCTCGGCGGCCTTGGGCTGGAGTTCCATCGAGCGTTACGGCCTGTTCAGCCCGAACGGCGGCACCGGCAACGACGGCATTGTCAACATCGTGGGCGACAACAACGACAGCCGGCCCGACACGCCGCCGCAGAACGACATCTACCGGGTGACCGGCGGGGACGTGGACTCGGCCTTTGGCGGCGACCTGGACGGCGCGAACGAACTGGAACTGGTGTTCGTCAATCCTGACGGCGATCCGGCCCACGAGAGCCTGCCCATTCTCATCAACAACGTGGGGCACCTGAACGTCTTCGGGCAGGAAATGGACCAGGATACGGGCACCGGCCTGCCGATCCCGATCCCCTATCCCGCGGCGGTAGCGGATCCCAACGGCGGTTCCGGCAACGATACCCTGAACCTCACGCCGTGGGGCGACAACGCCATCACCCGCTGGGGCATCGACGTGCGGTACGACGGCGGCGACGGCCAGGACACCCTCAATTACTTCGGCATGCCCGGCGTGAGCGAGAACATCGCCCTGACGCCGCGCACCCAGACCGAAGGCCAGATCGTCGTGCCGCGCGTGGTCATCATCGACTACAACGACCTCGAAGACACCAGTTTCACCGGCAACGACGGGTCGTTTGGCGACACCGATACCCTGCTTATCAACGGCACGGCGGGCAACGATAGCATCATGACGGACCTGACGACGGTGGGCAGCGCGTCCGTCCCATGGATCATCTTCACGAAGGTGAACGGAGCGACCGCGGCCGACTCGTTCGCGATCGATAAGTTCCAGAACTTCGGCGACATCAACTTTGCCACGGGCGCGGGCGACGACCAGTTGATCGTGCTCAAGGGCGACGGAACGGCCACGATCGGCATCAACTACGACGGCGGCCTGGGCAGCGACATCCTGGGGATCCAGGGCGGACCGGGCCCGGCCACGTCCGACTACTTCACCGTTGGCCCGGCGCTCGGCTCCGGCTTCGACGTGATGACCTTCACCGTGACGGCCGTCGATTACACCCAGCGGATCAACTTCCAGAACGTCGAGCCGGTGATCGACATCGTGGCCGGGCCGCTGGTGGTCAACGCCACTGACGCGGACAACGCCATTGACTACCGCCAGGGGTCCATAGTGGCCAACGGGCTGGTTTCCGTGGATGGCAACGAGTACATCGAGTTCAGCAACAAGACCCTGCTGGTCATCAACGCCATGGCGGGCGACGACGTGATTAACATCAACAACCCCGCCACGCCCACCGGCCTGTTGGGCATCGTGGTCATCGGCGGGGACCCGACGGCCAGCGACACGCTGATCGTCAACGGCACGACCGGCGTCGATACGATTGGGTTCAACCCGGCGGGCATTGATTCCGGCTTCGTAAGCGTCGCGGGCCTGCCCGGCGTGACTTTCAGCGCCATCGAACAGGTGGTGATAAATGGCCAGGGCGGCGGCGATAACCTGACCGTCACGATACCGGACAACGCCGCTGGCGGCGGCAACGGCATCATCGTGACGCCGGGGGCCAGCCCCGGCAGCGGCACCGTCACGGCCCGTCGCCTGGGCGGGGGCAGCCCGCTGGTGCCCCTGACGTACGTCAATATCGCCGAGTCCGGGACCCTGTACTTCAACAACACCGGCTTCCGGCAGGACCTCCTGGAGGTCGTCGGCACCGCCGGGGACGATACGTTCAGCCTTAATGCCGCCGGTACGGTGGGGATCTCCAGGCGCAATCTGGCCGGGCCGATCCTGACGACCATTCCCATCAGCACCTCCGGCGTGAACCGGCTGGTCTTGAGCGGCCTGGCAGGCGACGACACCTTCGCGTTGACCGGCGGCTACGCCATCACCACGGTCAACCTGTCCGGCGGGGATCCCGGTGCCAGCGATGTCGCGACGTTGACGGGTAACGGCACGGCTATCAACGTCTGGAACCTGGGCAATGTGAACGGCAGTGATGCATACCTCACGGATGGCGGCCTGGGCACGGTGAACCTGACCGGCGTGGAAGTGGTCAATGTTCACGGCGCCGCAGGCGGGATCGGCATCGCGGGCACGGACTACGCCGACAACATGGTCGTGACGCCGGTGGCGCTGCTCACGGCCAGGTTCGTGAACAATGGCCTGGCGCCGACCGTGGTGGCCGACAACACGGCCGGGACCTTCTCGGTGGACCTGTGGGGCGCCGCGGACGGCCTGGACAAACTGACCGTCAACGGCACTCAGGCCATCGACACAATCGGGGCCAGCGGCACGACCGTGACGGTTGCCGGGCTGACCGTCAACTACTCCAACACGGAGGCCCTGGCGCTTAACGGGTTGGCCGGCGGCGACACGTTCAACGTGACGGCGGCGGGCATCCCGATCTTCGTCGACGGCGGCGACCCGATTGCCGTCGTGCCTGGCGACCCTGTGGCCGGCGACGTGCTGAACGTGACGGTTGCCGGTGATGTGACGTTCCGCCAGGGACCGGAGGACGATGAAGGCGCGGTCGGCTCCGTCGGCAGCCAGCCGGTCAGTTTCGACCACATCGAGGCGGCCAGCGTGACCGGCGCTCCTGTGGCGAACATCTTCGGAACCAGCGGCCAGGACGCCCTCACCATCGTGGGCACCGGAACGAACAACTTCGACGTGACGGTCAACGACGGCCTGACGGTAACGTACGTGGGCACGCCGACCATCGCGGCCAATTCCATGGCCGGCAGCGATGAGATCAGCATCACGCCGTGGTACGGGGCCGGCGGCTGGAAGGAAACGGTTACGGTGGACGGCGGCAAGCCGTCCGTCACCGGCGACATCCTGGTCCTCGACGGCAGCACGGGGGTCGACACGGTTGCCTACACGCCGTCGACCGGCACGTTGGACATCAACGGCGGCAGCGGCGGGGCCAACACCGGCACGTCGTTCACGATTACGGGTGTCGAGACGCTGGCATACAACGGCCAGGGCGGCAACGATACCCTTACGGTGAACGGCACCGCCGGCGTTGACACCACGACGGTGACGCCGGGTCCGACGGTCGATAGCGGCACGGTGGCCGTCAATTCGCTCCTGGCGCTTGGGTTCGTGGACGTAGGGGCGACCGGCACGGTCACGGTGAACTCCGGCGCCCTCGCCGACACGCTGGTGATGGTCGGCACGGGCAACGACGACGTGTTCACGATGACCGCGCTGCCGGCGCCGAAGGTCCAGTTGAACAGCCAGGTGCCGGTGCTCTACGTGCTGACGGAAACCGTCCTGCTTCAGGGCGGCGACCCGCCGGCCTCTGACGTGGCGGTCCTGACGGGCGACGGGGCGACCGACTTTACGGCCAGCCTCGGCGCGGGCGGAATCCGGCCAACCATCGTCGGCGGCGGCCTCGGCACGGTCAGCCTCGACAGCATCGAGAGGGTCAACCTGGATGCCGCGAACCGCAACCTCACGGTCCTGGCCACGGCCGGCGACGACACGGCCTTTGTGACGCCGGTCGACGCCACGCATGCCACCGTGCAGGTCAATGCGATGTCGCCGGTCCTCCAGTACACCAACGTCCTGGCCGGCAAGCCGACCGTGGACCTGCTGGGCGGGACGGACACCCTGACCGTGGAGGCGGATGCGAACTTCACGTTCCTCACGGAGACGACGAGCACGCAGGCCAGGCTGGTCACCACGTCGACCGCCATCGGAACGCTTGCCCTGACCGTGGCCAATAACGTGGCCAGCGACACCGAGATCATCAAGTTGATCGGCGGGGCGGCGGCCAACACCTTCGACATCGGCGCCTTCAACGGCCAGATCGAACTGACGGGCCGGGCGGGCTCCGACCTGGTGACCTTCGCCAGGTCCACGTCGGCCGGCGTCATCTTCGATATGGACGACGTGGTCAACGTCCAGTCGGTCCGTCCGAGCCTGACCGTGAAGTTGAACGACGCCATCGAGAACCTCATCGGCAGCCCGCACAACGACAAGATCTTCATCGATGCCTTGAGCGTGACCAGGACCGTCGATGGCGGGGCTCCGGTTCTGACGGCCAATGGCACGGGCTCCGATCCTGTGCCGCCGGGCGACCAACTCATGGTCGATGGGCGCAAGGAGTTCGTGGATGCCTACAAGTTGGGTAGTGCGGGGTACGCCACGGCGTTCGGATACGGCGTGATCTCATTCAGCGACATCGAGAAACTGGCGGTGGTCAACACCCAGGGCTCGGCCGGCTTTGGCGGTGCGGACCTGACCCCCTTCACGACCGCCGTCAACTATCCGGTCTGGCCGCCAGGCACCCTGCGCGGTCCGGAGTCGGTGGCGGCAGGCGATGTGAACGGCGACGGGTGGGAGGACCTCGTGGCCATCAACTTCAAGGCCAAGGCCAGTAACGTCGCGGTGCTCCTGAACAGGGGCGACGGAACGTTTGGGGCGCCCGCCTTCTTCGCCAGCGGCGGCAGCGGGGCTGTGGCGGCGGCGCTGAGAGACATGGACGGCGACGGCGACCTGGACATCGTCGCGATCAACAGCATCACCAACAACGTGAGCGTCCTGCTGAACAATGGCTCCGGCGTCTTCACACCCGCCTCCGGATCGCCGTATCCGACCGATCCGAACCGTCGCTGGGGCAGGACGCCGAGGTCGCTGGTGATCGCCGACGTCCTCCCGGGCACGGGGTATCCCCTGCCTGACGTGCTGGTCGGCAATGCCCTGAGCGGCACGGTCAGCATCCTGACCAATTTGGGTGGCGGCGTGTTGAGCGTGGTGAATCCCGCCACGGATATCCTGGCCACCATGCCGAGGCCGCGCAGCGTGGGCGACCTGAACGTCTTCGACGCCGACGGCGATGGCGTGATCGACGACATCCTGGTCACCAACTACAAGAGGGGCGTCTTCGAGGTCTTCCAGAGACACGGCAGCGTGTTCGGCCTGGCGGATCCGGTGACCGGAATCCAGCAGTCCGACAAGCGGTTCCTCAACAACGCCGGGCGCCTGACGATCATCAGCACGGACGACCTGGGCCGGGTCATGGACTTCAACGGCGACGGTCACCCCGATTTCGCCCTGGCCGGCTGGAATGGGAATTACCTGGGCGTCTTCATGGGGGCGGGGTCGGCCGATCCCAACACCTTGAGGCCCCAGGTCCAGACCAACCTCGCCGCCCTTGGCGTGTCGCCGTCCTGCATCGTGGCCGGCGATTACAACTCCGACGGCAAGCCCGACCTCTTGTGGGCCAACTGGGGCTACACCGTCAGCGTCATGCTGGGCAACGGCAACGGGACGTTCCTGAAGCCCGTCACGTTCAAGACGGGCACGGTGTCACTGAGGGAACCGCGGGGCGTGGCTCTGAGCGACTTCAACCACGATGGCGGCATCGACATCGCCGTGGCCAACTACGGGTCCTTCAGCATCACCATCCTCCTGAAGAACCCGTTGATCATCTGATGCCGTGCCAGTCAGGATTAGGGCAGAAGCCGCCTTCGGGCGGCTTCTGCTTTTTGGGGGCCTGGGGCGGCGGGCGCCGGGTGCGCCGCGGGCCGACGCGGCGTCCGGCGATATCGGGTGGGCGCCCCACCTTCAGGGCGAGGGCTTCACGCTTTACGCACCGTCGCGGCGTCGTTGCCGTCAGGCGAATTGCAGCAACACCTGGTACCACAGAACGGCGGCGTCACGGCCGTACTCGTTGAAGTGCACGTAGTACGTCCCGGCGCTGAGCGACTCCATCAGGAAGAAAGAACCCACGTAGTCCCCCGAATCGAACAGATTCGTGCTGCTGTCGGGGCCGAGCAGTTCCACGGATATCTTGGCGTCCGTCAGGGTATTGACCGCCAAGGTGATGTCCCTGCCGTCCTTCGGAACCGTGAACTTCAGCCAATCGTCGTCGGTCGGCGCATGGAGACTGTGCTGCTGCGGGGCGGCGCCGGCCACGAGGGCCTTGGCACGCGCCGCAGTGTCGTCGACCTCGAAGGCGTCCGGCCCGAGATCGTTGTCGCCGATCGTCACGGTGGCGCTCGCCGCGGCCGGGTTCACGTTGTAGGTCTTGCTGGACGAGAGCGTCAGGATGACCGTCTCGGGCGGTTCCATGCGCGCGTCGTCAACCGGCATGACCGCGATATCGACCGACGCCTGGCCGGCCGGGATGATCACCGACGTGCCGATCGCGGAGTAGTCCGTCCCGCGCGACGCCGTCCCGCGGACCACGTAATTCACCTTCAGCGGCGTCGCGGCGATGTTGCTGCGCGTGATGCGCAGCGTCCCTGCCGTCGGCCCCTCTTCATTGGCGTCGGGCTCCGGCGCCGTCACGCTGATCACCGGCTCGTTGTCGGCGATGGTAACCGTGGCGATCTTCGCGGCCGCGTCCACGTTGTAAGCCCTGGCGGCCAACAGGCCCAGGATGACCATCTCCGGGAACTCCGCGAGGGCGTCGTCAACCGGCATGACCGCGATATCGACCCACGCCTGGCCTGCCGGGATGGTCGCCGACGTGCCGATCGCGATGTAGTCCGGCCCGCGCGCCGCCGTCCCGCGGACCACGTAATTCACCTTCAGCGGCGTCGCGGCGATTGTGTTGCGCGTGATGCGCATCGTCCCTGCCGTCGGCCCCTCTTCATCGGCGATGGGCTGGACTGCCGCCACGCCGACCACCGGCTCGTTGTCGGCAATCGTCACCGTGGCGGTCTTCGCGGCCGGGTCCACGTTGTAGGCCGCGCCTGCCGAGGGGGCCAGGATGACCGTCTCGGCCGGTTCCGCAATGGCGTCGTCAACCGGCATGACCGTGATATCGACCGACGTCTGGCCGGCCGGGATGATCGCCGACGTGCCGATCGCGGCGTAGTCCGCCCCGCGCGACGCCGTCCCGCGGACCGCATAATTCACCTTCAGCGGCGTCGCGGCGATGGTGTTGCGCGTGATGCGCAGCGTCCCGGCCGTCGGCCCCTCTTCATCGGCACCGGGCTGGGGCGCTGTAACGCTCACCACCGTCATGACGACCGCCCGCTCCGCCGAGCCTTCCAGGCCGCCGTCGCTGACCGTGAACGTCACGGTCCGGTCGAGCCAGGTCGAAACCGATCCGCTGAAACGATAGGTCACCGATCGCAAGGCCGACTGGTACTGCCCGGGCGAGGCCGACCCGGTCAGGGTCAGCGTCCCCGTGGCGGCGCTGAAGGCGCCCTTGATGCTTCCCCGGTTTGTGAAACCGAGGACATCGTGTCCCAGGGCGTAGTTGCCGGTGATCTGCACCGTCGCCCCCGCCAGCGCCGGGCTGTCGGGGTCGGAAACTGAAAGGCCCGGATCGA
>Ga0315280_10011308_pt1 | contig 10994 bp, 5 predicted proteins | sample YL17G06_40_MG_FD_203697 | JGI IMG/M metagenome (GOLD analysis project Ga0315280, IMG submission 203697) | Sediment microbial communities from Yellowstone Lake, YNP, Wyoming, USA - YL17G06_40 | ecosystem: Environmental > Aquatic > Freshwater > Lake > Sediment | place: USA: Wyoming | collected... | reverse complement strand
GCTGTGCGATTGGCGAGACGGGGAACACCGCGGCCGATGCCGTGGTCAACTCCAGCGACGTGACCCGGACCCGCAACAACTTCTCGGGCTTCAACCTGGTGGGGCTGGAGAGCGTGTACGATTTCAACCGGGACCGGCAGGTGGCGTCGGGGGACGTGACGATCTCGCGGAACCACTTCAGCGGGTTTACGCCCTTGGTGCTGATCACTCCGCCGGCGTCGGCGCCCTTGGCGGGCGATGCGAGCGGCGCGGCCGCGGCGCCGCTTTCGGCGGGGTCGGGAGACCCGCGCCAAGCGCAATTGGCGGGAACGATCAGGCGGGTGAGCGTCGCCGACGACGAGTCCGAAGCCAATAGTGGGTCCTCGTTCGACCAGTCTGCGATCAGCCGCGACGGCCGCTACGTGACGTTCGTCAGCTCCGCCACCAACCTGGTCAGCGGGGACACCAACGGTTTTTACGACATCTTTGTCTATTCTCGCTCTCAAGCCCCCACCGCAGCGCCGACGGGCGTGGACCTCGTCGCCGCCAGCGACACCGGCGTGTCCTCCAGCGACAATCTGACGAACCTCGACAACAGCACGTCGGGAAAGACCCTCCAGTTCGAGGTCTTGGGCACGATTTCCGGGGCGACGGTCACCATCTACGCCGACGGCATCGCGATCGGCAGCGCGGTGGCCGGCGGCGCCACCACGACCGTCACCACCGACGGCACGCACGACCTGGCCGACGGCAGCCGCTCGATCACCGCCCGGCAGACCGAGCCCGGCAAGAGCGAATCGCCGGACTCGCCCGCCCTTGCGATCACCGTGGACACAGCGCCGCCCACGGCCGACGTGGTGGACGTGACCCCGGACCCGCGGACCACGGCCGTGGACAAGATCACGGTTCTCTTTGGCGACGCAGTCGCCGGCTTCGACTTGGCCGACCTCAGCCTGACCCGCGACGGCGGGAGCAACCTGCTCACTGGCTCGCAGACGCTCACCAGCGGCGACAACGTCACCTGGGAGTTGGGGAATCTCTCCGGCTTGACCGGTAAGGCCGGGAGCTACTTGCTGCAATTGTCGGCCGCGGGCTCGGGAATCACCGACCTGGCCGGCAACGCCTTGGCAGGCAATGCCAGTGACGACTGGGTAACCAACAGCACCATCGCTGGGCGCCGACTGTTCTACAACAACTCGAAGTTCGACGGTCACGCCGGCTTCCCCAATGGCGACCCGGCGGCCAACGAGTTCGACGATGCTGCGATCGACCCTGCGAAGGAAGCCCTGTTGCCCGGCGGGGGAACCGCCGCCTTCAAGAACTACACGACCTTCTACCGCGGGATCAATGGGATCATGATCGACGTGGCCGGCCTGCCGGGGGCCACGTTGGCGGCCGCGGACTTCGTTTTCAAGTACGGTAACGACAGCACGCCGGGCGATTGGCTCGCGGCGGCCGATCCGACGACGATTGCGGTGCGGGCCGGGGCGGGCACCGCGGCTCGGATCGCGTCACGCTCGTCTGGCCTGACAAGGCGATCCCCAACGGCAACTGGCTGCGGGTGATGGTGAAGCCCAACCAACACACGGGCCTGGCGGCCGAGGAGATGTTCTACTTCGGCTGTGCGATTGGCGAGACGGGGAACACCGCGGCCGATGCCGTGGTCAACTCCAGCGACGTGACCCGGACCCGCAACAACTTCTCGGGCTTCAACCTGGTGGGGCTGGAGAGCGTTTACGATTTCAATCGGGACGGGCGGGTGGCGTCGGGGGACGTGACGATCTCGCGGAACCACTTCAGCGGTTTCACGCCGCTCGTGCTGATCGCGCCCCCGGCGTCGGCGCCCTTGGCGGCCGACGCGAGCGGCCCGGCCGCGGCGCCGCTTTCGGCGGGGTCAGGAGACCCGCGCCGAGCGCTTGAAGACCCGCGCCGAGCGCTGGGAGACCCGCGCCGAGCTCAGGCGCCGCTTTCGGCGGGGTCAGTAGGGTGGGCTCTGCCCGCCGCTTGCTTGGCTCCGGCCCAAGCACCCGCGCCGAAGCAGGCGACCACCAGCGCGGCGGCCCACGACGCGGCCTTCAGTCAGAGTCCTGACCCCTGGGACGTGCGGCTCTATGCCGATCTTGCCTGGTCGTGGGAGCTTGCCCGCCCGAGGCCGAAGCAGAAACCCTCGGAGGGTGACAGCAGCAGCCAAGACCTTCGGCAGTGGATGCTTGGGGACTACGGAACCTAGTCGGCGGGCCGCGGCGGGCCTTCGCATCGTCGAACGGTCCGGCGGCAGCCGCCGCGACCAGCGGGAGAGCGAACACGATCGCGATGAAACGCCCGTTCACGGGCGGCTCCTTCCGTCGGCCCGGATCTTTTGCAGGAGCTCCGTCATCTCCTTCACTCTTTCCGGATGCTGCGCAGCGACGTTGGTGGTTTCACCAAGGTCGTCGGCCAGGTTGTACAACTCCGCGGCCGCACCGCCGCGCCTTCCCGGCTTGGCTTTGCCGCCGGGGGCCGGGCCCCCTGCAACGAGTTTCCACGGGCCCTGGCGGAGCGCGAGCCTGCCGCCGTGCTCGACCAGGTGGTCGCGGCAAGGCTTGTCGAGGGTTTCTCCGAGCAGCGCGGGGAGGACGTTGAAGCTGTCGGGGCCGGCGTCGGCGGCGAGCTTCTGGCCGGTGAGCGCGGCCAACGTGGCGAGCATGTCCACGTGGCAGATGAGTTCCGCGGACGTGCCCGGCTTCACGTGGCCGGGCCAGCGAACAATGAAGGGCACCCGCGTGCCGCCCTCGTAGGGGCTCCCTTTGCCGGCACGCAGCGGGCCGTTGTGGAGGTGGCCGCGGTTGGTCTCCACGGTTCCGCTGTTGAAGGTGTCGGGTCCGTTCGTGTCGAGCACGCCGCCGTTGTCGCTCGTGACGATGAGCAGCGTATTGTCGGCAAGCTGGAGCCGGTCCAGGGCGGCCATCACTTCGCCCACCGACCAGTCGAACTCCTGAACGACGTCGCCGCGGACCCCGGCCTGGCTGGTGCCGCGGAACCGGGCGTGCGGCACCCGCGGCACGTGAATGTCGTGCGTGGCGAAGTAGAGGAACAGCGGCCGGTCCTTGTGCTTCTCGATGAATGCGACCGCCTTTCGGGTCAGCAGGTCGGCAATCTCGTCGTCCTTCCACAGCGCGGCCTTGCCGCCCGTTTGCTTGCCGATCCGCGGAATGCCGTTGACGTACGACTCGGGGTGGCCGCGCTGGATGGAATAGTCGAGCCGGATCGGGTCCGCCGGATCGAGCCCGACCACGCGATGGTTCTCGATCCACACGCAGGGCGTGCGGTCGCCGGTCGCCGGCAACAGCCAGGCGTAGTCGAAACCGACTTCCAGCGGGCCGGGCTTGAGCTGGCCGTTGTAGTCCGTGGGCGCGCGGGGGCCGAGTCCCAGGTGCCACTTGCCGACCACGCCGGTGGCGTAGCCGGCCCGCTTCAAGAGCGACGGCACGGTGACCCGGCCCGGCTCGACGATCAAGGCCGCGGTGCCCGGCAGGATGCCCGTCCCCGGTTTGCGCCAGGCGTACTGGCCGGTCATGAAGGCGTAGCGGGTGGGGGTGCAGACCGCCGAGGGGGAGTGCGCGTCGGTGAACCGCCGTCCCGCGGCCGCGAGCCGATCGAGGTTCGGCGTCTTGATCTTGGTGGCGCCGTAGCAGCCCCAGTCGCCGTAACCGATGTCGTCGGCGAGGAGGAAGATGACGTTGGGCGCGCGATCGGCGCCGTGGGACTCGCCACACAGCGCAGCGAGCGCACCGAGGAGAACAACCAGGTGCTTCATGTTACCGATCTCCTATGCTTGGTCCAGACGCTTCAGCGAGCTTTCTTGGCCGCTCGGCCGGCCGCCGCGGTCGGCTCTCGCTGGAGAAGCAACACCCAGTCGCCCTTGGCCGGCGGCACGAAGCGGCGACTCCCTTTATTCTCGATGCTCCCGGCGATTGGAGTATAGCGTCCGCGCACGGGGTCGAACCAGCGGCCCGCCAGCGGGGCCGGAAACTCGGACACGTCTACCTCGATCCCATCGTTGTCCGGGAGGTAGGCCACCGCCAGGTCGCCGGCCGCGGTCTTCGCCAGCACCCTGCGGCGGGTCACGTCGTCTGGTTGGTTGCGCACCAGCTCATGCGCCGGCTCCAGCCGCCACCACGCGATCGCGGCCAGAAAGTCGTGCAGGTGCTGCATCTGAAAGGCGCTCTCCCACTGGAGCGCGTTCTCCCAGTAGTCGTACTTTTTCGGGTCGGTGACCCACATCCACACGGCGCCGCTCCCCCGCGGGCACTTGGGCGGCAGATCGCCGGCCCCGTAGGTGTAGCCCATCGCCCCCGAAAGCCAGCTCCACCAGGCAAGCCCGCGGGCGTCCACCGCCTGCCAGCCCTTCTCCCCCTGGGCGTCGTACATCGCCTCGAGGTTCACGACGGGCTTGTCCGGCTCGTGGCGGTAGAGGTGCAGGTTCCACTCGATGGCGTGGTGGGCGCACCGCTGCCGATTGCCGCCGTTGTGCCCGGTCTGCACGCCCGCAATGTCCAGATAAGGCTGGTCGTAGTACTGCATGGTGAAAGTCGGAGTGGGCTCCTTCGATGGCGTGCCGGGGTGCTGGGTGATCAGGTGCACTGCCGTGGCCTCGCGGGCGGCGCGACCCACCTCGTCCGCCAGGGGCATGTACCTGCTGTCGAAGCTCGGCGAGAAGATCACGAAATTGCCATAAAGCCGCGCGACGATGCTCCGGGCGAAGAGGCAGGCCTGGGCGGCTTCCGGATAGCGGTCGACGGGTTCCATCAGCCCCACCAACAGCACGACGAGGCCCTGCTGGTTGGCCAGTTGAACCTTGCGCTCGAAGGATTGCCAGTAGGCCGGGTTCCAGCGTGCGCACGTCTTGTCGGTAAACGGCCTCTCGCCGCGGTGGTCCGTTTCGCCCGCCCAGCGAGGCGCCGGCGCCACTTGGATGAGGGTGAAGTGCTTGGCAACGCGGTCGGTGATGTAGGCCTCCCACTGTGGGTCGCTGGCCCTTTGCGGCACGGCCCACGCGGTGTCGCCGACCCACAGGAACGGGGTGCCATCGCCGTAGGCAAGATAACGGCGGTTATCGCTCACCTTGAGAAAGCCCCGCCGGTAAAGCGGGTTGTCGCCCTGGTACGGCGCGACGTCCACGGAGCCGCGCTGCCGGTCGAGCCCGGTGTTTGCCGAATCGGAGCACTCCGTCTCCCACCGCCACGTGCCCGGGGTTGGGAAGGCGGAGCGGATCCGGAAGGTATCCCCGCCGTCCCAGAACCCGTAGGCGCGGAGCGTGCGGCCGCCCGGCCCGGTGTAACGCACCCGCAACGTCACGTCGGCGTAGGGGTTGCCGTAGCTGCGGGTGCTGGTGAGGGCGTGCTCCCACCGCTGCCAGGTCCGCGCAGGAGCCGGCGGATTGGGGGCGACTTTGCTGGCGTTGAGCTGGCCCGACGGCGCGGACTCCGCCACTGCCAGCGTGCCCGTCGCCCACAAAACGGCCAGTCCGTAGAGCCAACGCATGAGCTTGGGCATGGTAATCCCCTGTGGCGCGGTTGGTTATAGGGAGGATCAGACCGCCGCGTCGGGATTCCGTTTCGGTCGATGCGTATTGTACCCAGCGGCGATGGCAAAGCACACCACGGCGCGTTTCCAAGTAGGGCGGCCTTTCCAGGCTGTCGGTTGGGGCGTAAGATCGAGTTGCTGTCGTTGCGTGCAAACCGAACCGCCGGCGAAATCTGGCCACCCACAATGGACCGCTGTCGCCCCTGGAAAAAGGCGGCCTGGAAAGGCCGTCCTACACGATCCTTTCGGCAACGTTGCGGCGTACCCTCGCGTGAAGGAGAATCCGCCCCATGAACCAAGCGATTAGACAAGCTCTAGCGGCCTTTGCCGCCGTCCTGCTGCTGGGTCTGCCGGCGCCGCCGCTCGATGCTGCGGATGCGAAGGCCGCAAGCACCCCCAACGTCGTCGTCATCCTCGCCGATGACCTCGGCTACGGCGACGTGCAATGCTACAACCCCCGCCGCGGCAAGATCCCCACGCCCAACATCGACCGGCTCGCCGCCGAGGGCATGCGGTTCACGGACGGCCACTCCAGCTCGGGGGTGTGTTCGCCGTCGCGCTACGCGCTCTTGACGGGCCGCTACCATTGGCGGACGCGGCTGCAGGCCGGCATCGTCGGCGTGTTCGGCGACCCGCTCATCGCGCCCGACCGGCTGACGATCGCGGGCCTGGCCAGGCAGCACGGCTACCGCGCGGCCTGCATCGGCAAGTGGCACCTCGGCCGGGACTGGGGAATTCCGCAGGAGAAGCGTGCCTTGTTTCACATCGGCCAGGCTTCGCCCGCCGTGACCGACGCGCACCGTGCCGCGTGGCGGGAGGTTTTCTCGAGGCCCATCGCCGGCGGGCCGACCACGCGGGGCTTCGACGAGTACTGCGGCACCGACGTGCCCAACTGGCCGCCCTACTGTTTCATCGAAAACGACCGCACGGTCGGCATCCCGTCGGAGTTCCTGCCCGCGGCCCTGCTCAAAGACAATCTGGCCAGCCTCCAGGGCCCCGCGCTTGAGGACTGGAAGCTCGAGCCGATTCTGCCCGCGCTGGGGGACCGCGCTTGCGAGTTCATCGCGCGGCGGGCGGAGGCGAAGGAGCCGTTCCTGCTCTACATGCCCTTGACCTCGCCGCACACGCCGCTGGCCGTCAGCGACGCATGGAAGGGCAAGAGCGGCCTCGGCCTGGCCTATCCCGACTTCGTGATGGAAACCGACGCCGTGGTCGGCCGCGTGCTGGACGCCCTCAAGCGGAGCGGCGTCGCCGGCAGCACGCTGGTCTTCTTCACGAGCGACAACGGCTGCGCGCCCTACGTCGGCGCGAAGGCGATGGAAGCGCAAGGACATTTTCCCAGCGGCCCCTTGCGCGGCTACAAGGGGGACGTTTGGGAAGGGGGCCATCGCGTGCCCTTCGTCGTCCGCTGGCCCGGGGTGGTGAAACCCGGCAGCGTCTGCCGGCAATTGGTGCATCAGGCCGACATCATGGCGACGCTCGCCGACGTTCTCGGCAGCAAGTTGCCGGAGAGCGCGGGCGAAGACAGCTTCAGCCTGGTGCCGCTGCTGCAGGGCGGGGACAGGCCGATTCGCGAGCACGCCGTTAGTTGCGCCGCCCGCGGCGTGGCCGGACTCCGCCGCGGGCCGTGGAAACTCGTCTTCGAGCCCGACCCGCTGGCAAAAACCGGCGTCCGACTCTACAACCTGGATGACGACATCGGCGAAACGAGGAACGTAGCCGCCGACCGGCCGGAGCTGGTCGCCGCGATGAAGGCGCTTATGGAGCGTCTCATCGCCGACGGCCGCAGCACGCCCGGCGCGGTGCAGAAGAACGACGTCGAGGTCACGATCCACAGAATTGGAATCGTCGCCCCCGGCAAGAAGGCGACTCGCGCCAAGGCGAAACGCCCGCCGGACAAATAAGAGAGACAGGAGCAGGTGCGATGCACAATCTGTTGTTTTGCTTGTCCACGGCAGCCGCGCTGGTAACTGCGGCAGACGATCGAGCGAAGCCCTGGTCATCCAATACTCACCCCAGCGACGTCGAGAGGTCCCACGTCGAGCAGATCACGACGGGGCTGCACAAGTACACGGTCGTCCAGGCCGGCACGATGGATGGCCGCAATTGCCGCTTGCCGATGGGGTGCGGGATTGCCCGGGAGGGGGCCCTGGTGCAGACGTGGGAGTCCAACCGCTCGGTGCGGATGGAGAACGTGGGCCAGAGCAACGTCGTCAACCCCTGGCTTTCCAACGGCCGCAACAACTTCCGCAGCGTCCAAGAGATCGTCGCCGCGGCCGTCACCCCGGACATGACCGACGCCGAGAAGGCCTTCGCCCTGTGGTTCCAGGAAATCCAGTATCGCCACCATTCCCCCGGCGACAACAACGAGCTGCTCGACCCGGTGAAGGTGTTCAACGTCTACGGCTACAACACCTGCGGCAACGACTCGATTTGCCTGGCCACGCTGTGGCGCAAGGCCGGGCTGAAGGTGGCGCCGGCCCGGGCGCTCGGGCACTGCATCTCCCAGGCGTTCTACGATGACCGCTGGCATTTCTACGACGGCGACATGCACTCCGTTTACCTCCACCGCGACAACGAGACCGTGGCCGGCGAACAGGACATCGTCCGCGACCACGACCTCGTCAAGCGCACCCATTCCAAGGGAATCCTCATGCCGGACACCTGGTGGGACGGGCAGGGAATGTGCGCGATGTATTTCTACGAGGGGAGCGTCAGCGGCCAGCGCGGCGGCAAGACCGACACGACGATGAACATGGTCCTCCGGCCCGGCGAAGCGATCACCTGGCAGTGGGGCCAGGCTCGTCCGCTCAAATACCACGGAGCGCTGTGGACGATGCCCACGTACCAGGACGTGATCTACAACGGCCTGTGGGAGTACCGCCCGGACTTCTCCAGCGAGGTCTGGCGCCAAGGGGCTGCCGGCGTGGAAAACATCCGCTCCGGCCCCGACGGGCTGGCCGCCGAGGAAGGCAAGCGGGGCACGGTCCTTTGGACCATGTGGAGCCCTTACGTTTTCGTGGGCGGGCGGATCGAGGCGGAGGGCGCGGACGCCAAGTTCTCCATTTCCGTGGACGGCAAGACGTGGCAGGGAGTCAAGAGCGACCTCGACAAATCGTTCCCGATCGTCGGGCCGGCCCGCTACGAGTACCAGCTCAAGTGCCAACTGGAAGGGGCAGCCCGGCTCCGCCGCCTGGCGATCACCAGCGACGTGCAGATGGCCCCGATGACGCTGCCGGAGATGGGGGTGGGCAAAAACGCTTTCACCTACTCCGACCAGTCCCGCGGGGACCGCAAGGTGCGGATCACGCACCGTTGGGTGGAGCGATCGGCCTCGAAACCGCCTGAGGCGCCGGCGGGCCCCGTCTACCCGCCCGACGGCGGCCAGTCCCAGGGCACCGACGTCGTCTTCCAGTGGACGCCTGCCAAGGATCCCGACGGCGACGCGATCGGCGACTACCACTTCGAGCTCTCGCGCCGCGCCGACATGCGGTTCCCGCTGTCGATGTGCTTTTACAAGCTCATCTCGCGGACCGCCGACGTAACCCAAGAAAAGGGCCAGGACGGACGCAGCGACAGGATCACCGCCAAGGCCCAGTACACGCTGTCCCAGCCGGGCCTGCTGACGCCGGGGCGGAAGTATTACTGGCGCGTGCGGGCGATGGACGACAAAGGGGTGTGGGGGCCGTGGAGCAAGACCTGGAGCTTCACTCCCCGCGGCCCGGCGTACCCGCTGGACGTTACCCTCGACTACGACCAGGCCAAGGGCGCGGGGATTCTCCGCTGGAAAGCCAACCCGGCCGGCAGTCCGCCGGTGAAGTACCGGGTCTACGGCAGCGATGAGAAGGGCTTTACGATCGCCGACCAGAGATTCCAAAGCACCGTGGGGGTCACCAAGGAGGAGATGGCGGCCTGGAACCCCTGGTTTCCGGCCAACTTCATCGCCGAGACGGCGGCCACGGAGCTGGCGGTGCTTGGGCGCGAAGTCGACTTGCCGGAAGCCAACAAGACCTACTACCGCGTGGTGGCGGTGGACGCGAAGGGGAAGCGGAGCGGGCCTTCGGACTACGCCGCCGCTCCCCGACCCCTGATCTACAGCAAACCCGTGCCGGCAGCCAAGGTGGGCGCCGAGTACCGCTACCAGGTCCGCGCCAACCGCTCGCTCGGAGACCTCAGTGCGCGAATGAAGGGCAGCGATCAGGTCAGCGGCTACTTTGACATCGAGAAGCCCAAGTTCGCCCTAAAGCAGGGGCCGGCCTGGCTCAAGATCGACGAGTCCACGGGTGTGCTCTCGGGCACTCCGGACGCGGCGGGAAAGGTGGAAGTGGCGGTCACCGCCAGCATTGACCGGGACGTGCGGAAGCTGGACGAAAAGGCGCTCGTGTGGGGTAGAGAGAAGGTCCTTTCCACGGCCACGGAGCGCGTCGGCGCCGCGACCCAGAAGTTCGTCATTGACGTGCAGTAGTGAGGAGGGCAAGACATGCGGGGAAGACGTGCGCTTTGCCAGGTGCAAGGGGGATGGGCGATGATCCAAGGAAGCCGAAAACGATGGATCTCCGGGTTAACGAGCCTCCTGTTGCTGGCGGCTTGCCTGATCGTTGAGGCTGGGCCGATCACTTGCTGCGCGCTGGCGGCCGGCGCGAAGCGAGCGCCCACCGGGCAAGGGCCGCTCGCAGCACTGCCCAGCCAGCCCGGCCCGCACATCGCGAAAATCCAGGCCCTGAAAGACCACTGCTGGCTCGAGCTCGGTCCTCCGGCTCCCGACCCGAAATGGGGCCGGGCCCGCGGCCGGTCGTGGACCTCGGAGATGCCCTTGGCCCCGGAGTTCCGCGGGGCCTTCCTCTACGGCGAAGGGCAGCACGGCTACACGAAACCCGACGGCCACTACATGGACGATCTCTGGTTCTACGACATCAATGCCCATCGCTGGATCTGCTGCTACCCGGGGGCAGCGGCGAAAACCCTCCGGCTGAGACTCAACGCCGACGGCTTCGAGGCCACGCCGGCCGGAGACCCCATCCCCGTGGCCCAGCAGGCCCACGGTTACGAGATGAACACGTACGACACCGACGGGAAGCGGCTGCTGAGCATGCCCAACACGCACCCTTACTGGGAGAACGCCATGCCGCAGCGGCGGCAGTGGCTCAAGCCGCCGCCGGAGGACGCCAGTCCCTGGATGTTTGAGACGGTCACGGGCAAGTGGCTCCGTCTCCGCACGGGAACGCCTGGCCCCCAGAGCAGTTACGGCGACACGCTCATCTACCTCCCCGAACGGAAACAGGCTTTCTTCCTGCATCGCAACCAGGAGGTGTGGATCTACGACAGTCGCACGAACAAGTGGCGGAATGTCGAACCGAAGGGCCCCCAGCCCCCGTTCGGAATCGACGCCACCAGCTGTTACGACTCCACGCGCCATCGCATCTACATCGGCGGCGGCAGCTACCCGGTCG
>Ga0315280_10011304_pt1 | contig 10998 bp, 13 predicted proteins | sample YL17G06_40_MG_FD_203697 | JGI IMG/M metagenome (GOLD analysis project Ga0315280, IMG submission 203697) | Sediment microbial communities from Yellowstone Lake, YNP, Wyoming, USA - YL17G06_40 | ecosystem: Environmental > Aquatic > Freshwater > Lake > Sediment | place: USA: Wyoming | collected... | reverse complement strand
TGTTTCCTACGTTAGCACCGGTGGTCGTCCAGGTCCACTGGCTCATGCCCGTCCAGTCGGTCGCAGGCTGGCCGTTCAGGATGAATCTGTAGAGCAGCGGGTCATTCTCAGGATCGCTGGCCTCTGCAGTCCAGGATATGACCGCTCCCGCTTCTTGCGGACTGCTCTTGTCCGGACCGAAGCTGGTGATGGCCGGAGGCTGGTTGGGCATAGCTATGGTGAATCCAGCAGTCCTGGAGTCGTCTCCTTCTGGATTATGATTGCCGTCTTTTACCTGCACCCCAACCTGGTTGTTTCCTACGTTAGCACCGGTGGTCGTCCAGGTCCACTGGCTCATGCCCGTCCAGTCGGTCGCAGGCTGGCCGTTCAGGATGAATCTGTAGAGCAGCGGGTCATTCTCAGGATCGCTGGCTTCTGCAGTCCAGGATATGACCGCTCCCGCTTCTTGCGGACTGGGCTTGTCTGCACCGAAATTAGCTATGGACGGGGGCTGGTTTGGAGGTGCCTGTACCGGCATGATCGGGTGCTCCAAAGCGACCTCAGGCTGAGCCGGAGTTTGAGTTATCTGATAGTCCACGGTCCCCTGATCGTCGAAGTTCTCAGAATCAGCATGCTTCCCATCCCGGATCCAGACGCCGATCTGATCGTCTCCGACGTCATCGGAAGAAGGAGTCCAGTTCCAGCTATTGTCCTCTGTCCAGCCGGTCACCTTCCGCCACTCTCCTACCGTCGAAGGTCCCTTCAGCCGGAACAGGTAGTAGATGGGATCACCATCCGGATCAACGGCATTGGCCGTCCATCTTATTATGGTACCTTCCTCCTGGGGACCTGGCTTGTCGGGCGCAAGGCTGGCAAGCTTGGGCGGCTGGTTGACGCCCGCATCACCCAGATCGGAGCCCATCGAAGAGGGATCCATTTGCCCGGGCATCTGGTCAGGCTGTGCCGAGGCTGATGTCGCCACAAGCACTGCAAATACCATCACTGCGAAGAAGACAAGAAAAATGTCAACATACATTTCTTTGAAGTTGGTCTTCAATCCACTCCTGCTATTCCGCTTTCCCATATCCTCACTCTCCATCTCTCTGATCCTGCTCACCTTCAAGCAATTCATGATTGAAAATCCGCGCATAGGATTAATAAGCTATTTTTCACATTGATGCCTTATCAACCGCCCATTCCCTTTGAGGTCTCATGTGAACCCTTTGTGGATCTTGTGTGGATGCAGACGGACAAGGCCGAAGCGTTCTGCTTTTCATCCGTCCAGATCCATCCGCTATCCTTGGTCCACCGTCTTCAGGCAAAAGGATGCTTTGCGGTATCTTTCCTGGCCATTATCTCCTCCGTTGTCGGCTTTCCGGTCACTGCGCGCTCGATGGCGGACTTGGTGGCCAGATAGTTGTAATCGTAGATCTTTTTCTTGTCCTTGGCATCCCACTCCAGGAATACGGATACTATTATCATGAGATCTTCAGATATCTCCTCAGGCAGGATTCCTTCAAAGACGCAGTCTGCCACTGCCTTGGCTACCGCAGCCTGGGCAGGGCCGTACATGAGGACTGCCTGGCGGGCTCCTTTGATGGTGACCTTGTTTACCATCAGAGTCAATGGTTTCGCGAGCAGGTTGGGCTCCAGGACCGCCAGCAAAGGCGTATGGCCCTGGGCAGGCGAGGCCAGGGCGTTTACAAATGCCTGCTCCACGGCGCTGCCCTTTGGTCCTATCACCAGATCGATATGCGCAACCTCAGGTCCCTCGCCTGCCAGCGCCTCACCTACCAGCGTTTCTTTAAAACCGCGGATCATGATTACAGCTTATGTTATTTTTCGTATAAATTTGTGCGTGTAGAGATCGCCCAGGAGATAGGAAGAGGGACATCGAGCTGATGGGGGGCACTTCATGGGAAGACATTTGGCCGAAAAGGAGAATGTTCCCCTCCTTCGCATAGGGCTTCGCAATCACGATCGCAATGGTTCGTAACGGAGGATGACATGCTCTTCGTCCGGTCCTATGCCATCAGCGGCAAAGTCAAGCGCATGCGCAACAATCCCCACGTCCGCATCACCCCGTCGGACGCCCTGGGGAGGCATCACGGGGTTGCCATCGATGGAACAGCCCTTCGCGTTGACGGCGACAAGGAGATAAGAATCAGTCAACTCCTCTACCATAAATGTGGGCTGATGAAGATCTCCTTTGACCTGTGGGGAGCCGTCAAGCAGCTTGATTGGGCGGTCTTTGCCATCAAGATTTAAGTGAATGGCTTCGCATGATCGAGCGCAAGGATTAATAAGTTTTACAAATATGCTTACATAATGAAGTCAAACGGCGGCGGCGCACCCCACTGCAAGCAGTGGGGCATGCAAGACGCCGCCGCATTAATCCACAGTTGGTTAACTGATCCATCCCTAAGTTGAATACGGATGCTCTTTATCCCATCCGCAGCAAGCTGCGGGGTATTAACTTTAAAAATAAAGTAAGTGAATATGCTTACATAGGCTCTGATATTCGGGAGGATGAAAACCCTTGATAGAAAAGAGGATATTTGCAGCTATGCTTGCAGTCCTGGTTCTTGCCACGTCTGCTGGCTTTGCCGAAGAGCCAAAAGAGCTTTTCGTCTTCACAGCGGCGTCTTTGACAGGCGCCTTCACAGAGATAGGACATTTGTTCGAGAAGGAGACCAACATCAGCGTAGCCTTCAACTTCGACGGCTCCCAGGCGCTTCGCACTCAGATAGAGAACGGAGCTTACGCCGACGTCTTCGCCTCTGCCAACACGAAACAGATGAATGCTCTGAAAAAATATGGCCTGATGAACAACAGCAGCATCTCCGTCTTTACCAAGAACAAGCTATCCTTGATCATTCCCAAGGACAATCCCGCAAAGATATCAAATCTCAGCGACCTGGCGAAACCTGGGGTCAAGATCGTCATAGGCACCAAGGATGTTCCTGTGGGGGATTATGCCCTGCAGATCATAAACAAGCTGGGAAATGATTCGGCCTATGGCCCCGATTACAAGACAAAAGTGCTGGCAAACGTAATCTCTCAAGAGACCAATGTAAATTACGTGGTGACCAAGGTCGCTTTAGGGGAGGCTGATGCTGGCTTTGCCTATGTGTCCGATGTCACGGAGGATCTGGCTGCCAAGGTTGATAAGATCGGCATCCTCGATGAGTACAACGTCATCGCCGAATACCCCATGGGATTATTGAAGGAGAGCAAATATCCAGTTGAGGCTGACGAGTTTATGAATTTGGTGAAATCAGAGGAGGGCAAGGCCATTCTAGAGAAGTACGGCTTCGCACCAATAGAGGGAGCTGTGCCTGCAAAGGCCGCGGCGAATGCCACGACAGCCAAAGCGGCTGCTTAAGTCCAAGGGTCTCTTGGGAGCCAGGGAAACAAATATAGATCTTGGCGCCTCTTTATGCCAGTATTTCACGCACACTGTATCGCGGTTGAACTACATCTTCAGGATTTATGGCTTCCAATCGATCAAGAATAAGCTATCTCATTGAGCTGCCCAACCGAAGTCAAGAGACCATCGGCATTTCCACCAGGGCCAGGGAGATGGCCCTGAAGACGGCTCTGGGCTTCCTGCTGATCCTGGCTGTGGCCTTCATAGCCTTACCAGTGGCTTCGCTCTTCCTCAAGAGCCCCCTGGATGCCACCATCCGGTCAATGCAAGATCCTGTGGTGATAGACGCCCTCAGGCTCAGCTTGACGACCTCGACCCTGACCATCTTGGTGGTGGTTCTCATGGGAACGCCCATAGCCTACGTCAACGCCCGGTTCCATTATCCCGGAAAAGAGATAGCAGATTCATTGATCGATCTGCCGGTGATCATGCCTCCGGCCGTCGCCGGCATCGCTCTGCTCATGGCTTTTGGGCGGATGGGCATTCTGGGGCATTACCTGAACGCCTTCGGATTCTGCATCGCTTTCACGACCCTGGCCGTGGTCATGGCCCAGGTCTTCGTCTCATCGCCTTTCTACATCCGCCAGGCCAAGACGAGCTTTGAGGACGTGGATATGGCCTTCGAGAATGCGGCGAGAACTCTTGGTGCATCCCGGTTCTACACTTTCTTCCACGTGATCCTGCCCATGGCTTCAAACGGGCTAGTCTCCGGCGCGATCATGGCCTTCGCCCGGTCCCTTGGTGAGTTCGGAGCCACCATCATGTTCGCCGGAAACTTCCAAGGGAGGACGCAGACCATGCCGCTCGCTATTTATACGGCCATGCAGGGTGATCTGGATGTATCTCTCTGTCTGGCCATGATCCTGGTGGCCATCTCCTTTCTGGTTATAGCTCTGGTGAAGACTCTCACCCGTCGGGTGCACAAAAATGTTAGAAGTTGATGTCAAGAAGAGGCTGAGGGATTTTCACCTGGAGGTGAAGCTTGGCGTTGCCGAGGGCGAGATCCTCATGCTGGTGGGGGACAACGGCTGCGGCAAGACCACCCTTCTGAACCTGGTAGCCGGCCTTCAGAGTCCGGATGAGGGCAGGATTGCGCTCGATGGAAGGCCGCTCTTCGATTCAAGCCTCAAGGTCAACGTCACCCCCGAGGCGAGGAACATTGGGTATGTCTTTCAGAGCTATGCCCTCTTTCCCCATATGAGCGTCTACGACAACGTCGCCTTTGGGCTCTGCACCCGCAATCTCTCGCGAAAAGAGATTGATTATCGGGTGAAAGATCACCTTGAGGCGGCAGGGCTCTGGGAGATCAGGAACGCAAAAGCCACAAACATCTCTGGTGGCCAGAAGCAACGGGTCGCGCTGGCGCGGGCGCTCATCATCGAGCCCGGCCTTTTACTGCTGGATGAGCCGCTTTCCGCTCTGGACGTTCGAATGCAAGCGGTCATGAGAAGAGATCTGCGGGAGATGATCCATGCCTGCAATGTCCCGAGCATCATCGTCACCCATGACCTGAGGGATGTATCCTGCATCGGGGATAAGGCATGCCTTCTGGAGACGGGAAAGATTGTGCTGTCTGGTGGGGCGGACGAGGTCATGAGCTGGGGCGCGATCCCGCCTGCGGTCTAGATCATGGGGAAGCTATAAAATATTGGAGGGAGAATTAATAATAGGTGAAATAAAATGAAAGATGAAGTGTTCTTCGGCGAGGGGATGGCCAAGGTAAAGGCAGAATATCCCGACCTCTACAATGCGATTGTGGGCTTAAACGAGGCTGCATACACAGGCAAAGTCTTAGACTACAGGACCCAGAAGCTGATCGCGCTGGGCATCAATGCTGCAGCCTCCGACGACCGGGCCACGAAGAAGCAGATGATGAGCGCCATGAAGGAGTTCGGAATCACCAAAGACGAGATCGTGGATGTCCTGCGAGTGGTTCTCCTCACCTCGGGAATGCCTCCCTTCACCAAGGCCATGAGAATGCTGTATGAATTGATCGAGAAATGACCTTAGGCTGTCATTGCCTTCTTTCGAAGCTGCCGGTGGTAGGCGACGGCAAACCTGTGCGCCTCGTCCCTTATCTCCTGGATGAACAGGGAGGCTTTATCGTCTCTTTTTATGGGTAGGGGCGTTTCCCGTCCAAGCACGTAGATCTTCTCTTCTTCCTTGGCAATGGATACGACCGGAACCTGAATCCTCAGTCTTTGGAGCTCCTGCCAGGCAGCAGCCAGTTGTCCTGTTCCTCCGTCGATGATGATAAGATCCGGTAGCTCCCGCATCTCCTCTTTTTGGCGAGTGTAGCGCCTGCGCACCACCTCGGCGATGGAGGCAAGATCGTCAATACCCTCTACGCTTCTGATTTTAAAGCGCCGATAGTTGCTTTTGTCCGGCCTACCGCCCCGAAACTGCACCATGGACCCGACCATGGCGGTTCCGGAGAGATGGGAGATGTCGAAGCACTCGATGACCTGCGGGAGCCGGGGCAGCCGGAGCGCCTCCTGGAGGACTTCCAGCTTTTTTCGATCCCCAAAGAAGCTGATCTCCAGGTTCTTTCTGGCCAAGTCCAGAAGCTCTTTCTTCTCGCCCTGCTTGGGTACAGTGACCCTGACCTTCTTTCCTTTGACGTGGGCCAAAAAATCGGCCAAGGATTCGTCAAGTGCCTCCTCCACGATCAGCTCTTCAGCAGGTTCGTTTTCCGAGTAGTACTGAACAAGAAACTCCTCCAGGAAATTCTCGTTGTGGGCAAATATGAATTCTTCTTTGCCCAGCAGCGTGCCCAGGTAGACCTTGAAGAGCATGAGATAGACGCTTCCGCCCTCGATCAGGTAGCTCAGGACATCCTGGTCAAACTTCCTCTTCTGCTCGACCTGCTGGCGTTGCTGGAGGCGTTCCAGGGCGGAGATCTCGTCCCGCAGCTCCAGGGCCCGCTCGAATTCCTGCTTGGCCGCAGAGCCGTTCATCTCCTCTTTCATGGATTCCAGGAGATCCCGAATGTTTCCTTTCAGCAGGGACTCCGCTCGCCTTACCCTTTTTCCATAATCGGCATCCGTGATCTTGCCGATGCACGGCCCACTGCAGTGGCCTAAGGAGTAGCGCAGGCAGGCTCGCTTGGGAAGCCTTTTGCAGGTGCGAAGGCCAAAGGTCTTTCTAACCACCTGGAAGACGTCGTCCCTCTCTCTGGCCGAGGTGAAGGGGCCGAAGAAGGCGCCCTCTCCGGCGTTTTTGCGGGAGATTCTGATCCTCGGGAACCTCTCCTCGGTCAGGTGGATGCCGGCGTATCTGGAGGAGTCCTTGAGCTTGACGTTGTACTTGGGCCAGTGCTTCTTGATCAGGGTGTTCTCCAGGAGCAGAGCCTCGACCTCGGTGTTGGTGACGATGAAGTCCATGCTGTGCACGGCCAAGACCAGGGCCCCGGTCTTCGGGTCGTGGCCCAGCTTCTGGAAGTAGCTGCTCGCGCGCCGCCTCAGGTCCCTGGCCTTGCCGACGTAGAGGATCGTGCCTTCGGCATCTTTGAAGAGGTAGCAGCCGGGGAGGTGAGGAAGCGCTTCAAGATCGATCATACTCAGAAGACCTTATTTTTCAGGGTATTTTATTGTAACTCATCTCTTCCGATGAGCCGCAAACTCCAGACAATGACCCATCAAGGGCAAGGCTGCAGAGGGCATTATCGCCGAAGAGAGTGTGTTGGCTCATGCCTTGAATCATCTTTCATCCTTCAGGAAATCCTTAAGAGCAACCAGCACCGTGCAGCAAGAGACGCCAAATGATACACGGGGACTAGGGAAGAAGACAGGGGAAATGGGCCGGGAGATGCTCTGGGATGAAGAAGGATTTGCTTATTCTTTTGGGAATTATGCTGGCAGCAATGCTCTTGATGCCTTCGGCGAGCGCGACGTGTCCACTAGGAGGCTGTGGCCGCGGGAATGACGACTGGCTGGAATCGGCTCAAGCTTTCCTGAACTCGGATGTGCCCCTCCTGGGTGTGAGCCAGGACGGAAGCGTGCAAACCGGCAGCTTCAAGGCGGGAGAGCCCATCGGCGCGGCGGTGAAGGCAACAGGCAGCGGAACCGTTCCCAAGGTGGCCACGGACTTCGTGGAGCCTGAATCCAGGACCGGCCTTTTTCCGGCAGGGGAGCTTCTCAAGCCCATGGACAGCTTTTCCGGCCCAGATGTGGTAGTGGACGTCTCCAATCAGCGATCGGAGGGAGAGGCGCATATCAAAGGTGCGATTGATCTCCCCATAAAGAGCTTCCTCTTTGACGATGGTACTTTGCGGCCGGTCTCGGAGACGGCTGCGATCTTGGGGGCGGCAGGAATCTCCCAAGAGGATGCAGTAATCGTTTACAGCGACACCTTCCGTTCCGGTGAGGCGACCTTTGTCCTGTGGCTGCTCTGCTACCTGGGACAGGATGATGTGAAGGCTCTGGATGGAAGTCTGGAGGACTGGAGTAGAGCCAGCTTGCCGCTGGAGACGAAGAAGAACGTGCATTCGCTCGCCAACTATTCTCCCTCCATGAGGTCCGAGCTGCTGGCCAGCTACGATTTTGTCAAGTCCGGCGCGGCCCAGATGGTTGACGCCAGGACATTCCAGGATTTCGGCAAGGCAAAGATACCCAAAGCCTTCTTCATCAGCCCCGAGCAAATCCTGGAGAACGGCAAGCTTAAGGCCGCGGCATCGTTGACCGACACCTTCGCCAAGTTAGACCAGAAGAGGCCGGTGGTGGTTTACTCAAACGATTACTTCAGCGCCTCCCTGGTCTGGTATGCTCTGCAGCTCATGGGCTTTGACTCCCGGCTTTACACCTGGCAGGACTGGCAGGCCCATGGAGAGGCCAAGGTCTACGAGATAAAATAGGCTGGTTGGAGGAAAAAGCATGCATCCTTTTCCTATCAAATTTTTTCCAGGTTCTCCCTTACTCGCTCACGGAGCCGCTCTAGAGACCCTTTGGTGCACTGGCGGTTGTCGCAGGGAGAAAAATCCTTCGGGCTGCAGCCGCCCAGCAGCTCCATCATCCTGTCGGCCATCTCATAGGCACCCAGTCCTTCCAGCCTATCCAGGAAAAGGGAGGCTCGATGGCTGAACTCCCGGCATTTCGAGGGCTGGGCGACACCCTGCTCATGCAGCTCGCAAAGCTCATTCAGTTCTTTGAGGATCTCCGCCCAGCCCTGTTTGTCCATGTTCTTTCACCCTTTTCTGTCTCATAACGCATATTAAAGCGATGCTTTCGCCCGAGAGGATGACCCCCGCTGTGATAATTGGCCAGCAAGAATGATGGTATCACAATATTGAAAATTTGTTTTTTTGCTTTAATGAAAATGGCTAAAAAGGTATAACTGGCCAATAAGCAAGTAGGTGAGCTGAATGGTACAGAAGAGCGACGCAATGCTTCAATATGAGAAGTCGGCCGGAGAGCTGATTAAGAGTAGACCCAAGTATTCCAACGAAAGAATAATGCATCTGGAAGTCAGGAACTTTGTGGCCGCAGCAGCGGGAATATTTGTAGTCTTGATTGCAGCCGCTACAATGATGGGTTACTAACGAAGTTAGCCGGTGGGGCTTCCCGCCGGTGCGATATTTATTTTCTCCCCAACTCAGGACTATGCAGCCCGCGGCCGAATGCTAACGATCTTAATTAACTTGGCTGAGCAATTCGCTTCAGTAATTTGTCCAAGAAACTTCAGAAAATCCGATTTGGCTAATCCAGCTTTGCTCATTTGGAGCGGCGGCCGGGAGGCCTAAGCGAAAGGCTTACCCACTGACAATAGCTCTATCCTTCTATCTTGACCAAAGAAGGCGTCGGATTTCAGAGGAAAGGTTGCATGGGGTCAATGGATAAAGCGAGAAGGATTTCTCTCGCCCAGGGAAGCAAGCAGAAAAGAAAGCTACAAAATATGCTTCCTGGACGAGAGCTTCTTGCAGGACATCCTGGACCTTCAAAATCAGATCGCGCGGGATCTTCCCACCCCTGAAATCTTCCGCATACATGAAGACGATTACTTCCAGGAGATCTTCCGCCTCGATCGTGCCGTGATAGGGGTGACAACTGAGGATGGACTGATCGCGTACAGCATCATCCGCCTTCCTAGAGACGCCGAAGATAACCTGGGCCGGGATATAGGACTTCCAGAGATAGATCTGAACAAGGTCGCCCATCTTCAGGCTGCAGTGGTTCATCCTGCTTATCGAGGCAACGGCCTGCAGCGAAGGATGGCCATGGCTCACCTAGCGGTGATCGAGGACCTGGGATACGAGCATGTCTGCTGCACTGTGTCTCCCAAAAATCCCGTCAGCCTTGGCAACATCTTCTCCAACGGATTCGTGATAAAGAACCTCACACCCCAGTTCGAAGGATGGTGGAGGTACATAATGTACAAAAAAATTTCATGCCCGATAAAGATAGATGAGTGCAAAGCAGGAGAGCAGATCGCCATCGCTGGCACAGATATCAAAGACCAGCTAGATCTTCTGAACCAGGGATTCATAGGCTTCAAGATGGCTCTCCTGCCGGAAGGCTTTGAGGTGTTCTACGGCAGATATCAATATCCATCCACCTTTTAAAAATTTAATTATTATCTTTGCAAAGCTTTATTTCATGGAGAAGAGAAATTAATTGATTAAGTGGTGAAAATGGCTGCAACCCTTTATGAGAGGCTGGGTGGCTATGATGCCATCGCAGCAGTTGTAGATAGCCTGATGGTGAGACTGGGTGACGATCGGCGTCTGGCCAAGTACTTTGCCGGCCATGGCGACGACTCGAAGAAGCGACTGCGGCAGCTTCAGGTGGACATGATCTGCCAGGCGACAGGAGGCCCCTGCATCTACCTGGGCCGCGACATGTTGGTGGTACATAAGGGGCTCGGAATTGATGGAATCGATTGGCAAACGGCAATCACTCACCTGATTGGGGTTCTTGACTCCTTCAATGTGTCGGATGAGCTGCAAAAAGAGGTGCTCAGACTGCTAAACAGCATCAAGAGCGATATTGTGGAGAAGCCTTAGGTCCTTGGGTAAAGAGCCAAAACCTACTTTATATTCCCATTCCGCCCTCGTGATACATTTCCTGGTTCAGTCCAGTGCTGTGCTTGCCTTCTGGCCCGGCTAATAGTCGAGCTTCGGTGGGGTCAGGCCTTCACACCGTGACAGGCTCCTCCTGCAAGGGCGCTGCGGGATATTTGAGATTTATCTACGGGACATAGAACTAAATATAAACGCATAATTGTTTTATCATAATGGAAGATTATGTGGAGAGATACGGCAATCATCTTGTGAAGCTAATAGATCGCCGCGCCACGACGAAAGAGTTTGAATTTGATCAAATGCTGCTAATGCCAACTGCCGACGGGTATCGCGCCCTGGTGGAGCAGGCTAGGATTGAGACCAAACCACGGATAATGAATTATCTATCAACGAAGTGGTCGGAGGGAGCAATAGAGAACTTATCCTTTTTTGCGATGGCCGTTGCAGTTTATGCTCGAAGCATATCTGATCCCATTGGTCATCGGTTAAGGAATATTAAATATATTTCATCATTTGATTTTTACAAAATGCGAACATAGTAACGCCTGCTCAGCTGATTTTTCGATCTCAGCGA
>Ga0315280_10011303_pt1 | contig 10998 bp, 8 predicted proteins | sample YL17G06_40_MG_FD_203697 | JGI IMG/M metagenome (GOLD analysis project Ga0315280, IMG submission 203697) | Sediment microbial communities from Yellowstone Lake, YNP, Wyoming, USA - YL17G06_40 | ecosystem: Environmental > Aquatic > Freshwater > Lake > Sediment | place: USA: Wyoming | collected... | reverse complement strand
CGCCGCGCCGCACGCGCTCCTCGTGGCTCATCGCCGAGTGGGTCATCGAATAGGGGTGCTCCACCAGGGTCTTGATGTTGCCCAGGCTGACCGCCAGCGTGATGCAGTACGACTTCTCGGCCAGGTAGTCGGCAAAGCGCTCCGCGGTCCGCAGCGGGTCGCCGTTGGGCTTCACGTTGAAATACACCATGCTGCCCGGGGCGAACGCGCCGTCCGACGACACCATCTGGCGGTGCGCCAGTTCTTTCTGGGGGAAGGAATCGAGGCCGGGATAGCGGAGCCCTTCGATCTGCGGGTGGCTCTTGAGAAACTCGGCGACGCGGTGCGCGGATTTCTGCTGGTTCACCACGCGGGTGGCCAGGGTGGGCAGGCCGTACACCAGGATGCCCCAGGCGGTCTGCGGCGACAGCACCCCGCCAAAGTCCTTCCGGAACAGCATCAGCCTGTAATAATAGCTGCGCGGTCCGACCACCACGCCGCCGACGTTGGTGCCGAACCCGCCGATGTCCTTGGTCAGGCTGCTGACCGAAAAGTCGGCGCCGTGCTCGATGGGGCGCTGGCAGTAAGGAGTGGCGAAGGTGTTATCGACCACCACCTTGAGGCGCTGGACCTCGGGGCGGCCGGCATTGATCTTATCCACCTCGCGGCGGATGGCCGCAATATCGATCAGGTCCATGGTGGGGTTCACGGGCGTCTCGAAATAGACGACCCGCGTACTCGGCTTGACGTGCCGCGCGACATTGGCAGGCTCGATCAGGTTGGTGAAGGTGGTGTTCACGCCGAACCGCGGCAGCCAGTTGGTCATCAGGCTGTAGGTGCAGCCGTAAATGGTCTCGTGCGACAGGATCTCGGTGTCGCGCTCGGCCAGCACCGACAGCACCGCGCTGATGGCGGCCATGCCCGACGCATAGCAGACAGCCACTTCGCCGCCCTCCGCGTAGGCCAGGTTCTCTTCCAGCATTCCGCGGGTCGGCTCGTCGAGCCGGTCGTAGATATAAATCGGGTGGTTCTCGCCCGCCTCCTCGGCGAAATGAGCGAAGCCCTCCAGGCCCCGGCGCAGCGAAGAGAGCCGGAAAGACGCCGAGGCGGTCATGGGCGGGTTGACGTGGTGGGCGTAGTCCCATTTGCCGGTCACGAAGCTGCCGTGGATCAGGTGCGTGCGTGCCCGGTAGTCATCGCGATGCTGCTTGCGGTTTTTCATAAGCCACTTGTCCTCAAAAAAGAGCCGCTATCCCGCATCTCAAAAGAGATGGGCCTCCTACTATCTTACCCCCGACCACAACCGCCGGAAACCCCGTAGCGGACGGCGTCAAGGCCGCCCCTACGTCGCCGCGCAGGGACCGGCCGGGAGCGCACAAGAATTGCATCCCGCGCCCCTCGCGGATGATCCAAGGAGTATCTTGGTTGGAGAGCCTCGGATGGATTGCAGGCAGTTTCTGAAAGAGCTTTCAGACTACATCGACGGAGCGGTCACGCCGGCCGTCCGGGAAGCCATCCAGGAGCACACCGCCCTTTGCCGCAAGTGCGAGGTGCTGTACAACTCCACCCGCCGCACCCTGGAGATCGTCACCGCGCACGGCCACGAGGCCTACGAGATCCCCAAGCCGGTCAGCGACCGGCTTTATTCCCGGCTGCGCGCCCGCATGGCCAAGCTTACCACCCGCTGAAAAACCTCCGGAATAGGACGCAGATCAACGCGGATACACGCAGATCAATCTGCGTTTATCTGCGCGTTTCCGGGTTCATTTGCGACCCCGGTCTTCGTTCCCGCCCTCGGTTGCGGAATTACCCGTTTTCCGGGCCGGCGTCGGAGCCCACGTCGAACCATTCCTTCTTGAACTCGATGCGGCGTTTCTCGCGCATGGCCACATTGGAAGCCAGCGTGACCACGGCGTCGCCCAGGGCCACTTCGCCGCTGCAGCGCGGCTGCCCGTGGCCCGGGCTGCGGATCAGCCAGGCCAGGTGCTCCTGCTCCTCGCGGTAGCCGCGGCTGCTGAGGGTGTCGGGGATGCCGACGTCCACCACCCACTGGGCCGTGGAGGTGGAGGTCGCAACCGCTTCACCGATGCGTTTCTCGGCCCAGGTGATGCGGGTGTCCTTGGGCGCTTTCTCCTTGAACACATAGACGTCTTTCTCCGACAGCACGGCCAGCGTGCCCTTGGTGCCCAAGACCATCTCGCCATACTGCTCGAACTCGTTGGTGCAGATCGAGGAGTAGGTGACCACGGTGTTCTGCGGGAACTCGTAAGTGAGGAAGATGTGGTCCTCCACCTCGCGGCCATCGGTGAAGTAGGAGGTGATGCCGACCCCGGAGACGGCCAGCGGGTGAACGGGTTCAGGGGGCGCCTTGGGGTCCTTGTGGCCCAGCACCTCGCTGAGGAAGATGCCGACCGCATCGAGCTGGTGGCTGCCCAGCTCGACCATCAGGCCGCCGCCGGTGCGGGCATAGAGCCGCCAGCGCACCAGTTCCTCCAGGCTCTTGTAGCCGTACTTGGCGAAGTCCACCTTTTTGTCTTCCTCGGGGATGCTGCGGTGCCAGCCGTCGAACTCGCCCGTCTCGGCCCCGGGCTTGCCGCCCCCGGTCTGGTTGCGGTGCCAGAAGGCGCGAATGTGCTTGATATCGCCGATCACGTCCTTCTGACGGACGATTTCCAGAGCGTTGGCGTACAGGTAGCTGTAATGGCGCTGGTGGCCGACGGCCAGGTACTTGCCGGTCTTGCGCGCCGCCCGCACCATCTGCTTGCAGTCCAGCACGGTCTTGGCCATCAGCTTCTCGCACAGCACGTGCTTGCCCTTCTGCATGGCTTCGATGGCGCAAGGCGCGTGCAGGTGGAGCGGCAGGGAGATGATGACCATCTCGACGTCGCCGCGGTCCAGCAGCTTGTGGTAGTCCTCGTACATCTCGATGCTGCGCGCCTCGGCGCCGTACTTGGACTCCAGCGAGACGCGCGCCGTCTTCTGGCTCTTGGGCCGGATGTCGGAGAAGGCCACGATCTTGATGAACTCCGGGTTGGCGGAGCGGATGTGGGCGTTGCCCTGATCGCCGGTGCCGATCAAGCCGACCTTGACGGGGCTGCCCGTGATCCTGCTGTAGCCCCAATAAAACGCGGTCACCGAGGGGAGACCCACGGCCGCGCCGGCCAGGAACTTCCGCCGGGAGTACTCCAGCGCGTCGCGGAAATTGTCCTTCCCAATCTGGCGTTGCTGTTCGGTAAGCACCATTGCAAGAGTCCTTTCAAAAGGCTGCAGGCTGCGGACCACAGGCTGCAGGGAGAATGCAATAAACGATCACGAGGCGCTCGGCGCGCCGGCCGCGCGCTCCGGCCCCGGCCGGCTGCCGGCGGCCGCGGCTTGAGGCTGCGCCTTCGCCCCCTTCCATCGCCGCCGCAACGGCCCGGTCACATGCCGTTCGACCCATGGATCCAGCCCGAACCACTGGCCGGTGGGCAGCGAAGCCAGCGCCAGCACGGCGATCATCTCGATCAGATTCTTGTTCACCAGGAAGTAGTGGCCTTCGCTCAAGCTGGGCTCGGGCACACCGGGCCAGGGGGGCATGGCCAGGTAGAACATGGCCAGGAAGGCGGCCGCAGCCAGGCTGGCGGTCCGGGTGAAGACCCCGAAAATCAGCCCCAGTCCGATGGCGGTCAACCCCCAGGCGGTCATCCAATCGAGCAGGCACGTCTGGCTGGGCAAGCCGTCCAGCGGCCCCGCTCTCATCTGGTCGACGTCGGCCAGCTTCTGGGCGGCGGCGTCAAGTTCCGCGAGCGGCGCGGTGGCAATCGCCAGCAGTTCCATCCGCGTCTTGGCCAGCTTGGCCCGGTCGGAGTTCAGCCGCTCGCTGGTGAAAGGCGCGTGCAGCAGCGAGGCATCTTCTTTCACCCGCGCCAGCATGAGTTGATAATCAGCCACCCGCTGCCGGAAACGGCTTTCTTCGCCGGCCTGTTCGACCGCCTTATGAAGGTCTTCGCGAGTCAGCGACTTGTCCCACAGGGTGGCCGGCCTGCCGACGGCCTTGGCGATGGCTTTGCGCGCCTCGTCGCGCGCCTTCTGCGCCGCCGCTCGCTGCTCCGGAGTCAGGCCGGCATCCAGCAACCGGTCTTCCGCGTCGTTGAGCTTCTTCTCTTGTTCCGAGAGGCGGCTGAGAAAATCGGGGTCGTCGAACCTGGCGGCCAGCGAGGCTTTCAGGTCGTCGGCGGTGGCCTTCAGCTTGCTTTTCTGGGCATCGGTAAACGGTTTGACGCCGCTGTAGTGCTCGAGAATCTCTTCGTGCCGCCAGTCGATAGCCGCCTCGATCGATTCCTTCCTGAGGCGCGTGATGCCATCCTTGTCGGAGATCAGGCCGCGGAAGGCGCCGCGAAATGGCCCGATCGAGGCTTGCAGGTATGGCTCGGAACTGAAGGGCTTCTGCCACGGCTCGATCGACCACTTACTGACACCTTCGTACAGGAAGTGCCAGCCGATGGCGATACGAAGCAAAATGAGGGCGATCTTGGTTCCCCTGTTCACCGAGGTACTCCTCGCTGGCGGATGCAATGCCGCCGAAGCCGGCCGAACCGAACATCCGGCCAGCCATGCCCCATCACAGGGCCGATTATGATATTCCATCCGGGCGGGACCGGAAAGACCATGACAAGTAAATTGTACCCTACGCCGCCGCCAAACCAGCGGCGTGAATCGGGGCGGTCCCCTCGAACCGGTGCGTTCCACCGTGATTGACTGCCGGAGGGAACAGCGCACATCTTGCTTGTCATCATGCTCATTCGACGCTGTATCCCGAGCCGGCGTCAAGTTTCAAACGGTGACTAACGTAGGTGAGCCGTCCAAGCTGCTGCGCGGCAGTGAATTACGCCGGGCCGCGAGAGGCGCGAACGATGCGTTATCAACTGCGCGCTAACGGTTCGGCCCCCGTAACGTAACGGTAGCGGAGGCCATTGTTACCGTACCGTCTGTGGAACAGGCTGACGACGAGGAAGGCGGCGGCTACCTGTGTTGCCGCCGCCGGCCGTCAGGCCGGTCGCGCATTTCCGAGCACCTGGCCCAGCAGGACCGCCTCCGGCGCCTGCCCGGCCTGCGGCTCGGCAACCAGGACCGCGCCGATTTCCGGGTGCTGTTGGCAATACTGGCGGGCAGGTTCGATCCCCATGACGAAAAAGGCGGTGGACAACGCGTCGGCCTCGGCGGCCGTCGGCGCGAGCACCGAGGCGCTGGCCATCCCCTGGGCCGGACGGCCGGTACGGGGATCGAGCACGTGGCCGTAGCGGCGGCCCCCCTGCTCAAACCACTGGTTGGCGGCGCTCGATGTCCCCAGGGCCTGGTTCTTCAGCCACACCGAAGCAATCCGCCGGCGAGGATTGTACGGATCGCCGATCTCGACCTTCCAGCCGCGCGGCTCGTCCGGCGGCGCGCCCAGCGCTTTCAGGCTACTCTGGCCGCCGTGCATCAGCACTGCGGACACCCGGAACTCGCCCGCAATCAGATCCAGCGCCCGGTCGATGGCGTAGCCTTTGCCGATTGAGCCGAGGTTGACTTCCACGCCCCGGCGGAGAAGACGAACGGAACGGGCCGCGGCATCCAACTCCACATGGGCCATGCCGCTGGACTGAAGGGCTGCCTGCAGCTCTGCCTCGCCCGGCACGCGTCGCGGGCCTTTGAAAAAGCCCCAGGCCCTAATCAAGCTTCCGGCGGCGATGTCGAAGGCGCCGGCGGTCTCGCGATGCAACCTCCTGGCCGTGTCCAGCAGGTTGGATACCTCCTGGTCCACCGTTACCGGCGCGTCATATGCCTCGGCGTTGAGCTGGCAGATGTCGCTGTCAGCCAGGTAGGCGGAGAGCTTCTTTTCCAGCCGCTCGATTTCATCCAGCGCCGCGCAACCCGCATCGACGGCCGAGGCGAATTCGGCGGGGAAGAACAGCGTGAAGTCGCAGGCCATGGCGCGGCGGGAGACGCGCATCAGGCCGCGCACGCCGGGAACCGACAGCGGCGCCGCGTCGCTGCCCAGCAGCGTGCCCAATAGCCCGGCCGCGTATGAGCCGATGCCCTCGCCGCCTAGAAACGCGCGGCGGTCCCATTCCGTCAGTGGCGGTTTTTTGCCTGGCACAGTGCGGTGTGATCTTCCCCCGGGCGTCACTATTTCGGAGCGTATCGCGCGCGACTGTCGCTGTCAAGCTGACCAAAATTAGAACTTGTCCATCATTGCCAGCAGGCCGTTGATGATGACGCTTTCGGCGCAGCCCGGTTTCACCTTGGCCGTCAGGATCTCATAGCTGATCCGCTCGTAAGCCGCGTCGTCGGGCAGGTAGCCGCTGGAGCCGTTGGCGTGGGTGATCATCATGGTGTTGGTGAATGGCGATTCGCGCTTCAGGCGCTGCCCGATCATGGTCAGCACTTCGCCGGAAACGCCTGCCAGCGCGATCTTGTCCACCATGAGCAGCGACAGGCGGATGTCAACCGGGGGCGCGTCGAGGAAGCTGGCGCGGGTGACCGTCTGCCGCTTGTAGCCCTCGGGCAGGCGCTGGCCCGGGCAACTTACCACGGTCTGGGCGGCGCGGATGCGCGCCGGCGGCGACAGGCGAACGCCGGCGGCCACGCGGATCGCCTCCTCGCCAAGGATGCGGCCCATCGAGGCCAAGCCGCGGAAATCCTTGCCGTCCGGGCCGTAGATCGGGTTTTGGTCGCCGGCCGCGCCGCTGGTCCACACGGCCACGACCTTTTCGGCGAAATGCTGCTCGACATAGCGCGAGCTGGCGCCCGGCACGTCGGCCGTCAGCAGGTAGTTCTCCTGGCTCATCGCCGTTCCGTGCACGCCATAGTTGATCAGCAGGGCGATCGGCTCGCCGGATATGCTTTCGAATTTGACCACGGCAACCGTCTTGTCCGACGGACCTTCCGGATTCCTTCCCAGCCACCAGGTGCCGTCGGCCATCACAGCCCGGCGGTTGATGCTGACGTCGGCCTTCCCTGCTCCGGCGCCCACACGCGCCGGCTTCAGGTTGGCGCGCGCCTGCTGGAGCGCCGCCAGGATACCGTCTTCGACAACCTTCACGTAGGAGGAGCGCTTCGGATCCGGGTCATTGGCCAGCGCGGCGATGGCCGGCGCGCCGTGGGTATGCGTGCCGGCCAGCAGCAGGTGGTCCGGCGGAATGCCAATGTCGGCTGACACCCGCGCCTGGATGCGCTGCCAGAGCGCTTCGTTGAGGCCGATCAGGTCGCAGGTGACGATGGCGGCCGTGGCGCTGCCGTCACCTGCGACGATGGCCCGCGCGTAGAGGCGGTCGTGGATGTCCTTGAAGCCCTGGGTGCGCCCGGCGTAGCCGGCCAGCGGAAGTGCCGCGTCCTTCGCCGGCGTAATATCCACTCGCGCCGCCCCCGCGCGGAATTGCCCCTGGGCGTTCGGCGGGGACAGGGCACCGGCGAGTACCACTGTGATGGCCAAACAACCGCAGCGAAAAGCCATGACCTCCTCCTGGGTGAGCGCCCACAGCATAGCGCAGAATCCAATCCGCAGATTTCGCAGATTTCGCAGATTCAACCCGGCGAAACCTGCGCCATCCGCGCATCTCAGTCGGCATGCCTTGCCTTCATTGCTGTCATTGCCTACAATTGAGCGGAGGATAGTTTTGTGGCCCAATTGACCGTTCGCAAAGTCCCTGACCAGGTTGTGCGTGCTCTGAGGATTCGCGCGGCCCGCAATGGCCGCTCGGCGGAGGCGGAACACCGATTGATCCTCGCAGAGGCCTTACGGGCCACCGCGAACGATTTCTGGGCTCGTGCCGACGCCTTGCGGCGGCGGATACGAAAGCCACAGACCGACAGCGGTGAACTTCAACGCGAAATGCGAGACGAGCGATGATATCCGCAGCCGTAGTAGATGCCAGCGTCCTGGTTAAATGGGTCGTTCCGGAGTCCGACAGCGATCGCGCCCGGGCGCTTTCCGCGGTCAGGCTTGAGGCTCCCGATTTGTTGCCGGTTGAATGCGCTAATATCCTCTGGAAGAAGGTGCGAAGGGGCCAACTGAGCGAACGTGAGGCATGTGCCAGCCTGGCATCGTTGCTGGCAGCTCCTGTCGAGCTTTTCGCAAGCGGGGAGCTCCTCGACTCCGCGCTCCGTGTGTCGCTCGACGTCCGGCACCCCGTATATGACTGCGTGTATATCACGCTTGCTCTGCGGCGTAATATCCCGCTTCTCACAGCCGATCGTGGGCTGCACGCGGCAGCAAGGAAGCAGCGCCAACTGGCCGGCCGGGTGATCCTGCTCGGCGAGCTCCCGCTCGATTGACACCAAGGAATCAATGGACGCGAAGAAGAAACGGAGAAGCCGCAGGCGTTCCTTGTTTGTGTGCTCTGTGCCGCCGTGGTGAAAACACGGTAAGATGATACGCGCGAAGAAACGGAGGACACCGATGGCAGTGGATCGACGCGCGTTTCTGCGGATGATGGGGGCGGCCGGAGCGGCGGCGCTGGCCGGCCGGCACGCGCTGGCGACCGCCGCGCCGCGCAGGCGCCCCAACATCATCCTCATCATGGCCGACGACATGGGCTTCTCCGACATCGCGCCCTATGGCTCGGAGATCGCCACGCCGAACCTGGACCGGCTGGCGCGCGGCGGCGTGCGCTTTACGCACTTCTACAATACGGCGCGCTGTTGTCCCACGCGCTCGTCGCTGATGACCGGCCTGTATCCCCACCAGGCGGGCGTGGGCCACATGGTGGCGGACCGCGGCACGCCCGCCTACCAGGGCTATTTGAACGACCGCTGCGTCACCATCGCCGAAGCCCTGCGGCCGGCCGGCTATCACACCATGATGTCGGGCAAGTGGCACGTCGGCGAGAAACGCCCCCACTGGCCCACCGATCGCGGCTTCGAGCGCTATTTCGGCCTGATCAGCGGCGCGGCCAATTACTGGAAGCCGGAGCCGGAGCGGCAGATGGCGCTCGGCGACCAGCCCTTCCGCCCCGACCCCGACAAGCCCTTCTACATGACCGACTCCTTCACCGACTACGCACTGAAGTGGCTGAGCGAGTTCGGAGGCCGGCAACAGCCCTTCTTCCTCTATCTCGCCCACACTTCCCCGCACTGGCCGCTGCACGCCTGGCCGGACGACATCGCCAAGTACCGGGGCAAGTACATGAAAGGCTGGGACGCGCTGCGGCGTGAGCGACACGCGCGCCAGATGGAGGTGGGCATCGTCGAGCGCCGCTGGCCGCTGACGCCGCGCGATTCGCTGGTGCCGGCCTGGGACGAGGTCAGGGACAAGGATGCGCGGGATCTGCGGATGGCCGTCTACGCCGCGCAGATCGACCGCATGGACCAAAACATCGGGCGCGTGCTGGCCAAGGTGAAAGAGCTCGGCCAGCAGGACAACACCCTGATCCTGTTCCTGTCCGACAACGGCGGCTGCGCCGAGGAGAACATCAGGGGCGAGACACAGGCGCCGCCGGGTCCGGCGGAGTCCTTCACCAGCTACGGCCGGCCCTGGGCCAACGCCAGCAACACGCCCTTCCGGCTCTACAAGCACTGGGTGCACGAAGGCGGCATCGCCACGCCGCTGGTCGCCTACTGGCCCGCGGTGATCAAGCAGGGCAGCCGGCTGTGCCACGACACCGGCCACCTGATCGACATCATGGCCACCTGCCTGGACGTCGCCGGCGCCAGGTACCCGGACACATACAACGGGAAGCCGATCACGCCGTTGGAGGGCAAGAGCCTGCTGCCGCTGCTCGAAGGACGCAAACGACCGGGGCACGACGCGCTCTGCTGGGAACACGAAGGCAACCGCGCCGCGCGCCAGGGCAAGTTCAAGCTGGTGTCGCGCCACCCCGATCGCTGGGAGCTTTACGACCTGGAAGCCGACCGCACCGAGATGACCAACCTGGCCGAGAGCCAACCGGCGCGCGTCAGCGAAATGGCGGAGATGTACGAGCGCTGGGCGGCGAAGTGCGGCGTCGTGCCCTGGGGCAAGTTCCCGAAAGTCGGCGGCTAGATCTCACCACCAAGACACACGGACACCAAGACAAGCAGCCGTCTGCGAGATGAGCGAACAAACCGAGGAATGATGTTTTCAACCCGATGCCAAGGTCGCTGTCTTCTCAACCGTCGGTTCGTGACCATAGTGTCCACTTCCCCAGTTCGATTCGCGATGCTTTTCGGCCCCAATTGCAGCATGCCAATCCTTAACGAATTAAGCGACTCCAGGCGATCACGGACAAATCGGTCCTCTGTCCACCGCAAATAAAGGACAGACAGGTAGGAGTATGCGAATTTGGCATATAGGTCCTTAATTCCGTGCAAATTGTTGAAATATGCAATGTTGACTGCCGCCCGGTGAGATGTTAGATTTCAGCCTTCTTGTACTTTTATGGGCCAAGCCAACGTTGGTTATCGAGGTGGACTAGTTGAGGGGAGGGCATGAGGAGGTGAGCGGATGCCGAGTTATGTGATTGCCGAGAAGTGCGATGGGTGCAAGGCACTGGACAAGACCGCTTGCCAGTACATTTGCCCCAACGACTTGCTGGTCCTGGACAAGGCCAAGATGAAAGCCTACAACCAGGATCCGTCGATGTGCTGGGAGTGCTACAACTGCGTGAAAATCTGCCCGACGCAAGCGGTCGAGGTACGCGGTTATGCGGACTTCGTCCCCATGGGGGCCAGCGCCACGCCGCTGCGCTCCACCGACTCGATCATGTGGACCGTGAAGTTTCGCAACGGCATGGTGAAGCGCTTTAAATTCCCGATTCGGACGACGCCGGAGGGAGCGGCGGTGCCGGATGGGGGCTACCCGACCAAGGGTGACCTGGGCAGCCCGGAGTTGTGTACCGAGCCCGAGTCGCTGGGCTTGCCCGCGGTCTTCACCTTGAAAAGTTGAACGGAGGGCGGAGAAATGGCCGAATTTGAAAATGTCATCGTCGAAACCGATTTACTCATCCTGGGGGGCGGCATGGCGGCCTGCGGCGCCGCGGTGGAAGCGGCCCACTGGGCCAAGCTGAACGGCCTGAAAGTCAC
>Ga0315280_10011302_pt1 | contig 10998 bp, 8 predicted proteins | sample YL17G06_40_MG_FD_203697 | JGI IMG/M metagenome (GOLD analysis project Ga0315280, IMG submission 203697) | Sediment microbial communities from Yellowstone Lake, YNP, Wyoming, USA - YL17G06_40 | ecosystem: Environmental > Aquatic > Freshwater > Lake > Sediment | place: USA: Wyoming | collected... | reverse complement strand
TGGTGAAAGAGTTTGGTTATACAGACTACATTCGAGCCAGAGGCGAAGAGAACCGAGCAATCAAACATGAAGCTGGCTTCAAGGCTCGCCGCTGGGTAGTGGAACGGACGCATAGCTGGATGAACCGCTTCCGCCGCATCTTGCCGCGATGGGAAAAGAAACCTGAGAATTATTTGGGCCTGCTTCATTTTGTCTGTGCTATAATTACGTTCCGTTGTTCCGGGTTATTAGGATAGGCTCTTATATCCGGCCTGGAAGTCTGAAAACAAAGGGCTGGCAAATTACTTTTAGAGACCGTTTTCTTGCCTCTCTGAAAAAGGGCGAGGGGTTCCTTCTGGTCTCGCGAGACGGCGTTTTATTGGTACCGCTCAGTGAAGTCAGAAAACTTGTTACAGACGAGAGCGCATACAAACAAAATACAATAGATGTCTACGTGAACTTTGCCGCCGATAAGATAACTGTCACATACAAGGACGAGACTATAGACATAACGGAATGCAAGCTCCGAAAGTGAGGTTTCGTTTTTCTGCACATGTGGCTAAACTCACCCTTGTGGTGTGTTTAGCTGATTAGCGGCTTATCGCTCTATCAACGTTTCATCGACCTGCATACCGAAGTGTCTGCCGACCTTTTCGATGTGCGCGAGGATTTTATCGCCGGCTTTGAGGGTCGTAATCGAAACCGCTTTTCCATCCGGGCTAACCAAGCGAATTGTCTCGGCGTTCTGCATAACCAGACTTATTGGCTGGCCTTCGGCATCAGCTTCGATAAGCATCATCGGCCTTTTTTCGATTTTGTTTCTGCCAAGATATGCAGTCTGAGTGTTGCCCTGGAAGTTTACCAGCATTACTTCGTCGCCGGCCTTGAGGTCTGCAAGGTATTTGGTTTTGCCGCCGGTGGTTAAAGTATATGCGTGCACGGCGCCGGCATTGACTCTGAAGGGGCGAGATGCCACATAAGGATTGTCGATGGATTCAGAGTGCACTAAAAAGAAGCCCGAAGCAGTGTTGCCGATAAGCATCCCTTCGCCGAGCGCCATTTGCGTGCAGGTGTCAAGGCAGGAGCGGTCTCCCATTCCAAGTTGTCTTATGCCTGTGATAGTAGCTGTTACGAGGGTGATTTTCTCGCCTATACTATGGATGATTTCAGCAGTTTTTTTAATCTCATTTATATTGGTAGTATTGAGCACAACACCATCAACACCTTTTTCGAGAATCTCGGTCATAAGTTTGGCTTGTTTACTGTTCTTGACCTGAACCATAATATTTTTTCCCCGCCGGGCCAGGAGATTCTCAATCGGGATGATTGTCCAGTCTAACATTTTAAGAACAACGATTTTTTCGCCCGGCACCGTAGCGGCTTTGTCTTCATCGGCTTTGCCTTCGACGTCTATAAATTCAACATCGATGCCGGGGCGAATGTCGCCATTCTTCTCGACTGTCTTTATTTTACCGAACTGCCGGACCTTGCTGCTTTCGCCGTCAGGTAAAACGACCGCTTCAGCTCCGCTTTCGAGCGCAGCTATGGCGATTTGCTTGTTGTATGGAATAACGTTTACCCACAATTTCTTCATTTGTTCAGCCCTCGTTTTATCAGGGAACAAGCTTAGCCTTTGCAACATTAAACGATAATCGTAAAGGCGTGTCAATAGTTTTCGGTCCGCCGGTGCCATCAGGCAAAAAGTAGTTTGAATGGTTCAAAATGGCACTTGCTTAGCGGATTCAGCGAGTGGTATAATTTGAAACGAGATTTGAGGTAGTTCCAAGTAATCAGATGTAATATGTAGAGCATAAACTGCCGAAACAAGGTGTTACAAAATAGTAGTTGTGGATAATATTCGTTATACATTTAAGGTTTGTAACAGAAAAGTTAAGAGGATATTTATTATCGTTCCATTATTTCTTTTTTTGTTCTTTAGCGCACTTCTTGTGATAGGGTACATATTGGGTCGGCCGGATTCGGCTGTTATTGATACTTTGTGTGTAGGGCTTCCGTTAGGAATTTTTGTTTATTTATGGATTTATGGTAAGCACAGAACATTTGGTTTCGAGTGGCAGCTTTGTGATCAAGGGCTCAGAATATTGAGAAAGGGACAAGAAATCAGATTCATACCTTGGAAAGATATTACCGACATTGAAGATGACTACAAAATCATCGATGGTCGTGATGGTAAGAAATTTACCATTACTCTTCCACCTACCGTTCGAAAAGACATGATAGAAAAGATATATGAATTAAAGCGGCAGATGTAGGATGTGTTCAGAACGCCGTTGTTGGATAGTAACCAAAGTTCGCAGATATTATTTACTTTTTGAGGGTTTCGATTGCTTCTTCGATGCCGGCGCCTTTGTGGACCATTTTGCTCAGGGCCGCAACCATCTTGTCTGGTTTTTTGTGCTGGAAGGCATTCCGGCCAATCGATACACCCATAGCGCCGGCTTTGAGAGCACCTTCAACCATTTTGAATATCTCTTCGTCACTGCCCATTTTTGGCCCGCCCGCAATCACCACCATCACGGGACAGCCCTCAACTACTTCGGCGAAACTATCAATACTGCCGGTATAGACCACCTTGACAATATCCGCACCCAATTCAGCCCCAACCCTGGCCGCGTGTTTGACGTTATTGACGTCATATTCGCTTTTTATTTTCGGCCCACGTGTGTACATCATTGCAACGAGCGGTATCTGCCACTCCATACACTGTCTGCTGACGTCTCCCAATTGCCGCAGCATTTCTTTGTCAGTTTCGGCACCGAGATTTATGTGGATGGATACAGCGTCAGCACCGAGTTTGATTGCCTCTTCGACGGTGCAGACCAGTTCCTTGGCGTTGGGGTCGGGACTCATTGATGTTCCTCCGGAAAGATGGATAATCAGCCCGACGTCCTTGCCTTTGCCTCTATGGCCTGCGCGAACCATTCCTTTGTGCATCAGAATGGCATTTGCTCCACCTGCTACAACTTTGCTGACCGTAGTTCGCATATCCGCCAGGCCTTCGACAGGTCCAACCGTGACGCCATGGTCCATCGGGATTATTACCGTCTTACGGGAATTACGGTCGATTATTCTTTCGAGTCTTATCTGTTTGCCTATCATTGCCGGGTCTCCAAATACGAGAGCTTAAAATGCAAAAGGGAAAGCTATATCTTATTGGTCTTTGGAATATTAATTTAACGGTTCCATTACCCAATGTCATTCCCGCGAAAGCGGGAATCCAGCCATTTTATAGGCGTTTTTGGACTCCTGCTTGCGCAGGAGTGACAATATGTCTGTTCAATTATTTATTCAAACTTCAATAGAATTCAAAGGTCTTAAGTTTTTATCGGCATTTTAATTTTCAACTTTTAACGCTTAATTTGTAATAATCTATCCAAAACCGTCCGAAAGGCAAGAAAAAAGTTGACTTATGATAGCAGTACGCTTCTTGAAAGATGCCTGGATTTCAGAGCAGCTTCTGCCGCACTGACAGAATTGGTAGAAGAAATGAGAGTGCTGGGATTCGAACCCAGGACCTACGGCTTAAAAGACCGTTGCTCTACCTACTGAGCTACACTCCCTGGCAAATTCCCTCTTACTTTACATCCAGAAGGCCAATAATGCAAGAAAATTGGGGTAAACTTTACTATTTTGGTACCGATAGGAAAGAACCCCTAAGCTGCCTCTCGAACGGCTGCCTATCTGCACACCGGCAAACTCCCCAGGCCTGAAACTGCCACCGATGGTTTATCTATAAGATTAGTGCGATTTTGAAGAGCAGAATTGGGGATTTTTGGGTAGCATAGCGGAAAAATATAGGGTAAAAAGTCCGAAATAGTTTGACTTTTAAGCCCGATTTGTTATCATAAGTGAAACGGAAGCTTAACGGTATAGCTATATCAACTTCAAATGTAAAATGTTACATAAACAGGTTATGAAAGGTAGAGTAACGATGAATTACGAAAGAAGGTTTATTAAGCACACCCAAAGAGGGTTCACGTTAATAGAGCTGTTGGTGGTCATTGCTATCATTGCTATTTTAATGGCGATTCTGATGCCGGCACTGAAAAGGGTAAAGGAACAGGCACGGGATATAAGCTGCAGATCAAACGTGAAACAGGTAGGACTCGTTATATTTATGTATCTGCAGGAGAACGAATTCAAAATGCCCCAGGTTTGGCGGACCGACCACTATTACTGGTGTAATGGAAACCATTGGCGCCATTCAGATGGGACTTATTATAAGCCAACCGAGGATAACTCATACTGGGGGACCGCCTTCAAAGCCTATGTCACCGAAACTGATATTTTCGGCTGTCCGTCCTTAAGAAGAAATCATGACATGGAGGTAGCAACTAAGCTATATGGCGACGATTTCGTAGAATTTTACGACTCGGCTTATGGACTCAACGCTTATTTAGACCGGGAAAACGTAAATTCAATAAAAAATCAGGCTGAGGTCATTGTAGCTCACGACCACATGGAGCCGCGACTTGAGCAGGGCGACAGCACAACCCATAACGATATGCTCTGTCTTGGGCCGACAGGTGCAACTCAGAATTTGACTCATTATAGAACGGGTGACCGCACGCACTATTACAGAGGGATATTCAGACATAATATAAGGAGTAGCAGGGAAGATGTAACAGGTGGGACACTCAACACCCTGTGGCTTGACAGCCACGTCAGTAGAATAAAAGAAACAAAGGGATACGATATACCTAACCGTTATTATGACCCTAAGGGAAAGTACCTCCCACTTCCCTGATTCAAACCGGCGGGACAGCTAACACCCTATGGTTGGATAGGCACGCTGAGTCCCTCGAAGAAACTACAGGAGACAATGTGCCCAAAATTTGGTACACAGGTCAGCCATAAAATGTTGGTGAGCTGTTCTGTTGCGAACCGACCTATCCTGGACGAAGTTGCGAAAATAGTCAATTCTATTTGTGCCGATAGACCTCCCAGCCCATATAATTGCCGAGGGCTTCAGCAACTGACTCGGCTTTTTGTGACAGGTTCACGGCGACATGATGTTCGAAGCCCATTCTGCAGATGTATTGCATAAGGGTCTGGAGGTTCGGGATTTTCATCACGCCATAGCCGCCAAAGGTATCGAGTTTATCATTTGTAAATTCGCCTTCGCCCACGTAAGCGCTGATAACGCCGGCGGAATCGTCGGTTGTGGTTCTGCAGAAGGTTGCCTTGGCCGGAGCTATCCTTCCAACAATGGTGCCGTAAGTGTTGTCTTTGCCCATAGCGCCGGCAATAATCTCCTGGTAGTCCATTTTTGGGCTTTTGAAGAATGACCTGGGTAGATTGCTGCAATGAAACAGAACGCACTTGTCGGGGTCGGAGCCGTAGTTATTGTTCCAGTCCAGAAGCGCGCTGGGCGTGCCGCCGGCTAACTGGAGAATGTACATCCCCAATAAGCCCGTGACATCAACCTCGCAGGCGCTCGGCACCAGCGACTCGCTCATCATACTCATAAGTGCACAGGGAACTACGCCGAAAAATTCCTGCAAGCTTGTCCAGCATTGAATAGCGGTGCCGGCAAGTTCGTTTTCTTTGACCCACCGGTCCACTACGCAGCCAAATTTGGCCATTTTCAAAAGCTTGTCAGCAGGAATTGATTCGGTCGGAGTATATTTCCTGATGGCCTCCAATTTTCTATTAACCGCTCTATCTTTGTCAGCGAGGGATGCCACTCTTCCAAGAATTTCAGAGAGGTCTATGGTCTCCACTGAAATCCCTGTCAGTTCGAGGATTTTTTCACTGTAACGGACGGTATTGAAAGCGCCGGTGCGAGCGCCGATAGCGCCAAATCTGGCGTTCTTGAGGCCTTTAATAATCCTGCATACCGAAGCGAAGTCATCCAAATCTTTTTTGAATTCAGCCGATGTAACTTTAACTGTATGCGATTTTGTCGGCGTATATGGAATGCCTGCCTGTCTTAGATTGTTGCAAACACTTATCTTGCCGCAGAAAGAATCGCGTCTGTCAGCTACACTCATTTTGTCCTGTATATCAGGTTCAGCCTGAATCAGGATTGGCACGCTAAGGCCGGAGCGTTTTATCGTTTCGGCGACTGCTTTTTCATCCCCGAAATTGGGAAGCGTTACAATTATGCCGTCAATCTGTTCGGCATTTTCCGCAAAAAGCGCGGCACATTTCTTGGCATCGGCGAAAGTCTCGACAGCGCCATATTTTGTCTCCTGCATCGACAGGGCTACCGAGCCGAAGCCGTTTTTCTTTAATACCTCAAGTATGTTTTTTCTTCCTTCTTTAGCGAGTATATCGGGGAAAAAACCTCTGTTCCCAACGATTACTCCAAATATGGTCTTTTTCATTTTCGTATCTCCTGTTTTGAATGGTTCTAAATGGCTTATTCTACGTTTGGACCGCCTTTGACGGGTTGGCCGTAGTAAGCATTTTTGCCGTGTTTTCGCAAATAGTGTTTATCCAGAAGCGACTTGCTAATCGGACCTTGATTCGGATTTATCATTACGGTGCCCAGAGCCATTGTTGCTATTTGTTCCAACGTAACCATAGATTCAACAGAGTCGGCGGGCGATTTGCCCCACGTGAAAGGTCCGTGGTTGGCTACCAAAACGCCCGGCATTTTCATCGGGTCTATATTGGCAAATCGCTTGACAATAAGTTTGCCTGTGTTTAGTTCGTAATTGCTTTGTATCTGGTCTTTGGTCATTACTTCTGTAACAGGTATCGAGCCATAGAAATAATCGGCGTGTGTGGTGCCGAAACAGGGAATCTCTTTGCAGGCCTGCGCCCACATAGTCGCACCTGGCGAGTGGGTATGGCAAATACCACCAACAGCTTCGAAATTTTTATAAAGCTCAAGATGGGTCGGCGTATCGGATGAGGGCTTCATATCCCCTTCGATGATATTTCCGTCTATATCAAGTAATACCATTTTGCTGGGGGTAAGCTCGCCATACGAGACACCGCTGGGCTTGATGGCTACTACACCTGCTGAACGGTCTATTCCGCTGACATTGCCAAAACTATAGATGACGAGTTTTTGTCTCTGCAGTTCGATATTTGCATCACAAACGGTTTTCCTGAGTTCTTCGTACATAAACTTTTAGAACTTGATGCTGTCTTTGATATTTAGCAGGTCCTTCATAACGTTAGCTAATTTGCCGGACCAATCGCGCGTGCCGAAGGCATCGTGCAGTTGTTTATAGAGGGCATATAGCTTTCGGTAAGCCCTGTGGTTTTCGGTAATAGGTTTGTAGGTGACATCTTTTATGCCGCACATAGCGGCCTGAGCATCCGGGACATTGTCATAGCCGCCGGCTTTTTTGCCTGCTACAACCGCGCCGGCGATACATGCCCCCAACGCGCAGCTTTGAGCAGAGCGTGATATCTTCATTTCCCTGCCTGTAACATCAGCGTAAATCTGCATAAGCAGGGGATTCTTCTCAGCGATTCCGCCGCAGTTTATTATTTCTGAAACCTTCACGCTGTATTCTTCGAATCTATCGATAATGGTAAGAGCGCCAAAAGCGGTTGCCTCAATCAGCGCCCGGTAAATCTCTTCCGGTTTTGTATGCAATGTCTGACCTACCAATAGTCCGGTTAGTCTCTGGTCAACAAGCACCGTTCTGTTGCCGTTGTTCCAATCGAGGGCTAACAGGCCGGATTGGCCCGGTTTCAGTTTTGCTGCTTTTTTGGTAAGCCCTTCATGAGAACCTGCTGTTTTGCCGCCCGGCTGGATGTAGTTGACAAACCAGTTGAAGATGTCTCCCACCGCCGACTGGCCTGCCTCCAAACCATAAAAACCAGGCAGAATCGAGCCGTCAACTATACCGCATATCCCGGGGATATCGGCAAGCTTCTCATCGGATTTGGCCACAAGCATATCGCAGGTGCTGGTGCCGATTATTTTAACCAGCTTGCCCGGAGCAATACCGGAACCGACACCACCTAAATGAGCATCAAACGCCCCAACGGCCACAGGGATACCGGCGGGTAGTCCTAACTTCTGTGCCCATTCTTTTGTGAGCTTTCCCGCCTGCGTTTCTATTGTGTATGTTTCCTCATAAAGCCGGTCTCGCAGTTGGCCAAGTTTTGGGTCAAGCTTGGCAAGGAAGTCCTTGGCCGGCAGGCCGCCCCAGTCACTATTGAACATAGCTTTGTGACCGGCGGCACAACGGCTTCTTTTGATTTTTTCCGGTTTTTTGACTCCCGTCAGAACCGCCGTGATATAATCGCAGCATTCGACCCAGCTATATGCAGCATCAAAAACCTTTGGGTCAGTTCGCAGGCAGTGAAGTATTTTGCTGAAAAACCATTCGGACGAATAAATTCCGCCGCACTTGGCAATATATTCGGGATGCTCTTTTCTTGCCAGCTCGGTGATTTCAGCCGCTTCGGCGAAACCTGTGTGGTCCTTCCACAGCCAGGCACAGGCGTTCGGATTATCCTTGAATTTGTCCAACATACTCAGGGGTTTGCCAGTTTGGGTAACAGGCATCGGTGTTGAGCCGGTTGTATCAATGCCGATACCTATAATCTTCGTGGTATCGAAGCTCTTATCTGCCTTTTTCGCTTTGGCAATAGCTGTTTTGACGGCAGATTCGATGCCCTTCAGGTAGTCGGCCGGGTTTTGTCTTGCCAGATTGTGGTCAGCGGCATCAATAATGATGCCGGCCTCGCCGGTTGGGTATTCATATACCGCTCTCTTATTGCGGATTTTGGATTGTAGATTGCGGATTTTGTTACAATCCGCAATCCGAGATCTCCAATCTCCAATGGACAGAACCCCCGGCTCATCGCCGCTGGTAACATCAGCTATCAAGCACCTTACTGAGTTTGTCCCGAAATCCAAGCCAATAGTGTATTTCATAACTGTACCCATTTATGACAACGTAGTGGATTGTAGATTGTGGATTGTAGATTGTAGAAATCTGAAAACGACAATCTGCAATCTGCAATCCGAAATCCGAAATCCATTGGCTTATTTTCTGAAGTACAAGTAAGCCGCTGCGATAATCGCCAGAACAACCCCCGAGGCAATTATATCTGCGTACGTCCAGCTCGCACGTGATTTTGCCCGGTCCTCGGCAGTACGGGTTCCGTAAGTCAATCCCTTGATTTTCTCGTACGACGGTGCCTCGGTGAGATAGCTGACCACAATCATTACCACCACACACACCAGAAAAATGAGCAGACTGTAGTACTGGAAGAAGATATTGTTCATAATCCAGAAGAAAGACCCTTCTGTGTAAGAACGATGCATCATTTTGACCGGCGTGTCGATCGCCAGGCGTAGCAGACCCATGGCAAATCCCACAATCAGCGCAGCAAGACACCCTTTACCATTGAGACGTTTCATAAATACGCCCAGGAAAAAAACAGCGAAGATCGGCGGCGCCAGGTACCCCTGCACGGTCTGCAGGTAATCGTATAGTCCCTTGCCGCCCCGTATCACGGGTATCCACAATAGACCGATTATGACCATTACGGTTGTGGCAACCCGACCTATCCAGACCAACCGGTGTTGCGAGGCGTTGGGGCGAAACTTGCTGTAAAAGTCCATAGTAAAGAGCGTAGAAGAGGCATTAAAGACACCAGCTAAGGAACTCATCAGGGCTGCTAACAAGCCTGCTACCACAACCCCGCGAACCCCGGCGGGCAGGACAGTCGCCACCAGCATTGGGAAGGCCTTTTGACATTGGTCGCGAAGTAAGTTGCCTTGTTGGTCGAACAGCGTCCGTTGAATTGCCTCCACTTTGCCGCTTTTAGCCAGGGCAAAGCATATCATACCGGGAATAATGAAGATGAACACCGGCAGCAGTTTAAGAAAACCGGCACATATAGAACCGCGTCGCGCCTGACGCTCATCCGGGGCCCCCAACGCTCGCTGGACAATGTACTGGTCGGTGCACCAGTACCACAAACCAATGATAGGGGCACAGAACAGCATTCCTAACCACGGGTAATTGTCGTTGAAATACCAGGCCATACGACCTGCCTCCCGTACCGGCGCCCAGGTGCCCTCGACACCCGCCGGGATAAGCGGCTTCCACAGGTTGAACATATCCTTTGGGACGCAAATCTGCAGTAACTGGTCCCAGCCGCCTAATGCTTTGAGGCCAAAGATGGTTAATAAGACCGAGCCGAAAATAAGAATTATCGTCTGTAGGGCTTCGGTGTATGCCACGGCGCGAAGTCCGCCAATGACCGTGTAAATCCCTGTCAGAACGACCACGAGCACGGAACCGATCCAGAAACTGTCGAGGCCGAGGAAGTTTATATCCGGCAGCAGAACGCTAAAAACAATCCCGCCGGCAAATATCCCCACGGCAATCTTGGTCAGGACGTATGCCACTAAGGAGATGAGCGACAAAACCCAGCGTGCGGTCGGAGTAAAACGTCTCTCCAGAAATTCAGGCATAGTGAATACTTTAGAGCGCATATAAAATGGGACCATCACCCACGCAAGTACCAGCAAACACCAGGCATGGAGCTCGTAGTGGGCCATAGCCACACCATCGGTGCAGCCCGACCCCGCAAGACCAACCAGGTGCTCAGAGCCGATGTTGGAGGCGAAGATGGACGCCCCGACGACAAACCATCCCAGATTTCGCCCCGCAAGAAAATAGTCATCGGCTGTATCTTTGCCCTTGAGAATCACCCACCAGGCAACGCCAAAAAGAAGGGCAAAGTAGGCGGCAAGTGTAAGCCAATCGAGCCCTGCAAACGTGGCTTGTCCTATTACCAATTGCAGCATTTGCATAAAAAATGTCCCTTTCAAAACGTTTACTAAATCACATTCTGTTGTGCCGAGCGAACTGACAGTATAACCTATCAAAATCTCTTAAGCGAAATATTTAGCCTGCGGTTTCACCGCAGGTTACCTTTGTGCCAATGACTTCTTCGCCGCTTCCACCACCCTTTCCACCGTAATGCCGAACTTCTCAAAGCAAACCTTCGCTGGTGCAGATGCACCGAACGATGACATTCCAATAAAAATACCTTTTTCGCCCAGCC
>Ga0315280_10011301_pt1 | contig 10999 bp, 16 predicted proteins | sample YL17G06_40_MG_FD_203697 | JGI IMG/M metagenome (GOLD analysis project Ga0315280, IMG submission 203697) | Sediment microbial communities from Yellowstone Lake, YNP, Wyoming, USA - YL17G06_40 | ecosystem: Environmental > Aquatic > Freshwater > Lake > Sediment | place: USA: Wyoming | collected... | reverse complement strand
TCAAGCTCGGAGCGATATGTGTGCCGATATTCTCCGGGTTTGGAGCCTCTGCTGTTGCGTCGAGACTCAATGACGTTCAGGCAAAGCTCCTCGTGACGGCAGATGGCACGCTCAGGAAAGGCAAGGGCCTTTACGTCAAGAAGGAAGCGGATGCCGCGGCCGATCTTGTCAAGAGCATAAAACACGTCGTTGTCACCAGGAGACTGGGCATAGAGATACCTTGGTCAAGTGCTCGAGACATTTGGTGGGACGACCTGGTCAAAGATCAGTCTAAGGAATGCACAACAATCCATCTGGACTCTGAGGATGTCTCACTGGTCCTCTACAGTTCAGGAACGACTGGCAAGCCGAAAGGAACTGTGCATACTCACGTGGGACCACTGATTGAATGCACGAAGGATGTGGGATATCATTTCGATACGAAAGACAACGACATTTTCTTCTGGGTCACCGACATTGGCTGGATGATGGGCCCCTGGATGCTCATCGGTGCGTTGAATCTCGCAAGCACCGTGGTTCTTTTTGAGGGTGCCTTCGATTACCCGCGTCCCGACAGGTTGTGGAAGATCGTTGAAGACTTCAAGGTAACGACCTTCGGGATCTCTCCAACTCTCGTCAGATTGCTGATGAAGTATGGAGATCAGCATCTGGCTGGTCACGATCTCTCAAGCCTGAGGATACTGGGCTCCACAGGCGAACCCTGGGATCCGGAATCCTGGACCTGGTTCTTCGAGAAAATAGGCGGGTCAAGATGCCCAATCATCAACATATCAGGTGGCACGGAACTCATTGCACCTCACCTCACGCCGTCTCCGCTCTCACCTCTCAAACCCTGCACCGTGGGAGGACCGGGCTTGGGAATGGATGTGGACGTCTTCAATGAGAAGGGAGAATCAGTGCGCGGAGAGGTCGGCTACCTCGTGATGAAGAAGCCGTGTCCGTCGATGACCAAGGGATTCTGGAACGACCCGCAGAGATACATAGAGACCTACTGGTCTCGATGGCCGAATGTTTGGTATCACGCTGACTGGGCGCTTGTGGACAGTGATGGATTCTGGTTCGTGCTCGGCAGGGCAGATGACACGATCAAAGTTTCGGGCCGGCGTGTCGGGCCAGCAGAAGTTGAGTCTGCACTCATGGAACACCCGAGCGTATCCGAAGCCGCCGCTATCGGCGTCCCTGATGAGGTGAAAGGCGAAGAAGTCACCTGTTTCGTGGTTCTCAAACCTAACGTCGAAGCGAGCGAGAGTGTCCGGGAAGCGCTCAAGGACCAGGTGGCAGGCGTGATGGGCAAAACTTTCAGACCAAGAGATGTGCGGTTCGTTCGACAACTTCCCAAGACACGTTCAGGCAAAGTTGTGAGAAGACTGATCAGGTCCAGAGCCCTCGGCAAGACTGAGCTGGGAGATCTTTCTACGCTGGACAACCCTGAAGCTCTCGATGAGATAGCGAAAGCTGCTTGAATGTCAAAGCGCGGGAAAGGAGCGGCAGTGGACACGTTCCGTCTTAGAGAGCGTTCAGCTCTGAGACCAGCTTGTCAATTTCGCCCTCTGTGTTGTAGAAGTGCGGAGAGATCCTTAACCCACCAAGGAACCCACCAAGAGCGACCTGACCTGGGACCAAGTACGCGAGATCATCCTCCACGCGAATCCCCGTGACCAAGCCATCTACCTAACCATGCTCCAGGGCTGGATGGACCTGGAACGATTCAGCAGATTCAACCGGAAATACGCGCCGGCACTCGTGAAGCATATCCGCGAAAAAGGCCTGGACGAGACGTTCCGCATTGACTTTCTCGGCGGACGCAAACGGAACAGACTTCCATTCTACACGTACATCTACCACGATGCTCTTGCGGCCTGGAAATTCTATTTCGAGAAGGAACGGGGCTGGCCGAAAGAGGGCGAAGACATAGCGCTCAGCCGATTCAGAAGGGGCCCCAACAAGAAATCGATTCGCGATAATTTCATCCGACTTGCCCTGCGGCTGCACATACGGCTGCCCCCTTGAGTGAAAGGAGAACGGACAGGCGTGGCACCACATGAGGCGTTCCGCGACGTCGTCCGGTCCCACATGCAGACCGCCAAGAAGAAAGGGTTCGATACACTCTGCGGAGATTTCTGGATGGGACACAGAATCGACCCTTTCAACTACAACAAGTTCACCAAGAACGAACCCGAGTACGTCCTCGAGAATGCGAAGATCGCCGCCGAATACTTGAACATCATCAGCGTCCCGTCGGGAAGTCAAGAGACCCAAGAGCAAAAGGAAAAGATCGCGAGACTTGAGGAACGCTTGGCAAAACTCGAAGCCGTCCACACAGAACGCCTCACGCTCAAGAAAGAATAGCGAGGCCCCTCCCCGGTTCCAACCAGGGACTAGTTACTCGGAAGTCCCCTTGCAATCCAAGGATTCTCGTTCTCTTCTACACTACGGCGGATGGATATCCGAGAAATGAGGAGACTAGGACCAACCTTCAGACACTCTCAGAAGGGCGACTTCATAACGCACTCGTTTCTCTTCCACTGCTTCTTGAACTAGTTTCTCGACACCCCTAAGCGTCTTGCTCCCGCTCTTGGCTTCCACGAATACTATTTCGATGGGACGTGACGACACGCCATCTCTGTTATCCGTCAGACCATCAAATATGACGTAGTCGACAGGTTCGCCTAGAAAGTGGGCGTCGGAGGGATTCCACGTGAACTGAGGGAATAGAGACGCAACCCTCTCGGCCATCTGGCCCCTGAGCGTGGCCCTCTGGCTTTGAGCACTTAGTTTCCTGAATTGCTCATACCTTCTTCTCCATATGGCCGCTACAAGAAGATAGACAAACAAGGCTACGATTACTACAGCAGCTAATGCTACTAGATTATCGACCATGCTTTCTAGGCCTCATCAGAGGGATTTAGCGGTTTTCCATGAGAAGCGGGTGTTTCAGCGGAGAGGCATCAGACTCATTGGTGTTGACGCGAAGGCTCGGGTTCACCGATACGACGCGGACGGATGGCGACTAGTCGGCTAATTGACTCTCTCCTCGACTGAAGTCGGGAGATTCGTGCATTCACGTAAATGCATAGGCCGAGCCATCGGCCCGCTACCGCTGTCTGCGGCTGCTTTTGTTGCGCTCGCTCGAACTCACCCGCGCCAATTTTCGGTTGAGAGCCTTATTCGAGCCTTTGGACATCCCAACCACATCAGAACCTACTGCCCGTCACCTGAGAAGCATCCGCATGAGTTCACGGTCTTCAGGCGCCAGAAGCATAAGAAGCAGTGTTCAGTTGTAACAAGTGAGGAGAACGATTCCAATGGAGTCGACGCGGTGGCTATCTGAACGCGTCGCGGAGTTGACGCGAATGATCGAACGCCTGCTTTCTTCCGAGGAGATCCTGTTTGATAGCACAGTTAGAACCAAACTTCTTGGAGAACCAGGGCTCTACACGATATACGTCAGGGAGACAGCGGAGCACCTGCGAGCCGGACGTGCTGACTCTGCGGCCGGGATACGTCAGAGGGTGTATACCGGCCACTTCATGGGGAGTTCATTTTCTACCCCTGAGGCCCCTGACTCTCTAAGAGGCAATCTGGTCCGTAGTGGGATATGCCCCTCCTTGGAGGAGGCGAAGTCATGGATGCGCGACAACTGCGCCGTGCGTGCTCTTGTCGTCGGAGACTTTAATGAACGACGTTGGGGTGAGCATTTCATGCTTAGCGTGCTCCGTCCGAGATTTGGCGAAACAAGAGGATCTCGGCCACAACGGAGAAGCTAGGAACTAAGGGAAGAGTAGTCTCCTTCCTCCGTATGCTTTCCTGCGAGGGCTTTCCGCCTACATTTCTCCCAAGCTCATTATGAGTGAACTTCCTTGATGCGTTTCTCGAGTTCCATGAGTCTCTTGTGCTGTGCAAAGACCATCGACAAGAGGAGTGGCACTTCTCTGACGGGGGAGGCGAGAACTCCAGCCGCCGAAGCGTAGAGTTTACATTGGCTGAGTAGGTCGTCGAATACGACGCGGTCTTCTGCTCCGAGGAACTGCTTGAACCTGCTCATCGCAGCGATTTCTTGTTCGACGACGATAAGCCATGATGGTATGGTTCTCCCCACATGCGCTCCCCGAACGCAACGAACACAAGTCTAGTGGACAATACAAGCGGATGGGGGGAAGAGCGATATGACGGAGACCTAGACGAAACTGCGGACGGTCACAAGCTTTTCTATCTTGGCCGAAGCAACACCTAGTCCTTGGATGACAATGTCTGGACCTACTAGGCCTGTCTGTCTGACTCCGAGTGCCTGCACGAAGTCCAAAGCCAAGCTCCTACGAGTGCAGAGAAAGGCGATCTATCTTCGGGGTGCGCCCTTCACAATCACCTTCAAGGTGCACAATCTCATGAAAGTAGACTTTCCCGGCGGGCGATTTGATGCTGAAGTCGTGTTCCCGGGGGAGCGGTTCGAGGCTGTTAGGGATCTAACAGTAAGCAAGTTGGCGCCCGACCATGAGTGGGAGAGCAAGCCTACTGATTTCAACGCCTTGGCTGAGGGGTACGCCCTAGTCTACGTGAGGGGCTTGCATGTCAATGGAGGGTCGCTAGGAAGATGGGTCGACGGTGACGGCAGAGACATAATGGCGGAAGGCAGGGGCCGTACTAACGCGATTCATGGATTCCATGTCGAAACGAGGAGAGACTACCACACATACTTCGCCTTCGTGATGAGTGCGGTCTCTCTTGCGATTCTGATATCCGAGAGAGTGTTCGCGAGCATGGTTCCGTCCTGGCTGTGTCTTGGCTCCTGGTTCTTCCCTTCTCGGTATCTTGAATCGGGGTGGTACGTGGCGCTAGTGGTTGCGGCGCTGTATGTTGTTTTCACCACAGGTCGAGGAGGAGAGAACCGGAAAGACAAGAACAAAGCCAAGCAGACCCCATGATTCGTGAAATGCTTAAGGCAGGCGTGCTTGCCGGAGCGTTCGTTCAGTCACGCCGGCAGAAGGATCTAGCGCTCGTAAAGCGACTTCTCGAGGTCTACGAACGCGAGAAGAGAACGTAGCGCACTAGGTCGGAGGGATGAGCCAGACGATCATGATCCCGACCGCAAGCGCCTTGAGGTAGCCTCTCCACTTTTCTTCTTTCCAAGCGGCCTCTCTATCCTACTTTGGATAGTTCCGCTCGTAGGCGGATGCAGCCTTCCAACTTCCCTTCTCAGCGTTGGTGACGAGTTGCGCCATGTCCTCGTATGCACTGCTGCAAATGCTGACTATGGAGAGCTCCTCTGGGTCGTCTTTGAAGTAAGTGTAAGCCCTAGTTTTATGCAGCCTCACGGTCCGATCAGGCAGGGTTGGTGGAGGCTCGTCTTTGACGACACGTCCTGCCCAAGCGGCCGCGGGTTGCGCAGGGATCGACCCCGCTTGGACAGAATCCCCCGGCTTCCCAGCTGAATATGAACTATACAACGCTGTCGAGTAGGTCGAAACACCATACGTGGAGACGTTCACAGCCCACTCGGTGACTTCTTCTTTCACTCCAGTCTTAACGGTGCCCCTATGAGCGACCATGTATCTCTTCTCCCGCAAGGACGCGTGTCGTTTCAACAAGCCGTCTTCTTGGCGATCCATCCATTCGTAGAAGGCTGCTGCTTCTGAGAAATCCTTGGGGTTTTTGCTCGCTAAACCTTTCGCGAGATGCCTGAAGTAGTCTCTGGATGCTCTCTCTTGGCGGGTAATGCCGAGGGAGAACCTCTCAGCGAAATCGAACCGCAGAATATCAAGAACACTATGCCATGCGACGATGAATGCGTCAAAGTTGTAGCTGAACTCCTTGTCCTCGAACACGCCCGTCTCGAAGCCCATGAAGTCGAGACGCCTCATCTGTTCCAGAAAGTACTTCGCTTCTCTGAGCTTCTCGTTCGCTTCGATCTCGGACAACGGAGCGTCCCCCCTTTCACTAGTGTATGACTACGTCTTTTGTTCTTCCATGAACCCTCAGAGCGGAGCCCTGTAAGGCGGAGACCGAATTGTGGAAGGTTTCAGCTGAGTGTGGGATGTCTTGCCAGTCCGGCTGTTGCTGTCAAAAGCGAGAAATACGGACTTTGCGAACTCACGTTGGAGGTGAGATACACGGATCAAGATCGGGAGCTATTCAAGCTGCAAGTTGCTGCGCAACATTATGAGTCGAACTTGGAGATGAGTTACAACTATCTCGTCGCTTTGGCTCTAGGTGTCCTAGTTTTCTCACTCGGCGCTGTCTTGTCTAAGCAGTTGCCTTTGCTTGCGGGCGTGCTGATGTGGGTTGTGAGCCTTCTCGCTGGCGCCTTGATGGTTTGGAGGGACGTCAGGAAATACAATAGCGCAATCGAAGGACTCGATCGGCACCTCCAGAACCTTGAGAGGGGACAACCTGCTCCTTCCCTAAGAGAGCTGACCAAGGGGTAGCTTCTCTATCTCCCAAGGGGAAGGCGCAAAGCGAATTGAGGAAGGTTTCAGTTATGGTGCTGGCAAGAGGGCTCTCTAGGCGAGTCAGATAAGGGGGTTTATCTAACTGGGGAAAGGGTCGGGATCGTTGACGGCAAGATCGACACGACCAAGAGCGTCATGGGGAACCCGGTGCGGAACCCTGACGGCTCCGTATCCTGGGTAGCCAAGTAGACAGAATGAGTTCCGACGAGCCAGGTGCCATGCCTTGCCTGATGCATCGCCGAGCGCTGTGAAGACGGGCAGTGTCTAAGTCAACTTTGTCGACCGAACCGAGCAGACGCTCCAAGTTCATGACATTTGGCCTCTCCAGGTTCTGCAGTCATGGTTCAGCAAAGTCAGATGAAAGCTGCAAGGAAAACCTACTCACAAGCCTACCCCAGGTGAGCAACCAACGGTGCTCAACGGTTTCATGAGGACTGAGCGTTGGATCCTACGGGGACGAATCGAACGATTTCAGACTCAGCCTCTTTGCCGCATTTTGGACATCGCCACTTTCCCATATCATATGATGCTTGCAGTGCCATGATCGTCCCACAACTCTTGCATACCGGCCGCAAGAAGGACGCAGCGGTCCTTGAGATCTTCAGGATCTCTTCGTCAAACCAGAACATCTTGAAAAGAAACCAGAAGCCAGCGAGGAAGACAATGGCCAGTAGGAAGTAGTCCATGGCAATCAAGGTGACTGGATGCCAGAGCACCAAATCCGGTGCGGAACTCGCCCCGACGCTAGCGAGCGACAGCGCAAGCAACAAGTAGAAGATTTTCCGTCTGCCGCGCATCAACTCATCGCGTGCATTGAGAAGGGATCCAATCCTATCCACGCGCTCCTGTAGGCCTTTTGCATCGACCGAACGACCTTGCGTAAGTTCGGCTTCCATGTCGCGTGCCAGTTTGTTAAGTTCATCCTTCCCCAGGCGCCGGAGGTCTTTCTCGCTCTTCGCGATTCTCTTTCGGTAGATCCTCTCGTAGAACTCCACGGTTACAAGAGAGATCCATGCGATGGCAGCGGCAAGCGCTAGGATAGGAACCGTCTCGATCACGGAAACGAATAGCCCCCGGATCCACCCTTAATGGCCCCGTTCTTAAGCTGTTGCCAATCGAGCCTTGCATGCTGGACGACCCCGGTTCAAACTGGAACGAGGACTACTTGGAGGAGTGGTACGGGCTAGCGCCATTCTTCTAGGAAGACCGCTAGGCCATGAACCAGAGAGGTCTCTTGGACCTAGCCGTGAAGCCACTCCACTAGCCTGCCAGGTTCGTCCACGGGGTTACAACCTTTTCTATCTTGCCCGATGCTCTAGACGCATCGTACCTGAGAGCGTGTGGAAGATGGTGACTTGACATTCCGCTGTTTTCCTTTTCTCTCGAGTTCCAAGGATTTCGTGAGATTCTCTCGCATTTTGCCGAGTAAATCGAGATGCTCCTTGGATTGCGGGCCGCCTCGGCTCATGACGTTGTTCACCATGGAGAAGAAGTCCACAACCTCCATTTGAGTCATTGTTCCGAGAAGAGGAAGATCTCTCCAGAATGTCGGTAGAAACTGCGCCGCCGGACTGAAGTAGTCCGTTCGACCGGAATAGGCTGACATGATTGCCGGCAGCATGGATGATCTCGCTGCCGCATCGATAGCATCAATTAGACGCATTCGTCTTCTCCTGTTTTCTATTCCGTCTCGGATAAGCCAGACGGCCAGACTCCCCGCGATGCCCAAGACACCGCCAGCCAGCATGTTCAGAAAGCTCTCAGGAAACATGGATCTAAGGTGTGAGTCATAGCAGAGAAAAGGCCTGTGGTCCATCAGCATCCTCAATGCGTCAGCGCTCGGCGGCAAGTGGATCCCTGGCTCCAAGCCTGCAGACGGAGCCTGGCGAATACCAAAGTGACCATGCCTTTGCTCTGCCCATTTGATTTCTATCTGCTCTTTCTTCTTCGGTTCTATCGGATACCAGGTTAGGCCGGGACCTCAATGATGATTGTCCACATTACGGTATTCGCTGCTAGGACAAGAATGTAGAAGTTGCCAGGCCCTGTCAGATATATGGTGTCAGACCCAGTTGTTCCCCTTGAGCCGCCTTCGGCGATGATCGTATCGATATTGCTTGGCTGGCCTTCGGGGTAGACTCCGAAAGAAAGTACGGAGAGAGGACCCGCACTTCCTGCATGCGAACATCGTATTCGCCATGTTGAAGTGGGGATGTTGAAAGGTTTTGTAGTTCCCCCCTGTGTAGTACCTGAGAAACGCAGAAGTTCACGCCAGTCTCCCAACATTGGCTTTTCTGACGTGGTGATTTCGATGATCTCAGTCTTGGTTGTCGTAGTGTAGGTTGTCCATGGGCCATGAAACATATTTCCAGCTAGGAAGCCGCTCAGGAATCCACCTGCAAGAAAGACTAAGGCAATCAGAATAGAGGCTGTGCTTATGGAGGCTGGAAACTTCAAGAAGGATTACCCAAAGGCATCATTCGATCTGCAGGGCTTAAGATTTTGCATGTCATACGTGATTTTCGATAGAGAGGTCGGCCAAAAGAGAGAGGTTCAGGGGGCTCGTTCCAGTGGGGCTTGTGGCCACTCAAATGCCAGGCTACCAATGCCCAAATTGCCGCGTCTGGTACGATAGTTCATTACGGGTAATAGCAGCGCCGGTCTGAGGCTTGAAGGTGTCACACATTCCGTCGGGTGCCAGAGGGGGAAATGCGAAAGGAGGATGGGAGTTGATTGTTTCCCATCAACAGGCACAAACTCTATATCAGGGCGGGTCGCCCACAATACTCGGAAGATCGGTCGAAGAATAAATTAGGTGAAATGAATTTGGGTAATAACGTGGGCGTTTTGCGGGGACGAACCCGCATTCTTACAGTTCATTTGCAACGTTTATCTGATTAGGTGATCTTCACCAATCTCCCTCAGATGATTGCCCGCGGTGCAGCCCGAAAGAGTACGCGATGAATCGGGTCCCGCGGACGGATGAGCCTTTACAGTTTCTTGAGCCAACCAATCTCTCTTTCAAGATTCGGATCCGTGATATTTGGTTCGATGAGCCTGTGGCGGGCTCTTTGGGACTTGACATGCGCCTTCTTGACGGTGTCATTGATTTGCGCTGGTTGCCAGAGTATGTTCGGATCATTGAGCGGGTACTTTCCCACAAACCGTTCGCCGAAGAGCCTCTTCAGGTAGCGCTCGACGTAGAGGCGCCTTTTCCCCTCGAAGTCACAATCTATTACGACTACGTCATGCGAGGTGTAGACACCGAGTGCTGCGAGGTATATCAGGATAGCCGATATCTTCTCACACCAATTCTTGGTGCAAGAATCGTACTCATCATGCTTCGATGGGCTTAGGCAGACGACTTCGTGCTTTTGCTCGTTCCTTCTCAGATATTTGACACCTACGGCATATACAGGGGGATCTGTTCCAACCTGCCCACTGATGTCAACTCCGATAATCGCCAAATCTTCCGAAACCTGCGACTAGTTAGATAGTTTCAGATCACGTATGGTCCTTTGGAAATCCGGGTCGCGTTCGAGTCGCTTCCCTCGCCGGATGTAGATGGAAAGAGCGCTTGAGGGTCTACCCGTCACCTTCGATTGGATAGTCTCAAGGCCGACTGCCTCAATTCTTGCGGACTCCTTGGAAAGCCTCACTACCTGTAGGGCCGCTGATGCGGCTGAACCTATGGCTGAGCCGGCAGCTTCAATCTTCAGCAGTTCGAACTCCCTCATCTTGTAGAGGCATGTAGTTGTTATTCGCCTTACTTCGGCGAGTTTCGAGACAAGCACGAGCTGACCCCCTGGACCAGGTCTGTTCTGCACTAGTTCTGCTTCTAGCTTCGCCACCTTCTCTTCATGCTCTGTCGAAGACTTTGTCGTCAAGGAGAAATAGATCGTTTCGAACGGGCCGACTACTGGGGTCTCTACATAGTCGAGCAGTAGCTTCTTCACGTAGATCTTGGCGATTGAGGTGGCAACTCCCACAACCGAACACGTATGGGATATCGCTGAACCAATTCCTACTACATCCAAGTACTCAACGCTTAGGCTTCGTTGAATAATCTCCTCGGCAAGATCATTGACGAGTCTAGCAGTTGCGTCCTGTGGACGAATAAGGATTGGTGGCAATCGGATCAACCCTTCAGGTGTACGGTTGTCCCCGCTGGACAGCTTAACGCTTTCGCAAGTTCGAACGCGCAGCCGGTCGTCCTCTAGGTCTAGCTGCTAACACGAGCCTCTCGACTGACACGACCTCTAGTCTCTCGAGACCGCAAACCTCTAAAACGGCATGAATCCGCTATCGTTTAACTCTTGGAACATGTTGTCGCTCAGCCTAGCCAGCGCATCCCGAACGGTCGAACGATGAGAAACATGACACTAGTGACTCAAAGACCTGAAACAGGACCAGGCTACAAGTGGACGGTTCTGCTGGTAACAACCATAGGCTCCTTCATGGCGCCATTCGACGGCAGCATAGTCACGATAGCTATTCCGTCAATTGCGTCCTCAATGATGATCGGACTTGAAACCGTCGTCTGGATATCCTTA
>Ga0315280_10011300_pt1 | contig 10999 bp, 7 predicted proteins | sample YL17G06_40_MG_FD_203697 | JGI IMG/M metagenome (GOLD analysis project Ga0315280, IMG submission 203697) | Sediment microbial communities from Yellowstone Lake, YNP, Wyoming, USA - YL17G06_40 | ecosystem: Environmental > Aquatic > Freshwater > Lake > Sediment | place: USA: Wyoming | collected... | reverse complement strand
CATGCCATATCGGTCAGCATCCTCATTCTCGGGAACCTTCCAGACTCCCATGGCATTCGCCACAAAGCCCGCGGCGCGATGACGCAGGACAGCAGCATAGCGCCGCATTTGACCGCGCGCGAGAAAGCCTCGGGCTTCCTCGAGGAGTTCAGCCGCGGAAAGCCCGGCGGCCGCGGCCAAACCGTCAAAGGGGCGCTCAACGAGCGGCAGGTCTTTCTGGAGTTCACGCACCAAAGCGACTTGGCGCTTGGTGAGCGGGATGTTGCTTTGCTGGGTGCCGCGGTGGGCAGTCTGGCCCGTCGTGGCGTCCGGCGGTCGCTCGCCGATCATGTCCAGATCGACAGAGATTTTGTAGCGCTTCAGCGTAGGCAGCAGGCGCGTGGAATCCGCCTGGCACATCTGGTGGAGCTTATCCACTGTCCCCTGGAGGCCGAGGCGGCTGGTGGGCGCGACGGCCAAGGTGAACCAGAGGTTGAACAGGTGGTTGCGGCGATAGTTGTGGCTGATGCCCGGATGTTCATTCAGTATGGCGGCGGCGGTGTCCTCGCGCTCCGCGGGCACGCTCATGGCAACGAGGCTCGACTCGTAACCCAGGCTGCGCGTGTCGAAGATGGCGCCAATCTGGCGGACGATTCTCTCCTGCTTATATCTCGCGACCCGCCGGAGGACTTCCTGTTCGGACAGATTTACCCTTTCTGCCAGCCGAGCGAAAGGCCGCTCATCCAGCGGGAAGTCGCGCTGTAGCGCATTCAGGAGCTTCCTGTCTTGTTCGTCAAGCTGGAGTAGGTTCGACACAACCTGTTCATTATAAGCCATCTTGCTCAGTTCTCCTCGCGGCTGCCGCCCGACCCTGGCCAGGAAATGCGGGGGCGCGCTGCTTAGCGCCGCTGCCCCGGGCGCGCCCTGTCCTAGACGCGCGGTCAACACAAGCTAACGGCGCACTTGCGTTCGCCTCCGCACAAGGCTACACTCGCACCCTATGAGGGAACGCCGCCAAGTTCCTCGCTACCTTGCGGATGCCTCAGCCGTCATTTCTCAACCGGGAGGCGGGCCGACTTCGCATGTCACCGTTGTCGTCCTCAGTGTCCAAGGGTGCTGCATTCAGGGCGTGGGAGCCCCGGAGGTCGGCAGAAAGTGCCTCGTGACCCTGGAGTGGCAGACTGAGGGGATCCGGGCGGAAGCCGTGGTGGCCTGGAAGGATGCCAAAGGCCGAGCGGGGCTCCGGTTTCTCCCCATGGACCAACAGAGCAGCGAGACTCTACGCGAGCTCTGCGCCACCTTACGGCTGCAACCCATGAGCACCTTGCCGCCGGAGAAGTAACAGGCCCGAGGCCTCCTGCTTGGCACGGTGAGCAGCGCGGCGCCGAATCCGTTCGAACACGGGGATGGTCTCGAGCGGCGCGGGAACTGCGGCCAGCGTCCCTCCGCCCGGCACCATCTTCCCTGACCAGAAATCCCGCCACATGCCTGCAGGCAGATAGACATCGCGCTCGCGCGCCCCGGAATGGAGCACCGGCGCGACGAGCAAGTCTTCGCCCAGCATGAACTGGTCCCTGATCCGATACGCCTTCTCGTCCTCGGGGAACACGTAGAAGAGCGGCGACCAAATCGGCTTTCCCGTCTGCATCGCCCGCTCCGCCAGCGGCTTCAAATGCGAGCGCCAAAGCTTCCCGTGGAGTTCGGCAAAGTTGCGGATGGTTCTCTGCGCCGTTTCGCTGAACTGCCACGGCCCGTAAGAGAATTGCATAACGGGCATGAAGGCAGCGGCCTGGGCCCAGCGAACATTCAACTCCTCCTCAGGCTTGAAACCCTCGTCGAGCCCGCCTCCGATGAGGTCGGGGCAATTGAACACAAACCCAAGCAAAGACTGGATGCCGCCGTGGGTCACGATGGCCGGAAGGCCATCCTTCTCGGACCAGGAAGCGCTCTTGTCGCGCAGGCGGTTGAAGAGGCCTTGCGGCTGCGAAAGCCAACCGACGCGCAGTTCGTTCAGCTCAAACTCGCCGCCCACCTCCGCCCAGAGGTCCGTATAGCGATTGCGCGTAAGATACAAGGCTGGTCCGCGTGGGGCGCCGGCGACGGGCCAGTACTCGGCGTCGCCGCCGTCGAATTTGAAACCATCCACACCATAGTGGCGCCTAAGGGCCCGGAGTTCGTCCACATAACGTGCGCGCACTCGATCATCGCCAAAATCGATAAGCGCCGCCTCACCGTTCCACCACCGGATGTGTGCAGGCTTGCCGGTGGCCGCATCGCGGATCAGCCCGCCTTTCCCCTCGCCCTGGCGGTAGCGGTCGGAATCCGGGTTCGCGAAGTTCTCCACCCAGAGGGCGAGCCGATAGCCGAGCCGGTGGACTTCATCCACCATGGCCCTGGGGTCGGGAAACTTGGAGTTGAATTGGTTATCGCCGTAATGCGTTTGCCAGCCGTCATCGATGATCACGACACTCGCCGGCCAGCCGCCGTCGTGAATGTGCCGCACGTAATCCAACACATCGCTTTGTCTGACCTTCCCGAAATACTGGCACCAGGTTCCCCACACCGGGCGTTCAAAGACGAAGTCCGGCGGGCGCTTCCTGGGCTTTCCGACGGCGGCGGCAAACAGGTCGCGCGCCTCGGCGATGTTGCGCCCGACAAAGATCGTGTAATGCATCGCGGGCGCCCGCAGATAAGCAAAGCGGAACAGCCCGTCGCGGCCGCGGTTGATGGAGGCCGCGACGTCGTCGTAGGTATCGAGGAAGATGCCCACGCCGCTGGAGGTCATCCAGAAGGGCGTCGCGTGATTGGAGGTGGCGAGGAACGGGTCCGCGCTCCACTCGTGGGCTTCGAGCGGCCAGAGATGCGCCTGATCCACGGGGCCTCCGTACCAGTGCCCGCCTGCCGCAAGAGTAAACCTCTCGCCAACGCGTTCCACGTTCGGTTCTCCTTGGACTTCGGCGCGCACGCGGATTTCCTCCGGGGCGAGCGTGAGGTGATAGGTAACGCTCACATTTGCTTGCGCCGTCGAGGCTTGGAGCTCAAGCTCCGAGCCTTTCCGGGAGAACCGGCTGAGCGTCTGAAACGCTACAGCTTCTCCCTCCGCAAAGTAGAAGCCGCCCCCGGCGTCGGGCGCAGCTAGCACAATCCTGCCGTCCCGCACGACCTCAAAGCGCAGCGGCTGCTTCTTCACTACCAGAACATAGCGGGCGGTCACCGCCTCAATGCGGTCGGCGTGCTCGACGAGCTGCGCCTTTGCGGGAACAGGCTGGAGGAGGAACCACAACACGATTAGAGCAGGCTGGATGTCGTGCCGCCGCGCGCGGACCGGATGATCGCAGCCGAACATGGGGAAGACTCCTGTCACGGCGCTTCCTGAGGATCAACGACGCAGATACGGAAGGCAAGTCTACCAGACGCGAGCCAGGCACACATCTCCCGGGCGAAGTAATAAGCGGCGACAAAGGCTTGCCCCGGCGGGGTAGAAAACGACTTTGGGCCCTGGCCTACGTCTGACGCCGAGACGGAACCGCGTCCGTTATCGTCGTGAGCGTGTCGCGCACGAGGCGCTCAGTACTGGTGGTAGTGATAGTCCCGGAGCTGGCGCCGGCCAGCAGGCTATCGACGCGATTGTGCTGGCCCAGGACGACGAGTTCGTTCCGCTTTTCTGCGTTCCGAACCACTTCCTCCCAAACGTGCTGATTGTAAATGCATCCCGGATCGCCAGCCTGGATATCCTCAACATAACTTAGGGCGCGCGCGCGGCAACCGCCACAATAGGCCCGGAAGTCGCACACCGCGCAGTGGTCGCCGCGATCCTCGCGGTTGGAGAGCAAAGCAAACAGCGGGTTGTCCCAGGTCTCCAGAAGTCTCTGCCGTCTCAGGTCTCCCACCTCGACCGAAGGCATGTAAACACAAGGCGTCACCTTGCCGTTGGGTTGGATGCAGCAGTAGCAGCGGCCCGCGCCGCAGCCCCCGATATACTTGGCGAGGACCTTCGCCTGCTTCCCCTTCCCTTTGCCGCCATGCGCCGTGGCCATCAAGCCCTCGAGCGGCCCGTAGAGGATGCAGGCGCGCCCGAACTGCGGCGCCGTCGACATGATGGAAATCTGCCCCTCTTGCAGGTATCGGTTCAGGAGGCGCAGCAAGTTCTCCCGCTCGGCCGGGGTGATATCCATCTCGGCCATGTCCCGGCCGCGCCCCACGGGGATGAAATTGAAATGCACAAAGGTGGTGCAGCCGAGATCCTTGGCAAAGTTAATCATCGGCTCTACGTGGTGGTAGTTCAGCCGCGTAACGCACATGGCCATGCCCGCGCGCAGGCCCTTAGTCGCCGCGGCATTCCTGATGCCCTCCACCGTCCGCTTCCAGGCACCTTCCATGCCCCGGAAGCGGTCGTGCTCCTCGGCCCGGATGGAGTCGAGGGAGATCTCCACGTACTTCACGCCGCATTCCACCAGCCGTTGGCAGTTCTCCTGGCTCAACAGGGTGCCGTTGGTGGCCACCGTGGTGTGAACGCCGCGCGTCTTGCAGCGCTCCAGAACTTTCCAGATGTCCTTCGCGACCAGCGGCTCGCCGCCTGCCATGGCGAGGAAGGGGACGTACTCGTATCCCATCTGGTCAACTAGGTCGAGCTTCTGTTCCGTGGTCAGTTCGTCGGCGAGCGGCTTGTGGGCGGCCTCCTGATAACAATGCCGGCAGCTCAAGTTGCAGGCCTGGGTGTAGTCCCACACCACAATAAGCGGAGCGGAGAATCGCTGCGGGACGGTAAGCCCGTACTTGGCTATACTGCGCGCCGTGTTCACCAACGCTCGCGCCGTCGGGCGATGATGCAGAGCCTTCTCCTTGAGGACTTCCTTGTTCACGCCTGCCCGCGTCCGAAACAGTTCAATGGCCCGATGCGGCACCGCAAACTTCAGGCGCTCCCAAAGGCTCAGGTCGGGCCGGTCGTAACGTTCAAACACCTCCTCCAGGTAGCAGCGACCCGCACCGTTGCGGCGCGTCAGCAGCGCGAGAAACTTGCGCGTGATTGGTCTGGCCAGATAGTCCTCGAACTTGTGACGTTCGATGTTCGGCAGGGGGGAGACCTTCGGAACCTGCGGACGTCGGGCGGTGAGGGTTGGCTGTGGTTCCGGCATACGCTTCGCTCTCTCGACAAAAAGAGTTTCGGGAAATTCTCGCCAGAGTCGCAAAGATGTTACATTAATCTTCGCGGCAGGGCAAGCCCCTTGCGGGCAAGCCCGCCTTATCTGCTCGGGCGCAACGACGAATTGTCACACGCGGAGATTGAGACTGTCAACAGCAACCTAGCGTCTAGGCGCGCCAGATATTGCACCCTCCCAAGCCGCAAAAGGAGAATTGAAGACGCGGCGAAGCGGTGGCCTCCGGTCTTCGGACTCTGCGCTATGATGAGGGTGATGGAGTTGAAGCTGGCAGTGAAACAACGCGCGCTCGACATCGGGTTTGACCTGGTCGGTGTCGCCCCGCTCGTGCCCGCCAAGGACCTGGTGTTTGCCCGCCAGTGGGTCGAGCGCGGTTATGGCGGGGAAATGCGCTACCTGGAAGACCCCAAGCGGTTCGATCCCCGGCTCGTGCTGGCGTCGGCGAAGTCGGTCGTGTGCGTGGCCCTTGCCTACAACACGCCGCTTCCATATTCCACCGACGTTCACCAGGAAGGCAGTAGGCAGAAGGCAGTAGGCAGCGAAGCCCTCACCCGTCCCGCCTGCGGCGGGCCACCCTCTCCCACCGGGAGAGGGGGCGGGGGTGAGGGGATAGCTCGTGCGTGGATTTCCCGCTACGCCTGGGGCAAGGATTACCACGAAATCGTGCGGGCCAAGCTTGAGAAGCTGCGCGCGGCAGTCGAAGAACTCGCTCCGGATGTGGAAATACGCGCCTTTGTCGACACCGGGCCGCTTGTGGAGCGGGCCTTCGCGCGCTTCTCCGGCCTCGGCTGGATGGGCAAGAACACTTGCATCATTAACGAGGCGAAGGGCTCGTGGTTCTTTCTCGGGGTTATGCTGACCAGTTTGGAACTTGAGCCGGACGTGCCTGCCCCGGACCGCTGCGGCTCCTGCTCGGCGTGCCTCGAAGCCTGCCCCACCGGCGCGCTGGTGGAGCCCTACGTGATGGACGCCTCGCGCTGCATCTCCTACCTCACCATTGAGCTCAAGGGCTCAATCCCCGAACAGTCACGCTCGGCCATCGGCGCGAATGTGTTTGGCTGCGACATCTGCCAGGATGTGTGCCCGTGGAACATGAAAAGCAGTAGTCAGTTGCCAGTTCTCAGTCGTCAGCAAAGAAAAGGGGCGGCTCCCGTCATGCCGGAGTTTCAGCCGTTGCAGGTCGAGGTGCGCGCCTCGGCACCTGACACCTGGCCCCTGACACCTGAGAGTCCTGACACCCGACACCTGATACCTAGCACCTTTTCTCTGTTCAGCCCCCGGCTCGAAGCCTTGGCGTCTCTCACGGAAGAGGGTTTCCGCCGCGTCTTCGCCCGCTCGCCCATCAAGCGCGCCAAGTATCGCGGCTGGCTGCGCAACCTCTGCGTGGCAATGGGAAATTCCGGCGAGCCCCGGCGCATCCCGTGGCTCGAAGAAAAAGCCCGCGACGCTGACCCCATCATCCGCGAGCACGCCGCCTGGGCGCTGAAGCGACTTCAGACTTAGCAGAAAGAGCCTCTACAGAATAGGCTGTGCGTCGCGCTGCAGCTCCGGGCAACGCATCAAAAAACAAAAGCCCGGCCTGGGGCCGGGCCTCTTGTCGTAACAGAGCAATTCTTTTTGCGGGCAACCACGAGGTGCGGCCCACTTGCCTATTTGCCGGCGCGGAACCGCTTCTCCACCTCAGGCCAGTTCACCACGTTCCACCACGCGGTAACGTAGTCCGCGCGCCGGTTCTGGTACTTGAGGTAGTAGGCATGCTCCCAGACGTCGATCGTGAGCAGCGGCTGCTTGCCTTCCGACACCGGGCTGTCCTGGTTGGCGGTGGAATAAATGTCCAGTTTGGTGTCGGGTGTCTTCACCAACCATGCCCAGCCGGAGCCGAAGCGGCCCATGGCAGCTTCGGTGAACTTCTGCTTGAAGGTGTCGAAACTGCCGAAGGTGCTGCGGATGGCCTCGGCGAGCTTGCCGGCGGGCTGGCCACCAGCCTTCGGCCCCATGATTTCCCAGAAGATGTTGTGATTGATGACGCCGCCGCCATGGTTGCGGACCGGAGTCCGAATGCTCTCCGGCACAATCGCCAAGCCGTTCGCCAGCAGCTCCTCCAGGCTCTTGCCGGCGAGTGCGGGCGTTGATTCCAACGCCTTGTTCAGGTTGGTCACGTACGCGGCATGGTGCTTGTCGTGGTGAATCTCCATCGTCAACTTGTCGATGTAGGGTTCCAACGCGTCATAGGCGTAGGGTAGCGGGGGCAGTGAAAACGGCATCGATCCTCCTTTGCTTTCAGAACTCCAAAGATGCGCCAGCCAGGGGGTTCCTGCCAGCGAGGCAAGAAACCTGCGGCGCGATGTGGTCAACGTCGGCAATCCGGTTTCCTTCATCTCTCTCCCTGTCAGGTTACGATCAGGACTGTCTCCCCAGTTCCAATCCGGCAGCCCGGGCGCAATCTGGCGCTCGGTAAATTGGATGCAAGGCAGGGCACTTTCGCTTCAGGGTTTTGGTTCGGTTCCGCCCAGCAACTTGCGGGCAGACTCGTCCAGGACGAGCGCGCGCGTGGGAAAGGGCATGTCGATTCCCTCCTCCTCGAACCTTACGACGATTCGCTTGCGCAGCTCGCTCTGGACCAAATACTGGTCCGTGAACTGGCGGACCTGAACGATCAAAGAGAAGTCCAGCGAAGAATCCCCAAAGCCCGGAATGAACCGTACGAAGGGAGCCGGTTCGGCCAGCAGCCCTTCCACGCCATCTCGGATTGCTTCCTGCGCCACGTCCAGTAGGACCTTTTCGACGCGTTGTGGGTCCGTGCCGTAAGACGCACTGACCGGCATCACGTAGGCCATGCGCGGCTCGGGCAGCGAGTAGTTGGTGATGACCGCCTTGGCGAGGGTGCCGTTGGGCACAATCACGTGGTTATTGGGCAGCGTCCGGAGCACCGTCGAACGCCAGCCGACCCGCACCACAAAGCCTTCTTGCCCTCCGTCCAGTTTGATGTAGTCGCCAGCGCTGACGGGACGATCGGCCAGGATGTAGAGACCTGCAAAGAAGTTGCTCAGCGTCTCCTGCAAGGCCAGCGCCACAGCAACGCTGCCGATGCCCAGTGTGGTCCAGATAGCGGTCAGCGAAACGCCCAGGTTCTCCAGGACGATGATCACGGCCAAAATCGCAAACAGCGCGCGGATGAGGAACGCGGCGGGCTGCGCCACCTGTTCGAGACCGGGCTTCCGCTGCCCCAGGCGGCGCAGGAACAAGATCATGACTTTGGCGGGGAAATAGAACAGGATCAGGACCAGGAGCGCAAAGATGAGTTTCGTGCCGATGCGCTCGTACTTCAACGGCAGGGTCAGCAATTCCAGCCCCGCATAGAGCGCCGCTAGGACCAGCAAGGGAAGGGGGAGCGATTCCAGGAGTGCGAACACGATTTCGCCCCAGGTGTCTCGGAACTTCTTGGTCCAGTGGTGGAGAATGCGGTTCAGAACGAATCCGACGACCAGCGCGCAAACCAACAGCGCCGCGACCGCGATGGTATAAAGCACGCCGGGAGTGACGTGGAATGTCTGTGCTAGTTCCTGAACCATGTTCGCGGCCTCCTGAGACGCTCAAGATACCGTAAGGAACCGGGGGGACGCAATGCTGCTTGTCGCGGTGCACGGACCATCGGCCGGCGCGTCAAGATGGAGAAGAACGGTTCAGCAGCCGTCAACAGGAAACCAAACCATGAAAAGGGTGCATCATAGCTGGGGCAGGAGGCTTCAGACGCCGCGTTGCCTCCAGATGCAGCCTCTCACTGATCCCCACCAGCAACCCTTCGTCAGGAGCGAGCAATGATTACCAAGCCAGTTTCCCGGGCGCACCTCAGCTTTTTGGCTCTCGCCGGAGTTGCCGTCATCTTTGCTTTGCCTTTGGCGTGGACAGAGTCGAGTTCGCAAACGGCTGCGCCGCCAGCGCAGAAGGCAGGCACGGAGCCCCCTACCGCGCAGGAGGCAAGCCTCAAGGTTGAGGCACCCTCGGTCATCGCAGATGTGATTGTCACCGACAAGAAGGGTCGGCACGTGAGTGGGCTCGCCGCAGAAGACTTCCGGGTTTACGAAGACGAAGCCCCGCAGAAGATTCTCACCTTCGTGCCGCCGGTCATCGAGGCCGCGCCGCCCACGGAAGAGCCTCCGCTTCCGACAAGCTCACGGTTTACTTTGGTCTCCTCGACGTTCCCCTCAATCCCACCACCCGCCGGCCGGAGTTACGGCTATCGTTCGCCCTCAAGTCCGGCGCGAAAGCGGCGCTGACCCTGCCCTCTGAGCAGATTGTGGCTTTGCCTAAGGCCTCCGAGAACCGCTTGCTGGTACTGAAGCAGTTCGACCTTCGCGAACTCCGGCCCGGACCTTACACCTTCGAGGTGACGGTCGAAGACCAAGTCACAGGTGGCGTGGTCTCCCAGATGGCAAAGTTCCTCGTGGAATGATTGTCTTCTCCACTTCAAGAAAAAGCATTTCGCTCTCCCGGGAGGCGGCACCCTACCTGCTGAGCCGAACCAGGCATCTAAAGGAAGGGACGGGGGAGCGATTCAGCCTCCGCGCTGGACAGGTGGTTTCGGACGCGGCGCGGGTATCGAAACCTCAACGTCTAGCGGCCTGCGTGATAGAATGGGTGCAGGAGCGCACGGAGCAATCCGAAGGTTGGCGCTTCCACACCAGGTTCAAACCTTTGGCTTGAGGTCACAGGGCAATGCCCACGAAAACAAGAAAGACCACCGAGTTCTCTGAGTTGCCTATTCTGCCGGTCCGCGACACGGTCTTGTTTCCCAATGCCATCCTGCCGCTGACCGTGGGGCGCGAGAGTTCCTTGAAGCTGGTTAACGAGCTGAAAGAAGAGGAGAGGTTCATCGCCGTCGTCGCCCAGCGCGACCCGCGCGTGGACAATCCTCAGGCGGTCGATCTCTACCAGATCGGGACCGCGGCCTACATCCACAAGATCATCAAGCTGCCCAACCAGAGCTTGTTTGTTTTTGTGGAGGGCTTGCAGCGCATCGCCGTGCAGGAGGTGGTACAGCAGGAGCCCTACCTCCGCGCACACGTCAAGCACCTCCAGGACTTGCTGCCCGCCGAGAAAGGGGCGGATTTCGAGGCCCTGGTGCGCAGCGTAATGTCGCTGTTTCAGCAAGTGGTTCAGCTCTCGCCCACGCTTTCCGACGACCTCCAGACGGTGGTGATGAACATTGACGACCCCGGCCGCCTGACCGACTTCATCGCCGCCAACCTTCCCTCGCTCTCCTGCACTGAGAGGCAGGAGCTGCTGGAAAGCCTGGAGCTGAAGGGACGCCTGGAGCGGTTGAACCGGGTGCTGGGGCGGGAAGTGGAAGTGCTCCAGTTGCGCTCCAAGATCCAATCCGACGTCCAGGATCAGGTGACGCAGAGCCAGCGCGAGTATTACCTGCGCGAGCAGATGAAGGCCATCCAGAAGGAACTCGGGGAAGCCGACGAGCAGCAGGAGATTGAAGAACTGCGCAAGAAGATCGAGGCCGCCGGCATGACCGAAGAGGCCAAGAAGGAGGCGATGCGGGAGCTAAGCCGCCTCGCCAAGATGTCCCCGGCGGCGGCTGATTACCACGTCACGCGCACCTACCTCGACTGGCTGGTGGTGCTGCCCTGGAGCAAGGTCAGCGAGTTCAAGGTGGACCTGCGCAAGGCCAAGGAGATCCTCGACGCCGACCACTACGACCTGGAGAAAGTCAAGGAACGCATCCTCGATTACCTGGCCGTCCTGCAACTGAAGCCGCAGCTCAAGGGGCCCATCCTCTGCTTCGTGGGGCCGCCGGGCGTGGGCAAGACTTCGCTCGGCAAATCCATCGCCCGGGCGCTGGACCGCAAGTT
>Ga0315280_10011299_pt1 | contig 11000 bp, 4 predicted proteins | sample YL17G06_40_MG_FD_203697 | JGI IMG/M metagenome (GOLD analysis project Ga0315280, IMG submission 203697) | Sediment microbial communities from Yellowstone Lake, YNP, Wyoming, USA - YL17G06_40 | ecosystem: Environmental > Aquatic > Freshwater > Lake > Sediment | place: USA: Wyoming | collected... | reverse complement strand
GGCAAGAAGAAGGAAGTCCCTGTGCACCGCGAATCGGTCTGGTACTACTTCGGCGGCGTCACCCTCTTCTTATTTCTCATCCAGGTCTTCACCGGCATCCTGCTGCTGCTCTACTACCGTCCCGGAGCCGAATCTTCGTTCGAGAGTCTTCAATTCATCCTCACTCAGGTGCAATTCGGCTGGCTGATCCGTTCGGTGCACTCCTGGTCCGCCAACCTGATGATCCTGTCCGCCTTCATCCACATGTTCTCCAACTTCTTCACGCAGTCCTACCGCAAACCGCGCGAACTCTCCTGGATCAGCGGCATGGTGTTGTTTTTCTTAGCCCTGGGATTCGGCTTCTCCGGCTATCTGCTGCCCTGGAATGAGCTGGCCTTCTTCGCCACCAAGGTTGGGACGGACATCGTCGGAGCCGTGCCGGTGATCGGCAAGCCGCTGCTCATCTTCCTGCGCGGCGGTGAGGACGTCACCGGAGCGACTTTGTCGCGCTTCTTCGGTTTTCACGTCGCCGTCTTGCCCATGATCTTCACGCTGGTTTTAGGCTTGCACGTTCTTTTCGTTCAGGTTCAGGGCATGTCCGAACCCATCGAACATGTCCATCTGAGCGCCGATAAGAAGCGCAGCATGCCTTTCTTCCCCAATTTTATGCTGCGCGACGCCATGCTCTGGCTGGCAGTACTGAATGTCCTGGCCATCCTGTCGGTCTTCTTCCCCTGGGATTTGGGTCAGAAGGCAGACCTGTTTGCTCCGGCCCCGGCGGGCATAAAGCCGGAATGGTATTTCCTCTTCATGTTCCAGACCTTGAAGTTCATCCCCGGTCACGTGCTATTTCTAGAAGGCGAACTTCTGGGAATCCTGGTCTTCGGCGTTGCCGGCCTGCTCTGGACTTTAGTGCCTTTCCTGGATCGCCGCGGCCAGCGCAATCAGCGCAATCCACTATGGCGCTTCATCGGCGTGGTGGTGGTCGTTTTCATCGCAGGCATGACCATCGTGGGATTTATCCTTTAAGCAGAGGCAGCCGCATGATCCTGTACAGAACCCTCGCAAGCTTGGCGATCTTCGGACTGGCCTTGTGGCTGGCTGCCGTGTGCCCGGCGAAAGATTCCTGCCGCGAATGCCACCTGGAAGCCGGCGACGAACTTGGCGCCCCGGTGCGCGCCATGGACCAAGATGATGTCCACGCCAGCCGAGGCTTGTCCTGCGCTTCCTGCCACGGCGGCGATCCCACGTCGGATGACCAGGAAATCGCCATGAGCAGGGCGCGCGGCTTCCTGGGCGTGCCCCGGCCGCAACAGATTCCCGACTTCTGTGCCCGCTGCCATGCTGATCCGCAGATCATGCGCAAGTATTCGGTCTCCCTGCCCACGGATCAATACGAGAAATACTGGACCAGCCGGCACGGTAAGGCCCTTAAGTCAGGCGATGCTCGCGTGGCCACTTGCGTCAGTTGCCACGGCACTCATACCATCTATCCCGCCAATAACCCGCAGTCTTCCGTCTGGCCGATGAACGTGCCGCGGACCTGCAAGCACTGCCACGATGACACCCGGTTGATGGCTCAATATCAACTGTCTGCCGATGTCTATGAGCAATATTCGCAGAGCGTTCACGGTAAAGCTTTGCTGGTGAAAAGAGATACTGGCGCACCTGCCTGCAATGACTGTCATGGCAACCACGGAGCGGCTCCGCCGGGGCTTGAAAGCGTAGCCCAGGTCTGCCGCCAGTGTCATGTGAACAACGCCGAGCTGTTCGTAGCGAGCCCTCACAAAGCGGCCTTCGACGCGGCCAGTTTGCCGGAATGTGTGGCCTGCCACCAGAACCACTTAATTCTGCATCCCCGGGATGAGTGGCTGGGGGTCCAGGGCGAGCATAGCTGCGGCGAATGCCACTCACCGGGAGAAAAGGGTTACGAGATCGCCCTGAAGATCAAAGTCTTGGTGGATTCTCTGCGCTTAAGAGATGCGGCGGCTATCGAACTGGTGGGCCGAGCTGAAAAGCGGGGCATTGAGGTCTCTGAAGCGCAGACCGCGCTGGGGGCGGCGCGGGAAGCCTTGCTTAAGTCGCGCACCACCACCCATACGGTGGACGTTCAGAAGGTGAAGCAGGTCGTGCAGCCCGGTCTGGAAAGCGCCGCCGCGGCTATGAAGATGGGGCAGAAAGGTCTGGCAGATTTTGATTTTCGACGGCGCGGCCTGGGAGTGGCGACCATTTTCATCACTTTGCTGATTATCGCCATCTGGCTGAAGATTAGACAGATGGAGAAACGCTGAATGGGGGGAAAACGAGTGGCGCTGGAGAGCGGCGGCAGCGCCGCTCTTTTTTCATTCAGTGCAGCCGGGCTGGCAGCGACAAGGTTAGCGTTTCTTGGGAGGCCTTTCGTTCAGGAAGTCCGCCAGGCGTTCGTTCATGACAGCTTCGCTGTAGGAAAAATCGCTTTCCGTGTTATCTTCGCTGGCGAAGCGGTATTCGAGGATTTCTTCGCTTTCAGTATTCTTCTCTCGTTCCACCTGCATACCTCAAACAATTATCACCGATGAGATTTTCGGGCCTTACTAAGGGCCTGCAGTGCGGAAGCTTGCGTGCGTCGTAAAGCATTATCTGATACGTCAGAAATCGGCCAATATTGGCCATCGCTGATGGTGGGTTGAATCAATTTTTCTTAAAATATGCAAGAAAATGCGCTTGACTTGGACTTGAAAATAAATTAAATTGTGCACGTTTTTGCATTGAATCAGGTAGATCCTTGAATGCGCAGTGGTCTGTGTTGACGCAGCATCCTGAATTACCATGAGTTGGCGAATGGTCTGGTCGGCCTGACTTTTTTTTGGGTGGACCTCCCAAGAGCAATTTATCACAGCCGGCACTCAAATGGCCTTTCTCATATCCGGGCTTTCCTAAAGGATAATTCAGGATTCGGGAAAAAGTTCCCGACCCTTTAAAAAATCAAATCGCATCAAATGCCATTCGCATTCGATTTGGCAGATGGCATTCTTGCTCGCGGGTGAAAATGCTTCGCCGCTTTAAGAGGTGATCCTATGTGGCAAAAGAACCGAATGTGCGTCTTCGCTCTCCTGCTGATCAGCGCCGGTCTTTTCTGCGCTCTGCCCGTCTTGGCGGGCACCGGAAAGATCTCTGGAACGGTGATAGATGCCGACACCAAAGAACCCATCATGGGCACCAACGTGACCATCGAGGGGACGCAACAGGGCGCGGCCACCGATCTGGAAGGCTTCTTCATGATTATCAACCTCCAGCCGGGACGCTATAATGTGAAAGTGACCGCGGTCGGCTACACGACGATGCAACAGACCAACGTCCTGGTCCAGAGCGATCTGACGACCAGAGTGGATTTCCAGATGAAGCCCACCGTCCTGGAATCGGGGGAAGTGGTCACCGTCGTTTACGAAAAGCCGCAGGTTATCCTCGACCAGACCTCCAATGCCCGCACCATGTCTTCGGCAGACCTCTCCAGCATGGTGGTCACCAGCATCACCGACGTTATCACCCGCCAGACCGGCTTTACCATTGACGCAGAGGGCAACATTCACGCGCGCGGTGGCCGCGCGGAAGAAACCCTCTTTATTGTGGATGGCATGGACGTGCGCGACCCGCTGGTGGGAACCAAAGTGGACTTCGATCTGAACAGCATGAACATCGAGGAGCTGCAGGTTTTAACGGGCGGTTTCAACGCCGAATATGGCAAAGCCCAGTCCGCCATCATCAACATCACGACCCGCGAAGGCCAACCGGATCGCTACAACGGCCAGCTAAAATACCTCACCGACAATCTGATTGACAAGACCTCTTTTAACACGGACCGCATGGAGTTATCGCTGGGCGGTCCCATTCCCGGGACCCGGAACCTTCTGGGCAAGTCCGTCACCTTTTTCCTCTCCGGGACAGCCGATCTTACGGACACCTATACTCCTTTTAACCAGTCCAGAACACCCAACGATTACATGGATCTGGGCCTTAAGCTGCCGGAGCGCACCAGCAACGAATACAATGGATCGCTCAAGCTCGCCTACCAGCTCGCAGGCAACAAAAAGCTGACCTTTACGGCCAACGAGTACTTCCACAAGTGGGACATCTACCCTGACGGGGAAGCGGGCGTAGGAGGCGATTACGGCTGGCAGTACAAGTACGATACGCAGAATCGCCCCTGGGCTATGAACAAGCGCGGGGGTCTGAGCCTGAACTTCACTCACCAGATCAGCCAGAAGAGCTTCTATGAAGTGCAGCTCAGCCGCTCCGTCACGCGCAGCTCAGTGTTTCCTGGCGGAGGCGTTAACCCGGGCGATTTCACCCTGGCGGATCAAGTTGAAGATCAATATAATCTCTATACCGATCTAAACGGTGACGGCATCATTGATGCTGCGGACCTGGAAAAGCACGTCCCCTTCCCCGGCTACGTGGACGCCAACTTGAACAGCGTCTATGACGGCGGCGGCGAAGGCTACGAGGACTTGAACGGCAACGGGCAGTGGGATCGCGGCGAAGATTGGGTGGACTTAAATCACAACGGCATCTACGACTACGCCGAACCCTGGATTGACCGCCTCAACCCGGACACCGGCGAGAACCATGTTGGAGTTTTTGACCCCTGGGATGACTACACCGACTTGAATGGCAACGGCGTCTGGGATGGCAATGAGCCTCAGCTACCCGAGCAGGATTGGAACCGCGACGGCCATTGGGATGGCGAGCGCTTCTGGGACGCCGACAGCGATGGTGTCTATGACGGCTGGGGCGAGGGGTATTACGATGGCAACGCCAACGGCAAGATTGACCGAAAGATGAATTTCACCGACGCCCAGGATACTCCAGAACCTTTCTTCGATGGGGATTTCTATCATGATACCGGTGAGCCGTTCATTGATACACCGGACGAAAATGGCTTCTACAACGGGCACTGGGATCCGGGCGAGATCTTCTTCGATCTGCCCAGCTCCCACACCAATCCGCTGGCGGGTGATTTCATCTACGAGGCGCCGACCTTAAATGGCGTCTATGATGGCCCCAATGGCTACTTCGACGAATATGAGTTGTTCACCTACCCGGCTGAATTGGCTTTCGGCTACGATCCCTCCACGCCGGTGATCTATACCTACAATCCTGCTATGCACGGCGCGGATTGGCCGACCAACTACTGGCTTTACCAGCCGGGGCACTCAACCTGGTATAATATGAAGGACGTGTCGGAGGGAAGCACGGCGTACATGAGCCGCCAGTTCAATCCGCCCAACTATAGATATGATCAGGGCGAGCCCTTCACCGACTATAACGGCAATGGGGTCCGGGACGGCATTGACTTTTTCCTGAACCCGGGTCAGTGGGATGAGTCCGCTTACTGGTACGATCGTTCCACTCTGGAGTATTCCGCGAAGGCCGATTTCACCAGCCAGGTGTCCAAGTACCACGAGATTAAGACCGGCGGGGAATTAAAATACCGGGAAATGCAGATGCAGTTCATCCAGGGTCCCGATCAACCCTACAATAACCCGGACGTCCCGCTTCCCGCCGGAAGCTCCTGGGCGGATCGCGGCGATGTCCGTGATTTCTATGACTTTCGGCCTTACGAGGGCGCCGTGTACGCCCAGGATAAGATGGAATTCGAAGGGCTAATCGTCAATGCCGGCCTGCGCTGCGACTTTGTCATCCACGATCCCAGTTTGGTGGAAGCATCCGAAGATGCCGTCGCGGCGGGTCAGCCGGGCGCCATGCTGGCCAAGCGCGGCACCTATCAGATCGCCCCGCGTCTCGGTATTTCGCACCCTATCACCGACCGCTCCAAGCTCTACTTCAACTACGGGCACTTCTATCAAGCGCCGCAATATCAGTACTACTTCAAATCCAACACGGGCAACATCCTGCCCGGCGGGCTGGTCGGCAACCCCAATCTGAAACACGAAAAAACCGTCCAATACGCTCTGGGCGTGCAAACCCAGGTGACCGAAGACCTGACCTTCACAGTCGAAGGCTACTACAAGGACATCTACGGGCTGATTTCGACATTGCCCGAATACATCGTCTCTGGCTACACTCTGGACCGCTACACCAACCTCGATTATGGCCGGGTGCGCGGATTTGAAGTCTCCATTGACAACAACTTCTCGCGCAACTTCCAGATCTCCGTGAAATGGGACTTCTCTTATGCCTTCGGAAAAGCTTCCTCTGCATTGGCGGCGCAGCAGTACCGACTGAACAATGTGCCAGTGAATAAGGATGAGCATCCGCTGGGTTGGGATGAGACCCATAAGATCAACATCTACGGCACCATGATCTACCAGAAGGGTCAACACCCCTATCTGCTGGGACTCAAGCTGCCCGATAGCTGGCTGCTGACGTTGGAATGGCGCTACGGTTCCGGCGAGCCTTACACGCCCAGCCTCTGGACCACCGGCCTGCCGGCCAACCAGATCCCCGAAAACAGCGCCCGCTATCCCTGGCATGAAATCACCAACTTGAAATTCGAAAAGTACTTCCCGCTGCCGGGTGAAATTCAAATTGTGGCCGGCGTCCAGGTGGAAAATTTGTTTAACACCCGGAATATCCGTACCCTGTACGGCGAGACAGGCAACGCATATGACAGCACGCATCCTGACGACAATGAAAGTGCTTACAGCGAGCCCTACCCCGGTCCCTACAACGTGGGCATTGACTACGATCATAACCCCAGAAATTACGATCCTCCGCGGCAGATTCTCTTCACCCTGGGGGTCACATTCTAATGCGAGGTCAGGAAATGAAATTGAGGGTTATCCTCTGGCTGGCGCTTTCGGCGCTTCTGCTCGGCTATGGGTGTGCCACATCTGATCACCAAGCACCGACCGGCCCAGCGCCGGTTACCGGAACGCCAATTTCCGGCGCACTGAGTGGCGTTCTCTCAGCCGCCGACAGCCCCTATCGCGTGACCGGTGATCTGACGGTCCCGGCAGGAGAAAGCCTGGTCATCGAGCACGGCGTGGAATTGCGCTTTGATGGGCTGTACATGTTTCTGGTGCAGGGTCATCTGGAAGCGCTCGGAACCGCTGATGACAATATCATCTTCACCTCGGGCCAGGGGTCCCTGGGGAATGGCGATTTTGGCCAGTGGCGCGCCCTGGTCTTTGATACCGGCGCGGACACCTCAATCCTGCAATACTGCCAGGTCAAGTTCGGAGCCGTCTGGGACTCTACCGTGCGCTATCCGGATTCTACCGGCCTCTGGGTCAACGGCGCCATCTACTGCTGGAATTCCAGCCCCATCATCCGCAACTGCAACATCGTGATGAACGGGTATCACGGCATCTACTGCATCGGCAGCCAGAGCAAACCTTATATTCTGAATAACCTGATCTACGAAAACGATGGCGATGGCATCCGCTGCGAGCCCATCCCCGGCCAAGCCGTCAAGGCTGAACCTGAAATCTGGTATAATGACAGCAAGGAGAACAATGCGCGCCAGTACGCCGAGGCGCCGGACGGCATCGGCGAACGCACCCGCATCAACGACAACGGCGACTCCACCGACTTCCAGTTCAACATGAGCCTCGACCCGCTCTTTGAGGATTTCGCCATGCAGGATTACCGGTTGCATCCCTGCTCGCCCTGCATCGTCGCGGGACTTTCTGGAGCGACCATCGGCTCGATCCCTTATTATGTGGGCGCCACCGAGTTGCGCGGCGACGCTGGCGGACGCGTGATCACCGCGGCCGGCAATCCCTGGACCGTCTCCTGCGACATTTTCGTCAACCCCGGTGAAACCTTGACCATCGAACCGGGCTCTCGCCTGTTGTTTGAGGGCATTTATGGGATGCACATCTCGGGGAAGCTCGAGGCGGAAGGAGCGACATTCATCCCCAGGGATTCCGCCAATGCGGCCATCAAATGGTTGGGCATCTTGCTGGATGAAAACGCCGATCCCAATTCCTATATCAGGAACTGTCGCTTCGTCAACACTTCCACAACCCTGAATGGGGAACCCTATGGGGGCGCTATCACCGTTCAGGGCATCTCTCTGGACATCAGTGAGAACACCTTTGAAGGGATGCAGTTTGCGGCCGTCAGTTGCCAATACCGGGCGCAACCGATCATCGCCGATAACGTCATCAACGGCTATGGTACGATGGCGATAAACTGCTTCGACAACTCGCACCCCAGCATCCATCACAACAAGATCTTCAACGGTCTGGGCTATGGCATCCTCTGCGATTTTACCTCATCCCCGCTGATCGAGGCGAATCTCATTTATGATAACTTGCACATCGGCATCAAGTGCGAAAATCAGTCGTCTCCGATTGTCCAGTACAACACCATTGCGCTGAACGCCTATGCCGGGATCGTGTGCTCCCTGCAGTCCAATCCTCTGATCAAGAATAACATCGTGGCCTTCAATGGCTCACCCGTAACCTGGGCTGATTCCGCCTACGGAAATGGCGTCACCGCTCAGAACTCCTCCTTCCCGCAGCTCGCCTACAACGACGTTTATCAGGAGCAGGGTGCTCTGTACAACGGCGAAATGTTGTCCGCCGGCGGACCGGACAGCACCAACATCAGCTCAGACCCGCTGTTCGTGAATGCGACCGCGGGGAATTTCCATTTGCAGGCGAACTCTCCGGCTCTGACTGCCGCCGAAGATGGCGGCCAGGTCGGCGCTTATGGTCAAGGTGAATGGTAGTCATAATGAACGAAATGCACAGGGATATCGTCGCAGAAACCAGGGGTCGGTTCCAATCGAATGCACCTCTTCGTGGGAGGTCGTCCACCATGCTAAGAAAGCGCGGCCCAAAGCCCTTTTGGGTTTTCTTTGGCCTGATCATGGGACTGTCCGCCTTAGGCGGATTCGGCGGCTCCGCCGCGGGGCGTGATAATCGCAGTATCATTGATAAGTACCAGCCCCCACAGATAGCCATCTCCAACATCAACCGCTACAATCGCACGCACCGTAAGGGCAACATCTGGTTGACGATCACCAACTGGGGCTTCTTCGGCAACAACGGCCCGGACGATCAAAATGCCATGGAAGATCCCGAATATCCCGGCACCTGGGCGCCGCAGTGCGAGTATCCCGGCAACTCCGGGGTGCAATACCTTTTCAAGGGCGCAATTTGGCTGGGCGCGCTGGTCCAGGAAGGAGGCTTCGAATTCCCCCGCGTTTCGCTGGGCGAAGAAGGCTGGGCCGGATGGATCACCCGCAATTACGAACTGAATCCCGGCGAAGTGGGCGGTCTGCCTCAGGAAGAGCACGGCATTCTAGAGCGCAGCACCATTCCCAACTCCTACAATCGGCTGGGCGAATATATCTACAGCCCCGATGCCATTGCCGAACAGGATTTCGTGGCGGTCTATTGCGATACTCTGCACGAGCTCTTCTGGACGGGCACCGATGAGGTGGATGGAGTTCATTTCCCGCTGGGCGTCAGGATCAAGCAGAGCACATATTCGTGGTCCTACAATTATGCCCAGGAATTCATCCTGATGGATTACGAATTCGAAAACATCGCCTCGAACTTCCTGAAGAACCTATACGTGGCCCTTTATGTGGATGCTGACGTGGGCTGGGTCGGAGAAGGGATCTGGCATCGGGATGACATCTGCGGATTTCAGCAGTGGTACTATTTCGAGCGGCGCCAACCGGATGGCACGATGGTGCCCGACTCCCTGATCATCAATACGGCCTGGATCGCCGACAACGACGGTCGGCCCGAGGCGAACCCTTATGGCGGGTCAGAATTCACCTGCCCTGCCGTGACCGGCGTGCGCGTGGTACGCGCTCCCAATCCCCGCCTGCGCACCTCCTTCAACTGGTGGATTTCCAACGGCAACCCCACTCTGGATTTTGGGCCCTCCTGGCAAGATGACGGGTCGGAGAGGGATTGGACGGCGACTTTGGGTACGCCGGTCGGAGACGCCCATAAATACTTCGTCATGTCCAACGGCGAATTTGATTACGATCAAGTGTATGTGGCGGATCACGACTACATTCAGGCGCATCCCCAGGTGGTGGTCAACAAGGTCACAGGGGACAGCACAGAACACCAATGGAGATTGGAGACCTTAACGTATGCGCCGGACCTGGCCAACGGCTATGATACCCGCTATCTCCTCTCCTGGGGACCCCTGGGCATCTATGATCACACAGATCTGGCCGGCAACGATATCTACCGCTTGAATCCGGGCGAAAAATTCCACATGACCATCGGCTATGTGGCCGGCGCCAATTTTCACACTCCGCAAAATCCGCAGGGGGATGTCAGTGGAAATAACCCGGTTGACCCCAGCAAATTCAACTTTGCCAATCTACAATACAACGCCGCCTGGGCCGCGCGCGTTTACGACAACGAAATGGTGGATACCAACGGCGATGGTTGGTACGGCGAGGATGTGGGCACCGACAGCCTGTATGCCGCTGAACCCGGGGATTCCTGCATCTATTTCGGCGTCTTTCAGGGCATTTATCCTGGCCCGGATCCCAACGGCACGGAACGCAATGGCCGATTAGATCCCGGCGAAGACCTGATCTGGCGACCGGAATTCGTTTACGATCCTCGCTACGGCGATCTGAACATCGGCTACACGAGGGGTAACGGCATTCTGGATCCGGGCGACGGCATCCCCGATTTCAAGGGGCCGCCTCCCCCGCCCATCCCGGAACTCACTTTCGTCACCACGGAGGATGCGGTGGTGCTGCACTGGAAGGATAATGCTGAAGATCCGGATTACGCTGATCCCTTCTCACAGGTGCAGGATTTTGAAGGTTACCGCATTTATCTCTCCAACACCGGTCTGGAGTATGATTACCAGCTCCTGGCCGAATTCGACATAGTGGATTTCGCTTACTACAGCCTGAGCGATTCGCTGGCCAGTTACCCCAACAACCTGACCAACATGCCGGCCGATTCCACCTTTGCCAACGGGATCACCTACTATCGCAAGCCGGTGGGCAGCAACAGCGGGTTGGAGGCCATTCGGGAAACGGACAGCACCTACGTCTATACCGTTCAGAACGCTCATGCGCT
>Ga0315280_10011298_pt1 | contig 11002 bp, 7 predicted proteins | sample YL17G06_40_MG_FD_203697 | JGI IMG/M metagenome (GOLD analysis project Ga0315280, IMG submission 203697) | Sediment microbial communities from Yellowstone Lake, YNP, Wyoming, USA - YL17G06_40 | ecosystem: Environmental > Aquatic > Freshwater > Lake > Sediment | place: USA: Wyoming | collected... | reverse complement strand
CTTCGGGCTGCCTTGGGCATAAGAGCCAAAAAGATATGCCTCCTTGATATCGTATCTCTTCCTTAGTTCGAAAAGAAGATCCTTCACATCTTGTATTATTTCATCCTTCGTGAGACCCACTGGATTGTTTCCTTTGAGAAATCAATAAAGCTTCTTGAAATATCCTCCGTGATTCCTTTTGACAGTTCGGCAATATCCTCCTTGTACCTAGCGTTAATATAGTAGTGCGACAGAAAGTCTAACTTGGTCAATTGATCTTCATCGAGTTCAGTAAGTACCTTCGATAACTGTGCCAGCCTCCTCAAATTGTGGATAGGCGGAAGATCTCCCTCATCATATGCTATTAACGCTTTGAGGCATTTTTCAATCGCCTGCTGACACATGAAGATACTGTAAATATACCGACCCGCCTTGTGGACCGCTTCGGCTGTCTGCATATCATAGTCGGCACGCTCTATCCACTTCCTCACTCTCTCGGAGATCACTTTAACTGAATATTCCTCCGCTTGTTCTATTCTCAACGAGTTGTCGACGACTCGACTCTTCGAGAGTTGTCAACCGTCACAATGCAATGCCTTCGCGCTCTCTCCCCCCACACCTAACCATTCATCTCCACAACATGCGGTCTCTCACTTCTTGACTTGAGAAATAAGGTAAATAATCGTGGCGGCGCTGGCAACAAGGGCAAACGAGTCTTTAATCGTTGCCCCGAGATCAAACTCTTTTCTCTCCGGGGGAGGCTCTGCTGGCTTCTTCGTTACCACGATTGTAGAACCCTCGAGCACGCTGGGATCACGAGAAAACCATCCGAAGCTCACCTTTTGCGTCTCTCCTGTTGGGAGGGTCAGCAAAGCGTACTGAGCACTATCGGTGCGCCCGCCGGCACGGTCAATATAGTCGGAGACACTGAGTCCGTCAATGAATACCTGAAGGCCGGGGTTGTTCACTTCACCTGTCACGAACACGGTCCGCGGTCGCGGAGGAATAGTAACTCGATCACCTGGGAGCATCATGATATCCTGATTCTCATCCTTCTTCTCGTAAGCTTCTTTGAAATCGATGATAAGGCGTTTGCCACCACGGTAGAATTGCGCTCCGCCCAAGTATGCTATTTTCGTCGGACCTCCAGCGCGAGAAAGGATTTCGGACAGCCGCTCACCCTTGTGCTGGATTGCATACGTTCCAGGATACAGCATCTCCCCCTCCACCGTCACATTTTGCTGAGGCTTGAAGTCGGGATTCGGGCGAATGAGAACCTGATCCATGTACTGGAGGTAGAAATCTCCATTTCTTGCGGGGTCACCCTTGGATAACTCGTTGAGTGGCTCGCTCGAGACCTCATGTGCAAAGTCTCTTGTCAGCTTGGGATGAAGAATAACAGAGAGTGAATCTCCCTGTAATCCCTCCGGCCTGATCCGTGATACTTCAGCCTGCAAGACACTAGCGTCCTCAGTAAAACCACCAGCGAGGAGTACAAGATCGTTGAGGGTCATGTTCGACCGTAGCGGATACTTCCCCGGGCTCTTGACATGGCCATTGATGGTCACATACTTATCTGTCACCTCGGTTACACCAATTCCATAGACAATGACCTCATCACGTGGAAGTATCGGCACATTGTAGGTGCTATCTTCCAACAATCGCTGCAGGTTAAACGGAATTATCCGCTTCGTCATCATGTCGCTGTTTAACCGGACAAGGTCCGCACGTCCCAAGTAGGTGCTCTTCCGAAACTCTGGATCCAGCAATCCCCCTGCCTTGAATACAAGATCGTAGAGCGTGAGACTATCGGCATAGGGAATGGTTTGCGGAGACTTGACATGACCTGTGATCGAGACGGTCTTATCGAACTCGATTTCGTGAATCGAATAAAGCCGCACAGCGTCTTTTTCACGAAGCTCAATATCGTGTTCCATCTCACCCTTCAATGCCTTAGCGACATCAAACGTAACGAACTCCCTTGTCAGGTTAGGGCGAATTCGTTCAAGGTCCCCCTTCCCGAGGTAGGTATCTGGTTTGAGACCTTCCGCCGCTGCGATCAAATCCTTTATCGTTTTTATTTTCCCCAACTCAAATCGGCCAGGTCGCCAAACGGGCCCCTGTATGGATACAAAATTCTTCTTCTCATCCAGGATGGAGAATATTTGTACATCATCAGCATCAGTGAGGATGACATCTTTGCCACCTTTTCCTAATGAATCCTTGAGGCTGATGTCAACAACGATGCGGTCTTCGGTCCCTTTCGTTCGTTGCTCGAAAGGCTTTACCCTGTCGATCTGGGCATGGTCAAGATAAGCGGTGGAGAGCAATCCGCCTGCGTAGTTAATCAATGTGGCAAGATGCTCAGTCTCCTTGAGCTCGTAGATCGCTGGGCGACGCACTTCCCCCCGAATGGAGACTGTCTTTCCCCTCGGCGGAATAAAAACGAGGTCATTGTTCTGGAGCCGTACGTCGCTTGTCTGATCACCTCGGAGCAAGTAGTCGTAGAGATCCACCGTTGCGACAACCTTATTATCCCGAAGGACCTTCACATTGCGCAAGCTTCCACGGACAAGTGGACCCCCAACGCTATACAGTGCGTTAAATACCGTTGCATAGCTACTGATCGTGTAGCCACCAGGCTGCATCACCTCGCCCATGACAAAGATTCTCAGTGGTCTGAGCTTCGTAATACTCACATCCATGAATGCCCTCGGCGGGCGAGTCGCCAAACCGGAGTAGTACTTGGAAAGCTGCTTCTTTAACTTTTCCTCAAGCGTATTGAGCGGTGTCCCCATCACGAACACTTGCCCAACGTTAGGTATGAATATCCTTCCCTCGCGATCGACCTCCAGTTGATATTGAAATTCTGCTTCACCCCAAACAGTCAATCGCAGAACATCACCTGGACCGACAAGATATCCCGGATCAACTGGGCCAACGGCGTTAGGTTCAAAAGCCGCTGGGATATGTTTGAACAAGTCATAGCCAAAGTAATCCAAACCCTGTGTCCCTTTGGGTGAAGGGGTAGTGTCCCGTGCGACCGACACCGGAGCCGCCACGAAGCCTGGTGCAGAGGTCGTATCTCGTATGACCGCCGTTGGTACGGGGATCAAGGTTGGTGATGGGGTAGTTACTTTCACTTCCACTGGAGGTGCACTTGGTTGCAAACCTTCAACCTTCGTTCCAGCCTTGGTTGCAGTGCCCTTCAGAAGATCTTCCAGGTTGATGCCAAGCTCTTTCGCTTTTCGCCTGGCTTCATCCTCCGTCATCCCGAGCTCCTTGAGCTTCGCTTGTATCTGCTCAGGAGTGGGCTGTTGAGAAAATGCTCTCGAGAGCATCAGGAAAGAAGCAAGCATGACAAATATTGAAATCGCCTTTTTCATTTCATTCCCCCTTCCCTTAGAAAACAACAAGCGACTCGGCCAACCTTCTGCAATTAATCCTTCGTTGCCGCCTTATTCTTGGCCCACTCAACAGTCAAGCGCAAGCCTTGCTCCACCGGAATCTCAGCCTTCCACCCCAGCTCCTGCTTTGCCTTTTTGGCATCGAGGTAGATTCGCTGGAGTTCACCAGTTCTGGGGGGAGCGTACTTTGGTGCCGGGCGGAAGGACAGTAGCTTCGAGAGGAGACGATAGAGCTCATTGACTGTCGTCCCAACTCCAGAGCCGATGTTATAGAAGTCGTTATTTCCTTTGACCAAAGCAAGAGAATTCGCCCGCACGATGTCGTTCACATGAAGGTAGTCGCGAACCTGCTCCCCATCGCCAAAGATTGTCGGCGTGACCCCTTCAAGCATCTTTCCAATAAAAATAGCGATCACCCCGGCTTCACCCTTTGGGTTTTGTCGGGGACCATAAACATTTGGATAGCGCAAGATGGTGTAGGGAAGGTCGGACTGGCGCTTGTAAAGATAGAGATAGTGCTCGACGGTGTGCTTCGATATCCCGTATTGCGACTCAGGATTGACACTGTGATCCTCGTCGACTGGAAGATACTTCGGCTCGCCGTAGATGGCCCCACCGGTGGAGATGTAGATAAACTTCCGAACTTGGTGTTTTGCTGAGGCGAGGATAAGGTTGAGACTGCCGAGAATATTCGTCGTCGCATCGAACACGGGATCGATGACAGAATGCCGCACATCCATCTGTGCTGCGTGATGGTTGACGACCTCCGGGCGCTCTCGTCGAAAGATTTCCCCGATGGCCTTGGCGTCGCAGATGTTCGCCCCATAGAATCGTGCCTTCGGATTGACGTTCTCACGGAAACCAGTTGAAAGGTCATCAACGACCGCTACCTCATGGCCCTCCGCAATATATGTGTCAACGACATGAGAACCGATGAACCCAGCTCCCCCAGTAACGAGGATTTTCATCCGTCCCTTTTTCTCATGAAAAAATTGTAAATTCCCAGAACTGAGCCGTTTCTCCAGATCAAGCGTTCAGAATCGAAGAATCCCAATACTTCCTGCACTACTCTGGGCTTCGAATTGTAAAAATTTAACAAGTACTCTCTGCAAAGTCAAGGAGTCAAGATTCAGCGGATAGAAGGCTTGATTGCGACTTCGTTAGAGCCAAATGGTGGGAAGGCGCTGCAAAATCGAGACAAAGGTGGGTTCGGCCATCACCTGCTAAATCGAGCCGCTTGATATGAGGACATGGAGACTCTTTGGCCCGTGTACTCCTTTGACGAGCACCTTTTCGATATCAGCCGTGCGGCTCGGTCCAGTGATAAACGTAATGGCGCTTGAGGGGTGAGCTTGATCCACAGAGAGTTTTGCGAGGCAAGCAGCGACCGTCGAGAGAAGCTGTTCCTCCTTCGCAATGACAATGTGAGCGCGTGGAAGAAGTGAAAGGGCCCGAGGGGCCTCTGGCGAAGAGCGTACGACCACTGTGCCCGTCTCAGCTGCTAGATACTGACATCCAGTGACACCAACGTCAGCCACTTGAAGCTGAGCAATCAAATTCGTGCCACTCACCTTTGAGAGCGTTATCCCAGGGACACGCTTTTTGAGTTCTTCGTCAAGTCTCAATTCTTCGATAGAAGGTTCACGCGAGAGAACGAGATTATGATAGGCCTCGCTCCGGCAGAGATCGGAGAAGGAAGCGAGCAGCTCTTCCTTTGAGAAAACTCTTCTGATACTCCCCCCGACGAGAGCAAGCTCCTCTTCGAATCGTTGAACCAAGCCCTTTCCTAGGCCCCCACTCTCTTCAGCAGATCTTTGAAAATTCGAAACGGCAAACGCCTCTCCCGAGACATCTCTCTCGTCTCTCCTGACAAGGAGGTTTGTCCGAATTCGCGTCAGTATGATATCTCTAGTATCGTCCGGCATGGAAACCACCTACGCTGTTTCTTTCTCGATCTCGGGCCAAAGCTCTTTAAACGTCTTCGGTGAAAGCTTTGGAAAGTCTCGGCTTTTGGACCAGAGAGGAACCTTGAGAGAAGAGTTTCTCTTTGGAAAAATCGGCTGAAGGACTCGCCCGACCTTCGACATAAATCGGTAGAGCACCGGACTTTTCATCATCGTGAACCAAATCTGGATCATCAGCTTCTCGATCGGATTGGACAAGCGCTCGTCCACGGACTTTCGCCTGAGCCAAATGAGAAGATGGTGGATATCAATCTTCACAGGACAAATTTCAGAGCACCGTCCGCATAGAGAAGAAGCATAGGGAAGATCCTTTGTCATTTCTAAGCTACTCATGAGCGGGGTAAACGCAGAACCGATAGGGCCAGGATACACCGATCCATAGGTATACCCCCCGACTGTTTGATACACCGGACACACGTTTAGACACGCGCCGCAGCGTATACAATAGAGCACCTCGCGCATTACGGGATCCGCCAGGATTTCACTCCGGCCATTGTCGAGGAGAACAACGTGTATCTGCTCAGGGCCATCGATGTCTTCAGGCCTCCTCGGGGAACGAATCAGTGACACATAACTCGTGATCTTTTGTCCTGTTCCACTTCGAGGAAGGATCGAGAGGAATGTGGAAAGATCTTCAAGACGCGGGATTACCTTTTCTATTCCTAACACAGCAACATGGATGCGTGGGACTGTGGTCGTAAACCTCCCATTTCCCTCGTTCGTCACGATGATGATGTCCCCAGTCTCTGCGATGGCAAAGTTCCCTCCAGAAATTCCAATCTGAGCCTTCAGGAATTTTTCACGGAGGAAATCCCGAGCAACACCTGTAAGGTGCGCGGGGTCCGAGCTGAACGGTACCCCAAGTCGTTCGGCGAAAAGTTTCCCGATGTCCTCGCGAGTCTTGTGGATCGCCGGGGTCGTAATGTGTGAGGGTCCCTCTCCTGCAAGCTGAACGATGAACTCACCGAGATCTGTCTCGACGGACTCAATACCCTCTTTCTCCAGAACATGGGACAGTTCGATCTCTTCCGTGACCATGGATTTCGATTTCACGATCAATGATGCCTGATTGAGCCGTGCCAGGTCCAGGATGTAATTACATGCTTGCTCTTCGGTCCCGGCCCAATAGACTTTCATTCCATTGGTCGTGGCATTCTTCTCGAACTCTTCAAGCAGATCGGCCAAGTTCGCGATCGAGTGTGCCTTGATCTGGTGAGCGGATTCCCGAAGGGATTCCCAGTTCAAAACGCCCTGCACCACGAGGTCCCGTGCCTTCACTGAGTGATGCGTGGCTGCATAGAACTTCTGTCGGCCCTCGAGGTCCTGAGTCTTCTCTTTAGCCTTTGCTCTGAATTTCTTGGATGTTACGTGCATTTCAGTTTAGTCGAAGACCACCTTATAAAGAGATCCCTTTGTACAAGAACTCTGCGATGTGCATGGTTTTGACAGGGATGTGATGTCGTTGTAACATCCCTCCAATTTGCATAAGACAGCCGCTGTCGCCGGCAACAACATACTGGGCTCCTGTTTTCTCAATTGACTTTACCTTTTCCTCGACCATGGCAGTTGAGATCTCCGGGAATTTGACGGAGAACGATCCCCCGAAGCCGCAGCAAGAATTCGATTCCTCCATCTCTACGAAATCAATCCCTTTGACATTGCGAAGGAGAAGCCGCGGTGGGTCTTTCACATTCAATTCTCGCAACAGATGACACGAATCATGATACGTTATCCGACCTGAGAAAGCCGCGCCAACATCTGTGACCTTGAGGACGTTGACGAGAAACTCCGAAAGTTCATACGTCCTCTTTTTCACATTCTCAAGAGATCCCTGGAGTCCTTTGCGGACAGCGAGCGTTGGGTAGAAGACTCGCACCATGCTACCGCACGACCCGGAAGGGGTAACGATGTACTCGGCGTCCGCGAAAATCTCGACGAAGCGCTCCGCAAGCTTCCGTGCCTCATCATGATAGCCCATGTTGAACGCTGGCTGGCCGCAACACGTTTGAGCCTCCGGATAGACGACGTCAACGCCAAGTCTCCGAAGAAGCCTGACAGTACTCACAGCTATCTGAGGAAAGAATTGATCGATGAGGCAGGGAACAAATAATGCAATACGCATGCAGGTCGTGAAAAAATGGTTCCGAAGAATATAGAAGATTAAAACACAAAAAGAAACAGAAGAATTGAGCGGGAAAATTCTTTTTCTCAAAAATCACAAGCCTTTTCGGTTACCCCTTCCGCAAGGTAGATGATAGAAACCTGGCGAAGAACGCCAAGCATTCGTTGCGGGAGCGAACATAGGAAACAGCCCCAGCGCGATTCTGGAACCTAAGTTCTGAATCGTACGTTCCTAATGCAAAGGGTTTCCAGGGTAGACACAGATTCAGCGCCTTGTTTTACAAACACTGATTGACATTGATAGAAATCCGTTCACCTCATTGGCGCAATCTCCCTCAGCCCATTCGAAGAGATCTGGAGAGCTGAACCCGAAGGCCACACAGCCCTTGCTTTGAGTCGAGGTAAGCTTGGTTCACGGGGAGTTAGCGATTTGAGTCTGCAAGCGAGATATTCTCACACACATGAGAACAGAAAGTTTGTCCCATGAATCCAAAATTCATCTCAAGCGTACTCGTCTTCATTCCCTTCATTTGGGCATTCTACTGTCTGTTGAAGAGGAAAAAGTATTTTCGATCAGTGTACCCCTTTGGCTTCGCTGCTATCTTCCTGGCAATTGCAAGAATTATTGATGTGCCAATCGAGAGTCCAAGCCTCGGCGTGGCCGCTGGTTCGGATTTGGCGAGGAGCCGTTCAACTCTTCCCTGACTCTCCTCGGGGATCTTGCAGACGTTGTCGGCGTCATATTTCTGGTCTTTGGTTTCGTCCAAGCGATAGAATCTCTCGGTACACGAGGAGAAAAGAGTCCAAAGTCTAGAAGCACTACTCCCTTTGTGCGCGTGGTGCAAAAGGGTTCGAACGGAAGAAGGAATTTGGGAACCGGTGGAAAAATATCTCCAGGATAGAGGTGCCCCGCAAGCCACCCACGGTATCTATCCCGATTGCGCAGCGAGGCTCCTCCGTGAAAAACAAGGAGACTGGACTAGCGAGGGGCAATTCCCTGAGAGGGCAACCTAAGCGACACGGAAAGACCAGAAAGAGATTACGATGTGAGGCTCAGAGATCCGCAATCGACAGGCTGTTCCAAGCACATCATAGACGTTGGGGGCATTGGGATTTGCCTTCCCCCCCACTCCATTCCGTTGCTTCATTGTTTACGGTCCTGAACTCACCGCGGCCAGCACCTCCATGGTCATCCTGTCTCCCTTTTACCGAAGTATTGCTCCGATCGATTTGTCAAGCGTGTACCGGCTTAGGACATAATGATAGAGCGCCTGCAAATGAAACAATTCAGCCTGAGCAAGAGCCGTCTGAGCATCGATCAAATCCAAATTTGTGACAACACCGCTGTCGTACCGAACGGTGGCCATCCCGATCGCCTGCTTCGCCTGCCGCACTTGCAGTTCGGACGTCTGTATCTTATCGAGACTGGCCCTCACGTCCGAAATAGCTTGTAGAACTTCAGCAGTTACGGCGTGTTCGGTGTCAAGGCTGTGCGTCCGTGCTGCACGCAAACTTGCTTCAGATTCTTGTTCCATACTCCGGGTTCGGAAACCGTCAAAGATCGGCACTTGTACGCTGACCGCCGCTACCCAGTTCCCTCTGAGAACATCCAGATTTGGGATGTAACCGTTTTTGAGACCGTACGCGAGGTTCGCTTTCAGGGACGGCATGTCACGCAGCGAAGCAATATGCATCTGCATCTCAGCTGATTTTTCCCCATCACGTGATAGATGCACTTCTATGCGTCGCTGCATTGCTGTCGCCACGAGGGAATCTGCTTTCAGTGGAATCGGAGGAAGAGAGAAGTCTCCACGTAAGTGAACTGGCAACGACGGGGGGAGATCCAATAACCGGCGGAACAATATTTCTTGCTTCCGCAGCTCGTTTTCCTCATCAATCTTTTGGGTTTCTGCGGCGGAGACTCGCACCTCTGTTGTCAGGACATCAAAATCTGTTGCAGAGCCACTTTGAACCTTCTTCTGTGTAATAAGGAGATGCTGGTTCAGAGCATTTATCTGTTCGTCCTGTACCTGGATGCTCTGCTGCAAGTAGAGAATCGAATAGAACGTCTGAATCGTCTGGAATGCCAGACCGGTTTTCACAAACTCGACATTGTCAATAGCCGATTGGACATTCGTTTCACCAAGGTCAATTGCAGCTCTGGTCTTCCCAAAATCAAAGACCGTTTGCTCCACGCTGAGATGCCCATCATAATTGTTTTCTGGGAAAAGCTTGAATGATCCGAGAATGGGAACATCGAGTTTCGCAACGGGACCGAGGCGTGTGTAGCCAAGCTCCGCATCTGTCTTTGGATAATAAGGACTTCTGGTCTGTTCAACCCGCGCGACAGACGCTTCCACCATCTCTGAAGCCTGCCGTATTCTTGGGTGACGTTCAAGAACTCGCTGAACTGCCTGATCGACCGTGAATGAATCAGCGAGAGCAACTTGAGACTGTGCACTTCGAGGTAGAAGAAATGTCAGAATGCACAGGCTAAAACGAACTATTCGTTGCATGTTTTTCTTACCCTTTTCCTGTTTGGATAGATGTTACTCGAGGGCAGCGCTGTTTCGTGCCCCTTTTGGTTTGCGCGTATGAAGGAAGAAAATCGGCACAACGCCGATCAGGGTAACAGCCGATGCGATCAAGAAATCATCATTGATCGCCTGGACGAATGCCTGCTGCCCTACATGCGAGCCAAGAAGCGCATTTGCACGCAGCGCAGCCTCGGCTGTTGATCCGCCTGCAGTCTGCTGCACAAAGTGCCGTAATGAATAAGAAATGTGTTGAAATGCGGGGGAATATTGATCTACCGCTTGGCTGTACATCGCCGAATGGAAAATCACGCGGCGAGTGAGAACCGTTCCAAGGATGGCGACACCAAAACTCCCACCAATCTGCCGTATCACATTGAACAACCCAGACGCCTGTGCCATTTTCTGCCTCGAGATTTCTGACAGCGCTATAGTGCTGAGCGGAGCAAAAATAAGTCCCATGCCCAATCCTCGAACATACAGGGAAAACATGATCTGTGCATGCTCAGAAAAGAGAGACAAAAACCCATTCAAATACAAACTAAACGATAGCAAGATAATTCCAATGATTGCCGGTATCTTAGGATTCACCTTATCCGATAAGATTCCTGCAACAGGGGCTATCATGCCCTGCAATATTCCGACAGGGAGAAACACTGACCCGGCTTGAAGAGCCGTATATGAAAGCGAATTTTGCAGGTAGAGTGGGAGCAAGAACGTGCTACCGAACATACCCAATCCAAAAATAAACAGGACGACATTGGCTATAGCAAAGTTAGAGCTTTTGAAGAGCTGAAGCTCAATGAGGGGATGCTCCGCCGTAAGCTCGTTTATAAGGAAGACCACCAAGCCGATGAGAGAAAGTGCAAAGCAGGATAGGATAAAGGTGGAAGTCCACCCACCGGTGTTCCAAGCAGCGTTGCCATCCGAGAGAGCAAGCAGGAGGGATGCTAAGAACACAGCGACTGAGACGAAACCAACAAAGTCAAAAGATCGA
>Ga0315280_10011297_pt1 | contig 11002 bp, 8 predicted proteins | sample YL17G06_40_MG_FD_203697 | JGI IMG/M metagenome (GOLD analysis project Ga0315280, IMG submission 203697) | Sediment microbial communities from Yellowstone Lake, YNP, Wyoming, USA - YL17G06_40 | ecosystem: Environmental > Aquatic > Freshwater > Lake > Sediment | place: USA: Wyoming | collected... | reverse complement strand
AGCCTACGCGGAGAAGCTTCGCCCCGTCACGCGCTCATACGCCTCGACGTACTTCTGCCGCGTGCGGGCCACGACCTCGTCGGGCAAGGGCGGCGGCGGGCTGTTCTTGTCCCAGCTCGTCGTTTCCAGCCAGTCCCGCACGAACTGCTTGTCGAACGACGGCTGGCTCCGCCCGGGCTGGTAGCCGTCGGCCGGCCAGAAGCGCGAGCTGTCGGGCGTGAGGACCTCGTCGATGAGGATCAAGCGGCCATCGAGCCGCCCCCATTCGAACTTCGTGTCCGCGATCAGGATCCCCCGCTGCCGGGCGTACTCGGACCCGCGGCGGAAGATGTCCAGGCTCCGCCGCCGGAGCTCCTCGGCCACGTCAGCGCCGACCAACTGGATGGTTCGCTCGAACGAGACGTTTTCATCGTGACCGGTTTGGGCCTTCGTCGAGGGAGTGAAGATGGGCTCCTCCAGGCGGCTGCTCTCCACGAGTCCGGCGGGAACCTCGATCCCGCAGACCGTGCCCGCCTGGCGATATTCCTTCCAGCCCGAACCGGCCAGGTAGTCGCGGACCACGCACTCGATGGGCACGACCTCGGTCTTGCGGACCAGGCTCGTGCGGCCGGCAAGCCTCCGGCGATCGGCCCCTGCCGGGAGGTCCATCCGCTCCACGTCCGTGGTGACCAGGTGATTCGGCTCCCCGAGCAGTTTGAACCAAAAGGCGGCGATCTGGTTGAGCACACGCCCCTTGTCGGGAATCCCGGTCGGCAGGACCCAGTCAAACGCGCTGATCCGATCCGTGCTGACCAGCAGGAGCCGGTCCCCCAGGTCGTAAACGTCGCGTACCTTGCCGCGGCGGACCGGGATCCCCGGCAGGTCGGTCTCGATCACGATATCCTGGCTCATGGGGCGAATTCCTTGGGGGGCGAAGAGTCGAGATTGCCGGGAATATACCAGGCGGGCTTGGGGGCTGACCAGCGGGCGGGCGACTTGTACCGGCGACCCACGCGAGCTACACTGAAAGAGGGGAGTCCCCGCCTTGAGATCGGCACTGGTCTCCTGACCCCGCCGAGAAGGCTGGTCCTGGCGTTCCCCGTGAGTGGCTCGGTCGGGAGACCGGCCACAGCAAGAGCCCGATGACCGGCCACAATAAACGACCGGCCACAATAAGCGTATACCCCACCGAGTCCTGATTCCCCCCTCTCCTGTTGCCGAGGACGATCCCTCATGGGACGGATGCGGTTCATTGTCTCGCCGCCCGATCGCATCCCCGAGGAGATCGCCGAGCTAGCGTATCTTGCCGGCCCGGACCGAATCCCGTGGCGGACGCGAGTCCGATGGTCAAGCGGAGAACTCGCGTTGGAGCGGTCCGTGTCGGAGGCCGCGGTGCTGCACATCCCCTGGGAGGTGCCGGGACGCGGCATGGTGACCTTGACGACCGGGACCCTTTCCGAGCGCTCCCAGCCGTACCATCTCCCGTTGGAATTGGCCCGCGGCAAGGTCGGCCAGGTCCGCAATCAGTTGGCCGAGTGGCGCACAATGGGCATGGAGGTCTGCGACGACCTTGGCCGGAAGTGCGATGAGGCGGTGCGGCTTTTGGGCAAGGCGGCCGTCGGCGAGCGCGGGTCCCCGCAGTCGGTCGAGATCGCCGACCACTGCCTTCGCACGGCGGTCGAGGCAGCCGAATCGCTGGCCGTCGCATACACCGAGCAGGTGCTGGCCCTGCGGCACCGGCAGTCCTCGAGGCTCCCCACCCTCTTGGGAGCCGACCTGGGCTCCTCCCTCCTCGACGACTCCATGGCCGCGAAGTATCTGCAAAGCTTCAACGCCGCCGTGGTGCCGATGGTCTGGAGGGATATCGAAACCACCGAAGGCGGCTACTGCTGGGAGATCACCGACCGGCAAGTCCAGTGGTGCCGCGACAACCGTTTGGCGCTGTGCGCCGGGCCGCTGGTGCAATTCGACGCCCGCTCGATCCCCGATTGGCTCCACCTCTGCGAAGGAGATTATGAAAACCTCGTCTCGTTCGCCTCCGAGTTCGTCGAGGCCGTCGTCCGGCGTTACCGCGGCAAGATCGACGTCTGGATTTCGGCCGGCCGGATGAACGCCGCCGACTTCCTCTCGCTTACCGAGGAGGAGAAGATCAAGCTCACGGCCCGGGCCGTGGAAGCCACGCGGTCCTGGGACTCCGAAGCCCAGGTCCTGATCTCCTTCGACCGGCCTTGGGGTGAATACCTTAATCGGAGGGAGTGCGATTTCCCGCCGCTCCACTTCGCCGACGCACTGCTCCGCGCCGGCCTCGGACTGACCGGGCTGGCCTTGGAGATCAATCTGGGCTACTGGCCCGAGGGGACGCTCCCCCGCGACCTCGTGGATTTCAGCCAGCAGATCGACTACTGGAGCTACCTGGACGTGCCCCTGCTGGTGGCCCTCACCGTGCCCAGCCGCTCGGACTTCGACCCCCTGGCCCAGCGGCGGGCGACGCCGCTTGCGGAGGCGTGGACCCCGGCCGCGCAGCGTGCGTGGGTCAGCCGCTACGTGCCGATGCTCTTGGCCAAGGGGAGCGTGCAGGGGGTTTTCTGGAGCCAGCTCCGCGACTCCGAGCCGCACGCCTTCCCCCACGGCGGGCTTTTCGACTTACGGCGTCACGCCAAGCCCGCACTCCGCCAACTGGCCTCGATCCGGCAAGCGCACCTGCGGTGACGGCATCGTGGGGCAGGTTGCCAACCTGCCCCAAATAACTGCGTGGCACACTACCGGCAAGCTGCAAAGCCCACGGGCTGCAACCCGTGGGCTTTAGACAGTCGGTCAGTCGTAAAGCAGATACGTCGCCCGGCGCTTCTGGAAATCCGCAAGCCCGGCCTGCCAGGTGGCCTCGATCTCGGCGACGCTCTTGCCGGCCAGCAGCGCGTCGATCGCCGCTTTGTCTCCCAAGAGCACGTCGATCTTGCGGGCTTCAAACACGGCCGGATACAGCCGGCGGAGGTGATAGGCGATGGCGATTCCCATGTGCACCGGTTCGATCGCCTGCCGGTCGGTGATGGTCATCTTCACCCCGCCGCACGGCCGCCCCTGAAACACGCTCGACGTGGGCGTAAACGTGACCGGCTCGAACCGCACGCCCGCCAGCCCCGAGCGGCCGAGCTCGTCGGACAGGCGCTTGCCATCAAGCCACGGGGCCCCGATGAGTTCAAACGGCGTCTCCGTTCCGCGGCCCATGGAGAGATTCGTCCGCTCCATCAGACAGACCCCGGGATAAAGGATCGCCGCCCGAAGGCTCCGCATGTTGGGCGAGGGGTTGATCCACCGCAGTCCGGTAGCGTCAAACAGGGCCTGCCGCCGCCAGCCTTCGGCCCGGACTACCACCAGGTCGAGCCCCAGGTGCAGTTCGTCATCGAACATCCGGGCCAGCTCGCCCACCGTCATGCCGTGGCGCACCGCAGTGCGATGGAAGGCGACAAAGGACTCGCGGCCCGGGTCGAGCACCGGGCCGGCCACGCCGATGCCGCCGATCGGGTTGGGCCGGTCGAGGACCACGAACCGCAGCTTGTGCTTGGCCGCCGCCTGCATCGCGTAGCCCATCGTGGTCACGTACGTGTAGAACCGCGCCCCAATGTCCTGGACGTCGTAGACCAGGGTGTCGATCCCCTGGAGCATTGGCGCCGTCGGCCGCTGCGTCTTGCCGTAGAGGCTGAAGATGGGGACCCCGGTCTCTTCGTCCCGCGAATCCGGGATGCCGGTCACGTCGAACTCGCCGCGGGGTCCGTGTTCCGGGCTGAACAGCGCGACCAGCTTGACGCCGGGCGCTTCTTTGAGGAGCTTTGCGGTGCGGATGCCCTTGCGGTTCACGCCGGTGTGATTGGTCACGAGCCCCACGCGGCGGCCTTGAAGCACGCGGAAACCGTCGCGCTGGAGCACGTCGATGCCGGCAGAGACTTCCGAAGTCTTAAAGACTTCGGAAGTCTCTTTCCCCGCGATCGCTTCCGCCGCAATCGTTCCGATCCGGCCGGCCAGCAGATTGACCTCGCCTTTGCCGTCCGGGTGCAGCCGGTTGCTCAGGAAGATCACAAACAACTCGTGCTGCGGATCGATCCAGAGCACGGTCCCCGTAAAGCCCCCGTGGCCAAACGCCCGCGGCGAAAACCCCGCGCCGCGGTTTTTGGAATACCCGGTGCGCATGTTCCAACCCAGGCCGCGCAGCCCGCCGGGCACGCGATACGGCTTGGTCATCTGGTCCACGGTCTCGGGAGCCAGAACGCGCACCCCGCCGTACTCCCCGCGGCCGAGCATCATCTGGGCGTACACGGCCAGGTCGCTGGCCGTGGAGAACAGTCCCGCATGTCCGGCAACCCCGCCCAGCAGGTGAGCCCGCGGGTCGTGGACCTCGCCACGCATCCACCCACCGTCTCGTTTCTCGGTAGGGGCGGCGCGGCGGCGGAGTTCCTCCGGGGGCAGGAAGCCGGTCTCGGTCATCCCGAGCGGGGCATAGATGTGCTCGCGCGAAAACTCGTCAAGCCGTTTGCCGGAGACCCGCTTCACCAACTCGCCCAGGACAATGTAGTGCATGTCGGAGTAGATGAATTTCGCGCCGGGCTTGGCCAACGGCTCCAGCGCGGCGATCCGCTCCCATGCCTTCTCCGGCCCGTCGCGATAGTCGCCCAGCGGGTTGTCCGGCACCAGGCCGGCCTGATGGGTCAAGAGCTGCAGCAGCGTGATCCCCTCTTTGCCGTTTTGGCCGAACTCCGGGATGTACTTCGCGGCGGGGTCGTCCAGGCGCACCTTCCCTTGCTCGAAGAGAATCATCACGCTGGTGGCCGTTGTCACCGGCTTGGTGAGCGAGGCCATGTCGAAGACCGTGTCGGTGGTCATCGCCGCGCGCTCGGGAAGGATCTGCCGGTATCCGTAGGCCCTCAAAAACACCGACTTCCCCTGCCGACCGATGGCCACCACGCAGCCCGGCATCTTCTTCGCCCGCAGCCCCTCTTCCACGATGGCGTCGATCTGCGCCAGCCTGGCCGCATCCATGCCCACTTCTTCCGGCCGGGCCATCGGCAACCGCGGTGGCGCCGCCAGCGCGGGTGCCGCATCAGGCAGCAAGACCCCAGCCAGGATTGGGGCCCACCACGGCAAACGCACCTTCCACGGCCGCACGGCAGACCTCGTGGTTCCACTTTGCACTTTGCCCTTTGCACTTGTCACTTTTCACTCCCGTGCCCAGTCGAACTGGCCGCGTCACCCCGTCACCCTCTCACCCCGTCACCCCCTCACCTTGTCATCCCCTCACATCTCCCCCCGGCTCGACCGTCAGTCTACCTGCCCCCGCTGCCCGGGGCAAAGCGCCCGGGTATAATGGAGCCGTCTGCCTTGTCCCGCAAATCGTCGGCCATGCTCGCCAACCTGACCACCGAAGCCCGCAATCCAGCCTCCGAAAGGATCGACGGCATGTCGGCGCTGGAGATCGTCCGGCTGATGAACTCCGAGGACGCCACCGTTGCCGGCGCCGTCGGCCGCGAGGCGGAGTCGATCGCCCAGGCCATCGAGGTGATCGCCGAGAGGCTGCGCGGCGGAGGCCGGTTAGTCTATCTGGGTGCGGGGACCTCGGGGCGGCTCGGGGTCCTCGACGCGTCGGAATGCCCGCCGACCTTCAGCACGCCGCCGGGGCAGGTCGTGGGACTGATCGCCGGTGGATACGCCGCCATGACCCGCTCCGTCGAAGGGGCCGAGGATCATCCCGAATCCGCCGAGGCCGACCTCAAGGGTCTGGGCCTTTGCCCCAGCGACGTGGTCGTGGGGATCGCCACCAGCGGGCGAACGCCCTACGTCGTCGGCGGCCTGAAGTACGCACGCAGCCAGGGGGCCTACGCGATCGGGCTGAGCTGCAACCGGGACGCGCTGCTCGGGGAACACGTGGACCTGGCGATCACGCCGGTCGTGGGGCCCGAGGTGATCAGCGGCTCCACGCGGCTGAAGGCCGGCACCGCCACCAAGATGGTCCTCAACATGCTCACCACCGGGGCCATGGTCCTGTTGCGAAAGACCTACGGCAACTTGATGGTGGACCTTCGGGCCAGCAACACGAAGCTCGTGGACCGGGCCCGGCGCATGCTGATCGGCTTCACCGGGCTCTCTGCCGAGGAGGCGGACCGGAAGCTGTCCGAGTGCGGCGGCGAGTTGAAGACCGCCATCGTGGCCCAGTTGTGCTCCCTGTCGCCTGAAGAAGCCGGGCGGCTGCTGGAACAAACGGGCGGCCATCTCCGCCGGGCCCTCGAAGCGAAGGGAATCCACGTGGCACAGCCGCCCTCGGCTGTGCCACGTGCCAGTGCACCTCCTCCCGCCACCCGCCACCCGCCACTCGCCACCCACCTCCGGGCCGACCAGCTCGTCCTCGGCGTGGACGGCGGCGGCTCCCGCACGGTCGCTTGGGTGGCGGAGCGGGGCGAGTGTGCGGAGCCGACCGTGCTCGGCCGCGGCACGGCCGGATCGTCCAATCCGCAGTCGTTGGGACTGGCCCAGGCCATGGAGAACCTCGACCGCGCGGTCACGGCGGCCCTGGCCGACGCCCACGTGCCATCCGGTCCGCTCGCGGCCGCGGTGCTCGCCCTGGCCGGCTCCGATCGCAAAGAGAATCAAGAGGCGGTCGAGCGGTGGGCCAAAAAGCGTCAACTGGCCCGCTGGCTCCGCATCGTCCACGACGCCGTCCCCGTGCTGGCGGCGGGCTCGCCCGAGGGCTGGGGGATCGCCCTGATCTCCGGCACCGGGTCGTTCGCCTTCGGCCGGGACCGCCAGCGCCGATCGTGCCGGGCCGGCGGTTGGGGATTCCTTTTCGGCGACGAGGGGAGCGGCTATGCGATTGCCCTGGCCGGGCTGCGCTGTGCCGCCCAGGCCGCCGATGGGCGAGGGCCGGCAACGCGGCTGGTGGATGGTTTCCTGGAGCGGCTGCAACTGCGGAGGCCGGAGGAATTGATCCCTGCCATCTATCGCTTTGCCGCCGACCGCGCGCAAATCGCCGCGCTGGCCGAGGTCGTCCTGAAGGCCGCCGACCAGAACGACGCCCAGGCCCGGGAAATCATCGACCAGGCCGCCCGGGACCTGGCTCGTCTGGTGCAGGCCGTCGCCCGCAAGCTGCGCCTGGCCGACGCCTCGTTCCCGCTGGCCTTTGCCGGGGGGCTGCTGACGGGAAGCAGCCGGCTGCAGATTCGTTTGGCGTCGCACCTGGCGGACCTTGGCCTGCGCCCGGACCCCGTCCGCCGCGTGGCCGAGCCGGTCGCCGGGGCCGTAAAACTGGCATTTGAGAGCCTGGAGTCATGAAGTAAAGGAACCACGAGAGCGCGAAAGGCCGAAAACGCGAAGAACGAAGGGTGGATCAACAGGATCCTCGGCCTTTGGAGTAACGCGTGCCCGGGCCCGTTTCGGCCTTTCGTGATTTCGTGATTCCTTCGGTGTGCTGAGCCCACAGAAGGCCAATTCCCTTGTGACGGTCTCGATCAGAGGAGGTTTGCCGATGACGTATCATCGCCGCGGTTTCCTGCAGACCCTTGCAGCGTCGGCTGTGTTGGGTGGCACCGGCAAGATGCCTGCGCTGCGTGCCGGCACCAGCCAGATGCCAGTGCCGCGCGGCTGGGAGAAGCTCGATGCGCGGCTGGCCGCGCTGCGCAAGAAGACCGGCGCGAAGATCCAGAGCATCGAGAGCTTCACCCGCGGCCGCGACCTGAGCGTCGTGCGAATCCGCACCGACGACGGTGCCGAAGGCTGGGGGCAGATCTCGACCTTCGACGCCGACATCTCGGCGACGATCCTCCACCGCAAGATCGCCCCGCTCGCCCTGGGCGCCGACCCGGCCGACTTCGACGCCATCTGCGACCGCTCCATCGAGGCCAACTACAAGTTCCCCTGGTCGTTCGTCTGCCGGGCCCTGGGCGGTCTGGATACGGCGATCTGGGACTGGCTCGGGAAGCGCGCCGGGAAGAGCGTCTGCGCCCTCCTGGGCGGCACGCCGCGGCCGCTGGCGGTCTACGGGTCGAGCATGAGCCGCAGCATCAAGCCGCCCGACGAGGCCCAACGCCTGGCCCGGCTCCGCGACGAGAAGGGCTTCACCGCGTTCAAGGTCCGCGTGGGCAAGGTCTGCGGGCACGACCAGGACGAGTCGCCCGGGCGGACCGAGGCCCTGATTCCCGCCGTGCGCAAGGCGGTGGGCGACAAAGTGGCCCTCTTGGCCGACGGCAATAGCTGCTACACGCCGCGCCGGGCGATAGAGGTCGGCCGGCTCATGGAGGAGCACAACTATTGCCACTTCGAAGAGCCGTGCCCGTACTGGGAGTTGGAATGGACCTCCGAGGTTGCCGCGGCCCTCAAGGTCCCGGTGGCCGGCGGCGAGCAAGACAACGACCTGGCCCAGTGGCAGCGCATGATCCGCATGAAGGCCGTGGACATCGCCCAGCCCGACGCGCTCTACGTGGGCGGCTTCACGCGTGCCTTGCGGGTCGCGCGCATGGCCGCCAGCGCGGGGCTGCCGGTCGTTCCGCACTCGGCGAACCTGGCGATGGTGATCGTCTTCACGCTGCACCTGATGGGCGCGATCCCCAACGCCGGGCCGCACGTCGAGTTCACCATCGAGTCGGGCGACTACGGGAAAGGTCTCTACGACCCCTTCCCGGCAGTCCGCGACGGCCGGGTTTCGATTCCCGACGCTCCCGGCTGGGGCGTTCGCATCAACCTCGACTGGCTCGCCAAGGCCGAACGGCAGGCGAGCGGCAAGTAGGACAGGCGTCCAGCCTGTCGCCTTTGAGCCGCAGGCGGACATTTTGCAGGGTGGGACGGCGGTCCCAGCGTGCCGGACTTCCGAGTCGTCAACCGCGCCGGTATAATGGACCGTGGGCTGTCAGCCGACACGCCCCCGATCAGGTCTGGATCAGTGCAATGGATCGAGCACAGCTTCAGCAACTCGCCGAGCTTCGCGTGCAGGACGCCGACGCTTTGCTCGCGGCGGGCCGTTGGGGGGCAGCCTATTACCTGCTCGGCTATTCCGTTGAGTGCGCGCTCAAGGCATGCGTCGCCCGGCAATTCCTCCTGCACGAAGTGCCGGATCGGAAGCTCGTCAACTCGTTTTATACGCATCGCCTCGATGAATTACTCGCGATTGCCGGAGTCAAACCTCAGCTTGAAAGCCGTGCGCAGTCCGACTCAAGCTTCGCGGACAACTGGGACACGGTGCGGAATTGGAGCGAGAGCGTCCGCTACGAGTTGGCTGTCACCGAAGCGTCCGCCCGAGAAATGTACGACGCCGTCACGAACAGTAGTACGGGGATTCTGTCATGGCTGAAGACAATGTGGTAATTGTACTCAAGGAGCAGCTCACGAATGAGATGATCGAGGCCGGCGCCCAGTTGACGGGCAAGCTCGATGAAATGGGCCTCCCGCTGGTAGCCGCGCTCTGGCTCTTCTCGCCCGAGATCAATGAGTGGCGCCTTGTCTTCGCGACTCCCGAGGTGTCCACGGCGGGGCCGCGGACCGTGTACGCGAAGATCCGTCAGGCGCGGCAGGCGCTCGGCCAGCAGAACGCCGCGATACCGCTATTCGGCATCGACCTCCTCGACCCGAATGATGAACTCATCCGGGCCTTGCGAAGCGCGATGCAAACCGGCGGCGGAATATCGCGGCTTCGCTTCTCCAAGAACGTGGCCAAAGGGCACTACATCGAGGACGCGCTGATCTACCGAGTCGCATGAGTGCCTGACGCTTTCCTTTGGCCCGATGGCGTTCGCGGGAAGAGGGAGGACCTTTGAGCGAGGTGAAGCGATGATGAAGCGAGTGATTGTCGGTTTCCTCTTCGGTATCCTTGCCTTTGCGCTGGGCTGCGCCCAGAAGCCGGAAATGCCGACGGACTCGCCGGACTCCGCCGGGAGACCGGAGAAGGCGACGCAAGGCGACGGACCCACGCCAAAGCTGACCCGCGAGTTCCTCTTGGCCCACGGCTTCAAACTATCGCCGGGTTCCGAAGACCTGTACGAGTTGAAGAACGTCCGGCTTGGGGACGTCTCGCGTGATCTCGGCTTCCCGCTTGTCGCCTTTGACCCGGCGCGGTCCCAGCCAATCATGAACTCGGATTGCCGTTATGTGCCCGTCCGGGGACGTAGTGTTAGGGTTCACGCCGAGGCATTCAAATCCACCGTGACCGGGGATGCGGCCTCTTGGGCGGGGGCGACGATGGTTCCCAAGGTACGCTATGGCGAGACTCCTATTCGTACTGGCTCACTGGACGATCCCAACGCCCTGTGCAGCGTGTTTGCCTTGCTCAAGCCGGAGCCGGGTCCAGAGTATCGGGAGACGGAAAGCTGTCCCCGGTTGCGCATCATCTCCGCCACTTTTGTGCGGGATCGGCCGAAGCAATTGCAGGCCACCTTTGAGTTGGCCGCCGAGGGAAAGACGCCCCTCTGCATCTCACGAGGCGAGATCTTCATGGGCTTCGCCCCGAAAGGGAAATCCCCGCGAGACCTCTCGCCTCTTAGCTTTTCATACGCCGAAGGAACACCCCGCGAAATCACGCTCTTGCCAGGCAAGTCAATCACGCTTACCGTCACGACATCTCACGCTGACTACGGGCCCAGGTGGGCGCGATTCGCCGATCTTCCCGCCGGGGAATTTCTCCTCTGCGTTGGAATCGCCGCAGGGGAACAGTTCCCCCGCTTCGACTACCATTGGACGGGCATCGCAATCTCCGACGACCACAAGCTCGTGGTCAAATGACGCGCGAAGATTGCTGGATCCGCCGGGGTCTGATGTCCACCGTGCAGTCGCCCTTCGGCGCCTTCTCGATCACGCCCACGGTCATTTCCCAGCGGCCGGACCGCCCTCTTGAGCCTGAAAGGCTCCAATTCGACAGCCCAGGGCAACGCCCTCATGATTACCTATACTTCTGTACGCTGTTTCGCCCGCGACGGTTCGGCCGCGCCGGGTGGCGGTCGAACGGATCCGGAGGGAGCCAAACGGTTTAGGAGCGTTGGAAGCGATCCCGCCTCCT
>Ga0315280_10011294_pt1 | contig 11003 bp, 6 predicted proteins | sample YL17G06_40_MG_FD_203697 | JGI IMG/M metagenome (GOLD analysis project Ga0315280, IMG submission 203697) | Sediment microbial communities from Yellowstone Lake, YNP, Wyoming, USA - YL17G06_40 | ecosystem: Environmental > Aquatic > Freshwater > Lake > Sediment | place: USA: Wyoming | collected... | reverse complement strand
GAGCTCGACCCCGATGGTGCCAATGTGGCCATACTGGTGCCGCGCAGGCCGGAGAGTGAACGGGTCGCCCTGAACCACGCGCAGGGCTTTCACGCGTCGCCACTCGCCATCCGTCTGCTTCGTGTCGAAGACGGACTGGCAGAAGAGGTAACCGGCCCTGTCGGGTCGCCGCTCGAGGTCTGGCTTGACCACTCGCGAGGGGAGCGGCGGCTTGTCGCGAGGGCCCAGGTACGCCACCGAGTGCGCGTCATGCGCCTCGGGGTCGAGGAGCATGCACGCCTTCCCTGTGTCCGGCTCGACGATGGCGAGGGCGCCCTGCATCGTGGTGGCCAACAGCCGGTCGTCAGGCAAGGGGTACAGGTCGAGGGGAGTGATGTCGCACGGTATCGCGTGCTTGTCGGCCCCATCGGGCGTGAGACCCGTGATGGTCAGTCCCATGTGGGAGATGCAGGCTATGCGCCCATCAGACAGCGGCGCCGGGCACCCAAACCCCAGGGTGCGCAGCCAGGCGTAGTCGTCTTCCGCGCCGGTAGGGCGGTCGTAGGTGACCTTCCCGCGGTCGGGCCCAATGCGGACCTGAGCCCCGCTGCCGTCCGGGTTGATGCAATGGATGTGCGTCTCGACCTTCGCCCGTTCCATGAAGTTGTCCTGACGGACAAAGACGATCCGCCCGTCGGCCGCGACTTCCGGCTCCGTGTCGGCGACGATGTGGAAGGTGAGCGGCCGGATCTGCTGCCGATCGGCGCTCAACGTGAAGAGGCTGCGGGCGGTGTTCGAGTGGTACTCCTCCCGGCAGCCGATCCGCGTAGAGGCGAAGACGATGCGCCCGTCCGGCAGGAAGGCGGGATCGTAGTCGTGCCAGGGGCCGCTGGTAAGCGCGGCGAGGCTGGAGCCGTCGGCCCCCATGCGGTACAGGTGGAAGAACCTCTCGTCCTCGGGGGCCATCGCAAAGAGGATCTCCTGGCCATCGTAGGAGCAGGTGGGCGAGGCGATCAGGCCGTGACCTGCATCCAGCAGGAGGCGAGGCGTGGCACTGGGGGCCGCCGGCACGAGGGCGTACAGTCGGTGCCCCGACACCGCCGGGGCGGGGATGTCGTACTCGAAGAAGGCGTGGGTGCCGTTGATGGGCCAGATGGCCGCCTGGCTGGGGGTCGAGCTCTGCGGCGCCCGGCCCGCCACGAATACCACGCCGGCGGGCCAGCGGAAGTCGGCCGGGGGCTCGGTGAAACGATCCGGCGGCGGGGGCGGCGGTCCCGCGGGGATCGTGCGGTCAACGACGAGGGACTTCGGGTCGGTCAGTAGGCCGGGTACTGGCAGTTCGCCCCACGGTCCCCCACCGTACCTCGCGAGCTGAGCGGCAGGCTTCCAAAGGCTGTCGTCGTGATCGGGCTCCGTCCAGTTGCCCTTCGGCTCCACCATGGCGAGCCACTGGCTGTCGGTGACCAGGTTCACCTCCGTGCCGTCGGGCATACGCGCATGGAGCGCCCCAATGAGCCCACCCGGGCCGCCCAGGTTGTCGGCCCGGATGGCGATCACGTTCGCGCCCGCGGTCAGGTACTGCTCGACGCGGAACCGTTCCACTGAGTGCCACGCGCCCCCAAAGTCCAGCTCCGCCGCGAGGCGCACGTTGTTGACGAACAGCTCGTAACCGTTGTCCGCGGTCACAAGGAGCGTGGCCTCCTCGGGCCTGGCGGCGAGGGCGAACTTCCGGCGGAGGTAGGAGACCGGCCCGCTGCCATCGGGGCCGCCATCCGGAGACCAGATCCAGTACGCCTTGGCGAGCTCGGGCGCCTTGCCGATGCCCTGCCCCAAGCCCAGGCCTGCCCCCCACCACAACCAGAGCGCCAAGGACGCGAGAGCCAACAGAGCCGTCCTTCGGCGCGGTCTCGTCACCGAGTGTCCTCCGGCGAACCAGCGGATGCCCCTTCGTTCCCCACGCGCGAGGGTGACGCCTTCTTCGTGGGCGCGAGCCGGCGCGACAGGGAGGTGGCTCAGAGAGAGTAGACCTGGAGGCCCGCAAGGGGCAGACGAAGGGGACGAAGCGCGCCCGTATGCGAGAGGAGCGCGTAAGTGGCGGCCGAGACCAGGACCTCACCGGGCCGGGCACTCTGCTGCAGCTCCGCCGCCACATCGAGCGTGGGACTGGCGACCCTCCCGCGCTCCGATCGGGGAGCAGCCGGGACCTCCCCGCTGTGGACACCGAGGCGAACCGCGACACCATCCGAAAGCTGGTTGTGCACCTCGTTGAACGCCGCCAGCCCCTCCACCAGAGCAATGGCGCACTGGACGGCGGCGTCGGCGGTCACGAAGCGGAGAAGCACGCCATCGCCGCTAGTGATGTACACCTCGCCCTCATGCTCTCGTGCCTGCTCCTCCACCCAGCGATGGAACGCCCCGAAGGAGGCCTCGACGCGGTCGGGCGGCTCACCCCGCTTCAGCTCCGTCGACCCCGCGATGTCGAGCGACACAATGGTGTACGCCGTCGCGGGGGCCTGCATCCCGGCCTCCAGCCGCAGGTCGGCGGCGGTCAGCTCCCCGCCATCGGCGCGACCAACCGCGGCGGCGATCAGCTCGTCCAGCTCCGTCAGGTTGCGCCGCCAGGCGATCTCCTCGTGGTGGGCCAGGAGCGCCTCGGCAGCAGGGGCGTCGAGCCGGCGAGCCGCCTTGCCTGCCAGCCGGGCGTGGCGCCGGCAGCATGTCTCGGCCAGCTCGACGAGGTCCGCTCCGCGGGCTCTCAGGGGAGGAACCTCGATGGCCGGGGCCGACAGTAGGACCTCGCGCAGCGCCGGCTGGAGACCCGGGCAAGTGGTGAGGTCGCCCCGCGCCTGCCGGGAGACGCACACCTTCGGGCCGAGGGCACTCCCGGCGGCAAGGGCGCCTGCCAGGACCTGCTGGGTAGTCGCCGGGAGGAGCGGCGCCTGCTCCATGGCAGTAACCACCGGCCCGCCTGTCCGCGACGACCCGATGTGCTCGCGCGCAGCGTCCGGAGGCAGCGCGAGGAGGCTACTGCAGTCGACCTCGCCGACCGAAGCGTCCCGGGGAACCCACTGCCGGGCGAGCCAGCGCCCCGTGGTCCGCTTGCCCACGCCGGGCTCGCCGGTGACCAGCACCACGGGGTCAGTGCGGCGCACAGCTTGCAGGCTCTCCCAGGCCAGGGCCGACGGTTCGGCCCGACAGGGGAAGTGGCCGATCGCCTCCTCAACCGACCCGATGAGCTTGAGCAGTCCCGGCCCGCGCAAGTCGGTCTTGGTGAAGAAGTCGTCCGCCCCTTCCTCCACCAGGAACTGCCGCACGCGAGTGTTCTCGGATGTCAGGACGATCACGCGGGTCGACGGCCAACCGCTACGAATAGCGGAGAGCACGTCCCGACCGGCCGTCCAGTCGGCATCCTTCGCGCCCGCGGCCGAGGGCATTACGAGGTCGAGCAGCACCAGGTTGGGCGACGCTGCCCGCAGCATGCGGAGGCCTTCGGCCTTGTCCCGTGCCTGGTGTGCCCGGTAGCCCGACAGCCGGGAGCCGAACACCTCGAGCAGTTGCCGACGCACCGCCGGCGTGTCGTCAATGATCAAGAGATCGAACATGGGCGACCTGTTCCCCGGCTGTCCGGCGCCGTCCTACGCCGTTCCGACAGTGATCCTGACCTCCGCGCCCTTCCCCTCTCCCGCGCTCTCGATCTCCAGCGCGCTCTGCGGGTAGCGGCGCAGGAGGACCTCGCGCGCCCGCGCCAGGCCCGTCCCACGGCCCGCCTGCTTCGTCGTCACCCTCACTCCCGACCGAAGCTGTCTCAGGACTCCCTCGGGAATGCCGCACCCGTTGTCGCTGATCCGTACGGCGACAGGACTGGTGCCGTCCAGGGTGATCGAGAGCTGTGGCACGAACGCCGGTCCTGCCGCTTCGCGCTGCTTCTCGAGCGCATCGAGCGCATTGGCGAGGACGCCGACGAACACGTCCACCAGCGGGGTTGGATCGCCGCAGACGCGTGTCCGGTACCCCTCCGGCGGCACCGAGAGCTTGACCCCAACCTCAGCCGCCCGCCGCGACATGACCTGCGCCGCCTGACCCAGAGCGCCGTCCAGTGTCACGCTCTCCAGAGCGCGGAGGACGTGGCGACGGACCCCCTCCGGCCCGTCGATGAGGTTGTAGAGCTCGTTGAGATCGGCGGCCGCGCGTCCGATGGCCTCACGCTGCGCCTCTCCCTCGAACTTGCGGTAGCGTTCGAGCTCACCCGCGTGCCGCGCCACGCGTTCCAGGCCTCGCTGCAACGCTGCCCGCCGGTCAAGGGCCCCGTCGATCGCCCGCCCGAAGGCGTCCCGCGTCCGCCCACTGAAGTCCGACACGGCCTGCCGGAAGAGGTTCTCGTCCCGGGCGAGGCGGTCGATCTGCTCCAGCGCAGCCCGCGACAGGCCCTCGATGGCTCGCATGTTCTCGGGGTCGAGACAGAACTCGACGTCCTCCAGCCCCACAGCCACTCCGTCGGCCGCCGAGATCAGGAAGACCGCGTTCTTCAGCGAGTGCAAGGTATTGTCGAGCTCGGCGAACAGGCCCACCAGTCGTCGGAGCGTCGGTGGGTCAAAACCCAGGCGAGCGGCGCGCGTCGCGGCCACCAGCAGCAGCCAAGCCCGACGCCCGCGTTGGATGGGTCGCAGAGCGATGAGACCGATCACGAGAATCGCCCCCGAGCCGAAGGCCGCATAGGTGGCCCGGAGCACGCGCTGGCGAACCACCTGGTTGGGCAGCTTGGCGGGACCGATATCGGGCTCCTTCAGCTTGACGCGCAGGATCTTGCCCTCGCGCAGCAGGGCCACTTCGTCCTCGCCATCGCCCAGCCATGAGAAGGCGTCGGCGGAACCGATCGTGGCCTCCGGCAGTTGCGGGCCACGACTGATCGCCAGGACAGGTGGGTGGGCACAGGCTTCTTGTTCAGACCAGTAGTCATAGTTCGGATGGAACAGGTAGCCGAAGTAGTGACCGTGCGCCGACCAGCGGGGCTGCCGCTCCACATGGGGGAGCGTCGTCGCCCGAGCGAGGGAGTGCGTAGCCACGTTCGCGACCCACAGATCGGTCCACGCAGCGGCTGGATCGCCCCGCACCGTAGCCCCGAACACTCGCGCGGCAAACAGGATTCGCGACGAGTCCGGCGACCACGCCGATTCCGCCACCTCCGGTTCGAGCCGGCGCGCCTCCATGTCCTCGAGGGGCAGCGGGCCGTCGTCCCGCTCCAAGCCGAGGAACCACCACGCGCCCTTGCCGACCGACTCGACCAGTGCGCCCGCCGGCGTCAGCTCCTGGCAAGCCCCCGTCACCACGTCGAGACTGCACAGGTCCTGACGGCTGGCAGACGCGCCGCGCAGCCGTGACGCGGTCTCCCGGACGAACGACAGGAACGCACCATCCGGAGACCACCGAGGATGGTCCGCAGTCCCGACCGTGCTGGCCGCCGGCACGAGCCGGGCCTGCCTCGTCGTGCAGTCGTAGAGGTAGAGGTGCCCACGGCTGGCGTACGCAACCCGGCTGCCGTCCGGCGCCGGGTCGAAGTCCGCCAACCCCGCCGCGCTCAGCACCGGCTCAAGCCGGAAGCCCGGAGCGTGGGCGACCGACACCTGCACCCGCCCTCCCTGGCCGCGTTCGAGCGCCCAGAGCGTCTCTCCGTCGCGGGACCACCGCACGCCTGCCACCTTGGTGGACGCCATCGAGAAGCTGGTGAGCCGTGATGACTGAAGGTCAGCCAGCCGCATGCCGCCCCGAGTTGCCACGAGCGCCCGCCAGCCGTCCGGAGACCAGGCCACGACCCGCGCCTTGCTGTCGCCGCAGTCGAGCACCTCCCCCTCCGTCGCGACCTCCGGGGCGGCCGCGGCCACCACCTCCCACGCTGTCATGGTCATGGCCGGAGCCCTGGCGCCGCGTCGCGTCACGATCTCCGTGGCTCCGTCGCCATCGACATCCCCCGCCATCTCCACGCTGCCCGCGGGGACGTTCAGCCACCACACCCGCTCCGCGGGGTACAGGTCGACCAAGGCCAGGTGCTCGCCCGCCATGGTGGCGATCACCTCGGCGGCCTTGTCGCCGTCAAGGTCAGCGACCAGGCCCAGCGCACACGGATAGGGCAGGTCGACCTGGTCCTCCTGCTTCAGCCGGCCATCGAAGACGAGCAACCGTCCGTCGCTGCCCGAACACACGATCTCAGGGCGCCCGTCGGCATCCACGTCCGCCACACTGAGTTCGGAGATGTGGTGGCGTGATACCCGGGATACCCCCTCAATGCCATTGGTGTCCAGTACGGAGATCTTGGCATAGTCCGGCCGATTCCCGAGGGCACTGCAAACGAGGGTGGCGATCTCCGGTCGTCCATCTCCGTCGAGATCCGCGACGGACGATCGGGTTGCGAGGAGCGCCTCCCCGAAGTCCGTTCCGGCCAACTCCGGCGCCATCTCCCGCACCCACAATTCCCGGCCGTCCGAGTCCAGCAAGGCCAGATAGCAGTGATCGTCGTCGCGCCCGCCGCACCGGGCCCCATTGGCCTGGGCGTAGCCGTCGATGAGCACCTCGAGCCGGCCATCGCCATCGAGATCCCCGCAGGTCGGGCTCCCGATCATGAGGGGGTAGTCGAAGGCCCAGCGCGGCCGCCAGGTGCGAGTGTCCAGGGCCACGACCCGACGCGTGATCTTCCGCGGGCGTCCGTGGGCTCGCCCGACGTCCACGAAGGTCAGGAGCTCAGGCTGGCCATCGCCATCGAGGTCCGCGGAGGCCAGAGCCTTGTATGCCCAGAGCTGCTCTTCCGGCCGGCACGGGTACCCCAGAGGCACATCCGTGACATGCCGGACCACCCGGCCTTGGCCATCGAGGACCTCCAGGATGGTGCGTTTCCCTTGCGCGGCGAGCCGGGAGACCTCGGTGACGGGGATGTCCAGGTGCCACTTGCCGCCGAACTGCCCGCTCACCAGCACCTCCGCCACGCCGTCGCCGGTGACGTCGGCGAGCACGAAGGAGTGGATCCATTCATTGGCCGACCGATACTCCCACAGCGCTCGCAGGCGCGAATCGCGCGCCACGAGGCGGTTGGGCGCCACCCAGGTCACCGTCTCCACCTGGTGGTCCCCGTTGATGTCGGCGCATAGACACTGATAGCCCGCGAACGTGTCGCGCGCCACAAGGGACGGCGACCGGCCGAGGGGCAGAGGGTTGGGCAGCGGGTAGGACCGGTCTCCCCGCGGCCCGAAACCCCGGGGCCAACCGGGCGGATCGAGCGTCGGCACCCATCGGCGTTCCCCGTCGGCAGCGCCCAGAGAGGCGAGCAGAACCAACCCGGCCCAGCCCCCAATCACAGTGCGCGCGAGACTGGTGATGTGCGCCCTGTCAGTGTGGTGCCGTCTCACCGTTCGCACCTCCTCCTATGTCTGTCCGCCGTCACCCCCGCTCCTTGTGTGCGCGCCCAACGACAGGGCACACCATCCGGACCATGGTGCCCGGGATGACGGTCCACGTCAAGACGATCGCAGGCTTCTCTGCTGCCGGAGACGGCTGCGGCCACCGCCTTCCCCAAGGGTGACCCGGGACCGGGGAGGGGATCGCCGGCAGGACCGTGCTGATTGCGAGCACGACGAGGAGTTCGATCAGAGTGGAGCCGCGCTTCGTGTTCATGGTAGCCTCTCGGCTCACAGACCCTGGTCCGTGCGGGTGGGGCGGGAGGCGGGCCGGCTCGGGTTCGCCTCCCCAGCGTTTCCCGGGCGCATCACCGTCGGTGGGACCCCCCGCGAACGCGACCGCGGTGCGACGGGTAGTAGGAGGCGCCGCAGTCCGGCATCGCGTGCTCCCGGCGCGACTGGCAGGCCAGACCGGACCGCCCAGCGGCGACGCCGGTCGCCGGTGGCTAGGGCGCCATGTCCCCGTCCAACTTGTGCGGCATCGGGAGGGCGCTCAGCCGCAGTATGTCTTCGGCTGACATCCACTTCACGTGGCCATCGGCATACGCGAGATTCGAGCCCCCATTGTGGCGGGGACGGAGCCGATCACGAGGCCAGTTCTCCCAGCCGCACAGTGGGCATGGCCCGTCGGCGAACGCCGCCACCTGGCCGCTGGTGAAGTCGGCGTGCGCCGAGTCTGACAGGATCATGTTCTCTGCAGGGAACTCATGACGGGCGTAGGACCGTGGTGCATACCAGGGGTTCCGTGCGACGCATGCCGGACGCGGCCACAACGAGGCGCCGTAGTTCAGGGGCACCCCATCCCAGTCAGGGATGTCGAAGCCGTCGTAGTGGATTGTGTGCTTGCCGTCTGGGCACGCGAAGACCTGCTTGTTCCTCACGTATGGTTCGATGCAGATGAACCACCGCTGGTACATGGCCCGGTTGGCCTCGCCGCAAGCCCACGCAGGGAAGTAGGGGTAGCATTCATCGTAGTCCTGGACATACGCCAGCGTGGCGGTCGATAGCTGCCTCAGGTTGGACATACAGGCCGTCTGCCTCGCCTTGCCGCGTGCTCTGCTGAACACCGGAAACAGCATTCCTGCCAGGATCGCGATGATCGCGATCACGACGAGCAGCTCAATGAGGGTGAAGCCGGCGGGACGGCCGAGTCTGGCGTGCTGACTCATGGGACCGTGCTCCTTTCGCTGTGTGAGCAGTCCTGCTTCCCCACCGCCTCCTGGAGGGCGTCGAGGAGCAGGGGAGTGTCCTTGGCCACGAAGCTGTCCGCACCGGCGGCCTGGCAGATGGTTGCCAGGTCGGTGTGGCTGGAAAGAACCACGATTCGACTCGCGAGCCCACGCTCTCGCCAGCTGCGGAGAAGATCGAGCCCGGCGCTGGGATCGGGCCGACGCGAGCGTGCGTCCCGCGGAAGCCCCAGGTCGAGGAGGATCACATCCGGCGTGAGCACGGCGGCCTCCGCCTTTGCGGTGGCCGCGTCAGCCGCGACGTGTGCCTCGCAGTCAGGCAGGAGCCGAGGCACCACCGACAGCAGCCAGCGCCGGAAGTTCGGCGTATCCTCTACGATCAGGACCCTCGTCATGGTTCTCGTTTCCCCCAGAGTCGCGTGAGGCGAGCGGACATCCCGCCTTCGTCGGGGGAATCATGCCCGACAGACCGTTCCCGCGGAACGTCACATCGTTAGCCGTGCGGTCGAGATCGTTAGGGGATTCGGAGCCGCGCCCGGGACCTTGGCATCCGCGTCTCGCGGATGGCGCCGGGGCCGTAGAGCGCACGCGCGGGACGCGCGTGCCATGCTCAGCTACTCAGGGGAAGCTGGTCGCGGGAGGCTGCGCACGAGGCAGTAGGCTACCTCGGGGTTGAACGAGTAGGCCTCGCCGTAGTGACTGCTGATGAAGCGGCTATCCCGGCCCGCGAACTCGGTGTCGTCGAGGAGCTGGCGGAGCAGGAAGACGTAGCGGCGGGCTTGCTCGTGTTCGAGCAGGCCCAGTGCGCGTTTGTGGGTGCGCACCTGCACCACCTCCCCTGGTTGCACGGCCAGCAGGAAAAGCAGCCGCCCCACACGCTCGTCGTCCACCGCCCGCTCCTCGCCCCGCAAGCGCAGCCGGGCGACCCGCCACGCCTCGCCCTCTGGCTCGGCGTACAGCACCAACTCGAGCGCGCCGTCTGCCTCGAGCGCCTGCAACTCGGGCCCGGACAGCGGGCTGGTGACCGGCTTCCCCTCTCGGCACAGCACGACATGGTACTCGGCCTCGAGTTCCAGACCCAGGTCCTGCGGCTCCATGGCCTCCCCAGAGGCGCGAGCGACAGCATCCGAGACGACCTGGCACAAGCCCGCTGCCTCGCCTGCCAGCCTCCCCGCCCGGAGCGCGGCCAGGAGAGCCGCCTGTGCGGCCTCGCTGAGGCGTCGCACCGGTCGGCGGGTGGCGAGGGCTGCCGCCCGCCGGAAGCACTCCGCCAACTCGGCGAGGTCCTCTGCCCGCTCGCCGAGGCCGGGCATGCGCAGGCGGCGCGCGCGGCGCAGCTCCCCGGCGAGCTCCGCGACCAGCGGCTCGCGGGAGAGCAGATCATCCCACGGCACGCTTGCCGTGACTGTGAGCCGGGGCCCGGTATCGACAGGGCTGCTCAGCGCCGAGGCCAGTACGAGCTGCGTCGACTTGCCCACCAGTTCGGTATGCTCCAGCCCCGTGAGGACGAGCGTGCCTGACCTCTGGGCCTCGAGGCGGGTGCGTAGGTCCTCCCCGTCGACGGTGGGGAGGCTGACCAGTCCCAGAGGACCCATCGCTGCGGGCCCGCAGCGGTGGAGGATGGACGCCAGGTGGCGCTTGCCCGAACCGGGAGGCCCTGTGATCAGGAAGCGGCAGTCGCCGGGAGAGAGCTCGGCGATCTGAGCGCGCAGCTCTCTCATGGCCGGGCTGCGACACGCGAGATGGCCGATCAGGCGCTCTACCTGGCTGGGCAGCTTCTCCTCGATCCATGCCTCCGGGGAGTCCTTCGTGAAGAAGTCGTCCGCGCTCTTCTCTCTGAGGAAGTCGCGGGTGAGCTGCCCTTCCGCGCTGCAGACCACGACCTTCGTCTGCGGCCGGAGCTGCTTGGCCAGGGTGAGCACCGCCTCCGCGTGGGCAGGGCTGAGCCGCTTGTCGGCCGGCCCCGCGGGCAGGACGAGGTCCAGGAGGACGAGGTCAGGCCTCACCTGCGGGAGCAGGCTCAGGGCCTCGTCACGGGAGGCCGCCGCGTGCACCTCGTAGCCGCTCAGGGCCTCGGTGAAGTACCGAACGGTTCGCTTGCGGATCGCGGGGATGTCCTCGACCACGAGCAGACACAGCATCCGGCGGCCTCGATGTCACGCCTCGTGGGTCGGCCCCGGTGGCCGTCTGACGCCGGGTGGAGGCTTGCCGCGTCGCGGATTCGACGCGGCCGCAGCGTTTTCCTCTGCGGCGATGGGTGGGCAGCGAAGGCTCCAGCCGCTCGACGGCCGAACTGCGCGGCTAGGGCATCTTCGACAGTGCTGCCCGTAGAGGGCTTCTACAGGCGCGTAGGGCGGTCCTTCGCCACTACAGGTGGCGGTTTGGGGGGCTGTTG
>Ga0315280_10011293_pt1 | contig 11003 bp, 7 predicted proteins | sample YL17G06_40_MG_FD_203697 | JGI IMG/M metagenome (GOLD analysis project Ga0315280, IMG submission 203697) | Sediment microbial communities from Yellowstone Lake, YNP, Wyoming, USA - YL17G06_40 | ecosystem: Environmental > Aquatic > Freshwater > Lake > Sediment | place: USA: Wyoming | collected... | reverse complement strand
ACAGTGGCGAAACAATTAAGTATGCTCAGTTCAATGAGGATTGGGTTGCAGGAGGGGATAATGGCTAGGGCGCAGTGCCTTATAGTGAGAGAACAAAAAATCCTGATGGTAAAGCATCGTGAGAATAATCAGGAGTATTGGTGCTTGCCGGGCGGTAGTATAGAAACTAACGAGTTACCATCAGAAGCCGCCCTTCGGGAACTTCAAGAAGAATGTAACTTAACAGGGCGAATTGTGCGAGAAACAAGCATCGTCAAATACTCACAGAATGATATAAGTTACACATTTTTCATTGACATTGATAACCAAACTCCGCTTATGGGCTACGATCCAGAACTGGATAAAGAAAGCCAGATACTGAGTGAGGTTAAATGGATGTCGTTGAAGGAAATATGCGAAAGGGACAGATGCTTCTTATGGGTGGCAGGACTTTTAGGCATACCCGGGTTTTTAGAGGAGATAGAAAGTTGGAAGGACGTTATAAGCTACCCATGTGGTTCCTGATTTTACTTTCATTTCTAGCAGGTTTAGTCGTTATTACTATAATCGGTCATAATATTAACGCAGAGGAGTACAATATGCTCAAGAACGGTAGTTTTGAGGAAGGTATAAATAATGACGGGATGGCGGATTACTGGCAATTTTCTGGTGACAGTGGGGTGACTGCAACTTATGCACAAGATGATGGTTTCAAAGGGCAATACAGCCAGAAGCTCACCTGCACACGATTTGAATACCTTTCACCAGCCAGCCATGCGATGCTTTGCCAGTTAAACACTATACAATTGGAAAAGGGAAGATGGTATAAAATTTCCTTCAACGCAAAACAGGAAGGCATTAAAGGTCGTGCTGTGCAGGTAGCAATCTCAAACACGAAATCATGGAGTAACTGCGGTTTGCAGGAGTCCTTTCGTGTATCAAAAGAGTGGAAACAGTTTGAATTCGTCTTTCAGGCAACAGAAACGATTACAGATAACACCCGCCTTCAATTCTGGTATACCTCAACTGGAACGTTCTGGCTGGATGACGTTCAATTGGGGCCTTCCGAACCTGTAGTAAGGAGATTTTTGGAAATAGTTCCGCCTACTGATGCTGTAAACCTTTTACCCAACAGCAGTTTTGAATGTGGAGCAAGCGGATGGGGAAGCATTGCTGATTTGCCCGGCTGGGGTGGCAATCTGAATTCGCTTATAGGAGCAGTGGACAAAACCACAGCACAATTTCATGGATCAAGCTTCAAGATCGCCCTTACACCAGATAACCTTCCTATATATTATTTTGACTATTTCTCGCTTTCCCGAATACCAGTGAAAGCACCATTATTGGCGAATCGTGGCTGGATTTCAGTAGATCCAAACAATTCATATACCCTATCCGCCTATATGAAAGCTGATTCTGAAGAATTAACTGGAGTGCTGTCAGTTAGACAGGCGTTTCGTAGAACTTTGCGAAAGGAAATATCGCTCACAACTGAATGGAAACGCTACTCTTTTACCTTCCAGCCGCAGGTTGATCAGATTTTCGTCGCACTAGGTTTAGACTTAGAAGCATCAAAACAGGATATGGGAACAATCTGGATCGATGGCATGCAGCTAGAAAAAAATTCTGAGGTAACACCATACCATCAGCGGAGTATGGTGGAGGTTGGGTTAGAAACAGATCGTATGGGTAATCTGTTCCCTTATGGCATTGAACCGAAAATGGAAGCGACAATCTTCAATGCCGATGAGATTGCACATTCCGTCAACTTACAATGGCAGACAACAGACTTTGATGATAAGGTTGTATATGAATCCAGCCTTATGGTTGACTTACCTTCGGGAAAATCGTTGGAAGTTCCTATCCCTTCCGGTGTGCAAAAGAAAGGCTTTTATCGCTTGCATTTACAGAGCAGTGATGCGGAAGTGGCACTCAATCAGTCATTGCGATTTGCGATCATCGAGCCTTATGACGAAAATAAGGTTGATGAATGTGTTTTTGGCATGAATCACGCTTATCCGTGGGCGCATCTGCTGGATTTGAGCAAGCAGATCGGGATGTGCTGGTTCCGTGATTGGTCGCTGAAATGGCAAGACGTGGAGCCAGATAAAGGGAAGTTTGAGTTTACGGAAGCGGATTATCAAATTAATCGTGTTCTGGAACGTGGACTGAAAGTATTGCCATTATTTCCGTTCCCATCCAGTAATTGGTCATCCAGTGCAGGATCAGACGTAGGGTCTGAAGGCTATCCGGGTAACAGGGAACGTATGGCGTACATGCCAAAGGATTTAACGGAATTCGCTGATTACGTGCGCACGACGGTAAAGCATTATCAAGATCGCTTGCACGTTTGGGAGATAATGAATGAGCCAATTTACACTGATTATTCTCTGCCTCGTGCAAAAGGCTACAAAGTTGAGGATTATGTGCGATTATTGAAGGTAGCTTACCAAGCGGTGAAAGAAACTGACCCAAAGGCGTATGTTATCGGTGGTATCGCTGGAGGAGCGAATACATATACAAAGGAATTCATTGAAAGCGGTGGTTTACAATGGGTTGATGCTCTTAATTTACATATATACCCGGGTGTATCAGTACCAGAGGAATACGAGGAATCTTTGCGCCAGTTGCGCGAAAAAATAGGTGATAAACCTATATGGTTCACTGAAGGCGCATACTACGCTGATGATGATATACCTTATAAGCCTTATAGCTCATGGCTTAAACCTTTGGACAGCGAATTAGAAGCCGCTGAGAATCAGATCAAGTTTAATACCGTATTGTTAGCTTATGGAACAGAAAAGATCATCTACCATTCAGGAACACCGGGGAGCCTTAATAACGAAAGCCTTGATGGTATATTCTTCGAGTGGTCAGGTGCGCCAAGAAAAATGCTTGTAGCGCAATCAGCAATGGCAGACTTGCTTAAATCTCCGCTGCGCTCACTTGGGCGAATAGATGCACCTGAAAAGGTGAAAGCTTATGGATTTGAGACTGGCGATCAAACAGTGATTATCGCATGGTTAGAGGAAGGCGCAAAACTGGAAATATCCTTAGCGGGAAAATCATGGCGAGTATTAGACTTTCAGGGAAATGAACTTAAAACTGACAATGTAACACTGACGGAGCGTCCTGTTTACTTTGTGACAAAGAAAAAAAATGAAATCCTCTGGTAGATAATACAGCTAATGAATAGGGTAACTAAGAAAGAAGGTGTAATTTTATGAATGCAACTACCGAATACCGTTACAATCGTTTAACGTGGGAAGAGATGAATGATGCCATAGCAATGCAGAAGGTTGTCATTCTGCCGACAGGCTCTACTGAACAGCATGGGCTTCATCTTCCTCTTGAGACTGATGCTTTTCTTGTGGAGTCAGTCTGTTTAGAGGTAGGTAGTCGAATACCAGATCGTGTATTGGTACTGCCTACGATTTCTTATGGTCTGAATATGCACCACATTGACTTTCCCGGTACGATCCATATCGAACCTGAAACATTCATCGCATTTTGCCTTAACATTACAAAGAGCGTGGCATATCATGGATTTAAGAAGATGCTGATCGTAAATGGTCATGGCTCTAACGGTGTATTGGTTGATCTGGTGGCACGTAAGACCGTTCTGGCAACTGAATCCATCTGTACCGCTGTTAGCTATTTCTCTCTGGCTTTGGATGCCTTCAATAAAGTAAAAGACACAAAAGTGATAGCTCACTCTGACGAGTTTGAGACGTCACTATATATGTATCTTGCACCGGAGCGTGTGAAGATGGATAGGGCTGTTGCGGGCAATGACGTAATGGGTAAATATATGAGTTCTGACAGCACGAGCAACTATCCTGTCCGTTTCAGCGACTTCTGGGGGCGCTGGACAAAGTCGGGTGTTCATGGTGATCCTACTACTGCAACTGCGGAAAAAGGTAAGGTAATATTTGAGGCGTCGGTGTCAGGATTGATTGAGGTTATAGACGAATTACGTGCATGGACTATTGCAGAAAGATCAGATCAGCATACACAGCCAATTCAATCCAAAATCCGTTGGTAAGCAAGTAATTGTGGTTTTTCCGACTTGAGTGTATAAAAGTTTAAGAATGAAATCAGGAGGAAAATATGAAAATACGTGAAATCAGGGCGGCAGGTCTTCGAGGAGCAACCCCAGAGGGAGGATGGAGCGATGAACTGGAATCTGACGACTGTGTGCATACGCTGATAGCTGTCATCACCGATGAGGGATTGACAGGATTTGGCAGTATTTTCACTAATGATAATCTTGTTAAGAGTGCATTGTCTGTATTGAAACCGCTCTATCACGGAGAAAACGCCTTAGAGCCGGAACGTGTTAGTGAGAAACTGCATCAAAATACTTTTTGGCTTGGCAGGGGTGGCTCAATTACCCACACCATCAGCGGGATAGACATCGCTCTCTGGGATTTGCTTGGAAAGGCAACCGGGCAACCCATTGGGCGTTTACTGGGAGGACGCTACCGGGATCGGGTTAAGCCTTACGCTTCAATCCTGATGGAAGAACCAGCACGTTTAGCTGATAGGTTAATAAAATTAAAGGCACAGGGGTTTAGGGCATTCAAGATCGGTTGGGGACCTTTTGGGCGTCAGAGCAATATTATAGACGAGGACATAGTGTATGCCGCACGAGAAGCTATTGAAGATGATACACTCCTGATGGTAGATGCTGGCGGAAGTGATGCTTTCTGGAAAAATGGCTATAAATGGGCTTTACGAACTGCTCAGATGCTTGCAGATTATGACGTTACATGGTTTGAAGAACCATTAAAGCCTGATGCCATGAGCGACTACGTTCTATTGCGACAAAATTCGCCGGTTCCCATCGCTGGCGGGGAAGTTTTAACCCGCCGTCAGTCTTTCCAACCATGGCTGCAGAGCGGTGCTTTAGATATAGTACAACCTGACGTTACTAAAGTAGGTGGGATCAGTGAATCACGCCGCATCGCATGGATGGCTCAAGATAATGGAGTTCGCTATATACCTCACGGTTGGAATACGGCAGTGGGGCTGGCAGCAGACCTGCAACTAGCTTCTGCCTTTCCTGATACTGATCTGGTTGAATATCTAACGGGTTCTCCTTACGTTGATGAAATCGCTGCTGGTGACTGGAAACTGGATGAGGATGGTATGTTGTCCATTTCTGATGCGCCCGGCTTGGGTTTGACTCTGGATATGGAGGCAGTGAGTAGATATACCGGGGAACAATTTGTTTGACACACTCCCACGACTGAATGTCGTGGGATTCTGGGGTCAAGCAGAGATAGCCATTGTTGGCAATGGACTTACATCTCCTAGTCCAAGAGTTGATGCCCCAACTATTAATATATTATAGCTGGCGTTACGGTCTCTATCGTGCAATGTTCCGCATTCAGGACAACACCATTCTCGTTCTTTTAGTTCAAGGTCCTTATACAAGTATCCACAGACAGAACAACTCTTAGATGAGGGTTCAAAGCGACCAATGATGAATATAGTTTTGCCTTTGATTGACGCAAGATATTTCAGTTTCTGCATGAACGAATAGAAGCCAAGATCGCTTATTTTGCGACCCCATAAACGTTGCATTGCTTTGATATTGAGGTCTTCAAAGAACATGAAATCATATTTGTCAGTTAGTTCATTAGCCAGTTTCCAGTGGAAATCAGAGCGTTTGTTTGCAACTTGTTTATGCAGGCGTTCCAGATTCATTAATGCCTTGCGTCTGTTCTTTGAACCTTTCGATTTTTTCGATAAGTTGCGGTTAGCCTTGCGTATAGTGTTCCTGTTCTGCTGGAACAACAAAGGAGATTCTATATCTTTACCATTAGATGCTGTTAGAAAAGTTTTGAGACCGAAATCGAACCCGACGATTTCACCTGTGCGTGGTGCGATTCTAGTCTCAATAAAGTCCGTCACGATATAGATATAAATATCTCCAATCTCGTTCCGCCGAGTAACGGAAGAACAAAGTTTATCACGTTTGACAGTGATAGTTTTTATGTCACCTTGAATATCTTGAGAGTTGAAATACTTGAATGTCTGGATACCTATTTTGATTTTGTTGTTATCAAGCAGTTTATATCCTGCTTGTTTCAATGTGAAGGATTTATAGTTTCTACGTTTCTTAAAGTTAGGAGTTCCAGACTTAATTCCGTGTTTCCGATTCCTGAAGAATAGCTTGTAGGCTTTGTCAATCCTATCGGCTATATTCTGTATGGCTTGGGATCCAAGTTGATTCCAGTGAGAGTATTTATCCAGTTTCTTGAGTTTCGTCAGGTGCTTTTGTAGAGAATAGGCGTTCAGGGATTTCTTATACATCCGATAATAGCGTTTATGCAATGCGATACAATGGTTGTATATTTCACCAGCAAGAGAGATTTGGCTATGGAGATATCTATTCTTTTTGGAATGGTAGATTTTGAAACAAAAGGTTTTCACTAGAGGACATGTCCTTTCACTCACTGGTTCTTTTGATCCTCGATATATTTCTTAACGGTGCGTTCTGAAATATGCCCAACGCTTTCAATATAATAGCTTCGAGTCCAAAGAGTTGGTACTCTTGTTTTTAATAGCTTTATTACTTGTAGTCCATCGTTTATTTTCCATGCTATTAATTATCAAGTATATAATATCTGCATTTCCTCACCCCCAAACCCCCTTGCAAGGGGGCAGGGGGTGAAGTTGAGGAGGAATCATTCATCCAACGACTGAAGCTCGTTGGCTTTATGATTCAGGATGATCGTAAAAGTCGTATATTTTCCTACTTCACTTTCAACAGAAACCTTCCCATCATTATCCTCTATAAGTTTTTTTACTATGGATAAGCCTAAACCTGCACCTTTTTCTTTTGTGGTGAAAAATGGATCGAAGATCATTTCTAAATTCTCTGGTGAAATACCATGTCCGTTATCACTCATCATTATTTCAACCAGATCGTCGTTAACTTCACTTTTCAGCCTTATCTCACCACCGTCAGGTATCGCTTGAAGCGAGTTCTTTAATATATTAATAAATGCCCTTTTTATCTGTTTGGGATCAATAAAAATTTTTATATCTTCGCCCTTAGGTTCAAATATGAAATTTACGTTTTTCTTCTGTAATTCAGGTGCAAGGATAAAATGCACATCCTCAATCAAAGAATTTAACTGAACATCCTCTTTGATGGGTTCGGCTGGGCGTGCATATTCAAGGAACTGCGTGATAATTTCATTCAGGTTCCTGACTTCTTTTATAATCTTCCCGACATGATCTTTTGAAGTTCCCTGTAAATCTTCAGCGAGCAGACCTGCAAATATCTCTATACCGCCAAGAGGGTTTCTTATTTCGTGAGCAACGTTAGCCAGCATCATTTTCAGTCTGTTATCTCTATCTATTATGCCCTTCCTCATGCTCTCCATGGCGTTTCCGAGGTAGCCAAGTTCGTCATTTGAATTTATGTGTATCTCGTTATCAAAGTTGCCTTTGCCAATCTCTTCGACAGCTTTAACAAGATTTCCGATAGGTCTGGTTATGGTTCGAGCGAACAAAAAACCTATCGCGATCGTCATTAGTATACTCACAATAGCAAATATCACAACGCTCCGTCCAAAAGCTTTGATAGCTCTCATGATCGTTGCGCTTGTGTCAACACCGACTGCGGCAACCACTGAACCACCCACCATAATAGGTGCGTATCCAGATTTGTAATACGTGCCATCATCACCCTTAAAAAGCACAGTATGGACAGAATTTCCGTTCCACAGGCTTTCGAGTTCTGACTTATCGAACCTTAACTTCGCATATTCTGTACCTATTAGAACGTTCTCATTTGTATCAACGAGGCTTCGGTTGTTTACGTCGAAGATATATAATCGCTTAACGCCTGTAGCTTGTTTGACGTTATTCAGTTTATTTAAAATATTTGCGTAAGTAAGTGTAGTTTCGTCTCCGGGTGATAGCTGTGTTACAAAAATACCCTCAATTTGCGTTGTAACTACTTGAGCGATAGCGACTAATTTAGCGCCAAGCTCATTATCAAGGCTGTTTTTCGCTGACCTGTAAAGAAACCAGCCAGTAGAGCCGACGAATATCGTCACAAAAAGGACGAACGTAATCACAAGTTTGTTTCCGATCCTGCCTTTGTAATAGCTTACTTTCATGATGATTTAATTCCGCAATATTCATGCCAGTTTATTTAATGCCTATATCAATGGTTCCAAAGTATAGTTTAAATCATCAAACCTGAATCGTCAAGTGTTTACAACTAAAGAGTGTGATTTAAAATTCTGGTAAAGAAAACAATTGACGAAAGAAAGAAAAAAGGATACCTTACCACAGTAAGAAAGTTTGATAATATTGATACGATTTTTTGTTGACTCCATAGATGACATTTTGTATAATGTCAGTGTTTCGGGTTTATGAGGTAGGTAGCGAAAGCTGTCAAGTTTTCATTTGTGCCGTTGGTGAGATAAGAAAGCGTGGTGGTTAAATCAATTTAATAAAAAACTTTTTAATTTTCTGGTAAATTTATGAGACCTAAATGCAGATTAGGCTTAGATTTCTTGGAATTTGTCGCCAAAGAATCAACAAAGAAAGGGGGAATTTTATATGAGACGAGTAATTGGCTTATTAGTTATCTTCGTATTCATGATAACTATCCAATCAACTCTTTATGCAAAGACAATATTCTATGATGATTTTGAAAAGGACTTGTCTAATTGGAAAATTCTCGGCGGAACCGTAACAATCGTTGAAGATGATACTGTAAAAGGTAATCACGTCATGGACTTCAACGGAGCAAACCAGAACATTGTCGCCAAAGACGACACATTTCGTGACCTTAAAGATTACGTTATAGAAATTAAAGGCAGAGCGGTTGAGCAACTGCAATGGACGGAGGTTATAATACTTTTCAGAGTTCAAGGTGACAATAGCAAGTATTACCAAGCATATACCAACGTTCATATTCCCGATACTAATACTGTGCTTAACGACGGGGCGGCATTCAAGAATTTTACCACAGTAGCAGGTATCCCCGTCAAAGTAGGTCAATGGTTTAAGAAAAAGGTTGTAGTTGAAGGTAATAGTATACAAGTTTTTATAGATGACATTAAATATATTGATGAAAAAAGGTCTGATTTAGACAAAGGTACGTTTGGCTCACGTTCTGCTACTGTTCACGTTCAGTATGACGATTGGCATGTCTATGACTTGAGCGGACCTTCAATTCATCCCGGTGCAGTAGGAAAAGGAAACAAGCTGGCGATATCATGGGGCAAAATAAAGTCGTAAAGATGATTTTATAAAACTCCATCGGAGGATATTGCTCACTCCGATGGAATTTTATAATGCGAAATAAAAGACAGGATCAAATGTTAATCCGCAGGATTTTCTGCCGTTTGAGAACGTTCCTTTCTGATCTTTATTATAGCGGAAATGCCATCCCACGCTAGTATTATAGCCGCTATAATAAGAAAGATAGCTATTACACCAGCAACGGCACTTCCAATCACCTTGTCTAATGAAAGGGTTCCATTTGCTACGGCAGTGAAAGCTTCCCCGGTTACTATCTTGCTTAAAGCAGTAAACGAGGTATATCCGAGAGCCGCTATAGTTGTTATATACATAAATATCGCTGGATAGGAAACCCATTGATGCGTTTTGCCTGTTTTGATTAGCCAGAGCGAGACGATCATAAGAGCAAGTGATGCCATTAGCTGATTCGCCCCACCGAAAAGCACCCATATAAACTGCCAATACCCTGTCCAAACGAGAAAGACAGACAGTACCACTCCGACAAAGCTTCCTACGTGAATGTTCCTCATTATCGGGAACCTTTCACCCATGAATTCTGCACTTGCAACCCTCATAAAACGGAGGCATAACTGCATTACAGTGATCGCCATAATGATTAGAAACACTGCTCCAAAAGCCATGCCAAAGTCTTTGCCTAACCCAAAGCTGTTAAGAAGCTCACCCATGCCGACAGCGAATACAGCCATTGGTCCGTTTCCAAAATCCTTTATGTTTACTAATCCAGCACCTTGTCCCTTAAGTACTGACGTATAACCATCCATCCCGCCGAAAACTCCGAATGCTACAACACCGATGATCAGTGCCACGATAGCCAGTAAAGTCTCGGCAAACATGACACCGCCTGTTACAGAAAGGGCTTCGGATTCTTTTTCAAGCTGACGTGCAGTTCCTGAACTAGACACGAGGCTGTGCCATCCTGATACCGCCCCGCAGGCTATCGTGACAAAAAGTATTGGCCAGATAGGGCCAAGCCCGGGAACATTATTTGTGGTAACTGCTGGAAAATCCGAAAGCGATGGCCTTAATATGACTATTCCAATTACGGCGCCAAGCATTCCCAAACCGACGATCCAGAAAGAAACGTAGTTAACCGGCTGCGCCCATCGCCAGATTGGTAACACTGCGCCAAGATAACAGAAAAAGAAAACTACAAGTGTCCAGATAAGTTTTGCCTGCGTCACGCTACCAAACAGCTTTGGTGAATCTGCACCGCCATTTATGGCTTCAAAGAATCCTGATATTCCATGTAAAGTACCAAGCCATATTCCTAAAAAACTTATGCCAACCGTTATGACTGTTGTGGCTATGATGTTTACGTGCCATTTGTAGATCATCTGGCCAGCTAAAACGCCTGCTAACGTCATCACTATTATGCCCAGCGGGGTCTTGACATTCAAAAGTACGTTGGCGACTATACTACCGAAAGCACCTAATATCAAAAGTATGTAGAAATATATGAATAAAAGTAGTATTGTTCTGGCACGAGGTGAAATGAGTGTGTAGCTCAGTCCTCCGAAGGTCTGTCCATCATTCCGAACCGCTATGATTGTACTCGTATAGTCCTGAACCCATCCGATAAATAGAACTCCAAACAAAAGCCACAATAACGCAGGCAACCATCCCCACTGCAATGCAACAATAACGCCAACTATGGGTCCTAAAGCGGCGATGGACTTGAACTGATAGCCGTAAAGCACATTTTTGCTAGTAGGTGTAAAATCCACGCC
>Ga0315280_10011292_pt1 | contig 11004 bp, 14 predicted proteins | sample YL17G06_40_MG_FD_203697 | JGI IMG/M metagenome (GOLD analysis project Ga0315280, IMG submission 203697) | Sediment microbial communities from Yellowstone Lake, YNP, Wyoming, USA - YL17G06_40 | ecosystem: Environmental > Aquatic > Freshwater > Lake > Sediment | place: USA: Wyoming | collected... | reverse complement strand
CGATAGAATCACTCCTTTCTACTTCAAAGACTGTGGCTACATCGAATTCTATAAGAAACTAAAATAGAAGAAGGAACAAGCCATGAGTGAAAAAGAGTATCCCATACATTATCATTTTGGAGTGCCAGAACAGTGCGCGCAACAACTGGAAAAGGTGAATACTCCGAGGAGAATTTGAACTATTTCATGTTGAAAAAAGAAGATTTAGTGTGTAAGAAGTCTTTCCCCTTGTCCTAAGTGTTTTAATAGTTTTTGGACTTACAAAGTAAACACGAAACATGCAAAGGAGTTAAAACATAGCGGGCGCTATAGAAGAGCATTCCACAACCGTTAATTGCTTGAACTGCCCATGTCAAATTGCTGGGATGGAAAGAGAATATGGAAGATAGAGTTCGTACTTTGCTTCTAATCCTGCTGTTGACAAGCATGTCAACATTTCTTTCCGGGATCAGTCACGTTAATTCAGAACTTAGAACTTGGATTGTTGATGACGACGGACCAGCAGATTTTCGCTCTATACAGCAAGCAGTTGACCAGGTCAATAGCGGAGACATAATTTACGTTAGGTCCGGAACGTATCGGGAAAATGTGGCCATATACAAGAACCTCTCGCTTTTGGGAGAAGAAGGTGCTATCGTTCGGGCAGCTAACGCTGGAAGCGCCGCTTTTCAGATTTCTGTCAACAATGTCAACCTAACAGGTTTTCAGATTACTGAGGCATGCAACGGCATCTTTCTTCAGGAGGCGGAAAACTGCCTTGTTAGCAACAACACTGTATTTTCAAGCGGTTGCTCAGAACGCGGGACAGGTATAACTCTGAACTTCTCTGACCATAATGACATAAGGGAGAATTATGTCATCGAATACTGTAATGGCATTCTTTTGAGTGATTCTAATCACAACGACATTTATGATAATACGGTCCAGGAAAGTAATGACGTGTATGACTTTGCGATTTTCAACTCAACCGACAACATGATCGTCAACAATACAATCCAAGGCTACAAAGGTTTTTACACATTTTATGCTGGAGGAAATGTACTAAAAAACAATACAATAGGAGGCTCTCTGCCCTGCCCTTTTATTGTGTCGGGAGTCAGTCTTTCAGACTATCTCATTGACGTAGATACCTCTAACACCGTGTACTGGAGACCGATATACTATTGGATAAATCAAAAGGACAAGGAAATCCCGTCGGGAGCAGGTATGGTTGTCATAGTCAATTCAACCAACATTTCAGTAAAGAATCAAAACTGGGTGGCAGTTCAATTTGCATACACGAACAATTCTCTCATTGACAACGTGGACACTTTCCACACGATTGGGCTTCACCTATATGAGAGCTATAACAATACAATCTGCGAATCAGACCTGCGCGAAAATTGGGGGTTTCCATCAAGGTGCAATATCAACTTAGCGAACTCTACTAACAACAGATTCTATCATAACAATATGGACATACCGGACGCTATAATATACAAAAATGAGCCAGGGAACCTTTGGGATAATGACTATCCTGCTGGCGGCAACTTCTGGGGCAATTACAACGGAACGGACTTTTATAACGGTCCTTATCAAAACATTACAGGTAGCGACGGAATAGGTGATGTTCCATACGTTATCGGTGAGAACAATGTGGATAGGTATCCGCTTATGTATCCCCATGAGGGAATTCTGGGAGATGTCTTACACGATGGAACTGTCGACATTTACGATGCTCTTGTGTTCGCGGATGTCTTTAACGCCATGCCAAGCGGGCCAAACTGGAACCCGTACGCCGACTTCAACCACGACAACGCGATCGACATATTTGACGCCATCATTCTTGCTGGAAACTTCGGAAAAGTAGCATAGGCATTCATTCGTTCAGTTGCTGACTGCGCGCGCGTTCCACTCTTTATTCGACGTTGCCCTGCTTGGTCCCATTCTGGGCTTGGCTGTCTTAGGACAACTCGCTCGCGCTTGAAGCTATCCCTTATACTGCCTTGGATGTCATAGAAACCAAGAATTTCAGCCGCCGCATGTCCAGGCCAGTGCCATTGAGCGGTTCCGTCACTATTGTGCAGTAACACCAAAATCTGCGTCATTCTTCGTGTGACTTTCATAAGCACACGACACATCTGGGAATGTGTATGAGTTCCTTATTTAAAGGTTAGACATACTACTATCGTCGACCTCTATGTCAAAAGAAAGGTCGGTGGAAAAAACGGCGCAAGGACGCGAACACGTCGAGCATTTGAGAATCACATTGCCGCATGATGATCAAATTTTATTGCAGGAAATCGCTGAGAAAAGAGGAATTTCTCTGCCGGAATTATTGGCGAAAGAAGCCTTTCCTCAAGGACTCAAGTTATACACGACAGCTCATGTAGACGAGTCCAAGCGTCAAAACGCGCCCTAACCCTCTTTTTTTCGTTTGTCAACCCATCATGTTTACGGTTCCGATGAGCTTGAAAAGTTCATACTCACTGAATTGTCTCGGCGCAGTCGGAGTCAAAACCGACACGTCCACAGAATCTTTCAACGGTTCAGCCTCTTCAAAACCGCTTAAAATCGCATATTCATTTCTGCCAGTTTGAAGGGCAAAAATGCGTTTGCTCTTGTATTTGATGTATTTTTTAGGGAAAGAAAATTTCAATGTTAGGTTGAGCAAGTCTCGTTTCTGAATTATTTTTTGCGTAGGCCAGAAAGCTCTTTCAGGAAACATTAATATTAAGCAGTTGGCAATTACGCTGAAAATTTTGCGATCTTCCTCGTTGAAGTCCAAACTTTCTTTATATCGATGTTCACAAAGCGCACCTGGACATATAGCAGTTTCATATCCGAGACTGTCAACTTTCAAACGGAAATTTCCATCATCCGAATATTGCAAATTATCAATACTGAAATCGAGGCGTACATCATAAAGAGGACGCGTTTTTATCAAGCCGCAAGCAATATTTGAGGTAGTTATCGTTAGTGGAACGGTGAAAAGACCACAAAACATGCTTCTTTGAAATCGGCGTTTCTCAATATATGAGCCGCATACGATGTCTCCTGGATAATCATTTAACAAGTCAAACACGTTTCGAGGCGGCACTAAATCACTATCCAACATTAAGAGGTGTGTGAACCTATTTTTGCGGGCATATTCTAAAGCTTGGTTTCTAGCTGTCGCTAAGTCTTGAATTGGATAATTTGTTTCGTGGTTGTCTAGCAATAGCCATTCATAATCGTCTGGCAAAAGAAGAGGTGGTTTGACGTATTTTTCAGGTGTTAAAGTTGGCGTCGCAACAAGAAGTTTCATTCACATCTCTTTTTTCTGTTTTAATACGGGTTTTTCTCGGTGAAGTCGCGTGGATGTTTCCAGACGCCGGGTTCGGTATGGTTGAAACCGTCAAACCGCATTTTAGATGGGTTGACAGATTTCTTTTTGCGACCTGCAAAACACTCTCGACAGTAGACTTTTCTGATTCCATCGGGTTTGAAGGGCAATGTACAAGCCTTACCACAACCTGAACAGACCGCTGGAAACCAACTATTCGCGGTATTCATAGATTCCTCTCGTCATAAAATTTTTGTTCACAGCACCCACTAGAGTTCACCATATTTTGCTTCGTATTGTTTGAGCATAACCATAATCTAATCCTCGTATTCTACGCGAAGTTTCCCGCCCTCGACGTACACGTTGGTTACGCGTTTGCATCCGAGGGGCGGATTCGAGGGTACACTACACAAAAGTTCTTTGACTTCCGCTGTGATATCCGCACCCATATCATCATAAAATCTTTGAATATGTTTCTTCATTCAAAACCTTCTTTACAATGCCTCATTATTTCACCAAATTAACCTTGATGTAAGGTTGTTTCAACGTTTGGCACGTTTCAGTTTGAAAGCAGGTTTCGCAACTATTTGGCCATGTTGCACGACCATAATGACCCATACAACTGGGCATATGATGCAATCTCTTCAAGGTTTCACTTCAATTCTCCGCGTTTTTCGGCGCCTTTTCCAAATGGGTTGTCGATCATGGATATCTGAAATTCGCATTTTTCAAACCTTCATACATAAGAGCATGTTATTTGCGGATTCTCCGAGTGAAGGAGCGCGACAAGAGTTTCAGACAGGAGGTGGAAGGATGCCTAACCCCGTTGAAAGGCACCCTGCCGAAACTGCCGAAACCAACAAGTCGCCGTCCGAGTTCTTGTACGGCCAAACTAAAGGAGTAATTAAAGCCGTCAGTGCCTCGCAGCCACTGAAAACTCAGACCAAACCCAATGCAAAATGCCCTTTATGGTTTGGTCATGTCGCGGTCTACGTCAGGATCGAACGGTTTTCTTGTGTCGCCGCCCTGCCAAATTCTATAGGTTAATTCTTGCCCGCAAATTTTACAGTAACTATGGCTGCATGGTTCTTGCGGTAGAGGATTAGGCCAATCTAACCCACAATGTTTGCAAAAACAACTGCCTAATTCTGGCTTCAAATCATGGGCTCCAGTGCCCGTTTTGTAGATTCCCGTTTGTGGTTGCGGTTTCACGGCGGGGTAAACTTCTTTTGGGTTATTTTTAGGATTGACAACATCTTGGTCGGAAAGCAATGTTAGACAAAACGGGCATGCCCTTGCATCTGCAGGTCGCACGTCGACAGGGTTTTGTATTTGAGATTCTTTGCCGCATTTTGGACACTTGTAAAGAATGTTTTCGCTAACGTTATATTGAACGCCCATTCGACCCGCCTGCTCGACAACTGTCTCGTTAAAACAGTTCAATGCGGCAAACTCAGCGTCTAAATCCCCATATATTTTCGCAAGACTTTCGTATTCGGCTTTGTCAAGCGTCATAATTGCATAGCAGACTCCATTTTCAAAAGTCAAATCTAACAAATCTTTCTGATGGTTTTTCGGAACCTTTATGATTTTCTCATGCACGACAATAAGAGCCTTTTGACTCACAATTAAATTTTCAGCAGCAGCAGCCAACTGTGTTCTCTGACTGAGGAACCCCTCCATTCGAGCGACGATACATTCCTGCAATCTTCTCCAAGCACTAGGTGTATTGAGCGAAATCGTCATCTCATACAATTCTACCAAACTTCGCGGAATAACCGATAGGCTCTCCTTAAAACTAATTTCTTTCATTTTTTATTCACTTCCTAATTTGTTTATTGATTATCCAAAAAACAGAATTACAGTTAGGACTCGCTCCACACAGACCATCTTTCTTTGATGGCAGGTGAATAGTGAAGTCCTCTTTCTACTATAAACGTACACTCAACAAAAACCCCGCTTCTTCTTTGGTTCCATGCGAAACCGTTCAACAGATTCCGCTTCCATCCGATTCCTATTATAATCCCAAACTTCAGCGAAATCCAAATGAAACTTGAAGATGTGTTGTTGACAACGTTTAATCTGTTGAAGATGCACCTGTCTGTCATGCGGCAACACTTCACTGAAGCCTGAACCGCCCGCATCTCGTAATTCCCTGGCTTTGGCACTGTGTAGATACACGCGTAAATCATTAAGAAGCCTTTCTCGTTCACTGAGGCGACTTCGAACAGTGCTTAATCCTGGCACACTGAGCTTTCGTCGACGCGACTTAGGCCTACGCTTCAACCATTGCTCTCTTTGATACTCAACGCGGTATTTCTTACGGCATGGTTCACAGCGTTTTCGAGGGCGACCCGTCGGTTTAGCCTCGATAACGACACCGCACACCTGGCATAGTTCACTCATCTTTTTCGGCCTCTTCAGAAAGTGCTTCAGGCGCGTCTTCCACACAAAAACGTTTACTCCATGATCGAAGTAACCGCGTAGATTCCGACGTGTTCTGACGTTGCCAATCCATAAGAGCCCTTACGAGACATTCCAATGCTTTCGGATCAACCGTGCCCAACATATTCTCAGTCAAAAGGACCACCGCAAATAATCCGTTCCCGACTTGCACAACTCACGCACGCGACAACCACGACATTCTGAGGAAGCTTCTCGGTATAGTCCGAGGCAATGTTTCGCGCTAAGTATGTTTTCGATTTCACTCATTCGCATCACTCATTCAAAAACCCCCTCAGAACTCGCAATTTCTCGCAATTCTCCATGCAAAAATGACAGAAGACGACAGAAAACATGAACATTCCACGGCAGTTGTGAACCACCAAAAACGCTAATCAAGTTCCTTTCACCCTTGACGCCTCAAATATGCTTCTTTCTCACGTTGATATTTTTTAAACCAATGCCTCTCAACGTCATTTTGAGGGTCTGAATGGAATCCAAAAGAGTCGTCAAACGGAGGCAGACCTTCCGCTTCTTTCATGGCGTTGCGGTTTCGGAGGTAGAGCTTGCTTTCTGCAAATTCTGGATGCCTAGCAATCTCAAGTTTGCCGAGTCGATCGAGTTCTTCACATAGAAACCGCGCGTTGCCAGTCATGCAGAATTTGTGAAAAGGCGGTATCAGGGCGCCATCATGAATTTCCCGTAGGGCACGTTTCACGGTTGAAAGACTGCATTCTAAAGTTTCAGCAATTTTCTCAGAGGTGAAAGTCTGTTTCTTCAATACATCGACTTTTTCAAGAAAAGACATTTTTTAGAACCCTCTTAAATTCAACATCAAGGGTACCGTAGCATTGAAGCATATCTCTTACGTTATGGGCATGCGTGACGTTTTCCAAAATATAAACCTCAACATTGCGCGGCTGTTTGCTGCACCATTCCACAAAATTTCTGGCGCTGATATAATCGGCGCCGTGAATGCAAAACCTGTTTTTCTCTCGGAAGACTAAATAACTTCGTTTATTCAAGAATCATTCGCCTCTTTGGGGCCAGGTGTTCCCGTTGTTCCCGATGCCCTACTTACTTCTATAGAATATTTTTCCAAATTGTTTGTATTAAGTAAGGGACCGGGAACAGTGGTAACACTTGCGTATTTGATGTATTGGTAAACGTCGGTTACTTGTTTGTTGATGCGTTCCTTTGTTTGTTTGACTGTGGGCATGTATTGTTTGAGGTTGGTTGTGAAATCTTTTCTCTTCATCGACAACAGTTTTTCGTCTGTGCAGTATTGGAGGTATTGACTGTATAATTCGGCTTCTGGAATGCAGTCGGTGCAGTTTAGACTTTCTTCCAAGTTTTCTTCTATGTAGGCTTTTGCACTGTTGCTTTGTCGTATGTATTGGGTGCGAATTTGTTCGGTTGTTTCGTTGTTGCAGAACTCTGTTTTTTCCAGAAGATCATGTAAACCTTGCAGGGTATAGTTGAGTAGGCCACTAAGTTCTTGTGGGGTTGCGATTTTGGCTAGGATGTTTGGGTCGCCGGGCATGAAGCGGTTTGGGCACATGATTATGTTCCATCGACGGAAGAATGCGATTGTGTCATCGTGGGTTTCAGGCACTTTATTACAACTGTAGATTTGTTTCGCGTGGTTTTTGAAGCTGAAGAGGGGTTTAAATTTCTCTTCGCCCATGATCGTGTCGTTGCCACTGAGCATTTTGAACATGCCCGTTCTTGCCAGGCTTTTGTCGGGCAAATCCGCGAACATATTGGCTAACCGCCCGTATAGAGCGGCTGCCGCGAACCTGTTTTCGCATAGTGCTTGTAGGCTGACGTTGCTGACGTTTTCGCCGCCGAGAAACTGTTTTATCAATTCTATCAAGGTGCTTTTTCCGTTGGCGCCGTCGCCGACTAGCATGGTTGCTTTGTGTATTGGCAAACCTTGATAGAGGGTGTAGCCGATGATTTGTTGCATCATACAGAGTTGGTCGGTGTTGACGACTTCGCTTAGAAACTTTATGATTTGTGGACAGTCAACTGTCGGATCGTATTTCACGGGGATCTGGGTTAAAATGAACTCGTCAGGTGTGAACGGTTCTAGTATATGTGTTTCAACGTTTAGGATACCGTTTAAACATGCAAGTTTGTTCGGTGTTGCTTTTGGCCTGTCGAAAAACGTGACGCCTTGAATGTAAAATTCAACATCGCCGTAGAAATGTTTTCGTGTTTTCTCATCTAAATAATGGCTCATTTCGCCGTGAATGATGCCCGCGCCCGTCGGGGTATATGTCCCAGTGTTTGCATTGTAGACAAATATTGTTTTGTTGTCGCGGGTCGTTTTGAAATAGTATGATTTTAGAAGGAATTTTGCAAATCGTACAGGTTCAAATCTGCCGTCAACGAAAAAGTCTTCAATCTCTGTTACACCTGAAACGGGTCTTTCAGGGTCTTTCAGAGGGTGTTCGTATGCGCTTTGTACGGCGGTTTTAACTTCTGCCTCCAACAGAGGGGGCGTGTATTTGTCGTTTGTTGCTAATGCGAACCCTATGGCAGTTTCGTAGGGCACGTTTTTATCTCGCAAGGCAGCGGCAAGGTCGAATATTGCTTGGTTTCGGTTGCCTTCAGGTTGCGGCTTCAAAACTTCTGCAAGAGGTTGTCTTCCCCGCGTCAATTCGGTTTTGCCTAATGCTCTTGCAAGTTCTGTAAAGATTGATTCTATACTTTCCACTGGAGTTGGGCCATTGTCATTCAGCCATTGATGGTAAATTATGACGATTTGGCCGAGCGCCAAAAGTTCTATTCCAACATCGTGTAGTTTGACGCCTAGGCAATTGTGTTTTGACAAATAGTAAAAATGCCTTCCGCCTCCAGGCGTTTCTTCCATCATCGTTGTGGCCAAGAGTGTATAGTCAATAGGCTTGTCCACATCTATTGCACAAAAGTAATAGTCGCCCTTGCTTTTTGTTCCAGTTACTAGGGCAAAGTTTGCGGCTTTATCCCAAGGTAAACGTTCAAATTGGTCATTGGTCATGGGCTCGTTTTGGAATTGCTTCCACTCTACGGTAGGATGCTTGTCCGAGCCCACGGGAATAACTGGCACCGCGTAACTTTCAAAGAAAACTCTAGCTTGATCTCGAACAGACGTCGGCATTTTTACATCTCTCGCATGGGCCGTTTAGACCTGTTGGATGCCCGTAAAAACCAATACAACCTGGCATATTCTCTTTGAATGGTTTACTCATTTTGCCCTGTCACCTCCAGAGGGTTTAGGTTTCCGTGGGTCTTCGAAACATATGTATAGATGGTCTATTGACCGTTTGTCAAAGATAACTTTCAGATCGCTGAAATTCTTAATATATTCTAAAATTTCTTGTTGATGCTTCACGCTACCGTATAGTACGAGTCCGAAAAAACAGTCTAGATTCTCTATTTTCGACATATCTTTTTATCTCCTATCACGCCCTTCACGGGCAATGACTGTGAATTGGCGGTTTTCTACGGAATCCGCCAACCGTCCTTACCTTACCCTACCTTACCGCACCAGACCATGCCATACCGCGCCTCGCCTCACCATACCTCATCCACAGTTCCGCTTTGTTGGGTTCGGATACGGTTGTCATGCCTTGCGGCTATGACTGTGAAACGAATGTACTATTGCACTTCTAGGTTAAATTTCTTCACGAATAAAGTGTAGCATGTCGCCATTTACCTGTAGCGGTATCATAATGTTGACTACGCTATATCTAGCGTTTTCGCGTTTCTTGCTACACACACCATAAACTTTATACTTTTCAGTTTACACAAATTAACATAAAAAGCGCAAACCCGAACATAGTTCACTATATTCAACATAGAAAAAAGGTCAACAAATACACACGCACGCCTCAAAAATAGTGCTGGCTTCTCTACCCAGTATACAGATAATCAAACTTCATCCTTTTCTTCTGCCGCTTTCATTAACCGTGCTTTGTCGCCCTCGGACAAGTATTTTGCGACTTCATCACGCATTCCACTTTTGCCCGCCAAGACAAAAAGCATACCTGCCAACTCGCTGACTTGATGCTTCAATATGTCAATTTCCTTTTCCCGTGCAATAGCGCCTTGTAGATTGAGTAATTCGATTATCCCGGCGTCGGTAAACAGCTTTCGCAAAGCATCAGGATCTTCGGGAATATACGCACCGTTATACCTTAAAACGTGCCCTGTCATCATGTCTATGAGGTCGTCGCTGATTTTGTTTCTCAGTTGTGCGCTGAACCATAATCTACAGCAATGAAAACTTAGCCTCTTGCCGTTATCCATTAATCCCGCTTTGGCACATAGGGCTCTGAAAATCTTGTTAGGCTGCCCGTTCTCAATATGCTTGTCATTATAACCTGGGAACAGCCACGGACCCTTAACGGTTGCTATATAGGTTTTGAGCATTCCTTGAACTTCAGGTGGAAGAACTAACAGGATTTCCGAGTTTGTTTTGGGTCGTATGAGTTCGGCAAATTCAAGTCTTATGCCCTCAAGTTTGCCGTTAAACTGTTCTGTTCTGAGTCCTGCAACCGTGCTTTCGTCTTGACCCATCAACCCTAAAGCTAAAACGCACTTATCACGGAGATCGGCGACGTTGAACAGCCGCCTTATCTCAGGACTTGTTAACTGATGCTTTTTCCGTTCTACTTTTGGCCGCTGCATCCTTACGTCTTTTCTTCTGAATTTTCTGAGGCTTATTGGCACGTTGTAAAACGCAAAAAAGCTCTGAACCACTGTTACCGCGTGTTTCGCCGTCAACTGGCTAAGCGTTTTCTCTTTGAGCCGTCCAGTTGTGCCGCCCGCCCTGCCTTTAACGCCGCCCGTCAATTTCGCCTTACTTTCCAAAAGGTGTTGATAGTAACTGAAAACTTTGCGGTTGTACGTGTCTGAAGTGTCAGGATTCTGTAGTAACTTGCGTTGTTCCGCGATCATCACGCTTCCAGTTTTGCCGAGAAACTCTGAAAAACGTTTAAAAGAGCTTCTATACGTTTGTTGTGTGCTATGAGCGCTGAAAGTTTCGAGCCATTCTTCCACTTTCGGATCGGTTGTCATGCACTTCACCACTGGAAGTGTTATAACAAACTGGCATATATACCTTGCCTATTTGAAAGTGTAAGAATAATAGAATTTTCACCTCTATAGCCTACCCGATGAGGAAAAACCATCGATGCTGATTCAAGAGGTAATCCTAGAGAACTTCATGAGTTACGAATATGCTAGGGTACCTTTCAAATCAGGTGTCA
>Ga0315280_10011291_pt1 | contig 11005 bp, 11 predicted proteins | sample YL17G06_40_MG_FD_203697 | JGI IMG/M metagenome (GOLD analysis project Ga0315280, IMG submission 203697) | Sediment microbial communities from Yellowstone Lake, YNP, Wyoming, USA - YL17G06_40 | ecosystem: Environmental > Aquatic > Freshwater > Lake > Sediment | place: USA: Wyoming | collected... | reverse complement strand
AGCGCCGGGTGCAGGGCGCTTTGGCCTGGATGGGCATCCAGGCTCTGCGCGACCGGGATCCCGCCACCCTGTCGGGCGGGGAGAAGAAGAAGCTGCTCTTGGCCTGCCTGCGGGCGGTGGACCCGCCGGTCTGGCTGCTGGATGAAACCTTCGAGGAGCTGGACGAAGGCGCCCGGCGCGACCTGCTGGCCCGGTTGCGGGAAGGCGGCAAGACCGTGCTGATCTTTTCGGCCCGCTGGCACGAGGCGTTCGCCGAGTTCGTGGACCGCAGCCTCCTGCTGGCCGAGGGTCGCCTGGAAGGCATTCCGGGGCGCCCGGGCTCGCGGGCCTTCCGGCGTTTGCTGCAGGGAGCCGGTTTCGTGCCGAGCGGCAAGGCCTTGCGCGGCACGAGCCGGGCCAGCCTCTTGGAGGCGGACTGCCTCGGCTTTCGCTACGCCGCGGACCAGGGCTTTTCCCTGGAAATAGACCGGCTGCGCGTCTGGCGCGGAGGCATCCTGGCCGTGGTGGGCGACAACGGTTCGGGCAAGAGTACGCTGGCCAAGCTGCTCTGCGGCCTGCTCGACCCGCAGCGGGGAGAGGTGCGGATCGAGGACGCGCGGGGGCTCATGCCCGCGGGCCGGGAGGCTCTGCTGCGCTTCTCGGCGTACATCTTCCAGGACCCGGACCTGCAGATCTTCCTGCCCACGGTGGAGCAGGAGCTCGCCTTCGGGCTGCGCCTGCTCGGTTTGGGCGCGGCCGAGGTGGCCCGGCGAGTCGAGCAGGCGGTGTCCGAGTTCCGGCTGCCGGACAAGCGCTGCCCTCCCGCTCTCATGAGCTACGGAGCGCGGAAGCGGCTGCAGGCCGCGGTGTACCACCTGCTCGACAAACGCCTGGTGATCTTCGACGAGGGAGACTCCGGGCTGGACGCCGGAGAGTTCATCCGGCTCATCCGCCTGTTCCAGGCCCCCCAGCGCGGCCTGATCGTCATCACCCACGACCTGCGCCTGGCTGAGCACCTGGCGGATACCGTCATACGATTGAAACAAGGCAGGATCGCATGATCGGGACCTTCTATCGGCCGGGCCGAAGCTTTTTGCATGGCTACGACCCGCGCTGCAAGCTGGCTGTCCTGCTGCTGTTCCTGCTGCTGTTCCTGCTTCCTATTCCCCTGCCGCTGTATGCCGGCTATTTCACCTTCCTGGCCTTGATGATTTTGACCGCCTTGAGCGCCCGGGAGCTGCTGCGCCCCCTGCGGGTGATCGGGCCCTTGCTGCTGCTGGTGGCGGTGCTCACCCCGCCGTTTCACCGGGAGGGACAGGTTTACCTGCGCCTCGCGGGCTGGCCGCTTTTGACCTCAGGAGGGGTCATGGAAACAGCCCGGCTGCTCGTGCGCTTTGCCGGGATCACTCTGGCCCTGTTTGGCTTTCTGCGCACCACCTCCCCCGAGCAGGTGCTGCTCACCATGCGCTGGTTCGGCCTCCCGTTCGGGGCGGGCCTGGCCCTGAGCATCGCCCTGCAGTACATGCCGACCCTGCGTGATCTGTACCTCCAGGTCGTGGACGCCCACAAGCTGCGTAGATCCACGCAGGAGGCTGGCTCCCCGCCTCCGTGGGGCCTGCGCCGGCTGAGGGCGGACCTGCTGCCCGTGCTCACCTCGGTGCTGATCATGGCCGTCAGGCGGATCACGGTCCTGGCCATGGCCCTGGAGGTGCGCGGGGTAGGGCTCAGGGTCCGGAGGTCTTCGTATTCCGCGCTCCCGGCGGGTCGGGCCCTGCTGCGGGATGCCCTGATCGGGGCGGGGGTCCTTGCCCTGGCGCTGGCCGCGGCCTTCTTGTTTACCTGAACGGCGCGATTCTTTATACTGGGGTTATGAGATCGAGCAAAAGAGGCCGGAGCCTGCGCAGGAGCACGGCGCTGCGCATCGCCACGATTGCGGTGCTCACGGCGGTTACCGCCGTGCTCACCTACCTGGTGCGCATCCCGGTCCCCGCCACCAAGGGCTATTTCAATCTAGGCGACACGGTGATCTATTTCACCGCTTTTACCTTGGGGCCCGTTTCGGCGCTGCTCACCGGCGGGTTGGGCACCGCCATCGCCGACCTGATCGGATACCCGACGTTCGCGCCGATCTCGCTGTTCGTGCATGGGCTGCAGGGCCTGATTGCCGCCCTCATCGCCGGCATCCCGCTGGCGGGCAAGAGGAGACGCCGGCCCTTCAACCCTTCCTGGCTGCCGGCCGTAGCCGCCGGCACGGCAGTGATGTGCGGCGGCTACCTGGCAGCCGAGAGCGTGATGGTCGGGTTGGGCGCGGCGCTGGTCGAGCTGCCGTTCAACCTGCTGCAGAATGTTGTCGGCGCGGTGGTGGGCATATCCCTGAGCCTGGCGGTCCGCAAGGCCTATCCACCGGTGCTGGAGTTGCGCTGGTAGGGGGGAGGCGATGAGCGTTTCCCGCCCGGCCGGCTTCGCCAGCAACCTGCTCGCTGTCCGCGAGCGGGTGGCCCGGGCCGCCTCCCGCGCCGGCAGGAGCCCGAAGGAAATCAGGATCATGGCCGTGACCAAGACCTTTCCCGAACAGGTCGTACGCCAGGCCTGGGAGGCGGGCCAGCGCTTGTTCGGGGAGAACCGCGTACAGGAGGCCGAGGCCAAATACTGCCGCCTGCGCGATCTGGAGCTGCACCTGATCGGGCATCTGCAGCGCAACAAGGCCCGCAAGGCGGCGGAGCTCTTCGCCGGCGTCCATTCCATCGACAAGATCGAAACGGCCCAGGCTCTGGAGCTGGCCTGTTCGGCCGCGAACAGGAATATGGAGGTGCTGTTGGAACTGAATACCTCAGGTGAACCGACCAAATTCGGCTTCGCCAGCGCGGAGGCCCTGCGTGCAAGCGTGGAACCGATAGCGGCGCTTCCCCACCTGCGCCTCCGCGGCCTGATGACCGTAGGGCCGTTCACCGCCGAGCTGGACCGAATCCGGGCGGCTTTCAGGATGCTGCGCGAGCTGTTCCTCCGGTTGCAGGCAGAGTACCCGGAGCTGAAGCTGGATACCCTCTCCATGGGGATGTCAGGCGATTTCGAAGCGGCGGTGGAGGAGGGTTCCACCCTGTTGCGCCTGGGCAGCGCGCTATTCGGCCCGCGGGAAAACCGCTGATGCGCGCCAGCCTGAAGGCCGTCGTTCTGTTCGGCCTGCTCCTGGCCGCGGCCGCCGCCTTTCCCCAGGAGAAAAGCCAGCCGGGCAAGACTCCCGAGGAGTACGAAAAAGAGGAGTTCTCCCCTTTCCTCAAGGCCTTGCGCAGGGGAGAGATAATCCTGTTCGGCTCCTTTCCCATCACCCTGTTCCTCACTTTCGAGGTCTACGACCTTGGCCGCTTCTTCGCCAACGACCGGAGAATGGAGTATGCACCGTGGCCCGTCCGCCCGCCGAACGCCGAGCCGTACACCACAGAGGAGACCATCGGTGTTCTGGTCACAGCCGTTTCGCTCTCCCTGGCCCTGGCGGTGGCCGATTACCTGATCGGGAGGATCGTTGCCAAACGAGCCGCGCACCGTTCAAACCAGGGTCGCTGAGCACGTGCCCGGGGGCACCAGGCTGGACAGCTACCTCGCCGATACGCTAAAGCTTTTTACGCGCAGCCAGGCCAAGCGCCGGATCCGCAAGCTGCTGGTCAACGGCAAGCCGGCCAAGTTGAGCAAGCGCATCCAGCCAGGCGACCTGCTGGAGCTGGAATACCTGGATGCCCCGCCGACCGAGCTGCTGCCCGAGGCGATCCAGCTTGATATCCTGTTCGAGGACGACAACGTGCTGGTCGTGAACAAGCCCCAGGGCCTGGTCGTGCATCCCGCGGCGGGAAACTGGACCGGTACCCTGGTCAACGCGCTGCTGCATCACTGCGCCCGGCTCAAGGAGCGGTTTCCCGGCGAGGAGGCCAGGCCGGGGATCGTGCACCGGCTGGACAAGGACACCTCCGGGCTGATCATTACCGCCAAGAGCTCGGAAAGCCGGGAGTTCCTGGCCCGGCAGTTCCGCCTGCGGCGCGTGGGCAAGCAGTACATCGCCATCGTAAGAGGGGAACCGGCGGAGGAGAGGGGACGTATCGAGTCAAGCATCGCCCGGGACCGGAGACACCGCAAGCGTTTCCGCATCGTGCGCTCCGGCCCCGGCGGCAAGAAGGCGATCACCCTGTACCGGGTCTTAAGGCGCAAGGGTGGGCACGCGCTGCTTTCGCTGCGCCCCCGAACCGGCAGGACCCACCAGCTGAGGGTCCAGCTGGCCTCCCTGGGCTGCCCGATCGTGGGCGACGCCCTTTACGGCGGCAAGGCAGCGGCCCCGCTGCTCCTGCACGCTTACCGCCTGCGGATCCGCCTGCCGGGGGAGAGCGAGCCGAGGACCTTCAGGGCTCCCCTGCCGCAGCGCTTCAGGGAGTTCTGGAGCTCTCTTCCTGCAGATCCGGGTTGAACCTCTTTTCCAGCTCCAGGGTGGTGGGCGGGCCGTGCCCGGGCAGCACGAAAGTACCATCCTCCAGCGTGAGGATCCGGCCGCGGACCGAGGCGAGCAGCCGGGCTCGCTCGAACGGGCCTGAGGTCTCGCCCACCTTCCCCGCCGAAAGCGCGTCGCCGGTGAACAACAGCCGTCCGTGGCGGTAGCACACCGAATCGTTGGAGTGGCCAGGGGTTTCCAGCACCTCGATGGCGAACCCGGCCAGCTCGAGGACTTCGCCGCCCGACACCTTGCGCAAGGGAAACTCGACCAGCTCAGGCGAGAAGCCCCACAGGGTCGCGTCGTAGATCTTGCGCAGGGTCCGAATGCCGTTGACATGGGCGCGGTGGCTGTGGGTGATCAGCACGTGGCGCACGTAAAAGGCGTTGTCTTCGACAAGCCTCAGCAGTCCCTCGTCGAAGATCCCCGGGTCGATGAGCAGGGCGTCGGCCGATCCCTCCTGCCCCAGCAGGTAGCAGTTGGAGAAATTGATCACCGAGTAGTAGCTGAAGAACTTCATGCGAAGAAGGCCTCCTCGGTGTTGGAGGACCGGAAGTCCACCGCGGTCAGGGTGCAGCGCTCGAAGCGGGCCCGCTTCAGGTTGCAGTCCCGGAAGCTGACACCCTCCAGCGTGGAGCCGGAGAACCGGCTGGTGTAAAGGTCCGAGCCGTCGAAGCTCACCTCCCGGCCCTGCACCCCGATGAAGTTGGAACGCAGCAGCTCGGCATCGGTGAACGAGCAGGAGGAGATCCGCGCCCCGCCGAGCACCAGGCAGTGCGCCTTGACCCCGGCGAAGCTGCACTCTTCCAGGGTGGCAAAATCCAGGAACAGCAGGCGGATGTGGCACTCGTCGAACCGAACGCGGCGCAGGCGGGCATGGGAAAAGCAGCAGAATTGGATGCGCTTGCGGGAAAGCTCCAGACCTTCCAGCTCCAGATGGGCTAAAGCGAGATCGGCCAGCGGGTCTTGGGAACTAAGGAAATCCCGGATCTCGCGCTGCAGTTCGGCGCGCTCGGGACTATGGGCCAGGCAAGTCGGCCGCCGGAAGGCGGCCAGCTTCCCGCATCCGGGGACCGAGCAAGCCTCCAGGGGAAACATTTTCATAGACTACCGGAATAGACGCAGCACGGTCAACTCCTGTACAATTTCCAGCCATGAAGGCGTGCTTCTTCTGCGGCCAGGCCGTACCGGATGGCGAACGGGTCTATCGTTCCTCGACCTGTCCGGCTTGCGGCAAGGATCTGAAGATCTGCCGGAACTGCAGGTTCTACAGCCCCGGGGCGCACTGGGACTGCCAGGAGACCATCCAAGATCCGGTCAACGAAAAGGAGCGGGCCAACTTCTGCGAATTCTTCCAGTTTCGTGAGGCCAGAGGGCCAGGCGCGGCTCCAGCTCCCAATGGAAAGCAGAAGGCGCGCGATGAGCTGCGCAAGCTCTTCGGTGAAGGCGAGTAGTGGCCGGCTTTACGATCAGCGGGCAGGTCCTGTTCGGGATCAACAACATCTATTCCGTGGCCGCCGATGGGGGGGAGCGCCAGTGCCGGATCAAGGGCAAGGTCCTCCGCGGCGAGCAGGAGCGGTACAACCCGATCGCGGTGGGGGACTTCGTCGAGCTGGAGCCGGACCCGATAGATCCGGGCGTGGGCTGGATCGTCGGGCGCAGGCCGCGGTCCAGCTCCCTGTCCCGCTGGAACAAGAAGCGCAGAGCGGTCCAGATCCTCTCGGCGAATGCGGACCAGTTGGCGTGCGTGACCTCCTCGCTCGCGCCCCCCTTCCGTCCGAGGTTCCTCGACCGCCTGCTGGTCAGCGCCGGGGCCGGCAGCCTGGAGCCGTTCATCGTGCTCAACAAATGCGATCTGGGCCTGGAGGAGTCCACACGGATCCGGATCGAAGCCTACCGTTCGGCCGGCTACCAGGTGGTGGAGTGCTCCGCCGTGAGCGGCCAGGGGCTGGAGCGGCTGGAGTCTTTGCTTGCAGGCAAGCTTTCGGTTTTTGCCGGGCAGTCGGGGGTGGGCAAGTCCAGCCTGCTCAACCGCCTCAATCCCGGGTTGAAGCTCCCCGTCGGGGAGCTTTCCAGCAAGTTCGACCGGGGGGTGCATACCACCAGTTTCGCCAGGCTGCTCCGCCTGAGAGGCGGGTGCGCGGTGGTGGACACCCCCGGGGTGCGCGAGTTCGAAGTAGCCGGGATCCGGCCCGAGGAGCTCTGGGGCTACTTCCCGGAGTTCGTGGAGCCTGCGGCTCGTTGCGCCTATCCGGCCTGCCGCCACCGGGAGGAGCCGGGGTGCGCCGTCAGGCAAGAGGCGGAAAGCGGACGGATCCACGCTGACCGCTACGAGAGCTACCTGCGGATCTACGAGGGCCTGCAGGAATTCTATCGCGATTTCTATGGACCAGCACACTCTTGAGCTGCTCGATTTCGCCGCGATACTAGAACAGCTGAAGGAACACTGTTTCAGCGCCCAGGGTCGCGCGCGCCTTGAGGGCGAGCCCATCGAGACGGCCCCCGAGCCGGTCAGGGCCCGCCTGGAGCTGGCCGTTTCCTTCCGGCGCCTGCTGGAATCGGGAAAAGAGCTGCCCGGGGGAGATTTCCCCGAGCTGGGACAGCTCGTGAGCCGGGCGAGCAAGCCCGGAGCTCTGTTCGAACCCGAGCAGCTCGCCGCTCTGGGCCGTTTCGTCCTTTCCGCCTTCAGGCTGAAGCGCTATGTGGCTTCAGGCGGCGAAGCGGGCCTGGCAGCCATCGGCGAGCGTATCCCCGACCTGCGGGGCTTGGCCCGGGAGATCTTCGGCCTGATCGATAGGCAGGGGGCCCTGCGCGAAAACCACGTCCCGGAGCTCAAGGCCATCCGGGAGCGCATCCGCGGCCTGCAGAAGGATGCGCAGCGGCTGGCCCAGGCCTACCTGAGCGAGAACGAGTACCGCGGTTTCTGGCAGTCCGAACTGCCCAGCCAGAAGAACGGGCGCCTGGTGCTGCAGCTCAAATCCAACTGCCGGGGGCGGATTCAGGGGATCGTGCACGACGTCTCGGCCACGGGAGCCACCCTGTTCCTGGAGCCCCTGGACATCGTGGAGAAGAACAATGAGATAACCGAACAGGAAAGCCGGTACCAGCGGGAGGTGCACCGGCTGCTGCGGGAGCTGGGCGCGAAGATCACCGCCCGGGCTCCGGAGCTGGCGGCCCTGACCGACGGGGTGGCGGAGCTGGATGCCCTGTTCGCCCGGGCCCGCTACGCCATCCTGCACCGCTGCGCCCCGGCCCAGGCCCTGCAGCACGGCCTGAAGCTGATCGAGGCGCGGCACCCGCTTCTGGGAAACGGGGCGGTGCCCATCTCCCTGGAGCTGGATACCCAAACCCGGGTGCTGGTGATCACCGGGCCCAACACCGGGGGCAAGACCGTGACCCTGAAGACCGTTGGGCTGCTGGCGGTGATGAACCAATTCGGAATGGAGATACCCGCCCAGGAAGGCAGCGGCCTGGCCGTGTTCGACGATATTCTGGCCGACATCGGCGACGAGCAGTCCATCGAGCAGTCCCTGTCCACCTTTTCCGCCCACATCCAGAACGCCGCCCGGATCCTCCAGGGGTCCGGCCCGCGCTCCCTGGTGCTGTTCGACGAGCTGGGGGCCGGCACCGATCCCGAGGAGGGAGTGGCCATCGCCATGTCCATCCTGGACCACTTCATCGCCCAAGGCTGCGTCTGCCTGGCCACCACCCACCATGGCATCCTCAAGAACTACGGCTACACCCGGCAGGGGGTGGAAAACGCATCGATGGACTTCGATGACCGGACCCTGTTGCCCACCTTCCGGATACGGATGGGCATCCCCGGGGAAAGTCATGCCCTGGAGATCGCGCGGCGGAACGGGGTCCCCGCCGACCTGATCGAACGCGCCGAAGCCTACCTGCACGACGAGCGGGGGGAGATCGCCGAGCTGGTGAACCGTCTTTCGGAGAAGCAGCGCGAGCTTTTCGCCGCGGAAAAGGCCCAGCGGGACCGCGAGCGGGAGCTGCGGGAAAAGACCCGCCGGACCGACCTGCTGGAGCTGCGGTTGCGCCAGAAGGAGCTGGAGCTGCGGGAGCAGGGCATCGGGGAACTGAACCGATTTCTGCGGGAAAGCCGCCGGGAATACGAGCGGATCATGCATCGCCTGCGGCAGGAGGGGGAGGCGGAGGCGCGCAGGGAAGCGCTGGACTTTTTCCGCAGCATGGAGGCTTTGGCCCGCAGCAAGGAAGAAGACCTCGCTCGCCGGCAGGCGGAGGCGGACCGGGGCGAGGAGGGGGAGCTCGACGTGGGCATGGAGGTGGTCATCCGTTCCAGCGGGAAGCGCGGCAGGATCCTGCGCCAGGACAGGAAAAGCCGCTGGGTCGTGGCCACGGGGAACGTGCGGGCCTCCTTCAGTTCCTCGCAGCTGCGGGCGGCTCCTCAGGCTTCTTCCGGGGCGTTGGAAGAGCCGGAGGTGTCCGAGCAGCTTTTATCAAAGGGTCCGGTTTTCCAGCTCGATGTGCGGGGTCTGCGCCTGGAGGAGGCGCTGCGCCGGCTGGAGCAGCAGCTGGACCGGGCTCTGGCCAGCGGGCTGGCCGAGTTCAGCGTAATCCATGGCCTGGGGCAGGGCATCCTGCAGAGGGGAATCCACCGCTTTCTCAAAGAGAACAGGAACGTTAAGGACTACTATTTTTCGACTCCCCAGGAGGGGGGGTTCGGTAAAACCATCGTCAAGCTGCAGTAAGGGCGCCCTTGCCAGCTGCGGTGGAGGGAGATATTATTGTTGTATCAAAGATGGGTCTCGACATCGTTTTAATGGTTGTCACCCGCTGGCAGGTACTGCTCGTCGGCGGCCTGATGATCCCGTTCCTGCCTCTCGTCTCCTATATCGCTTCGATCAAACCCAAGCGCCGCCCGGCCCGTTTCGTGCCTCCGGCGGAGAGGGCCTTACGACAGGCCGCCGACTGAACGCTCGAAGCATTCCGGCGCATGGATAAGATCGTCATCAAGGGCGCCCGAGAACACAATCTCAAGAACATCGACCTGGAGCTCCCGCGGGAGCGGCTGATCGTCATCTCCGGGATCAGCGGCTCCGGCAAATCGTCCCTGGCCTTTGACACGATCTTCGCCGAGGGGCAGCGGCGCTACGTGGAATCGCTTTCGGCTTACGCCCGCCAGTTCCTCGGGCGGCTGGACAAGCCGGATGTCGATTACATCGAAGGTCTTTCCCCTGCGATTGCCATCGAGCAGAAGAGCACCCACGGCAACCCCCGCTCCACGGTGGGCACGGTGACCGAGATCTACGACTACCTGAGGCTGCTGTACGCGCGCATCGGCATTCCCCACTGTCCCCGCTGCGGACGGGAAATCCGGGAGCAGTCGGTGGACCAGATCGTCGATGCGCTCATTTCCTACCCCGAGGGAGCCCGGGTCATGCTGCTGGCCCCGGTGGTGCGCGGCCGCAAAGGCGAGCATCAAAAGGTCATCGCCGACGCCCGCCGCACCGGATTCGTGCGCATCCGGGTGAACGGAGAGGTCCGTTCACTGGACGAGCCCATCCGGCTGGACAAGAACAAGAAGCATGACCTGGAGGTGGTCGTGGACCGCCTGGTCATCGGGCCCGGCGTAGGCAAGCGGCTGGCCGACTCGGTGGAGACCGCGCTGGAGACCGGCTCCGGACAGCTTCTGGTGCTGGGCAAGGACGGCCAGGGCGAGAGGGAGGAGCTGTTCTCGCAGACCAGCGCCTGCCCGGACTGCGGCATCAGCCTTCCCGAGCTGCAGCCCCGCCTGTTCTCCTTCAACAGCCCTTTCGGGGCTTGCCCGGAGTGCTCGGGTTTGGGAGTCACGCTGGAGTTCGATCCGCAGCTGGTGATTCCCGACCGGTCGCTGTCGATCAACCAGGGGGGCATCGCCACCCACAACCCGAAGGCCAACTGGCACCGGAGCATCCTGGAATCCGTGGCCCGCCATTTCGGCTTCGACCTGGATACCCCCCTCAAGGACCTGCCGCCGAAGCTGTTCGATATCCTGCTGAACGGAGCCAAGGAACCGATCCATTTCAAGTATGTAAACCGCGCCCAGACCGGGCGGTTCGAGTACACCTCCGAGTTCCGGGGCATCCTCAGCGACCTGCGCAGGCGATATTTAGAGTCAACCTCGGAAGGGGTGAAACAGTGGCTGGAAGGGTTCATGCGCCAGAGGGAGTGCCCGGCCTGCAAGGGCAAGCGCCTCAAGCCGGAGAGCCTGGCGGTGACCGTGGCTGGAAAGGACATCCACGCCCTGACCTGCCTCTCGATCAGGGAGGGCGTCGAGTTCATCGACTCCCTGGATCTTTCGGCGACTCAGGCGGCGATCGCCCAGCAGGTGCTCAAGGAGATCAGGGCCCGCCTCACCTTTCTTCTGGATGTGGGATTGGAGTACCTCACCCTGGAGCGCAGGGCGGCGAGCCTGTCCGGCGGGGAGGCACAGCGCATCCGGCTGGCGACACAGATCGGCTCGTCGCTGGTGGGAGTGCTCTACATCCTGGATGAACCGACCATCGGGCTTCACCAGCGCGACAACCAGCGTCTGCTCGC
>Ga0315280_10011290_pt1 | contig 11008 bp, 9 predicted proteins | sample YL17G06_40_MG_FD_203697 | JGI IMG/M metagenome (GOLD analysis project Ga0315280, IMG submission 203697) | Sediment microbial communities from Yellowstone Lake, YNP, Wyoming, USA - YL17G06_40 | ecosystem: Environmental > Aquatic > Freshwater > Lake > Sediment | place: USA: Wyoming | collected... | reverse complement strand
TTTCCTAAGCCAAAGCAAATGCATCATCGAAGATTTGACATTCATTCCAGTTTTTTCGGCTATGTCTTGAAGTTTCATTGGTTTCTCGGCTTTTGACAGTACTTCAAGGACTTTTCTTTTAACATCGCTTATACTCATTTCATGTTCGCCTCAGGATATCCTAAATATATGAATGCTCGAGCCTTTTGAGGTTTTCGCACCATCTAAAAAGGCTTTTGGTAGAGGATAAATTCATACTACTTATACCTTTATTTACCAGATAGGTAAAGAAATGCTATGCCCTTTCGGAGCGACAGAAAATGAAAATCGCAGTGCTGGTTTACGAGTATCCACCTAAGATAGTAGGAGGTCTAGGAACATACGCTGCTGAAATCACAAGAAAATTCGTTTTGCTAGACCATGATGTAACTGTCTTCACGATGAACGATGATGAAGGAAGTTTGCCAACAAGAGAACTTTGGAGAGGAATCGAAATCCATAGACCTTTGCACATAGATGTGTCAGACTCATTACCAGACGTAATCGCAGAAGACGTTAGAAAATGGGGCAGAGGCATCCAATTCTTCTCCAAAATCCTTGTTTATAATTATCTAAGCGCCTCAAAACTAACAAACGAGCTTGTTAAAAAGGAAGAGTTCAAATTTGACGTTATAGTTGCACATGACTGGCTCTCAGTAATCGCCGGCATCGCAATCAAGAAGGAGTTGGGTTTGCCACTTGTTTTTCATATGCATTCTACTGAGAAGGGACGAACACTAGGAAACGGTTCAGAAGTGGTAAGCAACATTGAATATCGCGGCGGACAAATGGCAGACTTGGTAGTAACCGTCTCATACGCTATGAAAGACGAGCTAGTGTCATTGGGTTTCCCAGAAGAAAAAGTTAAAGTATGCCATAACGGCGTCGACCCAGAAAAATACAGCTTAAATCAAGTCAATGAAGACAAAGTAAATAAGTTGAAAAGACAGTACGGGCTTGAAAATGATGATTTGATGGCACTTTTTGTCGGAAGACTCGTATGGATTAAGGGAGTAGACAAACTAATCATGGCCATGCCAAAAGTCTTGGAAAAAGTTCCCAACCTAAAACTTGTGATAGTGGGCTTAGGCGACATGCAAGACTATCTGGCGACGTTGGTTCAAAAACTAAAACTTCAAGACTCTGTAAAGTTTCGTTTTGAGTTTGTGCCAGAGGAAGAACGAATTATTCATTATGCAGCCTGCGATGTTGCCATTTTCCCAAGCCTCTACGAACCCTTCGGTATAGTAGCCTTAGAAGCCATGAGCATGGAGAAACCAGTTGTTGTTGGAGCCACTGGAATAAGTGGAATGAGAGAAGTAGTTTCTCCAAGTGGTCCGAATCAAAGTGGCTTCCATGTAAATCCAAGTGACCCTGCAGACATTGCTTGGGGAATAATAAGCGCTGTAGAAGATCCTCAGCGAAAGATGCAGCTTGGTCAAAATGGAAGAAAAAGGGTTTTGCAAGAGTTTACTTGGGACGCTGTAGCTAAGAGAACAATCCAACTTTATTCAGACCTCATAGCATCTAGAAAAACCTAAAACTCTTTTATGATAAATTGACGTGTTCTAGAGCAGGGATTAAATGTCATTTAATGAAATGCGGAAAGATTACTTACTTGATAGATGGGTTGTAATTTCCACCGCCAGAAAGAAGCGACCAACAGATTTTGTAAAACAAACCGAGGAAAAGAAAGCAGGAACGTGTGTCCTCTGCCCAGAAAATGAGCATATGACTCCCCCAGCCACTTTGGTCTACATTCCAACAAATGGTAAAATTAGAAAAGAAAAAGACGAAAACGGTTTTCGACACAAAAACTGGCTAGTAAGATGCGTTCCGAATCTATATCCTGCTTTTACTCCACCAAATAATGAAGAAAAAATTGAGATAAACAAGGATTCTACATTTGCTGGAGCAATTGGGCATCATGAAGTCATCATTGAATCGCCGAATCATGATGAGCATCCAGGAGCAGCGAGAACTTCACAATTGGTTCATGTTGTTAACGCCTATCTTGATCGTTTGTGCGAATTTTCTGCGAAAAATTATGTGAAATATGTTTCCATTTTTAGAAATCATGGGCAAGAAGCTGGAGCTTCGTTGTCACATGCTCACACCCAAATAATCGCTACACCCATCATTCCGAAAATTGTTGAAGACGAATTAAAGGCTAGCAAGAAGTTTTGGATGAAGAAGAAGAACTGCATTTTTTGTGATATCTTGCAGAAAGAGAGAGCAGGATCTCGATTGGTCTGGGATAGGGATGGTTTAGTTGTTTTTGCTCCTTGGGCAAGTGTTCATCCGTTTGAGTTTTGGGTTTTCCCGAAAAAGCATCAGTGTTGCCTGTCAGACTTGTCGCAGAGTGAGGTTAAGGCTTTAGCTAAGATTATGCGGGTTAGTTTAGGAGGTTTGAGAACATTGTTAAACGATCCGCCTTACAATTTCGGTTTTCATCAAATATGCGCGCCCGAATATTATCATTGGCATCTGGAAGTCTATCCAAGACTGGCAATATGGGCTGGATTCGAAAAAAGCACTGGAATGTTCATAAACGCTGTTCCACCTGAGGATGCAGCAGTTAGTTTGAGAGAAGCCTTTTTGGCAGAAGAGAAACAGATACAATAGTTGGCCTATTTAGCGATCAATTAAATAATAGGTTCAAAACATCCAATACTTTAGCAAGTCTCATTTGAGGAAGACAAATGAAAAAGCTAGTTTCTTTAACAATTATAGTGATTGTCATTTCATTAACCATTCTTAAAGTTTCAAACTCTCCAAGTAATTCTCAAATGCGAATATCTTCCTTAGCATTTTCTCCGACCGCAAGCAGTCAGGTTTGGAACATTACTGATATAATAACGCCTACATTGGACAACGTTAAATGGATTGAAGAAGGGAATTACAGTGTGCCGCCTTTATGGATATCTGATGGCAGGTGGTATGAGGCTCATAGGCGCCAGAGTCTCATAAAGTCTGATAATCACATATTTGTCTCCCTAAGCGAAGTCTTCAATTGGACAGCTGTAAACACCAAAAATTGGACATCTTTAAAACCAGAGATTCCTCTGCATTTCTCTTCTTTTGACGAGTTCACATATGAAATAATCAATGATCCAAGTTGGTGGCTAAAATGGGCTTGGGGCATAGATACGAATTCGCATGGTGTTCCATTGAGCAGAACCAGCGTAAGCACCACGATTAATGCTACCACTTCCACAGCTGAAGTTGACATATTGTGCCGCATCACTAATATCCCAGAGTACATTATGGGAGAAAAACGGTTGGAAAGTTGGCTTACAGGCTTTGATTTGACATCGATTTCTGTTGGTGACTTAGAGGCTCTTGAATGGAAGGAAGATATCACTGCAAGCGGAAGATATTATTATATTTATTTCAAGGCTCCAGCCAATATTATGTCCCAATTTAAAGATATATACTCGCTTGAGCTCGACGTTTCTCCTTTGTATCAAGGTCTAACATACAATGTTGAGCAAAAAATCCAAATTTCTATGCCATCAAACACTGAAGTGCGGAGCACCTTACCTTCGAACATGTCCACTTTTAGTGGGAACATTGCTACATTCACGATTCACGAAGGTTACAGATACCCAATATCGTTTACTGTGACAAGCGGTCCACCATTAAAAGACGTCGTACAAAGTTTTCTCGAAAGTGCTGGACGTTGGCTGATTGAGCCTTCGACATGGGTCGCTTTTGCAACATTAACAGTACTCTTATACACAGCTTTTCGTGGTCAGCAGATATGGAGTAGACGAAAAACATATTATCGCCTCTACAAAAGCATGATTAACATATATGACCATTACGCCCTTAATTTTGCACAGTTTTATCAAGAGATAGAGAATTTGTCAAGATCAATCACAAAATACTTTATCGAAGACAAAATCACTGATGATCAATTTGACAAACTTCTAGCAAGACGTGACAGCCTTATAGAAAGAGCTAGAAAGCTGCAGCCGCCTGCACCGCCGAAATCTTAAAACTTTTTTAGCAAGACCATAGGCTGTATCTTTTGAGGAGAAGATGATTTGGCGTTTGATTCCTTCTTTTCTTCATTCGAGCTATTCGAAATCTTATTCATAATTGTCTTTCTACTAGCTATTTTCACCATAATCTACCGAATCATAAAAGGTCGAAACCCTGAACAACAAGAAAGAATGCAAACTGTGATTAAGGAAAGGGAGATAATAAAGGAAATTGTAAAGATTCGTTGCCCATACTGCAACAACCTCTACGATGAGATAATGGACAAATGCCCAAACTGCGGTGGAAAAAGGCCATAGTTTTACCAAAATCTTCTCTTCAATGCGTTTCTTTCAGCGTCTATCACAAGTTCAAAGAACCTGTCTGAAAGCGTCTTCTCTTCTGAGAGAATTTTTTCTACATCAGAGGTTTTAAGTTTTCTTCCAGCAAACGCTACTGCTGCTAATTTGCCATATTTGGACATTAGTTTTGCTGTTTCCATAGCCTGTTCCTTTGTCTTCTCTTCGCTTTTGGTCAGTTTTTCACCTTTTTTGTCAATAAGCGAATGCACTTCTTCCTCTTCTTTTCCAAGCACTCCGAGGGCTTTTGACCCACATTGCGGACATTTTGGTTCGTTCGGCAAATCTTTTACACGAATTATTTCCACATAGTCCCAGCAGCTAGTACAGATGAAGGTGCGTGCTTCGTCGAATAGACGTGCTTTAGCGGATTCTACAAGTATAAGTTTCATTCGTTCAGGCGGAATCAAATCTGTCTTCATGCTGACTCTTTCTATGCCAATTCGCGCAACTGGGGAGGCAACTCCGTTGGTTTCCAACTTCTTAATCTCAATTTCGTCCTTTCGAACTTCGTTCAAAACTCGAACCGTATGCTCCAAATCAAGGTCCTTTGCAAGCGTCTCCTTCAATGCCTCATCATAAATTGCAGTTCCCTCAAAACCCTTCATCAATTTCCGAAGGCTCATATCGCCAAATTCAGCCCATTTCTTAAGCGCTCCAAATCTTCGAGCAACATGAACTAAACGCCGTTTAAACAAACCAGTCTTCACAGTTGCTGCTGTTAGCAGTTCTTGTAAAGTTTCCTCAGACATTTGTTTCAATTCGTTCAATAATGCGATGATGCTGTCTGCGTCTGCGGTGCCTGTTGTCTGGATGAAAATGCGGTATGGGTCATGTTGAACCGCTATTGTAGTTCCAATTCGCTCAGACAATATATGCCCAATTAACTGAGCCAAAGCACGATTTGTTAGTGAACCAAAGTTAGCATGAAGAATCACAAAGTCTTCCCAATTTTCAAGAAGAATCCGTTTGTTTGAAGGTGTCATGTAGCCTTTCTTCACATGCTCTACTGTTTCAAAAATTGCTCTCGAGACAGCGTCTTTGTCGGCTGGATATTTTTCACTTAATTCAACGGCAATTTCCTCTAGTTTCATCTCCTTCTCTATTTGTTTTTCAACGAAATGCCGAATCCAACCAACTTCCTGCGCTACATCAAATGGCACAGGGATTTCCTCTCCAATCCAGCTTGGTATAGCGCCTGTTGGGTCGTCAACAGATTTTACGTATATTTTGTCGCCAATGATGTTCAGAATTTTCCATGGGCTTCCACGAATAATGAATTTGACTCCGGGCTTTCCGTATTCTGCCATGAAAGCTTCATCAAGAACCCCTATTGCTGTGTCAGATGTTTCATCCATGACAAGATACTGTTTCTCTTCTGGAATCATAGAGAGATTTTCAAAATAATACTCATACATTGGCTTTGTTTGACGCGGCTTTAGAGCAAGCTGGTCCTCAAACGAGACCCAGGCAAATCTTGGAAACCGAGAATGCATGTACGTCAGAACTTTCTCCACATCCTTTACACTGAGGTCTGCATAAGGATACGCCTTATTGAATAGGTCAACAACTTCTTGGAAGTAGAGGCGTTTTCTTCCCATCAAAAGTCCAACAATCTGATGCGCCAAAGCGTCATAAGGCTTCTCTGGTATATCAACAGGCTCCAGCTCTTCTTCGCTAGCCATGCGGGCGATAACCATGGCTTCTAGCGTATCATCTGAATCCATTGTGATTATAAGTCCCTTGGCAATGTGTCCAATTCTGTGTCCGCTTCTGCCAACTCGTTGAATAAGGCGAGTAACTTGCCTTGGGCTCATATACTGTATGACTAGGTCTATTCTGCCTACGTCTATACCTAATTCCAGTGAAGAAGTAGCGACTAGTCCTTTCAAATCACCGTTCTTCAACCCACGTTCAGCTGCTATTCTTGAGGGCTTAGCTAACGAGCCATGGTGAATAGAAATTGGAAAGTTTATGTCCCAAACTTTAAAGCGGCTAGCCAAAACCTCTGAAATAGCACGTGTATTAGTGAAAAGAAGAACAGACTTGTGTTTTTCAATGAATTCACGGATGATGCGAAGCCTTGCTGCAACTTCTGGATGAGTATAAAGAGTAGAAGCCAACTCATTATCTTCTAAACTAGGTTTTGGAAAAATAATCTGCAGTCGCATGAGCCTCGCAACTGGCACCTTAACAATTTTAACATCACGTCCATTACCTACCAAGAATTGGGCAACTTTCTCTGGACTTCCAATAGTTGCAGACAACCCAATTAATTGAAACTCCCTGCCAGTTACTAATCGAAGTCTTTCAAGAGCCAAAGACATCTGACTGCCACGCTTGCTATCTGCCAACTCATGAACTTCATCTACAATGACCCACCTAATTTGCTGAAGATGCTGACGCATCATGCGACCAGGTAAAATCGCTTGAAGAGTTTCTGGAGTGGTAATCAAAATGTCGGGTGGACTGCGAGATTGTCTGGCACGCTCTTTGACATCGGTGTCGCCATGTCTGACTGCAAGCTTGACATCTAAATTATTACACCACCATTCAAGGCGTTCAAGCAAATCTCGATTTAAGGCTCTAAGAGGAGTAACATAAAGAATCTTTATACCCGGTAGTCTCTCAGGCATTTGAAGAAGCATGTTAAGAACAGGAAAAACTGCAGCCTCAGTCTTTCCAGTGGCGGTAGGGGAGATAAGGAGAACATTATTTCCCTCAAGAATTTTAGAAATAGTCTTCTCTTGTGGCTCAGTTGGCTTCTCAAATCCCTTCTGCTCAATCAACCTACGAATAGGTTTAACCAGTAAATCAAAAGTATTTGCTGGTTGTGAAGTTGTCAAAGCGTTTGCCTCTGGCGCAAGGAAGGATACAAAGCCAAAGGAAATGTAAAAGGATTTTGGAAAATGAAACCAAAAAAGGCTAAAAAACGCTTAATTTCTGCTACTTACATGGCTATCATGGAAAATCTTTTATTCATTAACATTCAAACCATGATGACTGTTCATTAATGGAGGAAAAAAATATGGCTAAATGTCCTAAGTGTGGAAAAGAAGTTGCAAACTACACCAAGAAATGGGATATGGCAGGGCGCCCTGACAAATTAGGCAAAAAGACTTGGCTGACAATAGGACTCTTTAAATGCCCCACAGACGGCTCCTTCAGAGTCGTCTTGAAAAAGGAAAAAAGATAGAGTAAGTCTATGATGTTCTTCTCTTCCTCTCTTTTTATCTGGATATAACGCTAAGTTTTTAACATCCAATGCAGAGTAACTCTTCAAGAAATCGTCTACATGGATGGAGTACAAGTGGCCACGACAACGGTGAAACAATCAAAATTAAAAGAGGCGCTAAAGAATAACTATGTGAAAACTGCTATTCTTATTGTAATCGTTTTAGGTAGCGTGGTTTCCTTATGGTTCGGCATAAAAGCGGTTTTAAGAACAGAATACCCGTTTATGGCAGTTGCTACTGGCAGCATGGAACCAACTTTACCAGTTGGAACTCTCATTGTTGTTCAAGGATATGCGGACCCGTCTACAATTTATGCAGCGCCAAAACCTAATGGCGACATAGTAGTCTTTTGGCACTGGGACTCGTATCGAGGGCTTGAACATTGGGTGCATAGAGCTATAGACAAAGTAACGGTAGGCGGCAAGACTTATTTGATAACTCAAGGAGACGCAAATTTTGGCTCTGATGGTCATCACAACATAACCGAACCACATGCTGTTCTTCCGGGGCTTCCAGAGGAGTACGTTGTGGGCAAAGTTGTGACTAATGTGCCGGTTATTGGTCAAGTTGCTCTCTTCTTGCAGACTCCAAGCGGTAGGATAATAATTGTTGCACTAGTTGTAGCCTTATTAATCGTGGAGTTTATTCCATTCTCAAAATGGAAGAAGAAAGAGCAGGTTCCAGAACGGGAACAAGTTAAAGCTTAAAAACTAAGTATTTATAAGCACTTGCAACGAAGAAATGAAGGGGATTAATATGCAAAAGGCTAAGGCTTCCGTTAACATCGAAAACGTTGTCGCATCCGCAACTTTGAAACAAAGAGTTGATTTGAATGCCGTAGTTAAAGGCTATCCAGGCGTAGAATATCGTCCTGAACAGTTTCCCGGTCTAGTTTTTAGGCTAAAGCGACCAAAGACCGCCACACTCATTTTCAATTCTGGAAAGATGGTTTGCACAGGCGCCAAATCTGAGAAAGAGGCGAGAAGAGCGGTTATGAAGGTTATTAAGGAATTGAAGAAGAGTGGCATAATCATCATTAGCAAGCCTGAGCTAAAGATTCAGAACATTGTTGCTTCTGCTGGCTTAGGAGGAACAATAGACCTTGAGAAATCAGCCTATGATTTGGGAAGAACAATGTATGAACCTGAGCAGTTTCCTGGACTTATTTATAGAATGGATGACCCGAAAGTGGTGATTCTATTGTTCGCTAGTGGAAAACTTGTTTGCACAGGTGCTAAGCGTGAAGAAGACGTTTACTTGGCTGTTAATAAGCTTCATCAAAGTTTAGAAGACAAGAAACTGATATTCTACGAATAGTATAGCTATTTATACCTGTATATCCTCCTTTTCTGGTATAGCCTAATCATAAAAGAATTGAATGCATAACTAATATTTGAAATTCTCAAACTATATAACATAAAACAACAAGAAATGCCACTTCTACAAACGCTCATGGAGACTATACCCTTGGAATTAAGTCGCCAAAAATTACGAGAACAAACATTGAACCATTTCAAATATATTAAAACATGCGTGTTGGCTAGAGAACTCTGCTTACTAGTTCGCACAAACAGGGTGGCATTCAACATGAAAGACGCCCAAGCATGCTGCTCCTTTATCTCATCCCTCTGCAAGGAAGCAGGGTGCATGGAGCAAAGTGACATGTGTAGTAAGGCTTCAGAAGCAGTAGCGTCAAGTGAAGAAAAATACCTAGAACTCTGTATGCTGAGCTGTAGAAAATGTGGGGAACAGAAGCAGCCAACGCCTAAAAAGTCTGGATATGTGGCTTAATTAGGCTAAGATTCCTCGGAAAACATAAATAATAAGCCATATTTATTTATGATAAATTCAAGAGAGGAACCAAGTTGTTTGTAGCACCTTATGTCTCTTCACCTTTGCCAGTAGTTCGTCAAATGCTTACGTTAGCTGAATTAGGTAAAGGCGAAACATTTTTCGATTTAGGTGCAGGTGATGGGCGTTCTGTCATTATGGCGGCTCAAGAATTTGGGGCAAAAGCCGTAGGTATAGAATTAAGGGAAGACCTTGCTAAACGTGCTTTAAGCACAATAGCTGAACTTGGCATTGAAGACAAAGCTCAGATTCTGCAAGCGGATTTCTTCAACATAGATTTGCGTTCAGCAGATGTTGTCTTCCTCTATCTTACAACAAGTGCAAATGAAAAAGTCAAACCGAAACTGGAATCAGAACTTAAGCCTGGAGCAAGGGTTGTGTCCCATGACTATGAAATCTTGGGATGGAAACCGATTAAAATAGATAATTTCTGCGAAAACCCAAGATTAGGATATCCATCGCATACGATCTATGTTTATCGCAAGTGATAATGAGCTCATGGCGGAGTCACTTCTTTTTTAGAAACTATGTTAGGAATGGACGACTATATGAGTGAAAAAAAGGAGAGGTTTCCACCGAATCAGAGAGTTACTTCAAAATTTCCAGTTTTACATGTGGGCAACATACCAACATTTGATCCAAGAACGTGGGATTTGGTAGTCGAAGGTTTAGTGGAGAATCCTCTGCGGTTAACATATGAAAAGTTTTTGAATCTTCCAAAAATAGTAAGTGCAAGCGATTTTCACTGCGTAACTGGATGGAGCAAGCTTGATAATAAGTGGGAAGGAGTCTCGTTCAGAACTATTTCTGATTTGGTTAAACCTTTGAAGAACGCTAAGTATGTAACGATCGTGAGTGAAGGGAACTATACTACGAGTTTACCACTTGAAGACCTGCTAGATGATGATGTATTGCTTGCCTACAGACTCGATGGCAAGCCTTTGAAGCCTGAGCACGGAAGACCATTACGGCTTGTGGTGCCTAAAAAGTATGCCTACAAAAGCGGAAAATGGTTGAGAAAACTGAGATTTACTGAGAAACAAGAACTTGGTTACTGGGAGAAACGTGGTTACAGCAATAGTGCTGACCCATGGAAAGAGGAAAGATACGCATGAGTAGGTGTGAAAAATTTATCTTGTCATCAAGTGAATATTGGCTAAGGCACAAGTAGTGAAGTGATTTATGATGGCAAAATGTCCCAATTGCGGATTTTCTGTATCTGAAAATGATGAACGTTGCCCGAAATGCGGTGTTTTCTTGAAAGCGCCTTTGCCTCCACCTCCACCGCTACCTTCTATGCAGCAACAAGTTCCTCCTTCTATGCCAGCTCCACCAGCTAGACCCAATTTACTTGAGTCGTTGATTGAAGCCTTTGTTAGTCTCTTCAGAAAGAATCCTCCTGTGAATTATCCATCTGGTGTTGTCTATGAGAAACTGGAAGTGCCGCACTCATCAGTTAATAGGTATTTGATAGTTGGAGTAGTTTTGGCGTTTGCGGGACTTGTGGTAGTTTGGGCGCTTAGTTCTGCTGCTGTTTTGCAAGAGTCTGGAATCTTGGGG
>Ga0315280_10011289_pt1 | contig 11008 bp, 6 predicted proteins | sample YL17G06_40_MG_FD_203697 | JGI IMG/M metagenome (GOLD analysis project Ga0315280, IMG submission 203697) | Sediment microbial communities from Yellowstone Lake, YNP, Wyoming, USA - YL17G06_40 | ecosystem: Environmental > Aquatic > Freshwater > Lake > Sediment | place: USA: Wyoming | collected... | reverse complement strand
ATGGGGAATTTTCAAACATCGGCAGTCCAATTTGGGGAAGCTTTGCGGCTGGCAAGGCAACTAAAGAACAGGAGAGATGAGCTCCTCTGCCTGGGCAGATTGGGGCTCCTGAACTGGAATCTCGGCCATATGCAGGAATGTTCGTATTTTTATGGTGGAGCCTTGTCGATAGCCCGTTCATTGAATCTAAAAAAAGAAGAGCAGGTATGCGTGACAGCTTTAGAAATATTTGACTTGTATTCAAAAGGAAAAGCAGCGCGTTCCTTGGGAAAATATCAGCAATCCATCCAGATCCTTGAAAAAGCTGTCGTCTTGGCCAGAAAGGTTCAAAGCAGAGAGCACGAGGTCAAATGCCTTCGTCAGATGAGCGTCAATTATTGGGAATTAAATAGATTCAGAGAGTTTTTTGACCTGAATATAGAGGCTCAAAAGAATGCTCATCAGATCAACAACAGGAGGGAAGAAGGATTATGTTTTAACAACATCGGGATTTATTATTGGAAGATTAGCAATTATTCGAGAGCTCTTAAATACCTACAACTCTCGCTTGAAATTGCAGAGAAAGAGAATGATGTTGAGAGCAAGTCGCAGAGTCTAAATAACATTAGCTTAATATATATAGATTTAGGCTACTATGAAAAAGCACTTGAGTATTTAATAAAAGTGCTAAAGATTGATAAGGAATTAAAAAATAACAATTATGTTTCCATAGATCTTAATAATATCGGCATAATTTATAGAAATCAGGCGATTTTCCTGCAAAGAAAAGAAAACTTTTTGGAATCAATTAATATTTTCAAAGATTCTCTTGAATTGGCCCAAAAGATTGATAATAAAAGAATCGAGTGTACTGTCCAAAATAACATTGGTGAAACTTATTTTAGCTTGGGAGATTTTAATGAGGCCCTAAGGAGTTTTAGCGTGAGCCTCAAGAAGGCGAATGAGATCAACGATATAGAAATGCTTAGTCAGAATTTTAATAATATAGGAAATGTAAAGCTAAATCTTGATCATTTCCAGGAAGCTTCAGGCTATTTTAAACGTTCTGTGGAATTATCCTTAAAGACAAACAACGCGAAAATCCTATGGGAAGCATATTATGGGATGGGGCAGTGTTATGAAAGAAATGAAAAATACATACCGGCCTTGGACTGCTATAAGAAATCGATTGACATCATCGATAGAATAAGAAGCCAGATTTTTCTTGATACATTCAAAGCAGGCTTTGTCAGGAATAAGCTTAAAGTTCATGAATCGCTAATTAATCTATTATACAAGCTGGGACGAGAAGACCACTCTAAAAAATTCGAGAAGGAAATTTATTACTTTGTTGAAAAATTAAAAGCCCGATCATTTTTAGAGGGACTTGCAGAATCCAAGATCGATATCCGTGAGAATTTAAGCCAAGAGTTGCGGGATGAAGAGAATAGAATATCAGGCCAAATAACGTCGATCATTTTTAAAATCTCGCAGCCGGGGCTCTCCGAAAAAGATAAAATGGCACTCGGAGAGAAATTGTCTCAAGAGGAAGACAGCTATATGAGGCTCATTTCGAAGATGAGAGAGGAAAACCCGGAGGTGGCCAGCCTGGTCTCTCCAGAGCTTTCCTCCCTGGACCGGGTTCGGGAACGGTTACTAGATGGCAAAACAGCTTTAGTAGAATATTTTTTGGGTGATCAGCGTTCATACCTGTTTTTTATTACCAAAAGCGCGATCGATTTTTATCCTCTTCCTTCAAGGCAGGAAATAGAAAAATCCGTAAAGGGGTACCTGAAAATCCTCTCCGGGCATCCGCAAAAAGAATTCCTGGGCACTCTAGGGGGGATACGTCTGTTTAGTGAATTTCTCTTTCCATTAAAAGACGCAAAATATCGAGGGATTGAAAAGCTCATTATTATTCCTGATGGAATTCTTTATTATTTGCCTTTTGAGACGCTGATTTGGGGTCAAAAGAATCAAGGACCGGATTATTTAATAAACCAATTTCAAGTTTCGTACGCACCTTCATCTTCGGTTCTTTTATTCCTATTCGAAAAAAGGTCGACGGGGAAGAAGTCGAGCGGCCTTCTGGCTTTCGGAGACCCTGCATATCCGGATCTAAATTCTCTTCCCGCAAAAGGGACGACACCCGAAAATATCTTAACTGAATTTTATTTAAATCAGGGCTTTAATTTCTTGCCCATTCCCTTTGCAAGGGGCGAAATCAGGGAGGTATCGAAATATTTCCCAAAAGATAGAAGAGACATTTATCTAGGCAAAAATGCCAGCGAGGAGAATGTGAAAAAGCCTCCCCGCAACAATTATCAGATCATTCATTTTGCCTGCCATGCGCTCTTAGACGAAAATCAGCCTTTCCGGTCGGCCCTTGTCCTATCCCAGGACAATCGACGCGAAGAAGACGGTTTTCTCCAGGTCCGGGAACTCTATAATCTCAGGCTCAACGCGAATCTGGTTATTTTATCGGCGTGTCAAACGGGGCTGGGGAAACTGGAAAAAGGAGAGGGAATGTTGGGCCTGACAAGGATGTTTTTTTATTCCGGTGCAAATTCCGTTTTATCGACGTTATGGCCCGTCAACGACAAATCGACGGCGTTTTTTATGAAGAAATTTTATCGTTGGCTGGCGCAAAGCCGCAATATCGCAGAAGCCCTGCGTCTCACCAAATTGGAGATGATTCAATCGGATTTCTCTAATCCTTATTATTGGGCGGGCTTTATCTTGAACGGCGACTGCGAATCAAGAATTGATTTTCGTTGATTATTGAACCAAGAAAAAGTTGGCCAGAGGGGATTCTATGTTAGTTCCATTCTGCATCGTGACTGTTATCATCCAGAAATAGGTATGAAACGGCTCCAGTTTTTGAATGATATCTGGAGGAAGATGATATTGGGTTTCCCTCAAGTTTGGGCTTTTCCAGATTAGCCGAAGGGACTCGTCAAAGAGATCGAGGGCATAGGAATTTGCCCCTTTGTGAACTTTCCATGTAAAGACGAGATGAGATCTTTCAAACTTGTCGTTAACGGGCTCGACCAACCGAACGTCTGTCTCTAAGTCCCCACGGCCATTTTGTCCTTCGATAAAGAATTCCGGATTTGTATTCAGGAGTGTCAAGACGCTTAAAGAGAGCGAAACAATCCCGATGGCCAAGGCGGCGTACTTCCAGATTGGATGGGAGAAGGCCATTTTTTTCAAACGACGAACAGACGATTCTTGGGGTTTGTTATCGGCCCCAAGCAACCTCATGATTTCCCGGTCCATTTCTCCCGCGCTTCTTTTGATTGTGAGTATCAAATCGAATTCCCGGGCGCAGGGGGCGCATTGGGTGATATGGTCAATGATCCTTGTTTTAAACTTTCTGGAGCTTTTTGGCTTAAAAAATTCTATGAGGTCAGGCATGGAGGAGCAATTGTCTCGGGATGGGGGCAGTCTCCCGCTGATATAGGATTGATAAAAAGCGCATAGATCTTTATGAGTGATCTTCATAATCGATGTCGTGTTCTTTTAATATTTTTTTCAAATCCGCCAGGCCGCGATAAAGGAGATTTCTTGTCTTGTCCTTGGTCCATCGGAAATAGGCGGCGATTTCTTCGATATTCATATTTAACAGATAGAGTTTAACCACTTTTCTACGTGAATCGATCAGACCTGCCACGGCCCTGCCGACAATTTCTTTCATGTCCCTTTGGCCATAAAATTCGTCGGAGACATAATTGCTTTTTTGCTCGGAGATTTTTTTGTATTTTTCGTGAAGATAGATACCCTCCTCGCGCTTGAGTTTTCTCAGCTGGTCGATGACGGATGAATCCACAATATATAAGACGAATAATTAACGATTTTTTTCTCATTGTGCAAAATTTTCCAAATTTTGATTTTGACTTCCTGGAAGATATCATCGATGTCCAGCCCAAACTTGTTGAGGTTGAATTTCTGAATGTGGGCCTGAATAAACCTTGAGAACCTTTCGAGGATTTCGGTCAGCTCTTTCTCTTTTTTCTCGTCCCAGTTCATGTGCATCCTAGCCGGGGCCGTCATAGGGCTGCCCTATATATACAATAATATAGATGGAATTTTTAATGATTTTTCTCAAAAATTGCACATTTGTGAGAATTTTTTTAGGGAATGACGTTTATTCTTAAGTAAAGAGGCATGCACCAAAATTTTGGATGGATCTATTGGATCTAGATAATACGCTAATCATTGGAAAAAGCGCGGCTGTTAGAGATAAGCGTGAGTTTATCGCCAAGGCGGCCCGATGCGCATCCCATGTATTGATTTTGGGCGAAACTGGCACGGGAAAAAATCTAATGGCGAGGAACATCCATGCCCTGAGCCCGCGAAGAAAAGGAGCTTATATCGCGATCAATTGTTCGGATATCCCCGAAGACTTATTTGAAGCCGAACTTTTTGGCTATGCCAGGGGATCTTTTACCGGGGCGTTCAAAGAAAAGCCCGGGCTGCTGGAGGTTGCACCGGGAGGAACGGCTTTCTTGGATGAGATCGGCAACTTGTCTCTCGTCTTGCAAGCAAAACTCTTAAGGGTCATTGAAGGAAAGGAAATCCGGAGAATCGGCGAAACCGCTTTCAGAGCTATAGATGTTCGCTTCATTTTTGCTACAAACGAGGACCTTCTGGGAGGAGTCCGAAGGAGGACGTTTCGCCAAGACTTGTATTACCGGATTACGGTTTTAAAATTCGTCGTCCCTCCCTTGCGGGAAAGGAAAGAGGATATTCCGCTGCTGGCAGAGCATTTTCTCGATCGGCAAAATCAGATAGGGAATACAAAAAAGACATTTTCTACAAGCGCCCTGAATAAATTGGTCTGCCATGATTTTCCGGGCAATATCAGGGAACTCGAAAATGTTATAGAGAGAGCATTTGTGTTTTCGGAATCAGATCAAATCCAAGAAACCGATCTCCGGATCGAGGAAGGAGCTGCCTCTGGGAAAGAAGATTTCGAAGATGCCCCGGATCAACTCAGGCAAGTCTTGGAGAATTGCCGCTGGAACAAGACGCGGGCGGCCTCTGAGATCGGAAAGAGCCGCAGGCAATTTTACAGGATTTTAGAAAAGTATCAAATGTCGGATTGCATCCGAAAAAATTGAGGGCCGTTTTGACTTGACTTTTTTTCCCATCTTGATTAATATTCAGTCTTCAAAAAGAGAATATCATCCTATCTTTCTACAGATAAAGATTTCACTTTAAAGAAGGAATATATTCTCAGTCTGAAGAAAATTCGAGAAGCGACATGTGGGAAGAAACGTTTGACGAACTTGACATGGAGAGCCAGCCGCGGAACTTTATCTTTAATCTTCCGGTTTTAAAAGAACGTATTGATTCTATCATTGTTTTTTTAATCATCATCAGTAGTGCTTTAATCCTGATCGTTTCGATCAAGTTTCGGCTGTTCGATTACTGGGCAGAATTTTTGCAGAGCACAAGATTCCTGAGGCTTGCCACTTATCCTTTGCTTGTTTCCGCCGCAAGCGTTGTTTTGGCGCTCATGCTTCAGACGATCCTCTGGCTTCGCTATAAGCCTCAGGCGCTTCAAGAGGAAGGCCAGGATGTGGAATGGCCGTTTGTGTCTGTGGTTATGTCCGCCCTGAACGAAGAAGAGCTGATTGGCAAAGCGATCGATTCGATATTCAGCAGCAACTACCCCCAGGAGAAACTGGAGCTCATTTGCGTGAATGATGGGTCGAGAGACATGACTTATTATTACATGATGCGGGCCAAACAAAAATACGGAGACCGGATCAGGGTCGTCAATTTTAGAAAAAATCTGGGGAAAAGAAGGGCACTTTATGTTGGCCTAAAAAAATCTAAGGGTGATATTATTGTGACATTTGACGGGGACAGCAAAATCGGGCGCAACGCCATTCGAAACCTGCTTATCCCGTTGCTCAATGATCCTGAAACAGGGGCCGTCTCCGGACGAGTGGCCGTCTTAAACGAAACAGAAAATTTTTTGACGCGTATGCTGTCGGTTCGCTATTCGATCTCGTTCGATTTCGGACGCGCTTATCAAAGCACCTATGGAACCGTGGTCTGCTGCCCCGGCGCCCTAACGGCCTACCGAAAAAGTCTTTTAAAAGGATTTGTCCACGAATTTCTCAATCAGAAATTTTTGAATGCCCCCTGTACCCACGGAGAAGATCGGGCCCTGACGACTTTGATTCTTAGGTCGGGCCACTTGGTCAAATACCAATCCAACGCGGTTGTCTATACGACGGCGCCTGCTAAGTTCGGTATGATGAACAAGATGTATCTGCGCTGGACGAGAAGCTATGTCCGGGAATCTGTTTTCCTGGCCCGGTTCATCTTTTCCCGTTACAGAAGGAAGCACCGCATCTTGCCGGTTATCGACTTTATATTTTTAAATTTTCTCCATCCTTTTCACTTATTTTCCCTGGGGATCGTTGCTTATTCGTTTGCCGTCAATCCTCTGTTCATGGTCCGACACTTGGCTTTTCTCGTGATATCTTCCTTTATTCTTTCCCTCTATTATCTTCGCACAAACAAGAGCATGGCCTTTCTTTATGGAATCCCTTATGGCTTAATTACGGCCTTTTTCCTGTGGTGGATTGTCCCCTTTTCCGTCCTGACGATGAAAAATCAGTCGTGGCTGACGCGATAGCATAATCGAGCGGCCAAGCGCCTCGCTTTTCTTTTTCTCAGATTTTTTACTCCGATGAGGAAAGTCCCTCCTATACACAAGGAGATTATCAACGGAATCCATTTATAGACCGTCTTCGGAAAAACAACTTTCCCAGCATTTCCCGTGATCACAAATCCTGCCCAGTAAAATGGGTGTGAAAAGACTCCTGAGCGAATCATCTCAAGCTTGGCCTTCTGGAGGGCTTCCATGATAGATTCCGATGAGCGGAGATGATAATAAAATCTTTCCATGAGTTGGTAACTGGCTTGATCGTTGACAGCCCACAAACTCATGAGAACAGAGGACGCTCCAGCGTAAAAGAATGCCCTGCTTAATCCCTCGATTCCCTCTCCCCGGATGAACTGTCCCAGCCCTGTCTGGCAGGCAGACAATGTTACAAGATCGGAATTCATCTTCAGATTATAGATATCTTTCATTTGGACATAGTCGTATTGCCGAGAATCTTGATTTAGAGAGAGTACAATCAAAGACATGGCTGGTTTTTGGTCGTCGATCACGGCGTGGGCAGCAAAATGGATGATTTTAAAGTCTTCCAATTTTTGGCTTTTCAATACTGCTTCCGAGGCTTTCTCCCGTAAAAAGACCTGTTCTTTGGTTTTCCTAAAGAGCGAAGCAATTCTTTGAACTTCCATGCCGCTGTAATTCAATCGAAAGAATTTTAAGCCCTGGGGAGAATAGAAATTTTGGAAGAGATCGATACTATTTTTTTCGCTGTTACCTGAATCCTCCTCATCGTAAACCGGATCGCCAAAGGCCAGGAGATCCTTTCCTCGTCTTTTGCCGTTGTTCTTGCTGCGCTTTATGATTTCACGAAGGGAAGAAATCGACGGGGCATACGCAATAGTATATTTGTTGATGAGCCATTGCCTGTTGTTTTTCTGGGTGAGAAGTGTCTCAAAAGGAAGAAAATATAGAATATCATCAGGGAAGAATACCAGCTTTTGAATCTTTTCATCCAAGCCCGGGCGGACGAGCTCAGAGTAAAGTTCAAATCCTATGCGAAAATCGAGGTTGTCTTTATCGGAGATGGTTTTTTTATATTCTGTGACCTTTTTTTGGATGTCATTTCGGGGAGAAATGGGAAAAATCTTGAGGCCCCGTTTGCTGATGGCAAACCCATATGAGCTATCCTTGCCGATGGAATAGGCAAAAAATGCTGTTTTGCCGTCCAGCAAATTCTCTTGGACTTCTTTTAGAGTGATGATCTGCGGATATTTAAGGTCGGCATAGGCCGGGCTTGTCATGCGGATTTCCAATTTCAGCTTGTCTAATTGGTCTTCATAGTTCTTGATGTCTTCGCTGATCTTGTTCCTTTGTTCAGGCGTCGATTCCGATTGCAGCAGTTTCTTATATAAGCTTGATATTTCATTGCTGAGCTGGATTTCTCGGTTAGATAATTTGAAGTCGATTCCCTGAGAAATGCTAATTTCTGATATTTCCAAGCTGTCCAGGAAGGCTCTGGCTTTTGCCCTCTCTAGATAATTAAAGGCTTCAATATCGTAACCTTTTTGAGGAACTGATCTATTGAGGCTGACTAGTATATCGATCATATTGTGATACGCTTCAAGCCTTTTATCAGTTCCAAAATAGCTAGCCTTAAGTTCTTCTAGCTCAATGGTTGATCGTGCACCTTCAATAATAGAGATAGAATTTTCGTATTTTTCTTTTGCTTCAATGAATTTTCTTTGTTTTTTATATGAATTTCCAATCTCAAAAAAAGCTTCCCAAAGAATTTGACCACCTTTTATTTCAAGAGCAAGATCAATAGCTTTTTGGCAATATATTGTAGATTGCTCGTAATTTCCTTGATTAGCGTGAACAATTCCTATATTAGTCAAAATCCTGCTCATCTCTTCAATATCATTAACTTTTTCAGCCTTTTCATAAGCTGCCTCAAAATATTTTAGAGCTTTATCATGCTTTTTTTGTAAAGAATAGACTGAACCAATATTATTTAAGGTCTGAATTTCTGTTTTTTTTATTGAATTTTTTCGGGCAAGATTTAGGGAATCTTCGAAATATCTTAATGCTATATTGTAATCATTATCAGTATCTGTAAGTAGTGCTTTTCTACGATAAGCGATTCCAATATTATTTAAATCCATCGGGATTTGATCAGATAAACCCATTTTATGATCTATTTCCAATACCTTTAGCAATAATTCAATCGATCTTTCAAAATTGCCAAGGTCAGCATAATAAAGGCTTATATTTGTCAAAATATCTGCTTCATTTTGAAGATTATTTACTTTCTGTGCTATATCTAATGCTTTTTCATAATGCTTTAAAGCATCAGAATAATTCTCGATTTGCCAAAAATATAGACCGATATTATTCAGGCAAATTCCTTCGTCTTTTGCATTTTTTATTTTCTGCGCTATGCTTAAAGCTTCCTTATTTAATGTGTAATACTCCTGAAAATCAGCTAGTTTAAAAAAATTGATGCTCGTTTGACGAAGGCACTTGAGTTCATGCTCTAAACTATTTATCTCTTTTGAAAGGCTAATAGCTTTTTTAAAGATATCTATTGATTTTTGATAATCGCCCTCCTTATCACGGAGATCTTTCCCTTCCTTGTAGAGTTTGTATATTTGAATTGCTTTCTTGCAATGCTCTTCCGTCTTTTTTAATCCAAGGCTTTGAGCAATGGATAAGGAATTTAAATAGTAATTGGCCGATTCTTTTGGCTGTCCGATGTTCCACGACAGAAGGGCCAATTTAATAAGAGAATTCATCTCTTCTTTTTTGTCGCGGCTTTTTTTTGCGAGGGAAAGACAATTTTTAAAATATTCTATGGATTTATCGAAATTACCGGAAAGTCTTAGATTTTCGCCTTGATTGAATTGTTCTAAATAATTCTGGGGAACTGCATTCTCTAAAGAAGGCAAAGGCAAAAAAATCAGGCATATAATTAAAGATAACGAAAAAGCTGCTTTAATCTTCATGGAATTTTTACCGACCAATCAGAAAGAATTTTGACAAAAGATCGTATTTTGGTCAATCACCCCTAAAGAGGAAATGGGGGGTGTATTTGGATATTTTTTATATATTTAAAAGATGGATATTATTGATAAAAAGTCTTTTATATAAACGAAAAAAAATATTTCTTTCTTGAATAAGAGCCCAGTAGACTTCTTTCCGTATTTTTTTAGATTAGTCTTGTGTGCCAGGTCTTGGAGATGGTGAGTCCCCCGTAGGCTTTACTTTTGAAAAGGATGGAGCTTTAGAAACAGTAACATTTGTCCCGTTATCACTCAAGAACGGTAACAAGTAGGAGAGTAACAATCTGGGCTGTTTGATAAGGAGCCTGAAATCGATCTTAGCCGCTTTCTTTTCAGCTTTCAAGCTGGGAACGGTCATCATAACGAACGCGAAGCACAGAACAACAGCAACCGCCTTGAAATAGGATCTTTTCATAATTGCCTCCTTGCCGAAGCTATCTTTACCTTGGGGAATGATTAAAGATAGATAAGGAAGCGCTAAAAAAATGGAGATAGTTCTTCAGTCATTCTCATCCAAGGCGCACTATTAATCTAAGAAAAATATACAGGAAAGTCAAGCAAATTTTTTTAAAACGGCCTTTTAAATCATTCAAAAAAATATATCAAGAATATAAACACATTATATTGTATTCATCCAAGTGCCTAAACAAGATATAGGGGTAAACAGGGCTTTTATTGGTGAAAATATGTCCTGTGATTATTTATGTGGAGACATCAACTTTCTTTTTTAAAGAAATAATTGATTTCCCATTCTGCTGTCTGGGGGGAGTCCGATCCGTGTACCGCATTCCTTTCGACCGAAAAACCAAACGCATGCCGCAGAGTCCCCGGCTTTGCCAACGCCGGATCGGTGGCGCCCATCACCTGACGCCAGTGGGAAATGGCGTTTTCGCGCTCAAGAACCATAATGACGACTTCTCCCGAGGACATGAAGTCTGTCAGGCTGTTATAAAACGACTTGTCCTTGTGAACAATATAAAATCCCTTGGCGTCGTTTTTTGATAGAAAGACCATCTTCATTGTTGCGATTTTGAAGCCTTCATCTTCAATCCTCTCGATGATCTTGCCGATGATGTTCTTCTTGACAGCGTCTGGTTTAATGATGACTAGAGTTTTTTCGGTCATGCCGGCTCCTTCTCTCATTCTTAATCATCCATTCATATATCTAAATCCTTCCCTCGAGTCAACCCGAACTCTCGCCTGAACGTGTCAAATCATTTAACCAGGTAACCGAAACTCAGGTTGTTGAATCGTATAAAAAGTAACCATGGAAGGCTGCTGTTTTTTATAGGGATTGATGGTCAGCGATTTTTTCTTTTTTCTCTGATAG
>Ga0315280_10011288_pt1 | contig 11009 bp, 11 predicted proteins | sample YL17G06_40_MG_FD_203697 | JGI IMG/M metagenome (GOLD analysis project Ga0315280, IMG submission 203697) | Sediment microbial communities from Yellowstone Lake, YNP, Wyoming, USA - YL17G06_40 | ecosystem: Environmental > Aquatic > Freshwater > Lake > Sediment | place: USA: Wyoming | collected... | reverse complement strand
TGGAGAACTTCGCTAGATGCTTCGCCTTCTTGAAAGGCTCTTTGATTAAATAAATATAGCGAGAAAATAGAAACAATAATTAAAACTAAAATCGTAATACTGATAATTACTTCAGTTAAGGTAAACCCCGTAAGAAAGGGCGAGACTTTTGACTCCGCCGTTCTTTTTGAACCTCGGACAAAATTTACTGATTTCTGACGAGAAGAAAATAAGTAAAAAGAGCTTTCTAACGGGGTAAAACTTAAGTTTTCCTTTATCATAATTTTTTAATTTCTAAGAAAAAGGTTTTTATCTTTTGGTAATAAGGGTGATGACGCTGACGTTCTCATCACTAATTAAAATGGGAGATTTCCAATAAACTATCACTTCTACTTTTTTAAGGCCGGTATCAGTAGTGGGAGGCGAGGGTTCTTGCAAATTATTCATTGGGTCGGCAAACTGTATTTTGGTTTTTCTTTTAAAAGAAGTATTTTCTGGAATTTCATTCTCTATTTCTTCACAGGGCGGTAAAGAAGCAGTACAACGGATTTCGGCATAGGACTTGGCAGCAATCTCTTCAATTTCACCTTTGGCAAACTGGATGCCTTGGGTCGTCATTTTGGAAGATTGACCCAGGGAAAGACTTAAAGGAAATAATTGAGAAACCCCTACAAGTCCTACTACCAAGATAAAGACAGCTATCATTGCCTCAACTATGGTGAACCCCGTTAGAAAGGAGGGAGCTTTGAATCCCGTTAGAGATTTATCTCTAGACGGGATAAACCCCATCTTTTCCTTAAATAAGGACAGGAACTTGTATCCATCCCTAGTCAAGGGTATGGGTTTTTCTAACGGGGTGAAGCCCTCAGATTTTTTTTTATTTTGAAAATCTTTCATAAAAATTAGTCAACAATTTTTGAAAAACCAGAAGGTTTTACCTCAATATTTTTTGTCTCGTTTTTAGTATTGACAAGGATAATATTGCCAGCCTCCTTGACACTGCCGTAAGGATTAAATTTTAGGCAGTCTCCACTGAAACCATTAATTGCCTGAAAAGAAATTCCACTGGGAAGAAATTTTTCTTTTAAAATTTCCTCAACAGTCCCATATCTCTTTAATTGATATTTATTCTCCGAAGAGAAGAAACAGATTCCATGAATTATTTGTTCTGACACTGCTAATTCCTGGATATAACGAATATCGGTAATTAAATCTCTGGCTGTCCCACTTAATTCTAGTGACGGTTCAATATTTTTAAAAACTTCAAAACCAATTGAGCTTAAAATAGCAATAATAATTATCACCACCACAATTTCTATTACTGTCATCCCTTTAGAATTTAGCATAATTAAAATCACTTAAGTCTTCTCTATAAACTTCCCATTATCGAATAGATTGGCTGGAAAATGGAAAGAGCAAAAAAACCTACTGCCACTCCAATAATTACCATTAAAACTGGCTCAATAATAGAAGAGAGATTTTTGGTAGTATTATCAACTTCCATTTCATAAAATTCAGCAAGGCTCCCTAGGATTTTATCTAATTCTCCAGTCTCTTCACCGACTTCCAACATTTGGATTAATAAAAAACTGTATATTTTATCGTAAGGAGCTAAACTTTCATGTAAAGTTTTTCCTCTTTGGACATCTTTTAGGGCAATGGAGATTGCTTCTTGATAATAAGAATTGGAGAGGGTATCAGCGAGTATTTCTAAGGTGGTGACAATTGGTACTCCACTTTTTAGAAGAGAAGTTAAAATCCGGGAAGTCCTCGCTGTATTAATTTTAATATTTAAAGGACCAATTATTGGTAAGCGAATAGAGCACCAGTCAAAAAATCTCTTTCCTTTCGGTGTTTTTCCTATCGACCTAATAGCCAAAATTATAATGAAAACTACAAGAGGAATACTATACCAGTAGTTTGCCATAAAATTGCCTATTGCCATAATAACTTGAGTGGTAAAGGGAAGCTCTACATTTAATTCTTTAAACATCTGAGAAAATTTTGGAATTATAAAAATCAGCATTGAAATTCCAACTAAAATCATCACAATAAAAATTACTGCCGGATACATCATTGCTCCTTTTACCCGAGAGAGTAGTTCATGATCTTTTTTCATTTGCTCTGCCAAAATTTCCAGAACTCCTCTTAGATTTCCTGTCTCTTCGCCTACTTTTACCATGCTCCAATAAAGATGACTAAAAACCTTGGGATGTTTTTTAAGGGCTTCTGAAAAGTTTTCTCCCCTACTTATATCTCTTTGCATCTCTAAGATTATTTTTTTAAAAATTGGATTTTTTGTCTGCTCCGCTAAAACAGAAAGGGATTTATCAAAAGGAAAACCTGCTCCTACCATTACTCCCAGGTGTCGAGTAAACATCATTTTATCTACCAATGATATTCCTTTTTTAAATCTAAATCCTATTTTCCCTAATCTTTTTTTCTTCTCTTCCTGACCAAGAGACATTAAAAGGTAATTTTTTTCAAAGAGTATTTTTGCCAATTCCTTTTCATTTCTAGCTTCTTGGCTTCCGGAAACAATGTCGCCGGAAAGAGTTTTTGCTTTATAGTTAAAAATTGGCATAGAAAGTTGTCTGTTGTTAGTTGTCTGTTGTTAGTTGTCTGTTGTCATTATTCCTCTCTAATCACTCTGAGTATTTCTTCAACGCTGGTAATTCTTTGGGCAGCTTTTATCAACCCATCTTCTAACATTGTTATCATATTCTCTTTTTCGGCTTGTTTTTGAATCTCGTCTGAAGATTTTTCTTTATTGATGAGCTCTTTGATTGTTTCGCTTACCTCTAGAGTTTCGAAAATTCCAAGCCTCCCTTTATATCCTCCTGGACATGATTTTGTATCTTTTGCTTTTCCAAATCTTAAATCTTGCCAATTCTGGTTTCCTTTTATTATTTTTTCTCTTTTAAAGACATTTAAAATTTTCTCCATATCGTATTTCTTAGAAAGATTTCTAATCTCATCTTCAGAGAGAGAATATTCTTCAAAATTAGGACATAATTTTCTGACCAATCTTTGGGCCACAACAACTTTTAAAGTTGAGGCGATTAAAAATGCTTCCACTTTCATATCTAAGAGTCGCGGAATAGCACCGGCTGCGCTATTGGTATGCAAAGTGGATAAGACAAGGTGACCGGTTAAAGCGGCATTTATTGCTAAAGAGGCGGTTTCGTTATCTCTTATCTCGCCTACCATAACAATGTCTGGGTCTTGACGAACCAAGGCCCGCAATCCCGAAGCAAAAGTAAGTCCTATGTGAGGGTTAACCTGGGTTTGATTAATCCTGGGCATAGTATACTCAACTGGATCTTCAACAGTGGAAATATTAACCTGGGGGGTATTTAAAATATCCATTATCGAATATAAAGTAGTAGTTTTGCCGCATCCGGTTGGGCCTGTCACTAAAATTAAGCCCGTTGGTCTTTTAATGCTAAAGTGAATTCTCTCAAGAGCCTCTCCTCGTAATCCTATCTCTTCTAGGCTTAGGGCTCTGGAAGTCTCAGGTAATAATCTCATTACCACTTTCTCTCCAAAAAAAGTAGGCAAGACAGAAACCCTAAAAGAGATTTTATAATCGGCGGTCTCTACCTTAAATCTGCCATCCTGAGGTAAACGATGTTCATCTAATTTTAGATTTGAAAGAATTTTTATCCGAGCAACTACTCCGGAATGAATTCTGAGGGGCAAAATCATGGCGTCATGCAAAATCCCATCGATTCTATACCTTACTAATAATTCTTTTTCCACTGGCTCAATATGAATATCAGAGGCTCGCTCCAAAATCGCATGTTTTACAAGAGTATCAACAATCTTTATGATGGGTAATTCCTCAGCTGCTTTTTCTAATTCTGCTTTTGGTTTTCCCTCTGGCGCTTCTTTTACTGCTTTTATCTCTTCAGCTTCTCCTTTAATTATCTTTCCAAACTCAGTCTCCAAGCTTTCTTCGTATTGCAAAAGGGCGGTTTTAATACTCTCGGGAGTAGTTAAGCGGGGCAAAATTTTTAAATTGGCTTTCTTTTTAATAAATTCGATGGTCTGGAGGTCTTCAGGATCAAGCATAGCTACTTCCAGGTTCTTTCCTTCTCGCCTAAAAGCCACGATATTGTGTTCTCTGGCAATAGGCTCAGGAATAATTTTGAGAATCTCTGGAGGAATTTTCTCTTTTTCTAAATTAATAAAGGGAATTCCCAAAATATAAGCTTTAAGATATATTAAATCTTTAGTCTCAACCATCTTTTCAGTGACCAGAATATCTTCCAGCCTTTTCCCGACTTCTTTTGCCCTTTTCTCAGCTTGCTCGAGTTGCTTTTTGGTAAGGAATTTAAAACTTAATAGAAAAGCTTTTAATTGTTGATTTTCAACGCGCATATTTTTTCTCAAAATTCCAAATCACAAGCACTAAATTACAAGCTATTTCGCTGTTTTATATCTGTTTGGAATTTGTAATTTGCCTGTCTGCCGGCGAGGCAGGAAATTTGGAAATTATTCTCTTAGGGTCTCTTTTATTCTCTCCAAGACGTCGTCTAGGCTTTGGTCCGATTTAACAAGATAAGTAGTAGCCCCTAATTCCAGACTTTTTCCCACATCGGTTGACTCCTCCAGATTAGTAAGGATTATTACTGGAATATCTTTTGTCTCTTTATTCTCTTTTAATCTTTTAAGGACTTCAAATCCACTTATCTTGGGTAAAATCAAGTCAAGGAGAATAAGATCGGGTTTCTCTTTTTCTGCCAAATTTAAGCCAATTTCTCCATCCAGAGCCTGGATTATCTTAAATCCTGCTTTTTCCAAAAATTCTCCCATGCTTTTTTGGAGAGTAAACTCGTCTTCAATAAAAAGAATTTTTTTCATAAGTTCTACTACGAATGTACTAATCATTACGAATATACGAATTCATTTAATAGACGGTTCTATTCGTATATTTGTATAAAATTCGTAAATTCGTAGTTAATTATTTTATTGGTAATTCAAACCAAAATGTGCTTCCCTTGCCCTCTTCTGATTGAAAAGCTATTTTTCCTCCTGAGGCGTCGATAATACTTTTAGAAATAAAAAGTCCTAGACCCATTCCATCAGTACGATACTTTAAAATATTTTTACCTCGAAAAAATTTAGAAAAAATATATTTTTTTTCTTGTTTGGGAATACCTACACCACTATCTTTAATCTCGCAGTGTATCCTATTATCAGTCTTGCTTAATTTAACTATAACTTCTCCTCTCCCTTTTGAATAACGAATGGCATTACTTAAAAGATTAGAAACTACATGAGAAATCTTTTGAGAATCAGCAAAAACCTTGGGAAGGGTTTCTTCAAAATCGACCTTTATTTTGACGTTATTACTTTGAGCAAAGGCTAAAAATTCCTGGATTATTTTTTCAACAATCATTTTTAAATCAAATTCCTCTTTTTTAAAAGTCCATTTCCCTTGTTCAATTCGGGAGGTATAGACCATGTCATTGACTAATTTTAACATCTTTTCGTTTTGCTCTTGAATAATTTTAAAAAAATCTTGTTTTTTATCGCCATCATGCTCTTTGAGAGCTAAATCTATTGTCCATTTAAGATTAGCCAGCGGTGTTCTTAATTGATGAGAAATAATATCGATAAATTCTGATTTCATCATATTAACTTCGGCCAATCTTTCAAAGCTATTTGTGATGATGTAATTAATGATAAAAAGAATTACTGTTATCAGCAATATCCCAAGAACTACATACTCCGGGGAAAAATATCTTGTTCCAATAATATAGGATAGAATAATTGTTCCAATAATAATTAGTCCAATTAAAAAAAATAAAAAGGGGGGATGTTGCCAAAGAGAAATGTTATATTTTTTAGCTTGGGAAACGAAATTAAATTGCTCGAAAATTTCTTTAAAAGATAAAGACATATGATGTGGTTATCTATTATAATAACACAGATAATTCTTCTTCTGCAATATACTGGAGAAACATTTTAGATAATTCTTTTAATTCTTCCAAAAGAGCAGGATTGGTCTTTATTCGTCTCAAAATTTTTTGATTTTGGCTCAGAAGTAATCTTAAAATTTTAATAGCATCCTTGGAAATCTCTTTGATATGTGGGGTGGTTTTTTGACCTTTTGATAAAAACTTATCTTTTTGGATTTTACATTTTTGGCACAAAATCCCACCATCTCTTGAAGAAAAGAAAAAATTGCCTTTTTGAATCTTTTCTTGACAATTTAAGCAAAAATAGAGTTCGGGTTTAAATCCAAGGCATGATAAAAGATTCCATTCAAAATAACGAACAGTAACTGGTAACTGGTAACTGGTAACTGGTAACTGACTAACCTGGCTCAATGTTTCTAAAAGTAAGTACCATATTCTTTCGTCTTTCTCTTCGCCCTTTACTAATTTATCTAAGAGATTACAGACATAGCTAGAAGCGCGGAATTTTATTGCTGAAGATTTAATCTCTAAAAATTCATTTTTTATGATAGCATCGGTAATGATATTAAAGTTCTTCCCTTTAACAAATTCTAAAGAAAGATGATTTAATATTTGAAGCCCTCCTTGAAGTTTTGCTTCTATCTTACGGACGCTCTTTGCCAAGATTTCTATTTTCCCATAGTTTTTTGTAAAAACTGAAAAAATTTTATCTTGACCAGTAAATTCCTTTTCTCCGAGAACAACTGCCTCTGTTTTGAAGGTTTTATATTCCATAAACTTTATCTACGAATTCCTTAGAGATATTTTGGTAATCAAAATAACAAATGGAGCTTGACCCCCACACCAATTTGGTACTGCGCTTCGCCCAAATAAAAATGAAATTTGTATCTAATTGGTGTGGGGGTTGACAATCCTATTTATTTCAGTATACTCTTCCTGCTTTATTTTTCCAAATCTTAAATTGCCCCAAAAGGGGCTTTTTAATTTATGGCTAATTTTTTAGAAAATTTGGCGAAAAATTTTTCTCGAGAAAAATTAGTTTCGTTTTTGCTGGTTTTTTCTTTTGGGATTCATTCATTACAGCCAAAAGTGATAAATAAGCCGGGGCAAGAAAGGAAAATTCCAGTTAAAAACACCCAAATTTCCCTCAAAGAAAAGATAGATTCAGACAAGTTTTTTGGAAAAGAGGGTTATCTTTTGGAGGGTAACGATACCCTTTTAAATTTAAAGCCGAATTTGACCAATCTTAAGAGAGTAAACTCGATTAAAGTCAAGAAAAAAATTAAGGTAATAGTCACTGCCTATTCTTCTAATTTCCTTGAATGCGATGGAAGCCCTTTTAGAACTGCTTCCGGAAGTTATGTCGGGAATGGTATTATCGCCGCGAACTTTTTACCCTTTGGCTCAAAAATAAAAATTCCCAAACTCTTTGGAGATAAAATTTTTGTGGTGGAAGATAGGATGGCAAAAAGGTTTTGGTATAGAGTTGATATTTGGATGTCAAGTTATGAAGAGGCAATAAATTTTGGGAAAAAATATACTGAAATAGAAATACTGGATTAGTAAAAATGGTATTTTTGGTATTCTTGGTTGACTTAGTAAAGCCTCTACCAAAATTACCAAAATTACCAAGATTACCAAGATTACCAAGCTTACCAAACTTACCAAGCTTATCAAACTTACTATCCTATCCTAACAGTCTAATAGCCACTCCTATAATTGCTAAAACTACACCGATTATCCAAAATGTCGCTTCGCTCCTTAAAACCCTGCGGTTTTAATCTTTCCGCCACGGAGAAACTCAAGTTTTCCCGACCCCTTTCCCAATTTTGGATAATCTTTAGAAAATACTCTTTTAAAATGGCCACTATCCCAATAACCTTATAGCCACTCCTATAATTGCTAAAACTACACCGATTATCCAAAATCTCATTGTGATTTTATAAGAGGGCCAGCCTAAAGCCTCCAGGTGATGATGAATTGGCGAAGAAAGCAAAATTTTCTTTTTTAAAATTCTTTTGGATAAAAGTTGTAAGATAACTGAAGCTGCCTCAATAACTAAAAGCCCTCCGATTATTGGTAAAACTAAGACCGAGTCAGTTAAAAATGCGACCACTGCTAAAGCAGAGGTTAAAGCTAAACTTCCTGTCTCTCCCATATAGAATCTGGCCGGGGGTATATTAAACCACAAAAAGGATAAAATTGTTCCGGTAATTACGCCGCAAAAAGCAGCAAGGTCAATCTGATTTCTAGCAAAAGCAATTATCCCAAAAGCAGCAAAAATCGAAGCAAAAGTCCCGCCAGCAAGACCGTCCAGTCCGTCTATCACTCCTCCTGACCAGCAGGCAAGGTTGACAATAATAAAAAGTAAAATATAAAAAGGCCCCATAGAAAAATCTCCGTTCCCAGGGATGTGGAGAGTTTTAAACTCAAGTTTAAAATAAAACCACCAACCACCAGCTAGGCCAATCAAAGAAACCACTATAAATCTTTGCCAAAAAGTAAGCCCGCCAGCAACATACTTTCCTTTACCCTTGACTTGTAGAATATCATCGACAAGACCCAAAATCGCTGCTGCTACCAAAGCAAACATTGGTAACCAAGTTTGAGACCTTGAAAAAAAGTTCAACTTTTGGCACCAAAAAGCTTCAGGACAAATTTCTGAAAAAAACCAAAAGATAAAAGCCACTGCTAATGCTGTTCCCCAAATTAAAAGCCCGCCAAAGCGAGGACAGTTGGTTTCTCTTTTGTGATGAAAATTATAAAAGACTTCTGCTTTTCCGCCATCAATGGCTTTTCTCCTGGCATTTTTCTTCCAAAGTTTGTGGCGATATAAAAAATTGGTTAGGGCAGGAGTAAAAGCTACCGCCAAAGCACTAGACACTACTGATAAGAAAAAAATCTTGATAACATTTATAGCAATGGTTTCCATAAAAAGTAATTTTAAGTTTTTATTCTTGGCTTTAGCTGATACCTCAACGCTTGCGCCAAGGGTACAGCGCCGCTCCGCCTTCGGCGGAGCTAAAGACAAGAAGACGGAAACCCCGACGCTTGCGGCGGGGAGAACGTCATTTTATTCCCATCTCCAGGCTTTTAAAATCCAATCATAAAGTATTTTTGTCCTTTGAATTCGATTATCGACACCGAGAATCACCAGGACTATATTCCCCTCAACTTTGCCGGGAGCTTTTGCTGCCAAAATCATAGTATCCTTGGCTTCCTGAGTATATCCTGTTTTTCCTCCCAAGACGTGGGGCTCGGAGAGTAATTTATTTGTATTTCGAACATGATGCAAAATTTGTCTTCCTAGGTGGTCTTGAGAAAATAAATCTATTTCCTCTATTTTTAAAATTTCCCAGAGGGAAGGATAATTTAAAAGGGAATACTGAGTTAAAATGGCTAAATCCTTGGCGGTCGAAAAATTCTCTTTATCGTCTAGACCATGGGGATTAGTAAAATGAGTGTCCAAAAGCCCGATTTCCTTCACTTTTTCATTCATTAATTCTACAAATTTATTTTCCCCAATTACACCAGCTAAAGCTGAGGCGGCATCATTACTCGAAACTAAAAGAGAAAGGTAAAGAAGGTTTTTAATTGAAATTTTTTCGCCAGGCGATAATCTTCCTGATTCTCCTTCGGTCCAAACATCTTCCTGGGAAACTATTATTTCTTTTTCCAGAGGATATTTATCAATCACTATCATCGCTGTCATTAATTTTGTTAAACTGGCAATGGGCAATCTTTTATCAATATTCTTTTGATACAAAATACTGCCTTTCCCGTCTTGGGTAAACAAAACTGCAATTCCTGCTGTTTCCTCTAGGTCCGGTAAGGGTTCTTTTAAATCTCTAATCGGTAACACATTTTCTGTCTTGTCAGATTCTAAAATACTTCCCAGCATCTTAAATTTTTGCTCTCCGCTTCCCCCTTCCTCCCTCGAGATTACTTCTTCCTCTTTAAAATTTAATGGTGAATTTTTCTCTTTCTTTAGTAGAGGAGGTAAAATAAAAAATAAACCCAAAAAAACGATTAAAATAACTATAATTAAATATTTTTTCATCTTAATTAATGGTAAAATGACAACGCTTCGAGTCCTGGTAGTTTTCCCCCAGCTAAAAATTCTAACATCGCCCCTCCCCCAACAGAAATGAAATTAAATTTTTCTTTAAGATTATATTTTGATATTGCCAAAGAAGTCTCCCCTCCTCCCGCTATTTTAAAAGCTTTTGATTTTGCAATTGCCATAGCGATTTCTCTTGTCCCTTTTTCAAATTCTTCTTTTTCAAAATATCCCATCGGCCCATTCCAGACAAGACTTCCTGCTTCTTGAATTATTTTTTTAAAAAGTTCAATTGTTTTTTTCCCTATATCTAAATTCTTATTGTAGTCCTCTGGCAAAATAAGTTTTTTGTGAGATATTTTTATTTCTAAAGCTATCTTTCCTCCTACCAATACAAAATCGGCAATATTTAAAAATCTTTCTATTGCTGGAATTTTGGTAGAGGCTTTGACTCCTCCCAAAATAGCTACCAATGGTCTTTTTGGTTTTTCTAAAATATTAGTTAGAGTTTCTACTTCTTTTTGAAGCAAAAAACCAGCAAAACTGGGAAGATATTTGGGTATGCCTACAATAGATGCGTGGGCTCGGTGGCAAACTCCAAAGGCTTCGTTGATAAAAACATCGCCCAAAGATGCCAATTCCTTGGCAAAATTTTCATTGTTCTCCTTTTCTTCTTTGTGAAATCTCAAATTTTCCAGTAGTAGTATTTCCCCTGACAGCATTTCCTGAATAATTTTTTGTACATTATCTCCTATACAGTCTGGTGCCTTTGATATTGATAAATCTAAATATTCAAGGAGACGGTCCTGAATAGAGGTTAGTTTTAGCTTTTGTACAACCTTACCCTCTGGCTCGTCAAGGTGACTCATTAAGATGACTTTTGCCTGTTTTTGAACTAAATACTCAATGGTAGGAACAGTTCTTTCAATGTCATAATCATCTAAAATATGGCCTTTTTCATCTAAGGGGCAATTAAAATCGCAACGAACTAAAACTTTTTTATTTTTAATATTAGCTCTGTCTAAACTTTTCATAAACTATGA
>Ga0315280_10011287_pt1 | contig 11009 bp, 9 predicted proteins | sample YL17G06_40_MG_FD_203697 | JGI IMG/M metagenome (GOLD analysis project Ga0315280, IMG submission 203697) | Sediment microbial communities from Yellowstone Lake, YNP, Wyoming, USA - YL17G06_40 | ecosystem: Environmental > Aquatic > Freshwater > Lake > Sediment | place: USA: Wyoming | collected... | reverse complement strand
AAACATACTCAAAAAGCAGATAAGACAACACCAAGAAAACGATGCTGAACCCCGCAAGCAGATTCACCCAGCTCGCGTAGGTCGAAAACGGCTCCCCGCGCAGAGCGCCGGTGGTTGCCTCGATGGCGCCGATGAAGACCGGCACCGCTACGGGGAATTGCAGCACGGGCAACATCACTTCGCGCATGCGCGTATTTGCCGAGACCGCACCGAAAATTGTCCCCACGGTCGCGTATCCAAGCGTTCCCAGAAAAGTAATCAGCCCGAACCGGCCGAGGGAAGGCACGAAAGAGAAGTTATACCAGAGTGATGCTGTGAAGACCACGAAGGCTGCGGTGATGGCGAGGAACACGAAGTTGGCCAGCATCTTACCCAGATAGATGGCGCCCGGATCGACGGGAGAGATCGCCATCGCTTCCAGGCAGGCGTTTTCGCGCTCCGCGGCAAACGACCGATTGAAACCCAGCACGCCGGAGAAAGCAAAGGCAATCCAGAGCAGTCCGGGCAGCAGCCTCAGGGACTCTTCGCCCGTGGGCTCAAAAGCGAAGTTGAACAGGAAAACAACCAGCAGGCTGAACACGCACATCGAGGCCAGCGTCTCGCGGTGCCGCCACTCGACGCGCATGTCCTTGGCGAAGATCGTCCAAACGATTCTCAGGGTCTGCATCAGCGAGTCCCGTACTCCAGGCGGGTCCTGAGTGGTACCTCCGTGCCCTTAATGCCTGCGCGAAATACGCAGCGCGTCGAGCGGCGCAAGGCTGAGCGGGCCGTCGTAGCGCACCTGACCGGCTTCCAGGGCCACCAGCCTTTTCGAAAGGGTGATGCCTTGATCAAAGTCGTGCGTTGAAAACACCAGGGCTCTGCGCTGCTCCGGCAGGCGCCGGAGGATGTTCTCTAGGTTCTCTCGCGACGCGGCGTCCAGGCCCGTGAAAGGTTCGTCGAGCAGCAGGAACGTGGGATCGTGCAGAAAGGCTCGCGCCAGTGTGACGCGCTGGTGAAGGCCGCGGGAGAGACCCCGCACGAGCTCGTCGGCACGTTCGCGGAGCGAGAAAAGCTCCAGGACTGAGTGGATCTTCTTTTCGAGTTCGGGCAGGTTGAAGAGCCGGCCCGTGAACTTCAGATTTTCGCGTGCTGTCAATTCCCCGTAAAGAAATGTCGCGTGGGAAACGAACCCCAGGGCCGCCCGGCCGGCGGCAGCATTGTAGTGGAGGTCCTCGCCCGCGAAGAAAACCGATCCCTCACTCGGCCGCGCGAGCGTGGCGAGCGTGCGTAGCAGGGTCGTCTTGCCGGCGCCGTTGGGGCCATAGACGAAGATCGAGTCACCGCGCTCAATCCGCAGGCTGACGTTTCTCAGCGCCGGAAGGTCGCCGAAGTATTTTGAAACGCCACGGAGTTCGAGAATCGCTTCAGCGCGGGAGATTCCGGGTGGCATAGGACTCGAGGAGCGCGGGTGGGCTCTTCTTGAGGATCGCCGCCAGTCGGGCTTTCAATTCCAGTTTTTCCTTCCAATAGGTCTTTTCGGCGATCTTGCCGCTCGCGAGCAGTTCTTCCAGGTCAGCGAGAGAGTTTAGCAGCCTTTCGACCGTGGCCTCAATTTCCTTCTGTGCGGGACTTGCCGGCCGGCGGTCCTTCCACCGCGGCCATTCCTTGGAGAGGCGGACGCCCAGGGCCCACAGCAGGACGAGCAGAAGGCAGACGAGCAGCGGCACACCGAGCCGAGTCAGTGGATTGGGCGTCGTCTGGATATCTCCTTCGCTCGTTCCGCTCGCCGGCTCGGTGAAGGAAGCCGCTTCTCCGCTCAGGCGAGCCTGTAAAACCGTCCCGCCCGCCACGCCTTCGGCCGTGAGCTTTTGGACGCCATTCGCGGAATCGACACCGATCGACCTGAAGAGCGAAGAACCCACAGAGAGGCTGGAGGGGAAGACGTGGAGCTCGGCCCGGCCGATGGGGTAGTCAACCTGGTCATGCAGTGTGAATTGTTCCGAGCTGTAATCCGCCTCGTACGCCACGAGGATGGCCGTGATGCCAGGGTGCAGCGAGTAGTTGATGGAGAAATCGCCGGGTGAGGGGCCGTCCAGGATTCCCTGCGGAATGGGCATGTTCATTTCCCCGATGATGGCGGCGGTGGGGTTGACCGCCTGCTCGCCCAGGTGGAAGCGGAACGTTCCGTGCGAATTCAAGTAGGTACGCGGCGGTTGAGAATGATTCTCGACGGCGAAAAGTTCCTGGACGCGCACTCGCTGTCCCTCGGCCTGCAGCAGGATGCGCGCCGAGGCAATGCGCAGCGCGGGAGCCGTGTGCGTGGCCTCGTAGACGTTCAGCTCGGTCGGCTGGCCCGGATTGGCGCGCGTGCGGTAGTTCACGTCCTGATAGACGGCCTGCACCATCGCGATGGGTGCGCCCGCGCTCCCCTGCGCGTCGAGCGAGAAGCGTCCGGCGGCGTCGGTGGTGGCCGCGGCGACTTGCTGCATTCCTCCGCGCGGGACGAGCAGTTGCACCAACTGATTCGCCACGGGCTGGTGAGATGTACCGTTGACGACCCGCCCCGTGATTCTTTCTTGTGCCGACAGGGGTACGGCCGCCAGGCCGCTGCACAAGAGCGCCAGCGAGGCAACCGAGATAGCCCTATGGAGTTTCACGCGTCGTGTTGTCAGGACTTCAGTCTCAAGCCTTCTTTTCGGCCGGCTGGATTCTCGCTCCGCATTCGCCGCAGAATTTCACCGGCAGCGGGTTTTCGAAGCCGCATTTCGGGCAGGTGTAGTCGGGTGCCGGCGGCGCATTCCGTCGGGCTCGGCGCGCCGCCACCTCACGTTCAATCCAGGCGTCCTCGGCGGTCGCCACCTCGAGGTCCTGTGAAGCGGCCATGAGCTGGGCGGCCTCCGCCGTGTAGTCGCGGCGCAGGGCCAGGTAGTCACCCGGTGAAAGCTTGCCGGCCTTGTACTCGAACTCGAGGTCCTGCAAGTTATCGTAGATCACCAGCCGGCGGCGCTTCAGGTCGGCGAGCGGAGTCACGTCAACCGGCAAGCCTCCCGCGCCCGCCGCGTCGGGCGCGAGCAACGGCGTAACAATGAAGACGACCAGTCCTGCCGAAATCAGTAAAGCGATGCCCAGTAACATGCCGGTTGCGAATTCCTTGACAAGGGGCGGGAAGACGCTGGCAGCGGCCCCGAAACCCTAATCCCGAATGCCCAGTCCCGATGTCTTCATCTCTTCTTCCACCGCGGCCAGGAGATTCGGATTCGCGGCGGCCTCAGCCTGCAAAGTGCTGGATGGGGCCGATGGCCTGTGCCAGCGGCGGACGACCACAACCACCAGCGCCAGTCCCAGGGCCAATCCAAGGCCGGGCAGAATCCACGCCGCCAGGCTAAAACCCTGCGCGGGCGGTGCGGCGAGGACCTTCACCCCATATTGCTGCGTCAGCTCCTGCAAAATGGCTTTCTCGTCTTTACCCTCGGCGATGGCCTTCTGAATGGTGGCGCGCATCTCCTCGTGCATCGAACAGTTCTGGTGCGGGCAGTGATTCAGGATGGCCACACACCCGCACAGGCACATCACGCGATCGCTGATGGAGTCCACCGTGGGCCGCGGATCGACGGCGTGCGCCGGGCCCGCGCCCAGCGTGGCAAGAGCGAAGAGTAAGGTCAAAGTCAATCTAGATCGCATCGCTTGCCCGAACGGCGACCTCCTGTGCCTGGCGCATTTCCGCCATCTGACGTTCCACCCTGCTCGGCACCATGGCGAGCAACGTCCCGAAGAACGTCACGAAACCCCCGATCCACACCCAGGCCACGAGCGGGTTCACGAAAACTTCCACGATGGCCTTGCCGCTGTCCGGGTCCTGGCCGGCCAGCACCGTGTAAACGTCCTCCGCGAGCGAAGAGCGAATGGCGACGTGGCTGGTGGGCTGCTGGCTGGCTTTGTAGAAGCGCCGGTCCGGCTCGAGCGTTCCGAGCGGCCGGCCGCCCTTGCTCACCTCGAGCCGAATTCGCTGGTAGGCGTAGTTGGGCGTGTCACCCGAAACGATGCTGCTGCACCGCAGGGCGTAGTCCTTCACACGCAGTTCGTCCCCTTCCTGCATTAGCCCCTTGGTTTCTGCCTGGAAAGCCTGCCCGGCGAATCCCACAAAGAGCAGCACTATTCCCAGATGCACGACGTAGCCGCCATAGCGGCGGGTATTGCGCATCGTGAGGTTGTAGACGGCCTGCAGGAAATTCTCGCCGCCGGTTTTCTGACGGGTTCGAGCACCCTTGTAAAACTCCTGCAGGATGCAGACGGCGACGAACGCGCAAAGGAAAAGGCTCATCCAGGCGTAGAAGTGGCGGATACCGGCCGCGAACAGGCCTGCGCCCACCACCACCGCCCCGGCGAGCGGCAGGGTGAAATTCCTCCTCAGGCTTTGGAAGGAGGTTTTGCGCCAGGCGAGCAACGGACCCGCACCGGTCAGAAAAAGGAGAAGCAATCCAATGGGGATTGCAACTTTATTGAAGAACGGCGCTCCCACGGTGACTGTGGCGCCTTGCACGGCCTTCGAGATGATGGGGAAGATCGTCCCCCACAGAACCGCGAAGACCGCGGCGAGCAGAATCCAGTTATTGAAGAGGAATCCGCTCTCGCGCGAAACCATTGAGTCGAGCTTGTTTTCGCTTTTCAAGTATTCCAGGCGCAGAAAGAGCAACGACACCGAAAAGAAGAGCACAATGCCCAAGAAGACCGCGAAAAATGGCCCGATGTTCGATTGCGCGAAGGCGTGCACCGAGGAAACGATGCCGCTGCGCGTGAGGAACGTCCCAAAGATACAAAGGAAAAAGGTCGTGATAACCAGGACGATGTTCCAGACTTTCAACATGCCGCGCTTTTCCTGGATCATCACCGAATGCAGGAAGGCTGTACCCGCCAGCCAGGGCAGGAGCGACGCGTTCTCCACCGGGTCCCAGCCCCAATAGCCGCCCCAGCCGAGCACCGAGTAAGCCCAGCGGCCGCCGAGCAGGATTCCGGTCCCGAGGAACATCCACGGCACGATCGTCCAGCGTCGCGTGGTGCGGATCCAGTTGTCGCCGAGTTGCTTGGTGATCAGCGCGGCCATGGCGAAGGCGAACGGCACCGCGAACCCCACGTAGCCCAGGTACAGCATGGGCGGATGAATCACCATCGAGTGATATTGCAGCAGCGGGTTCAAGCCGTTCCCATCCGCGGGCTGGAAAGGCTGCAAGCCCGCCGCCGAGGCGACGGAAAGCTCCCCGAAGGGATTGGCGACAAAGAAGGTGATGGAGGAGAAGAAGACTCCCGTGGCCATCAGAATTGCCACGACGTAAGGCATGAGCTGCCGGTTCTTGTGGCGGTTCAAAAGGACTGCCAGGCCGCCGTAAATCGAAAGCAGCCACGTCCAGAACAGCAGCGAGCCTTCCTGCCCGGCCCAGAGTACGGCGACCTTGTAGTAAAGCGGCAGGTCGCGATTGGAATGGGTGGCAACGTAGGCGTTATGGAAATTGTCGCCCAGGATTTGGGTTTCCAGGGCGACGATGGCGAGCGTGATCATCACAAAGAACGCCGCCGCAGCCCGTTCCGCGCTGCGCACCATCCGCAGGCTGCGGAGCTTTCCGCCCAGTGCGCCGGCGACGACTCCGTAAGCCGCGAACGCCAGAGCAGCGACTAAGCCGACACTTCCAACCTCATTCATGTTCTCTCCAAACGACGCGGTGCCTTCCCGCACTGCCTCGCTCGTCGCGAAAGAGCCTGCTGACTAGCGCGTCCCGCTGAGAGCGGAGACATCCTGAGTAGCTTGAGCCTGACCCTGCGGCTTCGCCTGATACTTGGAGGCGCACTTCGCCTGAATTTTCTGGGCGCGAAACTCTCCCTGGGCGGTGTACTCGCCTTCCACGATGGCCTGGGCTCCGCCGACGAACGTATCGGGGAGGGTATCCGTGCCGACGTAGACCACCGGAACGGAATGGGCATCCTGGGCCAGACGGAACGTGACCTGTCCGCCGCGCCGCTCGATCGAGCCGGCCGCGACGACTCCTCCCACCCGCACGCGCTCACGCGCCATACGCCCGCCGGTGAGTTCGTTGACGGTCACGTAGTAGGTCTTGCTTTGCTGGAATCCGGAGATGGCCTCCCACGCCACAACGGCGAGAATGATTCCAATGCTGATTCCAAACTTCAGCTTCTTGTTCTTCATGGCTTCCCTAAAGATTGAAGGTATTGCGCCCCGGCAGGGAGCAACCTAATCCGAATGTCCTGCCCTCAGCCCCAAATTTCGTTTTGCACCCGACTGAATGACTAGTCAACCGAATCGGCAAGCCACGTCGGTTCCCGGCAGATTACTCGTGACATGTGGTCAGCTTCCTGCGTCGGCTCTTGATCTCTGTCACAATTGGGAGTCCAGGTAGCTCAGGCTTTGCCGATCAGTTGCAGTTGGCCGAAATGAGAAGCCGCCGCCACTGTTTCCTCCAGCTTTCTGACGCTCACCAGGGCAGGCTTCGTGCCCCAAGAATCATCTCGCCTGTTTGAAGACCAGCCGCTGCGGCGGGACTTCCCGGCTTGACCTCAAGAATCTCGACCGCGCAGTGTCGCCTGGAATTTGACAGGCCTTAGGCACTGGTTTAGATTGGCCGTCACCGGTAGTGCGCGCCTTTAGGCGGGCACGAGGTGTCGAGTCCCCAGTGGCGGCCTGAAGGCCGGCGCTATAGAAAATCACATGCTCGATCTAGCTTTTGTCCGTGACAATCTGGAGCTGGTCAAGCAGAAGATGCGTGAGCGCGGCCTCGCGGACTCGCTCGCCAATTTCGAGGAACTCGACCGCGAGCGGCGCAAATTCCTGGTCGAAGCCGAAGGCGGCAAAGCGCGGCGGAACAAGGTTTCCGAAGAGATTGCCGCGCTGAAGAAGCAGGGGCAGGATACCTCGAAACTCATCGCCGCAATGCGCCAGCTCGGCGAACAGATCGCACAGCTTGACGAGCGAGCCAAGGGGCTCGACGAGCGGCTGCGCGAGCTGCTCAAGACCACCCCCAACATTCAGCACGCGAGCGTGCCGGTGGGCCGCGGCGCCGAAGACAATCAGGAGGTGCGCCGCTGGGGCGAGCCGCGCCAGTTCGACTTCGAGCCCCAAGCGCACTGGGACCTGGGGCCACAACTGGGAATTCTCGATTTCGAGCGCGCCGCGAAAATCTCCGGCACGCGCTTCGCCGTGTACAGCGGTATTGGGGCGCGACTCGAGCGTGCGCTCGCCAATTTCATGCTCGACCTCCACACGCGCGAGCACGGTTACACGGAAGTCCTGCCGCCCTTCATCGTGAATTCCGCGAGCCTTTTCGGCACCGGCCAACTGCCCAAGTTCGCGGAAGACGTTTTCAAGCTCGAAGGCACCGACTACTGGCTAATCCCCACCGCGGAAGTGCCGGTGACGAACCTCTACCGCGACGAAGTGCTCGAGGCCGATCGGCTGCCCATCAAACTCTGCGCCTGGACGGCCTGCTTCCGCAGCGAAGCGGGCTCGTATGGGAAAGACACGCGCGGCATCATCCGCCAGCACCAGTTCCAGAAGGTGGAACTGGTCAAGTTTGCCCTGCCCGAGAATTCCTATGACCAGCTCGAATCACTCACGCACGACGCGGAAGTGATTCTCCAGCGCCTCGGCCTGCCCTATCGCGTCGTGACGCTGTGCACCGCCGACTTAGGTTTCAGTTCCGCGAAGACCTACGACCTGGAAGTGTGGCTACCCTCGAGCCGCGAGTACAAAGAGATTTCCTCCTGCACGAACTTCGAAGCCTTTCAGGCGCGGCGCGCCAACCTGCGTTTTCGGCGTGGGGGAAGAGGGAAAACCGAATTCCTCCACACGCTTAATGGCAGCGGGCTCGCCATCGGTCGGACGTGGCTCGCGCTGCTTGAGAACTACCAGCAAGCCGACGGCTCCATTGTCGTCCCCGAAGCGCTGCGTCCCTATCTCGACGGCCTGGAACGCATCACGCCTCCGAAGTAGACCTCCACTCATGCCAGATCAGGAAGCCAACACGCAACGACCCCAGGGGCGGAATGCGCTGCAGACCGCGGAAAAGGCGGCGATTGGACTGGCCTTCTTCCTAATCCTTTTGATTCCCCGGATGCGGCGCCTGCGACGAAGGGTGGGGATTTGGACATCGATTCGCGTTGCTACGGCGCTGGGGGGAGGGGGGCTGCTGTGGCGGTTCAGGCAGCACGATGGCGGAGCGTTGGTTCTCTGCGGCGGGCTGCTGCTTTTCGCGTTCGCCTTATTCATGCGTGCACGCCCCATGGTGAAGACCGCTGAGGAGAAAGCACGTGAGCTCGGAGCGCTCGTCGTGCTCAATGGCGGCCCGTTCATCCCCTCGGAGGGGGCTGCGTACCCTGACGCGCAGATCTTCGTTTTCCCCGAGCGGCTGCTGGTGCTCGACCGCCGCGAAGAGCCGGTGGGTGAGATTCCGCTTGCCCGCGTCGGCCGTTACACCGCTCGTCCCTCGTCATCGGGTGCTGCGCGCGAAGGGACGTCGTGGGAACTGGAAATCGCGTGGGAGTCGGGGAGCGCATGCTTCCGATACGAAGGCTTTTTCGCCGAGCACCTAGCCCGGGTGGCTGAAACGACGCTGCGCAATCTGCTCAGGAAAGAACTGCCGGTGCTGAAGACGTAGTTTTGGAGTGCGGGAGCTTGCTCCCGCTTTGACGGCGCGCAAGTGAGCTTCCTGGCTCCATCCGCGCCAGCCAAGGTAACGCATGCCACAGCGGCGGCAAGCAGCCGCACCCCAAAGGGGGCTACCGGATGCTGTCCCCCGCCAAGCCCCAGAAATCCTTCACGTAATAAGACGAGAGCACGTTGCCAAATAGGTGGCAGATGGCCCGGCACTGCGGGATTTCGCCGTAAAGCCTCCGGCCGCGCGCGAAGACCTTCTTAAATGAACCCTCCTCGAGCAGATTGCCTCCAATCTTCTTCAAGGGCTCGCAGGGATAGAACACGTCGCCGTTCGGATAGACACGCGGGAACATAGTAGGGAAGCACTGGAAATCGCCGAACTCGAGCAGGGTGCGGATCAATTTGGGTGTGCCGTTGATGGGTTGCGAGCGGGCGCGGCGGCGCTCGACGAGTTTCTCGACGAGCGCTTGGTAGCGAGGATTCTGCCGCAGGCGGAGGTCGGGCATCTTTTCCTGCAATGCCGACTGCGTGGCGAAGACAAAACCCTGTTCGCCGCAATATTCGAGGATGCGCTCGATTTCTGGGATGTTCCACTCCTCGATCACGGTGCTGATGGTGATGTCGGTCGGTCGGGGCATACGCGAGCGGGCTAGCTGGAGGTTGTCGAGCACGCGCTGGACGACGGACGGCTTCGACATGGGCCTTGTGGAGTCCACCGCCAGCGAATCGAGGCTGACGATGAGTCCGTGGAGATTGTCAAAAAGCTGTTGACGTTTGTGGAGGAGCGTGCCGTTGGTGACCCTCAGTACGGAGCGATACTTCAGCTCATGGCGTGCCGCGCGCACCAGTTCCTCGATGTCGTTGCGTAGCGTTGGCTCGCCGCCGGTGAAGAGGATCGAATCCGTTTCCCCCCGCATGGTCCGCAGCAGTTCAATCGTCCTCTCCGTGGGAAGCTCCTGCCTGAAGACGTCCGGCTCCTTCTGTGTGCAGTAGGCGCAATCGAGGTTGCATCGGTGCGTGGCGTAGAAGACCGCGGCGTAGGGTGCGACGATGTTGGTTCCCAGGGCTTCGCGACGATAGAGGTTCTGGAAGTAGTGCTTGAAATTCTTCAGGACGAACGGGGAGTGGCGCACGAGGCCGCGCAGAAGGGTCATCCCAGAGGGCTTTTTTTGCCCATTGTCCATAGACTGACATAATGACCGAGAGACTGGCCACAAGGCAAGAAAGCGGAGCCGGATGCCCCGGCTTCAGCGCCGAACGGCAGCGAAAGGAGGCTGAGTCGCGCTGGCAGGTGGCGCAATGTCACCCGGGCAGCGGCCCGACACTCCGTCTATTCCTCCGCCTTGCCGTCGGCGGGAGAGGGTTCCGGCATGTAGCGGTGAAAGTCTCCCGGAGCGTGTGTGTGCTCGAACTGGATCGTCGTGTGGGTGATGCCGAACTCGCTCGCCAGCACTCCGCGCACGCGGTGGGCGATGCGCTCGCTTTCGGAGGTGGGCATGTCGAGGATGCGGATGTGGCAGGCGAGGGTGTGCGACTCGGAGCCCAGGCTCCAGATGTGGACGTCGTGGACCTCGCGCACGCCGGGGACCTCGAGCATGGCGCTGGCCACGCGCTCAACGCTCATGCCCTTGGGCGCGCTCTCGAGCAGGATGTTGGTTGACTCGATAAGGATGCCGACGGCGCTCCAAACGATCATGCCCGCGATGAGAAAGGCGATCACGGGGTCAATGAACGTTTGGCCCGTCCGGCGAATCAGCCAGCCACCCGCGATGATGGCGATGTTGGAAAGCGCGTCGCCGAGGTTGTGGATGAAGACAGCGCGCAAATTCAGGTCACGCCGCTCCCGGGCTAGTGCCAGCGTGATGCCGCCGTTGATGACGAGTGCCAGGAAGCCCACACCGAGCATGGCGTTGCTCGCCACGCGCTCGGGACGAAGAATGCGCTCGTAGCCCTCGTAACAGATGAAAGCCGCTACACCAACCAGCAGCAGGCCGTTGACGAATGCCGCGAGCACTCCCGCGCGGTGATAGCCGAAGGTCTTCTGGTGGTCGGGGGGCCGCCGAACGAAGTAGAGCGCGACCCAGGTAAGCAACAGCGTGGGAACGTCCGTGAAGTTGTGCCAGCCGTCGCTGATGAGCGCCAGGCTGTGCGCGAGTGCCCCGGCGACGAATTCCGTCGCTACCAGGGCGACGGTCGCCACCAGCGCGACCTTGACGACCCGGCTGGCCGATCGAGTGTGGCTCAGAGCGTGCACGAAGCCCTCAGAGAGAATTCTAGTGCAATCCTCAACACTCCGGCAACGCGTGGGGACTCGGGATGGGAAGTCAAAATTCCCGCTGGCGTGTCTGACTACACCGCAGCACCAGTT
>Ga0315280_10011286_pt1 | contig 11010 bp, 12 predicted proteins | sample YL17G06_40_MG_FD_203697 | JGI IMG/M metagenome (GOLD analysis project Ga0315280, IMG submission 203697) | Sediment microbial communities from Yellowstone Lake, YNP, Wyoming, USA - YL17G06_40 | ecosystem: Environmental > Aquatic > Freshwater > Lake > Sediment | place: USA: Wyoming | collected... | reverse complement strand
CGATATCTTTATGACAATTTTAGCTAATTCTTCTATAGTTACCAGTCTATCAGAGCCTATATTCACTGGCTTTGTATAGTCGCTCTCCATCAATTTGAGGACCCCTTCAACACAATCGTCAATATACAGAAAGCTCCTGGTCTGCTTGCCATCCCCCCAAAGCACGAAATCTTGCTCAGGATACCTAAGCACTTTTAATATCAGATGGCAAGGGGCTTTGCCCTTCTGCTTGTCAAAAGCGGTATAGACTTCGCCGTAAACATTGTGGAACCTGGCTATCCTGATATTCATACCGTAGTCCTTCTGGTATGCCTCACATAACTTCTCAGCCAGAATCTTCTCCCATCCATAAAATTGGTCAGGATCAGCGGGTATGGCATTCTCTTCCTTAAGTGGAGTTACCTCCGTATCCTTCTGGAGGTATTCCGGGTACACACACGCCGATGAGCTATAGAAGTATTCCCCTACTTTATTCTCCAGCGAAGCTTGGAGCATGTTTGCGTTTATCAGTATGTTGTCCCGCATAATGTCAGCCCCGACACTGGTTATGTATCCTATGCCGCCCATATTGGCGGCAAGCTGAAAGACATAGTCGGTATCCTTAGTTAGTTTTCGGCAATTACCTTCTTCTCTGAGGTCAACAACCTGCATATCTACCTTGTCCTGGATATCCTTAATGTTCTTAAGCGAGCCGCTGGATAGGTTGTCCGCTACGCAGACCCTGGCTCCCTTATCTAATAGTGTCCGTGCCAGATGCGACCCTATTAGTCCAGCCCCCCCTGCCACTAAAACCTTTCTATCATGCCAAACCATTGTGACTCTCCTATTCTCGTACTAGCATTGCCTAGTTAGTTTAAAAGCAGAATATGCCCTTTGCCGTGTTCTATCAGCCGAGAAACTCCATATTGACAACATAACTGCTACCAGCCTATCTGGCTCTCTTAGTATAACACAAGAAGTCAAATTTCACATAGACTAAAGCCAAAGTGAGCTGTTCGAGTAGCTTACTCAAATAGCGTGCTCACCGGTTGCGTAGCATGATAATGGACCGCGAGTGGTTTTCATGAGAGTAAATAGAGCCAAGGCACTGCATAACGGCGTACGACGGCACGATATTGCGCTACAATTAGTATCAGTAGTATACTGCACGCAAAGGGTAGTGACGGTTGTCTGCTGGGAGGAGGAGATGTGAAGAGGAAGAGCAATGCGAAATTTTCCGTAATTATCCCCGTATTTGACGAAGAGGAGAACCTTAAACCGCTCTACGCTCGACTGACGAAAGTGATGAAAGGGCTACAAGAGCCTTACGAAATCATCCTTGTTGACGATGGTAGCACTGATAGCTCCTTCCAAATCTTGAGAGACCTGCACCAGAAAGATAATAATGTTAAAGTTATAAGATTTACCAGGAACTTCGGACAGCACCCAGCGATTATGGCGGGTTTTGATTCCGCCCGGGGTGAAATAATAATCACTCTGGATGCGGACTTGCAGAATCCTCCCGAGGAAATACCGAAGCTTCTTGAAAAACTGGACGAAGGTTATGAAGTTATCTTTGGCGTCTTTCAAAAGCGAAAGCACTCTACTTTCAGGAGAGCAGCCTCGGCATTTGCTAAATGGGTACTAGCCAAGGTCCTGCCTGTGGAGACAACCAATCTGAGTGGTTTTAGAGCCTTGAGGTCTAGCGCTGTTGACCAACTGAAGCTAGTCGGAGAAAAGAGCAAGTTTTTGGATGGTTTGCTATGCTGGATGGGCTTTAGAGTGGGGACAGTGGAAGTTGAGCATCATGAAAGGCACTTCGGTAAGACGAAATATAGCCTATTTAAGTTAATCAGCCTCTGGTTTGATATGGTGGTTGCTCTTACCGACCTACCCCTCAAAATTGCTACCTTCGGTGGTTCACTCCTGGGGATAATCGGGTTTATGCTAGCACTATTCTATCTTATCAGATACTTCTTGTACGGATTCAGTGTTCCCGGCTTTGCCACGATTGTTATCCTGATAACCGTCTTCTCTGGTGTTCAACTGTTATGTTTAGGCATCTTGGGTGAATATATCGGGAGAATGAACAAGGAAGTCAAGAACAAGCCAGAATACATCGTGCGTGATAAATTAGGGGTGGGAGAAGAACATTCAGAAAACTGATGTCGAGAAGGTGGGCGCAGTTTGGGATGCCTTTGCCCGAAAGTATGGCTTAGATTGCCGTGCCTCTACACCAGATGCATATTTGGTCAACTTGGAGATAAGGACTCTAAGAAAATACATTGGAAACGGGGAAAGGGTTTTAGATATTGGATGTGGGAATGGGTACACCTCCATAAAACTAGCTCAGAAGAAGGCTATTAAAGTTATCGGGATAGATATCTCTTCGGAAATGATAAGATGTGCCAAGCGGATGCTGAGAAACCATAGGGGTAAATTAAAAGGAGAAGTGCAATTCGAACTTGGCAATATTCTCAGTCCACATTTTGTGGAACGCTTTGGAAGGGATTGGTTTGACACAGTACTAACCAAGCGCACCTTGATTAATGTACTCAGCTGGTCTGAACAAAAAGAGGCCATAATCAAGATATTGCATCTTCTCAAACCAAAGGGTAAGTACGTACTGATAGAAGGCACAATTCAGGGCTATAAGAAAATGAACAACCTGAGGGAAAGATTTGGAGTTGCTAGGACTCCGATTCGATGGCACAATAACTATTTGGACGAGGAAAAGCTGATCCCTTTCCTCAATGAAAACTTTGACATTATCTGTCTTAGGAATTTCAGTAGCACTTACTACATAGGTTCCAGAGTCATTCAGCCTCTACTTCTAAAGCCATTTGGGAAGGAGCCAAGTTACGACTTTTTTCTGAATCTTTTTTTCTCATACCTCCCAAGCTTGGGAAACTATGGTATTCAGAAACTCATTGTCTGCAGGAAGCGGGGTAGATAACATGAGGAAGACAATCTTGATCACCGGTGGGGCTGGTTTCATTGGCAGTAACTTTGTGAGGCATATCTTCGAGAATCATCCCAGCTACAACATTATCGTCCTTGATGCTCTCACTTATGCCGGCGATGTGGACAATATTCCTGAAAAGATTAGGAATGACGCACGTTTTGAATTCTGGTATGGCAATGTTAGAAATGGGGAATTGGTCAACGAGCTAGTTTCAAAGTCAGACGTTGTCATTCACTTCGCTGCCGAATCTCATGTTGCCAGGTCTATCTTTGACAACACTACCTTCTTTGAAACCGATGTCCTGGGAACCCAGGTGGTGGCTAATGCTGTGTTAAAACACCAGAATTCTGTTGAAAGGTTTATTCACGTCTCCACCTCCGAGGTCTATGGGACAGCCCTAGAGATACCTATGACCGAAGAGCATCCTTTAAACCCCACCACCCCTTATGCCAGCGCCAAAGCTGGGGCTGACAGATTGGTTTATTCCTATTGGGTTACATACGAAATACCAGCCATCATCATACGACCTTTTAATACTTATGGTCCTAATCAACATTTAGAAAAGGTCATACCTCGCTTTATTACCAGTGCCTTGCTTGATGAGCCTTTAACTATCCATGGCTCTGGAGAGCATACCAGAGACTGGACCTATGTAAAAGACCTGTGCCAGGCGTTGGATAAGGTGATACGTGTAAGTCTGAATAAGGTTAGGGGGCAGGTTATTAATATTGGCACAGGTAGGGATGTTGCCATAAAAGCGATTGCCGATATGATTTTGGATAAGTTGAATAAACCGAGGGAATTGATTACTCATATAGGAGAGCGCCCAGGCCAGGTAAGAAGGCATGTTGCTTCCATAGAGAAAGCCCTTCAGATACTGGGGTGGAAGGCAGAAACTGAATTCGATGAGGGCATCACCAAGACCATAGGATGGTATCAACAGAATCCCGGCTGGTGGCAAAAGCTGTTATGGATGAGGCATGTGCCGATAAAGACCAGGGATGGGAGGGTTGAATACCATTAAGACAACCAATGCTTATGGCCAAGTTTTATACTGTCCCCAATGCAAAAATATCCTGAAGCAAATGAGTGGTAAATATTTTTGCCAAAGCTGTGCTCATTCCTACCCCATAGTTGATGGCATTCCTTCGTTTGTTGATAAAGATTTGAAGGTAAACAGCTTCGACGCCTCAGCTTTTGAATTTCTGTCCGAAATGGAACAGAAGCATTTCTGGCATATCGGTAGAAGTGAGATAATCTTAGATGTTCTGAGAAGGAATATTCCCAACTTAGCCAAATCCAGGATGCTTGAGATTGGTTGTGGAAACGGCAGCATTTTGGCATACTTGAAGCAGAATGGGATTAGCATTGAGGGAGGGGATATCTTCATTGAAGGCTTAAAATTCTGCCAGCAGCGGGTGGGTTCTGTTCCCTTGTATCGAACAGATATTTTAGCTCTTCCCTTCCACAATGACTTTGACGTGATAGGGATGTTTGACATACTGGAGCACATTGACGAAGATGAAAAAGCGCTGGGGGAAGCTGCCCAAGCCCTAAAATCCGGGGGGAGAATACTCGTAACTGTTCCGGCACATGAATTTCTATGGAGCTATTTTGATGTTCATTCCTATCACAAGCGCAGATATAACAAAGGGGAACTTGTAGCAAAGCTAGAACGAAACGGTTTCATTATCAAAAAAATGTCTTATTACATGTTCTTCCTATTCCCATTATTCGCTATTATTAGGTTGATTGGCAATATTCCACGAAAAAATAAAAAACAAGGTATCAAAGCATCTCTTGAAGTTAGGACCATTCCGGTAGTCAATGAGGTCTTTCTGGGACTATTAAGGTTAGAGAGGTGGCTAATAAGGTATCTAAATTTACCTATCGGAGCTTCTCTGCTGGTTTTGGCCGAGAAGAAAAATGGGAAATAGTCTGAGTGCTAAATTGAGTAAATTGTATGCAGGCTTAGGTATTTACGTTAGGTTTTACGTGAAGACAAGGGCCAAGCTCTTAAACTTGGATTATTATTCAAAGTTTCTTCCTCATAATGGACTGCTAATTGATGTTGGCTGTGGCTACGGCGTCGTGGCAAATTATTTAGCTTTACGCTTTCCTGATAGTCAAGTTATCGGCATTGACTTAGACCACAAGAGGATCGATGCTGCCCTTAAAACTGTTGGTAAAAGGGGAAACATAAGTTTCTTGTTAAAAGATGCGAGAGATTGGGATTTGCCTAGCTGTACAGGGGTCATAATGACAGATTTCCTCCATCATGTTTCCCAACGAGATCAAGGGCTAATCCTTCACAGGGTATTTAATAGTTTAGAAAAGGGGGGAGTGTCGCTGATCTCAGAAGTTGATTCTACTGCTAAGCCATTCTATAGATACTGGGCTAGCTACCTGTCAGACCGAGTTTTATACCCTTTGTCGAAAAGCTATTTCCGAAAGCCTCATGATTGGGAGAATATTTTATCTAGTGTTGGCTTCAGCGTCAAAATTATTAAAACTCGAAACCCTATCTTTGCAGGAATCCTTTATGTTTGCCAGAAATGAAGAATAGGAGTATGTGATGAAAGTAGAGTTTTATAAACATACTATCAGTCAGAAAGATATTAATAATGTGGTCAAGGTGCTCAATTCCCTTTTCCTGACGACTGGCGAAACAGTTAAGGAGTTTGAGGAAGGGTTTTCGCGATATCTAGGCTGCAAATATACTGTGGGCGTAACCAGTTGCACCGCGGCTCTGCACCTCTCCCTTCTAGCTTATGGGGTTGGCTCAGGCGATGAGGTCATTACCACGCCAATGACTTTTATAGCTACCGCCAATTCAATAATCCATGCTGGGGCAACCCCAGTTTTCGTGGATGTGGAACCTGAGACGGCTAATATTAACGCCGATTTAATTGAAAACGCCATTACTTCAAGAACAAAGGCTATTCTGCCGGTTCACTTATATGGACAAATGTGTGACGTGAAGAGGATAAGGGAGATTGCCGACAAGTATCACTTAATCGTTATCGAGGATGCTGCTCACGCTATTGAGGCAAGTAGGGAGGGGGTAAGACCTGGCGAATTGGGCGATGCAGCTTGTTTTAGTTTCTATGCTACCAAGAACATCACCTCTGGCGAGGGAGGAGCAATAAGCACTAATAGTGAAGAAATCGCTGAGAAGCTGAGAAAGCTAAGGCTTCATGGAATGAGCAAAGGAGCTGAGGAAAGGTATTCAAAACCATATGAGCATTGGGACATGGAACTTCTTGGCTGGAAGTATAATATGGCTAATATTCAGGCCGCTCTACTACTGAACCAGCTGCAAAACATTGAAAAGAATTGGCAGAGGCGGGAAGAAATCTGCCAAACGTATGAAGAGGCTTACGAGGGCAATCCGCAGGTTGCCTGCTTAAAAATATTGCCCAACTCGAAGAGTGCCCGGCATATGTTTACTATCTTAGTCTCTCCTGAAAGACGTGACAGGATTCTATGGGGACTTCAGAAAAAGGGAGTTGGAGTAGCCGTCCATTACAGGGCCATCCACCTGCTGAGTTATTATCGGCAGACCTACAGATACGAAAGAGGGATGTTTCCTGTTGCTGAGAGAATAGGTGATAGTACTATAACTCTTCCTCTGTACCCTAGGCTGAGCGGTGAAGAAGTCCAATATGTTATTAAGCGAGTGAAAGAGGTGACCACCACTATGGTAAGGTCTAAGGCATAAAGAATGGCAAAGCACAAGCACAAAAGAAAGCCAAAATGGTTTATCTATTAGTTTTTATATCCGTAATTGGGATGACGGCAGCTCAGCTGCTTCTGAAGAAAGGGCTGCTCCTAGCAGGTCAATTCCCTCAAAACTTCAGCGGGTTGATCCCCTTTTTCCTAAGAGCTTTCACCAATACCTATGTTATTTCTGCTGTATTCGTGACAATCCTGACAGCGTTAGCATGGATTCTAGCCGTATCAAGAGCACACTTGAGTTTTCTTTATCCTTTCATGGCCTTATCTTATGTGCTGGTTGCCCTGTTTTCTCTGCTCATTTTTAAGGAAGATGTAACCACTCTACGCTGGCTGGGAATTTTAATAATCTGTCTTGGTGTGTTTTTGGTATCAAGGAGTTAGAAAAGCTTGAGAGCGATAAAAAGTGCTTGGTAGAATCAGGCTAAACAAATTCTTAATCCTTAGCCTTCTCCTAATCTTCCTCTTATTAGCTCTGGGCGTTAGAGTAGGTTTAATAGTTAGTGCACCACGGATAGCCCCTTACTATGGGATGATCATACCTTTAGGTGATGCGGCTAGAAACTTGGCTGAGGGGCGGGGATATGTAATTGACAAGGAATACGTAGCCTCTATGATCTCACTTGTAGACAGAGAAAATAAACTCGTTGATATTCAGGATGTTCCCCCGCCACGGGATGAGCAGTTCACTCCGTATTATGCTCTTCCTCCGGGGACAAGCATGATGCTGGCTGGCACATATTTGGCATTCGGAGAATATAGGTACATCTATCTGAGGGTAATTCAAGCAATCGTTGATTCCTTCGGTTGCCTGCTAATGTTCTTAATTGGAAGAGAGTTGTTCGGCAGAAAGGTTGGATTAATCGCAGCCTTCTTATATGCCATATATCTTCCTATAGCATATCTATCGACCTGGCCACTTCATGATGCCTTAATGCCCTTTATAACATTGGTTTCCTTGTACTTTTTTATAAAGGCAGTGCGGACAAGGGCGATTAAGTTCTATATTCTATCTGCCTTCTTCGCCGGTGTTGGTTGTTATTTCCAGCCAAGTATACTGCTCCTGCCCTTAATATTTGGCTTGGGATTGTTTTTATATGAACTTCGGAAGCCGAACTTCAGGGAGCAAGTGGTCTATGTAGCCAAGGTGACTGCCATTATGGCGGTAGTGGCTGTATTGGTTATGTCTCCCTGGGTGGCAAGGAACTATCGTGTCAGCGGCGGGATTATGGTCATGCGCCCAAGTATGTGGCAAGGCGTCTGGGAAGGCTTTGGCGAATTCGAGAACCCGGTTGGGGCAGTATTAGATGATGGGGTAACTTATGAGCAAATAAAGAAGGAAGTGGGTTATGATATTAAATATGGGACGCCGGAGTACGACGCAGTCTTCATGCCAAAGGTGCTAAGTACAATAAAGGAATATCCCGGGTGGTGGCTAAGTGTTATAGTCAGGCGGGTTCCCCGCACTATAGTTAATTTCAGCGAGCTTGGAATAAATAATCTTTCTCCAATCAAGGCTGATTATCCCGTCTTGCTGGCATACCTGTACCGCAATGCACCAGGAGCCATTGGGTACAAGGAAGCACTAAGGGGCTTGGCGGCAGGAATAAAAGATGGCACATTCTGGGAAATAGCAAAGGGTCATCCCTTCGGTGTTATTTACTTCGGACTAGTAGGGCTTTTTGGGGTTGTGCCCGCCTTACTTAGCATAGTTGCTATTTGGTTCATGAGAAGAAACTGGAGACCACTGATTTTGGTGGCGACAGTGCCAGTATATTTTTCACTGGTTCACATGTTTACCTTTGTTGCCTCGTATAAGAGCATGGTGCCAGGAGTCTTGGGATATATCATTTTTAGTGCTGTTGCTTTATATTATATCTATAACGAAATAAAGGGCACCACGAAGAAGGCTGTCGAACTGGCTATGCCGCCAAATTGATGTGGCAGTAGAGGTAGAACCTCTAAGGTCAACGTACAGACATAACACAATTCCAGTTCACAATATATTCTCAGTGATGAGTTCCAGGATGGGAAACTCCTCTTAGCTTTTGCTCCCTGAAAAGGTCTCAAGCCAAAGTAACACTGCCATCAGGTTCCAGGCTTTTAGGGTCTGGGTATATGTTTTCGGGGGATAGAACCTGCCAACATAAGCCATATTTATGTTTAGAATACTGGCGCTGGATTGAAGCAAAGCATCAAAGTAGTGTCGAAATGAATTCTCAGTTAGCCACTTATGTATCGGCGCGGTTAACCCCGCTTTCTTTTACTAGCAGCTACCTCCGGTGGCAACAAGTCATACTTCTTAATCAATTGCCTGAGCAGGTATTTGGTTATTCCATGCCGGTGCCTTAGTGAAATTGGTATGCTTAGGGCAAAGCTCGCCATCTGCGGGTCAAGTAACGGAGACCTTATTTTTAGCCCGGTAGCTGCCACAGATTTATCCAGTCTCAGCAGGTCATTGGGAAGTTCACCGCTAACCATGGTATGCGATATTCTCTCAATGCTGCTGCTGGAGTTTGCTGCATTTATGGCTTTAACTGTGCTGTCGATTATTCCCTGCACCCTACTATTGCCGAGCAACCTTGCTAAGTCCTCCTCCGAGAAGTAGGGGTGGAAAACCCGTGAGGCTATCCTGTATTGCCACTGTGGATGACTGGCATCCTTTCTGGTAAAGAACTCCGCAGCCAGCGATAGAATTTTTGAGCCAGTCCAGTTTACCAGAGGCTTAGCCAGACTCTCCTAACCCTATGTGTCTAATGATAGGGGTGCAGTCCAACTTCCTTAAGCCTGCCTCAACATGTCCGACCTTTATATGGAGCTTTGAGGCCGCCAGGGCACCGGCAAGAACAGTATTGGTATCGCCCTCAACTAAAACAACGTCGGGCTTTTCTTTTAACAGGACTTTTTCTACACCAATAAGCATTTTCCCGGTCTCCTCGGCGTGGGTTCCAGAGCCAACGCTAAGGTTGTATTTTGGCGATGGCAAACCAAGCTGCTCAAAGAATACCTTGTCCAAATTGTAGGAATAATGCTACCCAGTGTGGAGAATGAAGTAATCCAGTCGCAAGCGGTCACACTCCCTTACTACCGGGGACATCTTAATTATTTCGGGACGAGTTCCTAGAATTATGGCGCTCTTCACTCGCCCTATTCTCCTTCAATTTGGCGACATTGGAAAATCACGGTGCCACCTTCGGTATAGGGCGTCCCCGGGTCTACACACTGCATGTAGGCATGTTCTTTGTCCTTTGACAGCCCCAGCTTTATCGGGTCAGCCCCCTCTTCCAGGGCAACCACATAATGGAGCAAGGTTGACAAAGCATGGACAGATAAAGCATCTGTTTTATTCAGGACAATGCTGGGTCCATCAACCACCATTCTATCCCCCACCCTATGCACCGGGCATTTGCCTCTAATTTCGCAGACCCTTATTTCAAGCATGGCTCAATCTCCATTTAACATAAACTTTATATGTCGCTTGGTCATTTTGTCAATCTGGCGGTCTGACATCAATATACAGCCGGAGGGGGTCTTGGAGATAGGGCTCAGCTTCGTTATCTCTGTATAGCCAGAACTCGACTTTCTGTTTATCTCCCGGTGATTGGGCGACAAAGCTGATTTCCTTCTCCCACTTCTGCTCATGAGCCAGGGTGCCAATGTCCACCTCTTCGCTTCTGACACCATTTATGGTTATCTCAACGCGGTACCTTGCTGGCTGGTGTTCATGATTGACCACGCCTATGATTACATCTACATTGGCACCCAGCATAACTTGCTGCGGGTAGTTCTCAGCCTTGCCTTCAGGGCCGAGGATGTAGAATTCAGTAAATTTCTCACCCGGGTTCGGGGCAGCTATGAAATAGCCGAGCCAACCTAAAGCTACTACGATAGCTACCACTAATGATATAAGTAGTGCTTTATCTAACCTAGGCATTACGTTTTTCCTTGCGGGATTATATCACTTTGGGCGAGCACGTGGCTAGCTAGGCGCTAGCGGCTAAAGAGGCGATGCTTAATGACATCGAAGGCAACGGCAAGGCCATGAGCTATGGGGTTAATGGTGGAACTCTGGGAATGATAAATGCAGGAGATAGGCACTTCCTTAATGATAAAGCCCTTTTTTCTGGCTTGGATTAGCACTTGAACACTAAAGCTAAAGCCAGCCTCGGTGATGCTGACAGCTTCAATTAGCTTGCGATTGTAGACACGAAAATTAGACTGAGAGTCAGATACCCTTACCCTTGAGCCGAAGTTGTAGAGAAAGGTAATGACACCAATGCCGAATCTACGGTATTTTGGCATGTTGTGGAGATTGGGGTGGAGGAAGCGAG
>Ga0315280_10011285_pt1 | contig 11010 bp, 12 predicted proteins | sample YL17G06_40_MG_FD_203697 | JGI IMG/M metagenome (GOLD analysis project Ga0315280, IMG submission 203697) | Sediment microbial communities from Yellowstone Lake, YNP, Wyoming, USA - YL17G06_40 | ecosystem: Environmental > Aquatic > Freshwater > Lake > Sediment | place: USA: Wyoming | collected... | reverse complement strand
TTTTCTCTTATACCATCTTTCACCTTGAGCTCAAAATCCTCTATCCTGTTTTCCTTCTCGTAGTCATAAACGAAAACGTCGTGATGCTTGCCTATCATTCCTGTAATGATGTGCTTACCAAAGTCGTCCTCTTTCCCTTGCAAAGCCTGAAGTAGTGTATCCACCTTGAAGATATAGACGCCCATTGAAGCTAGAGCATAATCTGGAGCATCAGCAAGCGTCTTCGGCTGCGCCGGCTTTTCTTCGAAGCCAATCAATCTATAGTCCTGGTCTATTTCGAGCACGCCAAGTCTTCCGGCAGCCTGCTCCTTCCTTGCCCTGACAGCGGATATCGTCAGGCCTGCCTTCTTCATGCCGTGATAGCCCACTAACTGCAGGTAGTTCATCTTGTAGATATGGTCACCGGAAAGGATTAGAACGTTCTCAATGTCCTTTCTCCTGACCAGATTAAGGTTCTGCCGCACCGCGTCAGCCGTGCCGCGGTACCAGTCCGCGCCAAGCTTCTGTTGAGCTGGCACAGAGTAAATGTAGTCACCCAGCCCGGAGGCAGATATGCCCCAGCCCTCCTGTATGTGGCGATTTAAAGACTCTGAGAGGTATTGTGTGAGAACATAAATCTGGCGGAGGCCTGAGTTGACACAGTTACTGAGCGTAAAATCTATGAGCCGAAACTTACCTCCAAATGGGACAGCCGCCTTGGACCGTGTCGTGGTCAAAGGTTGCAGCCTCTCCCCTGCTCCTCCTGCCATTATTAACGCTAAGACCTTGTCCATTGTTGTAGTGCTTCAATCGTTTTCGGGCAAATCGACTATGCCAAAATATTAGACCTTGCAATTAGTCTCTGTCAAGCCAATCTTGGCTACTATTTCGCGAAGTAAACCTTGGTGTTTGCATACTTTACACAGAATGGACGAATGTTTCCAATCAATATGCCTTCGCTACTACTTCCTCTTCATAAATTCCACACTTAAGAAAACAAAAAAGCCAAACTGTAGACCTATCTCTAAATCCTGTCAACACCTAGAATAGCGATGCTCCTCTCATAGGTGCGAGGTACAAAAAGCCAAGATGTGCAGAGCATCCTATATGTGCTGAACGGGTACAGGTCAAGCAAGTCTTCAATGGGACAATTGATGAAGCCTAGGCTGTAGTGCTAAACTAATAAATATCTTACCAAGGAGGAAGAATGAAAAAGACGAAGCAACTGCTTTTATTCACATTCCTTGCTGGTATTATGATATTTACGGCATGTAGCTCAACCACAGAAGGAGGCAAGATTATGCAGTGGACTAACCCGCCGCCGATGAGCATTGACCAAAGTAAAGAATACCAGGCAACCATCAAGACCAACTTTGGTGATATAATAGTTCAACTTCTTCCTAAAGATGCTCCCATTGCGGTGAATAACTTCGTTTTTCTGGCTCGCCAGGGTTTCTATGACGGGGTAAAGTTCCACCGAGTGGTGAAGGGTTTTGTCATCCAAGGTGGTGATCCGACGGGCACTGGGACCGGAGGGCCCGGATATAAGTTTGCCGATGAGAAAGTGACACGAGACTACGTTGCAGGTACCTTGGCTATGGCTAATGCTGGCCTCAATACCAACGGAAGCCAATTCTTTATCACTCTGGCTAACCTTAGCGGCAGTCTGCCCAAGAATTACACCATCTTCGGCATAGTAACTGGCGGATTCGATATTGTCCAGAAGATTGGCAATGTCCCAGTCAAAGTTAGTCCTCTTAGTGGCGAGAATTCCCTGCCCACCGTGGATGTTCACATAGATAGTGTTTCTATCGTCGAAAAATAGCTTCTGTGCATAGAAAAAGGTTTGAGTGGCTAGTGGCAAAAGCGCTTGAAGCTCTGCCTGAGGAGTTTGTCGCCAGGCTGGAGAATATTGCCGTGGTCGTAGAGGACCAGCCAACCCCTCGTCAATTGGCTATGGCGAGGCTCAAGCCCGGCCAGACTCTACTTGGCCTTTATGAGGGGGTGCCTCTGACAAAGCGAGGTGCTCACTACGGTCTGGTAGTGCCAGATAAAATAACCATATTTCAAGGGCCTGTCGAGTCTGCATGTCGAGATGATGCCGAGACCACGGCTGAAATACAGAGAGTAGTACAGCACGAAATAGCTCATCATTTTGGTATTGGCGATGCCAGACTGAGACAACTGGGTAAGTGAAGAACAATCTTCAATATGGTGTGGCGTAGCTAATATTGGCCAAGTTCGATCCAGTCCAACATTTCATCTAGATGTGCAACCGACCTTCGCTTGTGTAAGAGCCAAATGCCCTCTTAAAAGTTGCTCCTAAATCAGTTGACACTGGATTTTTGCTAACGGATTTGCTAACGAACTGGGTGGCACGGGGTATCACCAGGTGGTATAATAAGATTTTGGGATACCCTGTATCAGATACAAAATAGGACTATATGACATGCAAGACCACTAGGGGCGATGACCTACAATGGACTGCGAAACCCCTATTCACCGGTTCGAATCCGGTCGTCGCCTCCAATTATTTTAGCCGGGGTGGCGGAATTGGCAGACGCAGCGGACTTAAAATCCGCCGGAGCAATCCTTGTGGGTCCGAGTCCCACCCCCGGCACTGCCTATGGATTCAATACCAATATCGCTATATTCAAGACCGAGGCAAAACTCACCCACAAGATATAAGGCAAAAGGAGCGCTCCGGCCGCAGTTGATTGTCTAAAGAAGCTGAGTATCGTCAGTAATATCGCCACCCATAGGGCTACAATTACCACCACTCCGTAAAGAGGCGACTGGAGCCCGAAGAAAACTACTGACCATAAGGCATTAAGAACCAGCTGCACCAAAAATATGACCAGCGCCAATTTTACCCCTTTTTGTCCCAATCCCCTGCGCCAGATGAGAAAAGCGGCTATTCCCATCAGCAGGTAGAGGGTAACCCAGGCCGGGGCAAATAGCCAGTTGGGTGGGTTAAAAGATGGCTTTTGCAGAGTGGCATACCAGGTTGGGATGGCGGGGGTAGTAAATATAGAACCGATAATACCGGCACACTGGCAGGCGACAAGGCTTACTACCAGTTTGATTACATCCCCTGATTTCATACCTACCTTAGCGCTTCCTTTTTATTGCGGCGCGAACTGCTTTCTCAATGTCTTTAGCGGTAAGACCATACCGCTCAAAAAGTTCCTCCGGTTTACCTGACTTGGCGTAGGTATCCTTAATGGCGACAAACTCCATCGGCACTGGCTTGTTTCGAGCAACCACGCGGGCAACGGCACTGCCCAAGCCACCATGCTCAAGGTGCTCCTCAGCGGTAACAATTGCCCCAGTCTCAGCCGCCTGAGCTATCGCCACCTCATCAATGGGCTTAAGCGTGGGCATACTCAGCACGCGGCAGTCTATGCCCCCCCGCTTAAGGCTTTCGGCAGCCTCCAGCGCAATTTTCACCATCAAGCCGATAGCAATTATAGCGGCGTCCCCACCCTGCCTCACGGTTACCGCCTTACCCAGATTGAACTGGTAGCCCGGCTCATAGACTAAGGTCGCCTTGGGACGGCACAGCCTGATATAGAATGGACCAAAGTTAGCCGCCACCGCCCTCACCGCCTGCGCCGTCTCAATAGCGTCCGCGGGAACAATAACGGTAAAGCCAGGCAGGGCGCCAATCAGAGCCAGGTCTTCAATGGACTGGTGTGAGACACCATCCTCACCGACACTGATGCCACCGTGAGTGGCAACAATCTTAACATTGAACCGGGGCTGGGCTATAGACATACGAAGCTGGTCAAAACAACGCCCGGCGGCAAAAACGGCAAAGGTGCTGGCAAATGCTATCTTGCCCGAGGCAGCCAGCCCGGCAGCGATACCAACCATATTCTGCTCGGCGATGCCACAGTCAAAGAAACGCTCCGGGAATTTTTGGGCAAAAAGCTGGGTCATCGTGGAACGGGAGAGGTCAGCATCCAGCACCACAACATCGGGGTTCTCCCCGCCCAGCTCAACCAGGGTCTTGCCGTAAGCCTCCCTTAAGGAAAATTCCAGCGCCATCTACTCCAGCTCCTTAAGTGCCAGCCTTACCTCCTCAGCCGTGGGCGCCTTGCCGTGAAAATCAGGGTTATTCTCCATAAAGCTGACCCCTTTGCCCTTGATAGTATGGGCAATAACGACCGTTGGTTGCCCTTTAATCCTCTTTGCCCTATCAAAGGCTTGGCTAAGCTGAGGGATACTATGACCATCAACCTCAATAACATGCCAGCCAAAGGCTTGCCACTTTGCCGGGAAGGGTTCAAGGTTCATCACATCACGGTTCCAGCCGCCTATCTGCTGACCATTGTTGTCCACTATCGCCACCAGGTTATCCACCTTGAAGTGGGCTGAAGCCATCGCCGCCTCCCACACCTGCCCCTCATCACACTCCCCATCCCCAAGCAGGACGTATGTCCGATAGTCCCTCCGATTAAGCCGCCCCGCCAGAGCCACGCCAATGGAAAAGGACAACCCCTGCCCCAGCGCCCCCGCCGACATCTCCACCCCGGGGGTAAGGTTGCAGTCGGTATGACCCTGAAGGCAACTATCCATCTGCCTCAGGGTAAGTAGCCACTCCATGGGGAAGTAGCCGCACTCAGCCAGGACGCTGTAGAGGGCAGGAGCCGCATGCCCCTTGCTCAGGATGAACCTATCCCTGTCCGGCCAACGAGGGGCTTGGGGCTTATGCCTCAGCACCTTGAAATAAAGGGTAATCAAAATCTCCACCGCCGAAAGGGAGCCACCGGGATGACCGCTACCCGCCTTCCCCGTCATGGTAACGATGTGACGCCGCAGCCTCTTGGCTACAGCCTCCATCTCGGCTAATGACGCCGAAGATGAAAAAACCTCGGCTTGCACATTTTTAGCCGAGGTTGATTTTGAAGCGCCCGCTTCCGGCAAAGACATCATCACCACCTATCTATTTAATTATACTACACTCATAGACGCAGGTCTATATTTTAAACGAGGATTTATTCACCCCATCCCCCTTTATCCCCCTTCCCCAGCGGGGAAGGGGGAAGTAGTTTTAAGAGGGGGGCTTCGCCCCCCTCTTTTCTATCCCTCCCCCTCTCCTTGGCAAGGAGAGGGGGATTAAGGGGGTGAGGTTAATAAACAATCTCTATATATTTGGTTTGATTTTTACCGCCGTATCTGCTTTAATTAACGTCGCAGGAGAGATAGATGGAAGGTTTAACCCTTGAGGCTAGTAAGAGAGATATACTGGGCAAGAAGACAAGATTTTTGCGCCGCCGGGGAATTACCCCGACTCACCTCTTCGGGCATGGTCTTGAGTCACTAACCCTGGAGTGTGATACGGCTAAGCTTAATCGGCTTGTTGCCCGGGCAGGAAAAACCAGGCTTATTACCCTCGGCATTAAAGGGGATAAGGAGCCGAGAAGCGTTTTCATCAAGGAAATACAGAGGAATGCCTGCACCGGCGAATTGCTTCATGTTGACCTCTATCAGGTGAGAAAGGCAGAGAAGATAAAGGTTGACGTGCCTATTGTTCTGGTCGGCGAGGCACCGGCACTGAAGGTAAAAGAATACACCCTGACCCCCAGCCTGACCAGCCTTAGTATTGAGTGCCTCCCCGATAAGCTACCACCCCAGATTGAGGTTGACCTGAGTCCACTGGTGGAGGTGGGGCAGGCAATCCACGTCAGGGACATCCCCCTCAGCCCCGATATTACCCTCCACACCGACCCCGACCAGATGGTGGTTAAGGTCAGCGAGATAAGGATAGAAAAGGTGGAGGAAGTGGTAGCGGCAGAGGAGGTCGTGGCTGAAGCTGCCGCGGAGGGGGCTGAAGCCGTAGCTGAAGAGGGAGCTGAGGAGAAACCAGAAGAGCCAAAAGCTGAATAAAATCGGGCGATGATTATTGACTTCCATACCCATGTCTTCCCACCCGAGGTCAGGAAAAACCGGGATAGGTACATCAAGCTTGACCCGTGCTTTGCCCTCCTCTACTCAGAGCCTAAAGCCAAAATCGCTACCGCTGATGAGCTTATCACAAGTATGGATGAGACTAAGGTTGACGTCTCAGTCATCCTAAATATCGGCTGGACTACCCACGAGCTTTGCCTTGAAACCAATGACTATATCATAGACTCAGTCTCCCATTATCCACAGCGGCTTATTGGCTTCGGCGCCGTCCAGCCAAAGTCAGCTAGCGCCGTGGCTGAGATTGAGCGCCTGGCTAAGGCGGGGCTCAAAGGGATTGGCGAGATGAGACCTGATATCCAGCTCTTTGACCTCACCGACAAGCGCATAATGGCACCCTTGGTTGAGGCATTAAGAAGGCGCAAGCTAATCCTGCTCACCCATGCCTCCGAGCCCGTCGGTCATAACTATCCGGGGAAGGGAAATGTTACCCCAGATATACTCTACCCATTTATTACCAGCTTTCCTGATTTAACTATCGTTTGCGCCCATTGGGGGGGTGGGCTACCCTTCTACGGCTTAATGCCCGAGGTTAAAAAGGCAATGGCTAATGTCTACTTTGATACCGCCGCCTCTCCCTTCCTCTACAACCCCCAGATATATAATCAGGTTATTCAGCTTGTCGGCGCGGACAAAATTCTCTTCGGCAGTGACTATCCTTTGCTAGCGCAGGGTCGGTTACTCAAAGAGACTAAATCCCTTCACCTGGCTAAAGAAACAGAGAGCCTCATCCTCTCCGGGAATGCCCAGAGGCTTCTCGGCATTAAAGGTAAATAGCTATGGAGCAGGTACGCTGTTTTATTGCCATTGAGCTGCCCCAGGAGGTAAGGGCTGGGCTTTCCCGACTTCAGGCAGGGCTAAAATCAGCCAGCCTGCCCCCGCTGAAGTGGGTTGACCCCTATGGCATCCACCTGACACTAAAATTCCTGGGCAATGTTAATGTTGAGCTGACCACCCCGATAACCGAAGCCATCGCCAACGCGGCAGAGGGGGTATCCCCCTTTCCCCTTGAAATTAAGGAGCTGGGAGTCTTCCCCAACCTGAGGCGGGTGCAGGTCGCCTGGGTGGGGGTAAGCGGGGACCTAAACAAGCTACTCCAGCTCCAGAAACGCATTGAGTCTAACCTGGCTCGGCTGGGTCTTGCCCCTGAGGCGAGGGCTTTCACCCCCCACCTCACCCTGGCCCGGGTTCGTGAACAGGCATCACCTGATGAGCGCCAGAGGTTCGGGCAGCTCATCGCCAGTACCAAATTTGAGGCCGGTTATACCTTCCTGGTAGAAGCCATCAACCTGATGAGAAGCCAGCTAACCAGGGAGGGGGCTATTTATAGCCAAATCAGTTCGGTTAAATTAAAATAGAGATTATTTATTAACCTCACCCCTCAAAGAGTCTTCGACCTTTATCCCCCTCTCCTAAAAGGAAAGCGGGAGGAATAAAAAAGAGGGGGATGGGGTTACCATATTAAACTAAAATAAGCACTTGCCAACGACTAATACATTAGTGTATACTGGGCAAGACTTAATTTCGGTTGGGAGGAGGAGTTAATGGAACAATCCAATTTCCCCAAATGCCAGAAATGCAAGTCTGGCGACTTAGTACCCCTTTCTGACTTTGGCAGTCAAGGGGCGGATATTCACTACAAGGCATGGGTTTGCACCAATCCTGATTGCGGTTTCAACCTAAAAATCAGGAACGGCGATGTCTACATTAACGAACCCATTGTCAATGGGGCAATACATGGTACCCGCTCTCGCTAAAACCTAGAGTCTCACTCTGAAGCTTTAATCTAAATTACGGGGCTAAACGTGCTCCCTCTAAGTAAAGTTAAGGGGATAGCACTCGACTTTTTCTTTCCCCGTTGGTGCGTTGGCTGTGGCAAGGAGGGTGATTTTATCTGTCCTGCCTGCCGCAGCTCATTACCCAGAATTACACCCCCCCTCTGCCCCAAGTGTGGCCAACCCCAAGCCAGCACCACAATCTGCCCCAACTGCGCCAGCTGGCAGGCGGAGGTAGACGGTATTCGCTCCCCATTCCGATTTGACGGGGTAATACGCCAGGCGATTCACCAGCTAAAGTACCAAAACCTGAGAGCCATCGCTGGACTCTTTGCCCAGCTACTCAATGACTACCTCAGCGCCAACCCCATCCCCGCTGAGGTCCTGGTGGCGGTACCACTCCACCCCAAACGGTTAAGGGAGCGCGGCTACAACCAGTCCCACCTTTTGGCTCAAAAATTGTCTAAGCTAAACAAACTGCCACTTGTGGACGATTGCCTTATTCGAGTGCACCACTCTACACCCCAGGCGAGAACAGCCAGCGTTGGTGAGCGGCACAAAAATGTGGCCAATGCCTTTTCCTGCCGCGACCAAAGGCTAAGGGGTAAGCAGGTTTTGCTCATCGACGATGTCTCCACCTCCGGGGCTACACTTGATGCCTGCGCCCGGGCGCTTAAGCAAGCCGGGGCTATTTCAGTCTGGGGACTGGTGCTGGCAAAGGAGATATGAGACAGGGGTTAAAATACACCATCCTCAAAACTGAGATGGGGTGGGTAGGAATACTGGGCTCAAGCAAGGGGTTACTACGCGTTACCTTACCCAAATCCTCAGCCCAAGAAGCACGCCAGCAATTAGGCGATAGGGTTAAAAAGGCAAGCCGCTCTGATAAATTCTTTGCTGGTTTATCACCACGGCTGAGAAACTACTTTGCCGGTCATCCGGTAGCCTTCCCTGATGAGCTTGACCTTTCCCTGGCTACCACCTTTCAACGCCAGGCATGGGCGGTAACCAGGCTCATCCCCTACGGTGAGACCAGGAGCTATAGCTGGGTTGCCCGGCAGCTTGGCAAAGCCAAGGCAGGGCGGGCGGTGGGGAGGGCTCTGGGGCAAAACCCACTGCCCATCATCACCCCCTGCCATCGGGTAGTGGCTAAGAATGGCAAGCTCGGTGGCTACAGCGGCGGGGTGAAAATGAAAAGGCACCTTCTCAAGCTAGAAGCCAAAGCTATCTGATATGAAGTCTCAGTGTTTTTTAGGGGCTTTGCCTGAATAGCTAGCCCCGTGGTCAAGTAACTCTCTTATTTTCAGGTTGAGGAAATTATCTTCGTATTTTGTAATCAGCCCATCGTCGGCGAAGCTAAAGTATCTATTGCCACCGATTATAATATGGTCTAATACCTTGATGCGCAGGATATTGCCGACGAAGACCAGGTCCCTGGTTAACTGCTTATCAAGCTGGCTCGGGGTGGGGTCACCCGAGGGGTGGTTGTGGACAAAGATGAGGTGGACGGCATTATGGCTAAGGGCACCCTCAATAATCTCGCGGGGGCGGATGGGAATACTCTCCAGTGTTCCCTCAAAGAGGTCGGCGGTGTCAATAATCTGGTTCCGGCTATTGAGATAGATTACCTTAAATACCTCCTTGGTCAGGTCCCGCATTGAATAGTAGAGGTAGTCAAAAATCTCTTTAGACGAGGTATAGACGGGTTGTTCAATAATCTTCTCCTTTAGAATCTCGGTGGGTAATTCGTGTAGTAGCCTGATGCTAAAGACACATTGTTGGGTAAGCCCTACTTGAAATAATTCCTCAGCTGAAGCGGCAAGCAAACCCCTCACATTAGTGAATCGTTCAACACACTCCCTGGTTCGCTTCCTACACTCGCGGTGGGGTAAAACCAGGCTTAACAGCAATTCAACAGTCTCCTCATCGCTGAAGCCGTCAAAGCCTGCGTGGAGAAACCTCTCCTGCAGCCAGGTGAGGCGTCCTCGTTCCTTTACTGCGTTTGAAATCATCTCACCTACCTCTAATCAGCGCACCAAGGGAGTTTCAACCGGGGACAGTGGCAATTCAACAAAGAAGGTAGCCCCTCTCCCCGCTGTGCTCCTGGCGTATATCCTGCCACCATGCTCAGTAACAATACCGTGACAGGCACTGAGTCCCAAGCCAGTGCCACCCCTCTCCGCTCTAGTGGTGAAAAATGGGTCAAAGACCTTGTCCAAATGCTCGGGATGAATGCCAGGTCCATCATCGGCAAAGGAAATCCTCACACAGTCTTTTACCTGCCGGGTCTTAATAATGAGCTTCCCCTTACCGTAGGTCTCACTTATCGCCTGCTCGGCGTTCAGAATGATGTTCAAGAAAACCTCCTGAATCTGGGGAAAGTCAACCATTAGCTGGGGGAGGGTGGGAGCAAGGACAGTTACAACCTCAATGTTGCTCGTTTGTAGTGCGTACGCCCTCAACTCCAGAGCCTTTTGCACAATGTCATTGATGTCTGAATATTCCTTCCTTGGCTCACGCCGGCGGGCAAAGGTGAGGAGATTTTGCACCACCTCGGCCGTCCGCCGAGCTTCAGTATGGATTATCTCCAAACCACGGCTGAATTCCTCGTTGGGATTCTTTCTCAACAGTCGCTGAGAGAAGCCAAGTATCCCGGTGAGAGGGTTATTTATCTCGTGGGCAACGCCGGCGGCTAGCTCGCCGATAGCCGCTAGCCTTCGGGCAAGATAAAGCTCCTGCTGCAACTTCTTCTCCTTCTCCTCCGCCTCCTTGCGCTCGGTGATGTCCCGGGCAATGGTGATGTGACCAACCCACCTGCCCGAAGCATCCCTTAGCACACTGGTACTTAGCTCACCGGGAAACTCACTGCCATCCGCCCTAAGCAGGGTGTACTCCACGCCTCTAACTGTTCCCTCTTTTAGAGCCTTCCGCATGTTGGTGGCTACCTTCTCATGGTCGCCGGGGGCAATGAGCTCCAGGGCTCTTCTCCCTACCAGCTCATCCTTGGACTTGTAGCCATGTATCTCCACCGTTCTTTGGTTTGTCTCAATGACGATGCCATTCAAATCAATAACTGATATCCCATCGGTGACCGATTCAAACATCTTGCGCAACTCTTCTCGGCTCTGCCTTAGCGCCGCCTCCGTCTGCTTGCGCTCGGTGATATCCAAAAGCTGAGCCACTGTCCTTACCTCTCCCGCCGAATCCTTGATTACAGCCGAGCTAATTTCCATACGCCTCTTCTCACCGTCTTTGCGGATAATGTTGAACTCGTAGCGGGGAGGAA
>Ga0315280_10011284_pt1 | contig 11010 bp, 9 predicted proteins | sample YL17G06_40_MG_FD_203697 | JGI IMG/M metagenome (GOLD analysis project Ga0315280, IMG submission 203697) | Sediment microbial communities from Yellowstone Lake, YNP, Wyoming, USA - YL17G06_40 | ecosystem: Environmental > Aquatic > Freshwater > Lake > Sediment | place: USA: Wyoming | collected... | reverse complement strand
GGAATGTCAGCAGCGACCAAGCCATAGAGATCGGTGACCTCGTCATCGACCTGCTCAACCACCGCGTCTTGGTCGATGGTACGTACATAGAGCTGACCTTCAAGGAATACGAACTGCTCCGGTTTCTGGCAACACACCGAGGCAGGGCGTTTACCCGCGAAGCGCTCCTGAGTCACGTCTGGGGCTATGAGTACTATGGTGGCCTAAGGACCGTGGACGTCCATATTCGCCGCATCCGGGCGAAGCTCTCCCCTGCCTGCGATGGCCTGATCGAGACCGTGAGGAACGTCGGGTACAGGTTGGCTGCGTAAGCTCTGCGCTTCACCACTGATGGTCCTCCGCGGTCACGCACATTTAACCTCTCGGAAACACCGACGAAACATCTCCCTATTACCATATGACGGTAGAACGCAGATGAAGGACGCAAGAGTCAGGGAGCGGTCCGCCGTCCGAAGCACAACAGGATCACGCCCGTTCTTCCTGCGGAGGCCATATCACCCCTGCTGAGCAGTTCGTAGTGGAGTAGAGAGGAGATTTCGCGTGACACCAAAACAAAGCGTGCTGAAACAGTCAGAGGAAAAGGGCGTCGAGTTCATCCGTTTATGGTTTACGGACGTCCTGGGCCAGCTCAAGAGCTTCGCCATAACCGTTGACGAGTTGGCGGGGGCTCTCGACGAGGGTATGGGGTTCGACGGATCGTCTATCACGGGCTATCAGGATATCCAGGAAAGCGACATGATAGCGATGCCGGACCCAAACACGTTCTGCATACTGCCGTGGCGCCCCCAGGAGAAGGCGGTTGCCCGCATGTTCTGCGATATCCTTCAGCCGGACGGCAGCCCTTACGAGGGCGATCCCAGGTATATACTGCGCAGAGCCGTCAGGGCTGCAAGCGATAGTGGCTACACCATGTATGTCGGGCCCGAACTAGAGTACTTCTACTTCAAAGAGCCAGGCTCGACCGAGATTCTTGACCACGGCGGGTATTTCGATCTGACTCCTCTCGACGTCGCCACCGAGCTTCGGCGGGAGACGATACTGACCATGAAGCAGATGGGCGCTCCCATCGAGTACAGTCACCACGAGGTTGCGCCCAGCCAGCATGAGATTGACCTGAGATATGCAGACGCGCTCACCATGGCCGATACGGCTATGACCTATCGCCTGGTGGTCAAGGAGATTGCTCAGAAGCACGGCGTATACGCTACCTTTATGCCGAAACCGATCTTCGGAGCAAACGGCAGCGGCATGCATACTCACCAGTCACTGTTCAGGAATGGAAGGAACGCTTTCTTCGATGCCAAGGACAAGTACTATCTATCCGACGTCGGCAAGTCGTACATAGCAGGCCTGCTCAAGCATTCCAAGGAAATGTCCGCCATACTGGCACAGTGGGTCAACTCTTACAAGCGGCTTGTTCCAGGTTACGAGGCCCCGGTGTACATAGCCTGGTCTCAGAGGAACAGGTCGGCGCTCGTGCGCGTCCCGCTGTACAAGCCGGGCAAGGAAAACGCCACCAGGGCCGAGCTGCGGTGTCCCGACCCGGCGTGCAACCCTTACCTAGCCTTCGCCGTCATGCTGATGGCGGGGCTGAGAGGCGTGGAGGAGAAGTACGAACTGCCCGAGCCGATGGAGAAGAACCTGTACCACCTCACCGATGCGGAGCGCAAAGAGCTGGGTATAGACAGCCTTCCGGCGAGCCTCGGCGAAGCGCTCGCATTCACCGAGAACAGCGAGTTCGTCCGCCAGACTCTCGGCGATCACACCTTCGAGAGGTTCATCGAAGTGAAGAAACGGGAGTGGGACGAGTTCAGAATCCAGGTGACGGAGTACGAGCTGAGGAAGTACCTCCCCGTTCTCTAACGCTTGCAGGCAGCGGCATCCGTTTGCGGGCTGCACGAGCCCGCCGGCGCGTGGTCCGCGCTCCTTGCTGGGTTCGCGAACCTTGCGAATGGCCATGCGGGGCAACGCATCTGGTCCGGCTCACACTCCTTGCGCCAGACATAGTCGAGGCTATCCTGACGGGCGAAGAACCAAGTGGATTGTCGCTGACGATGCTGATGAAGAAGTTGCCGGTGGTGTGGGAGGAGCAGAAAACGGTACTGTCATCTGCCGTATAGCAGGTCACATGATCACTCCGTCTGTCCGGAGCTCCTCTATGAGCGTGGTAAGCGCTCTGACATACTCCTGATGGTGTCCGCAAGAGGGGAACGGCAACTTGTGCAGAGGCACTGCCTGCAGCCCAGCTTTGGCCATTGCCGATTCGACCTGGCGCACTATTGATGCCTTCACGCAGACGACACCCTCTGGAGACAACGGCGAGATTCGCTCTGCCAGGGAATCCACTGAAGCCTCGCATATGCGGCGACGCTCCTCGTCCGCCAGTCGATTAAGAGGGTCAAGGCAGAGGTCCTCCGGATAGCATCCTATAGACATGAAGAACTCGCAGAAGCCGTTGTCTTGGTCGAAGTCCGCACCGTAGATGCTCCTGAAAGCCTCGTGCGTGTATCGCCACAGGTTCGAGTCCCCCGACAGAAGAAGGTACCATTGGCTGGCGGTGATTCTCCAATAAACAGCACGCGAACTCCAGGTGGTCTATGCCGTTTCCGTTCTTCTTCCCTGTACACCATTGTGGAGGGCTCCGACTCCATTGATCACTCGTCCTGTGACGACTGGTTACACGCCTCGGCTCCCAGGCACGCGACCACCTGTTCCGGGGTGACCACCTCGGTCTCCGCCTGCGAAAAGAGGCTTCTCACGGCTCCCAGAAGCTCATTCGGTATCTTGGACAACTCTAGTCCCTGTATAACTTCGGCCACCTTCCTTGGCTTGTCCTTCGCGTTTCTGCCGACGCCCAAGGCATCCTCAAGAGTACGTGGTACCACGAACACAGGGGCACTGCCTCCAGCTGCGTTTGCTATTCGTTCGTTATCCGCCTTCTCTCTTTCATTCTCCTGCCGCTGCTCTTGCGGATGTGGAGCCGAATCCTCTGGCCAAATGTCTTCGTCGTGCAGCAGGACAAACGGTATGTTCAAGGCCCGACAGACACCTGTGACCATTGCGATTCCCGACTTGCCCCCACAGTCAATGATGGCTACGCCTTCCGCGTCTGGATCCTTGCCCATCTTCTCGGCAGTAATCAGTGCTGCGATCTTGTCTCCATATCCTTCCACAAGCAACGCACGTCTAGCGAAGAGGACTTCGTTGCGGGCGGGGTCAAACCTCCCTCCTAGCTTCAATCCCTCGCGCGCCTTTTCCAGACCAACCCGATTGCCCTCACGCACGTAGTCCACCTGTGCGAACATGCCGGGTTCTCTGCGGACCAATCGGAGAGCTTCAAACCGGTTCACGTCCGCAAAGATCGGCGAGTGCGTGGAGTAGATCACTTGGCACTGCCCCTTGTCGGCCATTTCGCAGAGGAGCTTGTAGAAGTACCGCTGTGCCTGAGGATGCAGGTACATCTCGGGTTCCTCAATAACAACGGTTCCGATGCTTGCTCCTACACATCGAAATGCCTCGAATATACCTACTACGATGGCGCTCTGAATCCCCGGGCTGAGTTCATCGCCCGGCACGGTAAGGTCGGATTCCCGGTACTCTAGTCGCAGCGAGCTAAAGGGATTTGCGGGATCGGCGAAACCGAAACCGATATCAACTGCGCTCGCAACATCGGTGCCGAGGAAACCCAGCATACGCTTGGCCGTCTCCTTGACCACGTCTTCTATCTCGCACACGCGTTGTGTCCTGAGACACTCCATAGCTTGCCTATATGCATCGCTGAAGCCATCGTTCGGTTTGAAGTCCTTCCTTGCGTCTTGAAGGAGCTTTCCAAGAATCGAACCTCGGGTACCCGGCAAGTGCTGAGATAGTGAACGACGATGGTCGATATATAAGATGCGAGCGTGGTCGCGAAGATCGGTGCCAACCGACAGGGGCTGAAACTGTGGTTTGGCTCCCTTGCTGGGTACAGTGAGGGCCACGAATGGAACTTCGCCTTTATCGTTGATCGGCTGCAGGTCAACCTGAAGGTCTCCTGGTTCGCCCCATCTTCCAGACCGTTTGTACGGCTTGCAAAGGAGCCTGATGCCCGACACTTTGTGGGGCTTGTTCATCTTGTCTCTGTGTTCGTATGGCGGGTCGAGAGCAACAGCGATTTCTAGTTCTCGCGAAGGATCAAACGCCGTGAAGTCCTGGGGAACACGGAGACTGCGAAGAGTGGGCCAGATGTCACCGAGCAATACATTGACAGCTTGAAGAAGCGCTGTCTTCCCTGAACCATTAGGACCAACAAATGCTGTGAGCGGCCCTAATGGCACGTCAACTTCCTCTAGGCACCGGTAGTTCTTGACTGTCAGTCGTGTTAGCATTGCTCTTCATTCCAGACAACCGTGCATCCGCAGCCGAATTCGTTCCGGACAAGACAGCAAGACCGGATGCCCTGAACAGCCTTTGGGCTCAGGCTGGCAAAGAGAACAGCCTGCATTTGCCGATCTGCGTGCTCAGAGCGTCGTCCCATCCTTTACATGTTATTCGACAATTGGCAGCCAAGCACCTGCCATCGAGAACCGCGTGACGTAACGCCCGCTACTCCAGTCGCTCCCACATGCAAACGGACTCGAAACCTCCCAAAGCTGAGCGTAAAATGCCCTTTGGACTTATTTTGAAAAGTCCAAAGGACAACAGAGAAAACCGGCGCGAAGAGAGACAATGTGGGACTGACATCCGATTTCGGCGGGAAACGAGTCCAAAGGCTGGGGTGGCGGGAATCCGGCTCAGGCATCGCTGCTGAGCACGAATTCCACGCGTAGAACGCCGAAAACGCCGGTTTTCACATTCCCGGCGCTTTCGCTAGAGAGAATCTTTGTATTCGGTTGTTTGGTGGAGGCGCCGGGACTCGAACCCGGGTCCAAAGAAGGGCCGACAATAGCGTCTACGACGCGTAGCCTGTAGTTTATATCTCGCTCGGAGGACCCCTACAGGCAGGGTTCCTCTCTGCCAGCTCGTCTGGTGTCCCCTTCCCGCTACGAGCGTTGCGGGAAGAGCAATCCGGCTGTCTTGACACCCGAATCCGGCCCCGCCGGAGTGGGCCAGGCGGATGCGCTGCTTACTTAAGCAGCGAGAGCGTAGCTAGTTGTGCCGTTTATAGGCTTGCCGCTTTTAACGAGGCCAGCGGCGCCTCGGCGCGCAGCTAAAGCCCGCCACTTCCCTGTCGACTCCGATCGCCCCCACGGCTCCAAAGTCATAGGTATATTACCACAAACCGCCGCCCAAAGCAAACAGGCAGACTGGCGGAAGTAGCGTAGCTCTTTAGTGTGTAAATTGCCTTGTTGTGTAGCAGGGGGCCGGCCCCCTGCGCTGGCAGGCAGCCAGCAGATGCAACAAGGGGTGCTTTTCTCTCGTAGGATGTGTTTAACGCAAACACAGAAAGAGAGGAGCACCCATGAGTAGTATAACGCTGAAGGAACTGCTGAGGAAAGCGGCTTGCCGGATAGCTGATGAGGAGAACCTGGTATATGGCGAGCTGGACTCGGCGATGGCGAATCTAACGAAGGTCCTGCTTGAGGCAATGGCCGAGTCAGAGGTAGAAAGGAGAGCTGGAGTTCGGCTTCATGAGCGGGGTGAGACCAGGTGTGATCATCGCAACGGCTACAGGCATCGGAAGGTCGAGATGAGTTATCAGGTTCTTGAGATACGGATACCGAGGCTGCGGGGCCAGGGGTATGTTCCGAGCTTTCTTGAGCCCAATCATCGTGCGATCCGTGAGGTAGAGGGGTGGGTAGGCAAAGCCTTTCTTTCGGGGTTGAGCCGGTCCGAGGTGATAAGGCTGTTGGAGTCTACAACCGGCTGCAGGCCATCTGATGATCTGCTCAGGCGGGCGAGAGAGGAGTTGGACAGACAGGTCAAGTCATTTCGTGAGCGGCGGCTTACAGGGGGGTATCGGTATGTGTTCCTGGATGCAGCCTGGGCGCGTGACATAGTTGGAGTGAACGCGACACGCATCTGCATAATGACTGCAGTGGGTGTGACGTATTCAGGCGAGAAAGAGATTGTGTCGTTTGAGCGGACGGCTGTGGAGAACGAGTCTGCGTGGAGAGGCTTTCTCTGGCGGCTTGTGGAGCGGGGCCTAAAGCCTTCCGAACTTGCTCTTGTGATCTCGGATGAGCACAATGGTCTGCTCAACGCTGCATCGGAGGTATTGGGGGATGTGCCTCACCAGCTGTGTTGGGCACACAGGGTGCGCAGTGTGCGCAAAGCTGCAGCGGCAGCGGATCGCACGGCGGTGACAGCGGGACTGAGGGAGGTCTATCGCGCAGATCATCTGCAAGGGGCGAAGGAGGCTTTCCGCAGGTGGGAGAGGTTCGAAGTATCCTGGCGTGGTGGAAGGGGTCAGGAAGGACCTGGGGCATCTGTTGGCCTTCTATGATTGCCCCCGGTTGCACCGGGAGTATGTGAGGACGAGCAATCCGATTGAGCGGGTGTTTCGTGAGCTGCGACGCCAGCAGTTTGGCTGCGGGGCCTTTGCCAACCGCGATGCCTGCAACAGGGCCGTTTTCAGAGTCTTCAACTGGCTGAACGAACTGTGGAAGGGCAAAGACATCTGGCAGCCGCGCATGCGCAACAGAAAGCAGCTAGACAAGGCTGCATAGGAGGCCACGCAACACATCATACGGGACAAGCACCTCAGACCATTTTACACACTCTAGAAGGGACAACCCACGGCGCTCGCTCCGTTGACGGGGTGGTCTCGGTGTGCTAGTATATTCGTGAACCGGCTGAGCTAACTTGGTGGCTGGTTCGTCTTTTTATCAGGCGCTGCAGAGGTTACCGAGCGGATGATGCTCCTTGGCAGTCAAAGGGTGAACGAGGCCGGGCGGCTGGAGATCGGCGGGTGCGATACGGTCGAGCTTGCCGAGCGGTTCGGGACCCCGCTCTATGTAATGGATGAAGACTGCATCCGCGAAAACTGCCGGCGGTACGTTCGAGCATTCCAGCAGGGCTATGGGGATGCCCAGATAGTCTTCGCCGGGAAGGCGTTCATGACCGCGGCGATGTGCGTCATAGCGGATCAAGAGGGGCTGGGTCTCGATGTATCGTCCGCGGGCGAGATCCATACGGCTCGGCTCGCCGGGTACCCGATGGAGAAGCTTGTCTTCCACGGCAGCAACAAGTCAGTGGACGAGTTGCAGATGGCGCTCGACCTCGGTGTCGGCCGGATCGTCGTGGACAACTTCCTCGAGCTTGCCCGGCTGGACGAGCTTGCGCGGGCTTCGCGGAAGCGCGCGGCTATCCAGCTCCGCCTGACACCGGGGATCGACCCGCACACTCACCGGTTCATCCGTACAGGGCAGGAAGATACCAAGTTCGGGTTCAACATAAAGGACGGCACGGCCCTCTCGGCGGTCAAGGAGGCGCTCCAGTGCACGAACGTCGAGCTTCTCGGCCTGCACTGCCACATCGGCTCACAGATGCTCGATACGCGGGCGCACGAGCAGGCGATCAGGATCATGATCGCCTTCATGGCCGAAATCCGGCGGCTCGGCTGCGAGACAAAAGAGCTGAACCTTGGCGGAGGGCTTGGCATCAGGTACGTGTGTTCTGACAGACCGCCGACGATAGAGCAATTCGCCGCTCGGTTGATCACTGTTGCCAGACGCGAGCTGACGAAGCACAAGCTCACCGCGCCGAAGCTGATGCTCGAGCCGGGACGCTCGATCGTCGGCGAGGCCGGCACGACGCTCTACACCATCGGAGCGATCAAGCAGGTGAGGATCAAGGAACCGCCCAGCTTCAGGACCTACGTGTCGGTTGACGGCGGCCTATCGGACAATCCCAGGCCCCTGCTCTACGACGCGAAGTACGAAGCGATCGCTGCGAACCGGGCGAACGACCGGGCTGACACGCTGGTGACCATCGCCGGGAAACACTGCGAGACGGATACGCTCATCGAGGAGGCGATGATCGCAAGTCCCACGACGGGAGACATCCTGGCGGTTTACTCGACCGGCGCTTACTGCTACACGATGGCGTCGAACTACAACCGCGCGCCGCGGCCCGCCGCCGTGCTTGTGTCCGGCGGCAGAGCGGACGTGATTGTCCGACGGGAAACGCTCGATGACCTGGCGAGCCATGATGAGATACCCAGCCGGCTCGCCCGCAGCCTGGAAGCGAGAACATAAGTGTTTCAGGACATCAACTGGCGGTACTTCGCGGTCAGCATGCTCGTGCTCGTCGTATCCCTGACAGTGCACGAGCTTGCGCACGCCAAATCAGCCGAGCGTGCCGGAGACGATACGGCGCGGAGGGCGGGCAGGATATCGATCAACCCGCTCGATCATCTCGACCCCATGGGCACGGTTATGATGATACTGTCCTCGCTCTCGGGATTTGGGATAGGTTGGGCCAAGCCAGTACCGATCAACCCATATAAGTTCCACCATCCGAGGTGGGACAACCTGAAGGTATCGCTGTGGGGGCCGCTCTCAAACCTGCTGCTCGCGTTTGCGGCGGCGCAGGTGCTCAGATTCGGCCAAGGGCACTTGACTGGGATCGATGCCGTGATAGCGGTGTTGTTCGTGGTTATCAACCTGGCCCTTGCCATCTTCAACCTGATACCTATCGCCCCGCTCGACGGGTCGCATATCCTGTCCGCCCTGCTGCCCATCGACCAGGCCAGGCGCTACGATATCTTTATGGGGAGATACGGCTTTATGATACTTCTGGCGCTCGTCTTCATAGGTCCGATGACGCATGTGGATCTGCTCGAGATGGTGCTACTGCCGCCGACCCGCCTGCTGTTTCATCTGTTTACCGGGATACCTTTTTGACAGGCGCCTTCTTTGGTTCGAGAAAAATGAAAGGCGGATTCTGAGAGCCTAATGGCCAGACCTAGAATACTTAGCGGTATGCAGCCTACCGGGCCGCTGCACCTTGGCAATCTCGAAGGAGCGCTGCGGAACTGGGTCAGGCTGCAGGATGAGTATGAGTCGTTCTTCTGCATCGTAGACTGGCACGCCCTGACGACGCTCTATGAGACGCCGGACGAGATACAGGAGAATACGCGGCAGGTCGCAACCGACTACGTCTGTGCCGGGCTCGACCCCGAGCGCTGCGCCATATTCGTCCAGTCGGCGGTGAAAGAGCACGCGGAGCTTCACCTGCTCTTCTCGATGGTCACTCCGGTGCCGTGGCTCGAACGGGTGCCGACCTACAAGGAGAAGATAGAGAACCTGCACCTCGAGTCGGCGAGCTACGGGCTTCTGGGGTACCCGGTTCTGCAGGCCGCGGACATCCTGATCTACAAGGCCAACGCTGTTCCGGTCGGCAAGGACCAGCTTCCGCACCTCGAACTTACACGAGAGATCTGCCGCAGGTTCAACAACCTCTACGGGGAGGTCTTCCCCGAGCCGGAGGCAAAGCTGACCGAGTACGCCCTTATGCCCGGCATCGACGGCCGCAAGATGAGCAAATCGTACGATAACGCGATCTACATCGCCGATTCGGCGGAGGTAACCACGGAGAAGATCCGGCAGATGTTCACCGATCCGCTGAAAATCTACCGGAAGGACCCGGGGCATCCAGAGACTTGCCCGGTCTTCGCGCTGCACGAGGTCTACAACAAGGTCCAGACCGAGGAGATAGCGGCGGCCTGCCGGGCGGGGGAGCTCGGGTGTGTAGAATGCAAGAAGCGGTTGGCCGCGCGGATGAACGAGGCGCTTGCGCCGGTCCGCGAGCGCCGCAGGCAGCTCGAAGAGCATCCGGAACGGATTGGCGAGATCCTAGCCGCGGGGGCAGACAAAGCCCGCAAGGTCGCGGCGGCGACGATGGCCGAGGTGCGGGCGGCGATGAGGATTGGGTAGCCGGGAGCGGATAGCTGGTTAAGGGTGGAATCGTGGGTGCGGGGAGGAGATTCCCGGCCGGTGCGGGTGCTGCAGGTGCGACCTATGCCCGGCCTACAACGGGAATATCAAGAGCTTTGCCGACAGGCAGCGCGTCAGCGAAGGATGGCTGAGATACTTCGGTCTCGATATACCGCCGGAGGAAGTCGGATGCGTAGGATGCCTGAACGATGGAAAGCTCATGGATGCCACCTGCCCGATAAGGCCGTGTGTTCTGGGCACAGGGATCGGGAACTGCGCCCTCTGTGACGCTTTCACGTGCGATAACCTGAAGTCTCTGCTGGAGTTCGTCGAAAAGGCAGCCGCGAGCCATCGAGACGCGCCTGAGGAAGACTACAATGCCTTCATAAGGCCTTATCAGAACCGAGGCCGGCTGATGAGGCTGCGAGAGGCGTGGGAGAAGAGGGAAGAGCCACCTGGAAAGCGATGAACGCAGCAGAACTCCTGGACGAAGGGATAAGCCTGGCGGCTGAATCCGAAGATCACGAACGACATGGCGAAGATGGTCCTGGAGGTTGGAGAGCAGACTGAGCGAATGCAGGCACTGGCGGAGGTTATGTGGAAGGTCGCCCCGTATACGGGGTGGATCTGATTGCTCGCCATTGGTATGTACCAGCTTATCATCCGCCTTGCAGACGCGGTGCAGATGCCCGAGCCATCTTGTCTATCTTGGAAAGCTGCGGCATCATGAAGCTGCCGACTCTTAGGAGAAACCCGTATCAGATCACCCTCCCCGTCTTCGAGGGGCCGCTCGACCTGCTTCTGCACCTCATCCACGAGAACAGGATAGACATCTACGACATACCGATCTCAGAGGTAACCGACCAGTATCTGCGGTATCTATCCTTGATGGAGTCGCTGGACCTGGAGATCGCCGGGGAGTTCCTGGTGATGGCGGCGACGCTCCTTGAGATCAAGTCGAACATGCTTCTGCCACCCGAGCCGGCGGAGGAGGAAGAGGAGCAGGTAGACCCGAGGGCGGCGCTTGTCGAGCGGCTGATCGAGTATCAGCGGTTCAAGGAGGCGGCGGATCTCTTCCGCGAGCACGAGGCCGAGCGGATGAAGGTCTTCAAGCGCGGCGACCGGGAGTTCGAGGCGGATTACGCCGCGTATG
>Ga0315280_10011283_pt1 | contig 11012 bp, 2 predicted proteins | sample YL17G06_40_MG_FD_203697 | JGI IMG/M metagenome (GOLD analysis project Ga0315280, IMG submission 203697) | Sediment microbial communities from Yellowstone Lake, YNP, Wyoming, USA - YL17G06_40 | ecosystem: Environmental > Aquatic > Freshwater > Lake > Sediment | place: USA: Wyoming | collected... | reverse complement strand
TTCATGGCGCTCCTTCTTTTAAGAGTTCTAATCCATGCAGTTCTAATCAAAACGACAGTAAGAGCTATCCCCAAAAGTCCTAGGAGAATTTGTATCTCAGGACGGAACAACGCCTCCCACCAGACAGTCACGCGTACGTAGTGAGCGGTAACTTCGCACGGTCTATCCATGATGACCGTTATTGGGTTAATGCCGCGATCCCAGTTTGTTCCGTCAACAGTCCAGTAGTCAAATACGTATCCAGTTATTTTCTGGGCGGTGCAGTTTACCGACGTACCGTTGTCGTACCATGGTCCGGGTGGATAAATTTCTGGCTGGGGGCTTAGTCCGGTGGCGTTGGTGCGCACTACTAGAAGATATTGTGTTTTCCAGTTCCATGTTATGCTTGAGGGTTCGTTCACCATGAAGGTTACTGACATGTTTGTTCCAGATGCTGGAACACTTCCGGTTCCAGTCCACCCAGTGCATGCGTACCTGGTGCCAACTGGCCCCGACACGGGCGAGACAACCGATGCATTGATGGATTTGCCAGCCTCACACCATCCGCTCGTTGGCGCAGGCGAACCATAGATAGAAGGTACAGTTAAGTAGTAGTCGTGTCTCCAAGCAGCCGTCTCGTTGATAGGTCTATCCATAGTTATGAAATCTGGATTGTCCATGCTGCTCTGGCTGCCGTTACCTGTTCTGGTCCATCCAAGCCAAACGTAGTGTTCACCCGAAGTTGGGCTGGGGGCTGTTGCGCTGATCTTGGCGGTTGAATTAGCATCGTACCAGTGTTCTCCAACAGGTGGATTTGTCGTACCGAAGTTTGTATCCACGACTAACCGATACTGAGTCTTGTATTGAGCTTGCAGCGTTAATGGTCTGTTTACGAGAAGAAATCTTGGATTTGACGTGTCGCTATCATTCCATTGAGTGAAGAGTATGCGCACTCCGGGTTCAATTAGAAAGGGTGTTGTAACGTTTATGATATGTATGTATGTAGGCAAAACAAACACGTGGATTTTTCCGTAAGAATCTGTTGTATACAACTCTTCGTCAACCTTCAATGGGATGTCAGGGTAAGGCGTTTGAATCGTTAATACGTATCCAGAAAGGTCGTGTTTCACAAATTCGTCCCACGACGAATCTATTGCAAAGATTGTCTCTTCATATAGGCTGTCAAATTCATCATACTGATACTTGTCTTTTTTGTCGGGGAAAAATATTGCCAAACCGTGGGAATTTAGATGAGCTTTATAGCGTTCTATAATTATCGCGTTCCCCATTGAAAGCGCAGTCATCACTTGGTCGGCAGCATCCCTAAGTTCTTCATCTTGAACGTATTGATGGGTTAGCTGAGCAAAATGGTAGAGATCAAGGTAATAGCCAGATTGGCTTTCGTAAGGTCCCGGGTATCCTTCAGTTAGATTTCTGGCTAAGCTTATCTGGTTGTGGTAGGGGGTTTCTTTTTCTTTCAGTTTTATGGCAAAGTCGTCGATTGCCGCCGTTAGACTCACAATCTTTGCTAGGTCAGTTGCTGATATCGTTGCTTCTGGAATTTCGTCAATGGAGTTACACCAGGCTATGTAGTCGTTAACTACCTCTTTGGCAAACGTGTTTGCCGACATAAATGGGTTGTTCGTTAGACTTGCCACGTAAGAGTCGTAAGGAGCCGGTGCATAACCAATTCCTTCCGGCGCAACTAACACGTTAGCATAATCTCTAATCTGATAAGCCACTTCAACCATGCCCATGCTGCAAGCGTCAATGAGTATCACATCCATTATTGCTGGGAGTCCACTTAGAGCTTGGCTGAGTTCTGGAAGAAATAAACAATCTGTTGGCGGGGGTGTAAAATCTAAACAAAGGCCCATGACGCCAGCTCCATGATCCCAGAGCACTAGACAATAATAATTCGCTGGGTAATAGTATATCGTCCAGTTAACAAAACTTTTTAACGTGTCAGAATCTCCCATGTTCACCTCGGTTAAATTTTGAACTGCATTTTCAGGCATGGGAGTCATATCTTTAGTGACGTAGAAGCGTTTGCAATCGGTCCAATTGCCATATCCGCCATGGCCAAGTATTCTATCCATTTGTACAACGATGTTTACCTTAGATGAGGAGCCAATGCTCGCCAGATTCAAGAAAGTTGCAATTCCAGCCTCTTCTGTATCGGTTTTATTATCGATGTCTGCATCAAGATATACCATAAATGTCCAATCTGCGACAGTTATGTTTCCAACAACAAACGGCGTAGTTGCGATGGGCCCATAAGATATCCATGTGTTATTGAAATAACTGTCCAAGTAGACTTCAACTTTCCAGTTGCCGACGGGAGTGCTTGAATTGATAGTAATATAATCGTATGGAGTGAATCTATATTTCCAGTAATTCCAGGTAACATTGGTGTCCTTGTAGTCATTGAAGCTTCCTGAGGATGTGTTATATTTGTTGCCGTCGGGTTGAATCCAGACAGTTGTGAAGTTGTGGCAGAATCCTAGCTCTTCGTTGAAGTAAGCAATTTTGTCAAACCTTAAGTAATGGTATGCTTTCGTGTCTGTGCCTATTGTAAACCGTGATTTCATATTAACGGGCTGTTCATCTGCATCAATTTCTTCGCACATGCGAGGGCTGTTTAGCCCGCCGTTTGTTACTTCAAAAAACTCTGAAAACGAGAGATTGCCATCCAGGTAAACTTCAACTTTATACGCTCTAGGGTAATATGTTCCAGGCCAGTATCCTGCTATTAGAAAATGACCTTCGTAGTGGTATTGCCCAACGGATCGAACATCGCTCCAGTTATAGCAAGAAATCCAAGTTTTAGATAAATCGCTTCTGTAGTACCATCTGAACTCGATTGTGTCATCGATTGAAACGGTTGTCAAGCATTCCGCCTGAGTATCGCTTGGTCTGAAAATTGTTGTAGGTTCAATTGGATCCCAAGAACTATTATGACTCTTGCACATTACGTGCCTAGTGAATGAGGAAGAATTAGAAGTGGAAGAAAATTGTAGCATTTGATGCCCTGCTTGGATGGTTTCAGTTGAATTTTCTTGGAAAGACCTAGCAACTGTTTGATCCGCTTCGATGCTTTGTGAACTTGAGGCTTCACTGGTCTTTTGAGTATTCAAATGGTTTTCTTTGACTAAAATGTCGTTAGAAAACGTTTTTACAGACGCATTGATTTGTGTGCCAAGTGCACATGGCAAAAGGAAAAATGAAATTAAGACTAAAAAGCAAATTTTCTTGTTAGTTCTCAATTTAACCACTAGGCGTCGTTATGCAATATTAATCTGATACATCTAGGATATAAAAATTCAGAAGCGCTTGCTGATGAGATTAAACTTTCAATGTTTTTTGTTTAGTGCGCGTGTAATGGCGATTGTCTGATCGAAGTCCACATAGGAGTTGGAAACAATAGAATGGGCGTGACTAGTGTATGCGCTGGTTTAATAGAAGATTCTTTCTGAAAGCTTTAATATTATAATTGAACACACTAGTAGTGTGGGTGAAAGGGGGAGTTAAAATTGAGAAGGAAAATGATTGTAGGAATAATGTTGACACTATTAATGTTGAGCATGTTAACGTTGGCTTTTAGGGTTCTGCCAACAAAGGCGGAGCCTAGAATTTGGACTGTGCCAGTAGACTTCGGCACAATACAAGAGGCTATTTCTAGCTCAGAAGTCAGTAGCGGAGACACCATATACGTGTACACCGGAATATACTATGAAAGCGTAGTTGTAAACAAGATGTTGACTCTTGTAGGTGAAAGCAGAAGTGACACAATCATTGATGGCAGTCACCTAGGTAATATGTCAGCCCTTGTCAGAATAACAACGGACAACGTGCACATGAGTGGATTTACAGTAAGAAATGCAGAAGTTGGAGCAGGCATATGCGTTGAGGATTCGCAATATTGCGAAATTCACGAAACTATTGTATGTTTCACCGGTGATAGAGGGATCTTTTTCCAAGGCGGAGGATATAACAAAGCATACGACAACATTGTACACAACAGTAGCGCCTATGGCGGTATTGAAGCCATTTGGAGCGACAGCAACACAGTAAATAACAATATAGTATACTTCAATCAATGGGGTATTGCTACTAACCACGGCTCCTACAATCTCATTTGCAACAACACGGTCTATTCCAATAGAGGAACAGGCATCCATATAGACTGGCCTTCAACAGGCAACATTGTCTATAATAACAATGTTACTTCAAATACCAACGCTGGTATTGCCATCATAAACCAAGCCAATAGAACCGTAATAAGTGACAATAAAATCTCCGAAAGCTGCTATGGTATACGCTTCGAGGGTTCCCCGGGAAACACGATTTCTGGGAACCACATAATGAACAATCAGGTTGGCGTCGGGCTTTTTTCATCTGAGAACAACAGTATCTATCACAACAACTTCATAGACAACACCCAGCAGGTGCAAATCGACCCGTTTCACTTTAACATTTGGGACGATGGTTATTCTTATGGTGGCAATTATTGGAGCGATTATAGAGGAGTGGACTCAAACTACGATGGAATAGGAGATACACCCTACGTTATTGATGAGAACAACCAAGACAACTATCCACTCATGGAACCATGGTCTCCTCTTGAGGAAGAATTGGTAACCATCGGTACAACATCCACGATTCCCGTTTTGGATCCTGCGGATGAATATTGGTCCACTTGGGATTTGTTTAACAACATTGGCGAGGGATTACTGAAGTACAAACCAGGAACAACTGATCTAGTGTATGGAATCGCTGAGAACTACACAGTCAGTCCAGACGGACTTAACTATACTTTCAAGTTAAGAGAGGGTATGCACTTCACTGACGGAGATCTACTCGACGCTAGCGCCGTTAAATGGTCTATTGATCGGGCTTTACACCTTGATTTGAGTCCATGGCTAGTTTCAGATTTCGTTGACAGAGTCGAAGTTGTCAACAATCTTACTGTGAGATTTGTACTAAAAAGGGCAATCTCTTTCTTTCCAGCATTAGTCGCTACCCCCGCGTACTTTCCAGTGAGTTCAAAGTCATATCCTGGAAACGAAACTGCTGATTCTATAGTGGGTCATTACGGTCCATATAAGATCAAAAGTTGGACAAAAAATGTCGAACTCGATTTGGAGGCTAACCCTAACTATTATGGTACCCAGCCTAAATCCAAGTACGTCGTTATAAAGTTTTTTGCGAACCCAAGTTTAATGAGGCAAGCCCTAGAGAACGGCGACATAGATGTAGCATGGGCAACGCTGACGCCAACGGATATAGCTGAACTGAGCGCAAACCCAGATTTCAAAATCGTCGAGAATCATGACTCACTGGTTCGGTGTATTCATCTTCGTTGCAACATGACACCTTTCAGTGACGTGCGCTTAAGGCAGGCTGTCGCTGCCTCCATAGATAGAGAGAGAATATGCACCGAAGCCTACAATGGCACTGTTGATCCGCTTTACAGCATGATCCCGATGGGCTTGTGGAGTCACATTGATGCGTTCAAGGATGAGTATGGTGTTCGTAACCTAACGCTAGCGCGGAACCTCTTAATGGATGCGGGATACAATGAAGAGAATAAACTCCAATTCACCTTATGGTATGGAAACAGAGGGAGGTATCCGACTGTTGCAGCTATATTAAAGTCGGAGTTGGAAGAGACGGGTATGATGGATGTTACTTTACAAAGCGCTAATTGGAGTGCGTTCGTAAGCTATATACCTCAAGGAATAATGCCTGCGTTCTTTGTCGGCTGGACAACAGATTACCTCGATCCAAACACTTTTCTAACGCCGTTCCTCCATTCACAGCAATCTCCAGATTACGGAGTGTTCTACAACAACACTTTGATGGATACACTTCTTGAGGAGGCCATGGTTGAACAAAACATCACAGCAAGAACAGAACTCTATCAGGATGTCCAAAGGCTAGAGACTGAAGATGCTCCTGTGATTCCCTTCGCCCAAGGGACAATCTACGCGGTCACAAAACTAAACATTGAAGGCGTTTACTTGTCTCCAACGTTCTTATCATACTATACAATCTACAAACACGTACCCTCCACACGGTATCCTTGGTCCATGTTCCGTCACGACCTCAGTCACACGGGTTATAGTGAAAGCCCAGCACCAAACACAAACCAAACACAATGGACCTACACAACAGGCGATTATGTGTTTTCTTCTCCTGCTGTTGTTGATGGTAAAGTCTACGTGGGATCAGAAGATAACAAGACCTACTGTCTCAACGCTTTAACTGGAGCACTCATATGGAACTACACAACAGGCGCCCCTGTGCGGTCTTCTCCTGCTGTTGTTGATGGTAAAGTCTACGTGGGATCAATGGATAACAAGACCTACTGTCTCAACGCTTTAACTGGAGCACTCATATGGAACTACACAACAGGTTGGGTGCTTTCTTCTCCTAGTGTTGTTGATGGTAAAGTCTACGTAGGATCGTATGATAAGAAGGTTTATTGTCTTGATGCTTTGACTGGTGCGCACATTTGGAACTACACAACAGGCGATTATGTGTGGTCTTCTCCTGCTGTTGTTGATGGTAAAGTCTACGTAGGATCGTATGATAAGAAGGTTTATTGTCTTGATGCTTTGACTGGTGCGCACATTTGGAACTACACAACAGGCGATTATGTGTTTTCTTCTCCTGCTGTTGTTGATGGTAAAGTCTACGTAGGATCGTATGATAAGAAGGTTTATTGTCTTGATGCTTTGACTGGTGCGCACATTTGGACCTACACAACAGGCGATTATGTGGCCTCTTCTCCTGCTATAGCTGACGGGATGATCTATATTGGATCCTATGACGGCAATATGTATTGTTTGGATGCTTCTACAGGAGCCTTAGTGTGGAACTGCACAATAGGTTCGTTTATAGCTTCTTCCCCTACTCTTGCCGACGGCAAAGTCTATGTAGGGTCAGACACGGATACGGTCGGGTTTATGTATTGTTTGGATGCTTCTACAGGAGCCATAATATGGAATTATAAAACCAATAAAACTATTTTGTCCTCTCCCGCTGTTGCTGACGGCATGGTCTTCATAGGCTCATACGACCACAATGTATACGCGTTTGGAAATGTTGTGAGAGTCACAGAGAAAATACAAGAGGCAATCGACGAAGCACCTGCAGGAGCGACTCTCATAATTGCACCAGGCATCTACTACGAATCTCTAGTCATCAACAAGCCTTTAACGCTTCTCGGCGAAAAGGGAAGCAGCCCCATCTTTAGTGGTGGTGGATCTGGAATCTTTGCCACTCTATTGTCTGGTGCGTCCGGATCCACTGTTGCAGGAATCGTGATAACAAACTGGGACCAGGGCATATTCATTAATGATGCAAGCAACTGCAAGATTTACGACAACATAATGTCTCTCATGGGCACTAGTGGAATCGGCATCGAAGGCACCAATGCTGTCAACAATCACATTTACAGCAACATATTCCAAGACAACACTGTCGCCATCAACGTAATTGCTTCTTCAGCATCTAACACCATCTACAAAAACATCATCACCTCAAACAACGTTGGCCTCAGCCTCAAATCAGGCGGAAACACCATCTACGCAAACACCATATCAGAAAACGACATCGGAATCGACGTGACAAACTCTGCCAACAACGTCATCTACCACAACAACTTTGCCAACACGATGGCAAATGCACTGAGCGGAGGCCTATACAACGTTTGGGACGATGGTTATCCTTCTGGCGGAAACTACTGGAGTGACTACACTGGCGTTGATGAAAAGAGCGGAGCTAATCAAAACGTGTTTGGAAGCGACGGCATAGGCGACACCCAATACGCAATCGCTGGCAACAATGATAGATATCCTCTGATGCAGCCCTTCAACCCTCACGACATAGGAATAATAAATATCATCACGTCAAAAACTATTGTCGGACAAGACTTAACCTTACACATAGACTTAAAAATCCTAAACTACGGCATATACGATGAAATCTCTACCGTAACCGTCTACGCCAACACAGCCGTCATTGCCACGAAAACAATCACCCTAACAAAAAGAAACTCTACCACAATCACCTTCACATGGGACACTAAAGGCGTGGTTAAGGGCAACTACATCATAAAGGCAGATGTCACGGCGGTGCCAGACGAAACATACCTAGATGACAACACCTTCAAGGGCAGTGTTGTTTATGTGGGCATTCCAGGCGACGTGGACGGCAACGGTGCGGTTCAACTAGCCGATCTCGTGACTGTGGCTAAGGCGTACGGCAGCAAGCCAGGTGATCCCAACTGGAACGCAAACGCGGACGTAGACGGCAACACTGTCGTAGGCCTATCAGACCTAGTCATAGTCGCAAAACACTACGGACAAATAGACCCATAACCCACTTTTTTTCACTCGCTGATCAATGGTCGGGCGAAATAGCTTTACACATGCGTTCAGGTGTAAGAATGGTATCTGCACCTAATTGAGTGTGTGAAAAGCAGTGGGCCCGCCACTCTGGGTCTCTGTTGTGCCTAGCCCCTCCCTTATATATAGATTGAATCTTGGCTTCAACTTCAGGGTTAGTTTAGGTTGTTTGTTTAGTGGAGTGGCAAAGGCCTAGATCTGGTAAGCGTTAATGGTTTGCCGAAATTTCTACAATGGTTCTTTAATTATTTTTGGGTTTCGTAGGCTTTTAGTAGTTGGTGTATGTCTTTTCCTATGTTTTCGCCTTGGTAGCCGCCCTCCAATACGAAGAACGTAGGCTTCCCCAACCCTGCAATCTTCTTACCAATCTCTCTGTAGCCTTTCTCAGTCAACCCAAGCGAAGCCAAATCCCCTACATGCGTGTCAAACCCCGCAGAAACCGCAACAACTTCAAACCTGCCCATGTCAACTTGGCTTAAAGCCTTGTCAAGTGTTTCCAAATAAACCTCGTCTCCGCAATCAGCCCATAGTGGAAAATTAAGCACATTACCCTCAGAAGTGTTGCCAGTGCCTGGGTAATGCGGATGCCGATGCAACGAAACATACATGACCTCGCTGTCTCCCTGAAAGATTTCTTGCGTTCCGTTCCCATGGTGCCCATCAATGTCCAAAATCAAAGTCGGCTTATCCAAATGTTTTACAGCTATTGCAATGTTATTCAAATAGCAAAACCCCCTCGTGTACGCGCCTAATGCTGCACCATTTCTCCCAGCATGATGCCCTGGCGGCCTCATAATTGAAAATCCATTAACCTTAGCTGCCAGAATGGCTCCTCCAGCCGAGAGTCTCGCAAACTCGTAAATATTATCATACGCAGGCGTGTCCGAATCTTCAACCAAGCTCTTCTTTACATTCCAAACATAATCCGCATCATGAGCCTTCAACAAATCTTCTTCGGAGGCTGGTTCAGGCGTTAAAAACTCGTATCCTTTCTCCTTTAGAATTTCATAAGCTTTCCTAACCCTTTCTGGTCCTTCAATGTGCCAAGATCCATAGCCTAGGCATTTTTCTGAGAAGATTATTTTCGTCTTCATATGCGCTTACGCTCATAAGTGGATAGAATGGTTATTTTCAAATTAAAATATAACCTCAACCCTAAAAAGTTTGAAACAACTATAAAAGATAGAGAAAAACGTCTATGGTTTCCGAGAATCCATTCGCAGAGTTTCGCTTAGAATGTGAAAACATTTTAGAAGATGCTCTCAAGAAGCTTTTTTCCCATGTCCAAATTACCCGTTTAGCATTAGAGAAACCGCCAACTCCAGAATTTGGGCAACTAGCTTCTTCATTGTGCTTTGGACTTGCTAAAACTGTTAGCGAGAAGCCCATTATTTTGGCTGAGCGCATAGTTGAAGCCATTGACAGGTCAAAGTTTTCTTTAATCGAACGAGTCGTTCCCGCTGGAGAAGGCTACATAAATTTTCATGTAGATTTTGCAAAGTTTTCAGCTTTAGTAATTGAATCAGCTAACCAGCTTGATGCAGCATATGGTTTTGTTAAAACTGAAAAACCCTTGAAAATTATTGTGGAGCACACAAGCGCCAACCCACTGCATCCAATACATATTGGGCACGCCCGAAACCCCATGCTAGGAGACACCATTGCTCGATTGCTCAGCGCCAGAGGTCACAACGTTTCGCGTCATTACTACATAGATGATGTTGGACGACAATCCTCAGTAGTCGCATACGGTTACTTGAAGTTAGGCAAGCCTAAGCTTGAGGGAAAACCCGACCATTACGTAGGGCAAGTCTACACTATCACAAGTTGCATCGTTGAGATTAACCGCTTAAAGAAAGAACTTGAACGTGCCAGGATGGTTAAGGCTGAAGACGAAATCATCAAAATCAACAGAGAACTAGACGAGTGGGTTTCAATAGCTGCAGAATTGAAGGGCAAGTATCCGCAACTCTTCGAGGAACTCGTTGAAAAGATAAGTAAGGACGAAGACTCTGAAAGCGTGATTAGCAAGCTGAACAAGGCCTACGAGGCTGGAGAAGAAAAGGCTAAACAACTCGTTAGAGAAGTTAGTGAATTGTGCTTGGACGGTTTCAGAGAAACGCTAAGCAGGATAGGTGTTTCTTATGATTCGTGGGATTGGGAAGGGGGTTTCGTGTGGGACGGCAGCGTCACAAAAGTCCTTCATAGATTAGAGAAGTCACCGTACGTGTATGAAGAGGGTGGGGTTTTAGAGTTTGACGCTGAAAAGGCTGTAAGGACTCTTAATTTGAAGGCGAAGCTTGGTTTGCGTGGGGATTATGAGGTTCCGCCGCTGACGCTTGTACGTGCAGATGGCACGACGCTTTACACAACGAGAGACGTGGCTTACCATCTGTGGAAGTTCGAGCGGGCGGATAAGGTGATTAACGTCATAGGCATGGACCAGACATTGGCTCAGTTGCAGTTGAAGATTGCTTTGTACGCTTTGGGCTACAGCAAGCTTGCGGACAATCTTGTTCACTTCGCCTACAATCTTGTTACACTTCCGGGCTACAAGATGTCCAGCCGAAGGGGTCGCTACATTACCTTTGACGAAGTGATGAACGAAGCGGTGTGGAG
>Ga0315280_10011282_pt1 | contig 11012 bp, 12 predicted proteins | sample YL17G06_40_MG_FD_203697 | JGI IMG/M metagenome (GOLD analysis project Ga0315280, IMG submission 203697) | Sediment microbial communities from Yellowstone Lake, YNP, Wyoming, USA - YL17G06_40 | ecosystem: Environmental > Aquatic > Freshwater > Lake > Sediment | place: USA: Wyoming | collected... | reverse complement strand
AATTCATTCATAGACGACCGGTGGACTCACTGGTTGACATAGTTAGATATCCGCAGTTTTGGTTTAACATAAAATCAGACAAGTCGATTGCGGTTTTGTTACGTATTGAATGATACCTGAAGTGAGGCCTTCTTTAAACAACGAATAAAAGGGCCGTATCGTGTGAAACGTAATGATGTTAAACCAGCGTTTGTCCCTGCAAGCGAAAGGAAACAGAAGAGACAAACTGGTGATAATATCTGCTATGCTATCGCACGCAGTCAAAGGTGTGTGTAAGACCGAGCTAATGTACAAGGTTGGGTTGAGTTCCGCTCAACTGGAGAGGTACATACCAGTGCTTGTAAGGTCAGAACTGCTGGAGATTTCTAATCATTCAAAAAAGCTTGTTTACAGAACAACTGGCAAGGGAAGAAGTTTTCTGGATGTTTTTGACACCTTGGTTAAGCTGCTAGATTAGAAACACGCGCGATGAACGAAGTCTGTCTATTCTGCAGAATTTCAACATGCAACCTAGCAGAACGGCACCGAAGGAACCAACCTGAAGACTAACCAAAGACCCATCCACATTACCAGGCGTGCTGAAAACCTAGGGGGAGGGGGTAGGTCATTTTTGGCTTGAAAACAACCAAAAACAATGTTGAACAGTCCACACTGAAGGACTACACTTCAGCGCGTCCAGCCCAATAGAAAACAGTCAACTCGCACAGCTAACCACCGCTTCAAAGCACCAGATGCCAAAAGACAACCGCGAAAACCAACCTGAAAAAAGTATAAAGTCTTGCTTAGGCGATGGTAGCCCGGGAGAGATTCGAACTCTCGTCAGCGGCTCCAGAGGCCGCCATGTTTGACCACTGCACCACCGGGCTTTGCCACAAGAAACTAGAAGCTTGAGTTTGGAATAAATACTTTAGTGCAGAAAGTGAGAGAAAGCAAAACCCTACTATTTCTGTTTCTTCAACGTCTCTTCTATACAATGGCACTCCTGAGCACTTGGATACCAGTCTTCACAGCACCATAACGTTGAGACTATGGCGTTCTGATTCTTCAGAAACCTTCTTGTACAAAAGACCTGATCTGGAAAATCGTAGGCGTTATGACTCGTGCAGTTTCCGCAGAACATGTGTTTACTAGGCTTCTTCTTCATCCAACTTTCACTCCTTCGGATTAAGGTTTTCATATTTCACGCTCCGCGCTCGTCTAAAATCTCTGCCAAGTCTTTCCTTGACCGAAGCCACCATTATCGGGAAGACTATCATAGCGTCGCCGATAACCATAGTCTTGTCTGCCTGGCCTTTCAATTTTCCCCAGCTCACGGTCTCTTCAAGCGTTGACCCAGAAAGCCCACCTGTCTCTGCACGATCCATCGTTATTACTACAGCGTAGTCTATCCCTGACTTTGTTGCCAAGGCCGCGGATTGGATCGTGTTCCTCGGGACTCCGCCACCGATGACTATCATCCCGTTTTTTGAACTGCCTCGACATATACTTATTATTTCCGGCACATCTTTGAAAGCGTCTACAACCAGCGTGTTCTTGAATTGCCTTCGCGTTGCATGCAGATTGTAGATGTAGCCGAACTCTGAGTCACGTACTGCTGGGATGAAGATCGGAGCTTTCGTCTCATAAGCAGCACGAAGAATCGAGTTGGGATCTTTGAGCCTCTTGCCCATTTCCCAAGCAAAGTCTTTTGAGGAAAGGGTTTTCCCTTTGTTTTCGTTGGCCATTTGGTCGTAGATTTTCACGAGTTCCATATCTAGTTTTATGAAGTCTTCTTCTGGGACGAAGACATCGTATATACGGTAAGTGTGATTCTTGTAAAGCATGTAATCATCTACAGCCCAGTGTCCCTTGTAATGGTGGCCTCCAAGGGCTTCTATCGCGTCGTGAACCATGTTCGCGCCTGTGGTCACAAGAACGTCGATGAGATTTTCACGCAGAAGATCTGCGACAAGTTGGCGCAGTCCTGCTGGAACCATGGCTCCTGCAAGTGCTAGAAATACTGTGCAGTCATCTTCGCGCACCATGCGTTCATAAATGTCGCAGGCTGCCGCAACTCTTCCAGCTCCGAAGGACCCTGAATTCTGAAATTGCTGGACAAGTTGGTCGACGGTGAGTTTGCCTTTGATTCTAATGTGCTGCACTGGCTCGCGGAGAATTTCTTTTCTCTGCATCAAAATTCACGCTCAGAATTTCACTCTTTGGTTGATTTAGAAGAAATAACTTTCTATACTTTTTTGTTCGCGAGAGTTCAGAATGCGAATTGGCTTTTGCTTTTTCCAGATTGGTCTGTTTACTTGACGACGAGAACGGGGCAGTGCGTGTTTTTTATGACGCCTTCGCTTACGCTTCCCATGAGGATTTCTCTTATCCTGTGTGATCCTCTCACGCCCATAACTATTAGATCGAACTGTCCTTCCTTTGCCATTTTGACGATTTCCTGTACGCTATTTCCTTCCCTGAGCGCGGTTTCAACCTCAATTCTTTGAGCCCGGACTTTTTGTTCTCCGTCTGTCAAGATTTCTTTGCCAGCATCGCGGGCGGCGTCAACCATCCTTGAGACTTCTGCGGAAGTGGCAACTGGAACTCCTGCTGGCGTTACGGTGGTTGGTTCAGGAACTATTACAGGCATAACCGTAATAGAGTACACGTGGAGGAGTGCTACTTTGCTGTCAAATTTCTTGGCTATTTGAATGGCTGTTTCTAAAGCTCGATGCGAATGCTCAGAACCGTCTAGTGGAACCAAAATTCTATCAAACACTGCTTCTGCTTCCCTACCGTAACTAGTGTGAATTTTCAGATATAACTTTCGAATTCTTTCAAGTGAACAAGCGTTGTACCAGATCCGCGCGTGTGGTTTGAGTCGCTACAGAAGAGCAAAATTCGTTGATTTGATTCTTCCCTTTGTGTCTACAACGACTTCGAACCTTTCAGCCCATGGGTGTCCTTCCAAATCGATTGGACAGGTCCCTCGAATCACCCAGATATCTTTGTTCTGTTCCACCGTAGATACTTCTACTCTGTCTGTACTCTTTCTTTTCATAAGAAATTCGACTGCTATCTGCTGGGCTGATTCTACGGTTATGCCTTTGTCTTTCACCGCACAGCCTCCAAACATTTTCTTCATTATCAGAATGGCAGTATAAAAAGGGTTATGAACTGGTAATCTTTACTTGAAATAAATGTTGTTTGATCGGCTATGTCTGAGAAGATAATCTTCCATTTGGACATGGATCATTTTTATACAGCTGTTGAGGAACAGTTCCGTCCAGAGCTCAAGGGTAAGCCCGCGATTGTTGGTGCTGATCCAAAGGAAGGAAAAGGCAGAGGTGTCGTCAGCACTAGTAATTATGAGGCTAGAAAGTTTGGGGTTAGGTCGGGCATGCCAATTTCACGGGCTTGGAAGCTTTGCCCTAAGGGCGTGTATCTGCCGGTTAACATGGAGCTTTATGTCAGGATTTCTAGCGAGATTATGGATACTGCTCGGAAGTATGCAGTGAAGTTTGAACAGTGGGGGATCGATGAGGCCTTTCTTGACGTAACGTCTCGGGTCAGAGGTTATGCAGAAGCTGAAGCTCTAGCCCGACAGATAAAGAAGGAAATCTTCCAACGGGAAGGGTTGACTTGTTCGATTGGTATCAGCCATAACAAGCTTGTCGCGAAGATAGCGAGTGACATGCAGAAACCCGACGGTTTAACGATAGTCAACGAGGAAGATACGGAGAAATTTCTTGCCCCCCTTCCAGTTCGAAAGCTGCTATGGGTTGGACGAAAGACTGGACAAGTGCTTGACGGCATGGGCATTAAAACAATTGGTGATTTGGCCCATTACGACCCTGCAGTCATCACCGAGGCTTTTGGAGTAATGGGGACTCAACTCCACTTGATGGCCCATGGAGTAGACAGGAGCGAAGTTGAGGAGAGAGGTAAAATCAAGTCGATTGGGCGGGATGTTACTTTTCAGGAGGACACTGATAATTTTGAGTTTGTCTTGAAAGCTTTGGGAGAGTTAGCGGAAGATGTTCACCGGGAAGTTTTGGGGCAGCGGTTTTGTTTTAAAACAGTAACGATCAGGATTCGATACGAGAATTTTGAGACTCACACGCACGGCAGGACTTTGCCTTTCCTTACTGACCGTTTGCTGGATTTGAGGAAGACGGCTCGGGAGCTGACGCAGCCATATTTCAAGCCTGAAAGAAAGATTAGACTTGTCGGTGTCAGGGTGTCCGGTATTGTCTCAGGTTTCGAGCAGAAGAAGCTAGTTTGAAATTGCTTCTGGCGGAATACCTGAATCATATTTCTTAGTAAGAATAGTTATTAATAGGAATTTGCGAGATTGTTACGGTTTAGGACTAAAGGGAAAGGAACATGCCGGATAAGTCGGGCGTCAAGGTTGTGCTCACTGCTTCAGCGACTGAGATGAGCGATTTTCTCAATAATCCCTTTGTCGCTTTTGCTGGCGGTTTTGCTAGGGGTCCTGTACCGTTGTGGTTTTTGAGACGAGCACTGTATCCCCCGGCTGGACAGAATAATGGTGATGGAAGAGTAAGGGCGGCGCCTTACGGCTTGAGAAAGGTTGAAGCTTTGCTTTTAGAGAACGGTTTTGTCGAGTCGGAAGTAGCCGTGGTTCATCCGAGGGATCTTGACAGTTTCGTTGGGCCGAACACGAAGGTCATTGGTATATCTTCTATGGATCCTACGGGGATAGCTTACGTCAGCAAGACGTATTCTTCAATCGTCGGCGGTGGGGAACCGCTGAACGCGATTGAGTTCAGAAAGCTCGTTGGGCATAGAAGCATAATAAGGCATAGACCCAAAGTTGTTGTCGGCGGTTTTGGGTCTTGGCAGTTGGAAAGGAAGAAGGTGGCTGAACGCTACGGCGTGGACTGTGTGGTTATTGGGGAAGGGGAAACTGTTGTCAGTGAAGTTTTCAGAAAGGCCGTGAACGGTGAGACTCTTCCCCGTGTGGTTCGTGTTCAGAACAACGCCGAGACGGATCGTGTCCCACTCATTCGGCATCCTGCAATTCATGGGTGTGTGGAGATCTCTCGGGGTTGTGGCCGAAGCTGTCAGTTCTGTACACCTACCATGCAGAAACGGCGTGACGTTCCGTTGGAAAAGATACTGAAGGAAGCGGAGGTAAATACAAGAGGAGGCAATTCGCGTATCACGTTAGTGACTGAGGATCTTTTTCTGTACGGTATGAAGAATCCCCGTTTCGTTCCGAACAGAGAGGCCATTATCAAGTTGGTGAAGAGCGTAGCGAGGGTTCCCGGGGTCAAAGGTATACAACCCTCGCACAGTTCTTTGGCTCCTGTTGTTGCTGATCCTGGAATGGTTAGAGAAGTTGCTGAGATTCTGATTGAACATAATTGGTATTGCCATGGGTCGAAGCCTATTGTGACTTCTGAGATCGGTTTGGAGACGGGCAGTGTCAGGCTCATGCGGAAGTATATGGGAGGGAAGATGCTTCCTTTCAGGCCTGAAGAATGGAAGGAGGTTGTTACTCAGTCGTTTGGGATAATGAATGATGTTGAGTGGTATCCGTTGGCTACGTTGATTATGGGTTTGCCAGATGAGAGAGAAGAGGATGTTTCGGAGACGCTTGGGTTGATGGATGATTTGCATGGTTGCAACGCGTTTTATGTTCCCTTGTTTTTCGTGCCGTTGGAAAATTGTTTGTTGATGAATAATCAGGGTACGGAACTTGATTCGCTTACTGAGGCGCGGTGGGAGTTGTTCACTCGTTGTTGGGAGTACAACGTTCGGATTTGGGGAGACACTTTTTTGCAGCATAGGATTCCAAACCCTCTGCTTTTCAAGTTTGTGAAGCGGGTGGCGATACCTTTCGGCGGAAAGGTGGCCAGTCTTTACTATGGCCGGAAGCATGGGGAGGAAGTGGAGAAGGCCATTTGGAGAATGGCCAACGCATAACGTTTGTTTTTTCTTTATTCGGCGAATCTCGAAGACAACGTGGTTTTCATGGTCTGGGCAGACCCCGTAGACTACGTTTTTGTCTTTTTCCCAAGGAAATTCTGCGTTGAATCGCATTGCGTAGATTCTTGGTAGTAGGGTTGTTGGGGCGCTGTAACAAATGCGTCCTTTGATTGTTCTTCCGTTGAATACTATCTTATCGCCGACTTTGTGCCCGAAGTGGCAGGTTCCATCTTGGCTTTCTACTGTTACTTCAGCGACCGACATGTGTGTTCACTGCTTTTCTTTTTTGATGCCGGGGTATTTCTCTCTTATTTTTTCGTCGGCTATTCTTGCTATCATCGCGTTTGAAATGAGTATATTTTTGACTCCTTTAAGGTCAGCTAGGTCTGCGGGTTTCTGGTCTTGCGTGATGATTATGAGGTTGTGTTTTTCGGCGTATTCAACTACGTCTTTGTCTTTTGCTGCTTTGAGGCCTGCGTCTTGTGCAGTCAGTACTTGCCAGCCTAAAGTTTCGAAGTATTCTTTCAAGCCTGCATACATTTCGTCAAGGAGGAGCTTCAATTTTGGCGCCTCTTGGTTCTAGATGTGAATTGTTCCTATTTAGGTGCTTCTTCAAGTTTTGGTTGAAAAGGGTCTTCCTTTTTGATGATTTGTAACGCAGATGGATGATTCATGATCGATAATACATTCTATGGGCGAAAGTATTGCTGATTCATGGTACAGGCATGTATGTGCGTCCTTCATTACTGGTTGACTAGTGAGGGGCAGCAGATATTGGAAAGAAGTGTATATAATGTGAGAGAAGAGTGGTTTTCGTTGTAATTTTGATGTTTTGGGTCTGTGCTAAGTTTTAAGTGGTTCGCCGAAGAGTATATCTTGGAGTATGCTTTGAGTTTAACAAAACTGTTGTTGGCATGGACTTGTGTCTTCATTGTCGTTTTGTGTTTGTGGTTTTTTGGATTGCTTAATGTATTGGGCAGCGAATTTGACATTTTGATTCGCGGGTTTTTAGCGATTGCGCTAGTTCTGTGCGGAGTGTTTGTGGGAATACTTGTCTCGCAAAAGCAGGTTCGGGTCCGAGCTGTGCTGTTTTCCTTCCTCTTTTTTGCCCTAGGATTCTTAGCCGCTCCATTTGTTGGAATCGGAGTGCTAATGCTCTTTGAGAATTTTGGCTTCGACATACAAGCGATATTTGGAGTATGTGTTACAGTCTATCTGTTACTTTACGTGGTACTAGGGTCTTGGCTTAGAAAGGAGGGCGTCCTAAAACTTCAGCGAGTTTGTTAGGGGCCAGGTCAGCGCGCGCGAAGCCTTAAGAAAAGAAGGTGAGTATTTGAGTGTCTAAGGGGGGCGTTTTCATCTTGTCAAATTGGAAAGAAGACGAAAGAGAACGAGCAAGAAAGAGCGGTGGATTATACGTGCGAAATGTGAGACCGATGTTGTTCGGGCGGGTTTTGCATACTTTTTCGATCGTGGCGCGTGACTTGGAGACGGGGGAGATGGGTGTTGCGGTGCAGTCGCATTGGTTCAGTGTGGGGGCGGATGTGCTTTGGGCTGAGGCTGGTGTGGGTGTTGTGGCGACGCAGGCGTTTGTGGATCCGTCCTATGGGCCGAAGGGATTGGCTCTCATGCACCAAGGAAAGTGTGCAGGTGAGGCTTTGAAGGAGCTTGTCGCTGTCGATTCGGGGGAGGCGGTGCGGCAGGTGGCGATGGTGGATGCTAGGGGTGGCGTGGCGGTTCACACTGGGAGACGGTGCGTCGAGTGTGCGGGACACAAGGTTGGGGATGGTTATAGTGTGCAGGCAAACCTGATGCTCAACGATAAGGTGCCGAGCGCGATGGCTAAGGCGTTTGAGACGACGGAGGGCAGTCTTGCTGATCGGATGATGGCGGCGCTTGAGGCGGCGCAGGAAGTGGGCGGCGACATTCGCGGCAAGCAGTCGGCGGCGATGGTAGTGGTGAAGGCGCAGTCGTCTGGCAAGTCTTGGGCTGATCGTGTGGTTGACTTGCGGGTGGAAGATCATCCTGAGCCTCTTCGAGAGTTGCGACGTCTGCTCGGTGTTGCGCGTGCTTACGATCGCATGAATATGGGTGATGCTGCGATGGAGAAGAATGATGTTGAAAGGGCTATGAGGGAGTATGGTGCGGCGATGAAGCTGGCTGGGGACAACGTGGAGATTGCGTTTTGGAGTGCGTTGACGCTGGCGTTGAAAGGGAGGGTTGAGGAAGCTTTGCCGATCTTTAGGAAGGTGTTTTCGGCGGATAAGAACTGGGTTGAGGTGTTGAAGCGTTTGCCGAAGGCAGGATTGATTTCAGACGACGATGTCGGCCGGGGCCTTCTGGAGCGGATTCTCAGTGTGGCTGGTGGACAATAGCGGGGGCATCTATGCGCCTTGGCCTTGCGTTATTGAGGAAGCCGTATGAAGTGCAGAAGCTGCTTGAGGACGCGATAGAAAAAGCCCGAACCCACTGATGGGGATAAGTGTGTTGTGAGCGTATGTTAGGTGTAGGACTATGGTATGGACTGTTCAACATGGTTTTTGGCTGAAAAACAGCCAAAAAAGACCTACCCCCTCCCCCCTAGGTTTTCAGCACGCTTGGTAATGTGGATGGGTCTTTGGTTGGTCTTCAGGTTGGTTCCTTCGGTGCTGTTCTGCTAGGTTGCATGTTGAAATTCTGCAGAATAGGTTCTTTTTTTTGTTTACTTTGTTTTCGTTCATGCCAGGAGCAGGGTGTGGTGACAACTAGTTTAAAATACAAGTGTACCGCCAGTATAATTGGTAGATGATTGTTGAGCCTGAAGTTGCTGGAAACGATTTCAGTTAAGAGAAGAATTGGATTAGCGAGTTTACTTATTTTGTCCGTCCTCTTCACGACTGTGAGTGCAACGCAAGCTCTTGAAATGCGCGCGGTACACAGTACTGGGTCTTCTGCATTGCCGGAGGCGCTCTTGTACAAAGCTAACGTGAACTTCTACGGCGTGAGTGGCGTTGAGAAGATTGATGTTGACATAGGTAACTCTGGGACTTCAGACACTATGATAACGCGGTTTTATCTTGGAACATCATCTTCGACTTTGCAGAACCAGACAATAGCTCCAGCACCCCTACAGGCAGGTTGGATACAGAGAGTCACAATTGACTACGAGTGGACAGCTGGTGTGACATACTATTTCAAAGTGCTGAGTGTTTCTGGGCAGTCGCTTGATTTTTCGGAGCAAGCTCCTTCGTCTGTGCCAGAGGGAAACGATAACGTGGCCGTGGTTCGCTTTGAGCCGGAAAACGTGACTGTTGGAGACGGCGATGTTTTCAACGTGAGTGTGTTGATTGAAAACATACCGGCTGATCTGGGAATGGCTGGTGTTGAATTCAGGATAACGTGGAATCCGACGGTTTTGAACGCTATTGACATGACTGAAGTCATGTTTCATTCGGTTACTCCTCAGGATGAATGGGGCAACATTTGGAGGTTGGCTGACAGGATTAACAACACAGAAGGTTCCGTGTGGTATGCGTATTTGTGGCAAGATTGGGGCAGAGCCAAGAATGGAGGTTACTGGCATATCTACGGCAATAATACGTTGGCGACTATTACGTTGAAAGCGGTGGGAGCAGGTTCGGCAGCGTTGCATTTTTCAGTGATAATGGTGGCTGATCCGGACGCGGAGCCCTTGATATACAGAGACGAATGGGGACACGGCGGAGATCATACGTCTATTTTGAAGAATGTAATAGTTGACTGCTATGTCAACGTGGAGAAAGCGGGAGAGCAGGGCAGTGACTCTCACGCTCAGAGTGGTGAAGGTAAGAGCAATGATGAGCGTCTTCCCATGCTGACGCCGAGCATGATTCAGTGGCAGGGTATGGTTCTGATTATGGGCATGTTCGTGGCGTTTGGAGGGGTGATAGGAACAGCTTTCATGCTGATCTCGCATTCCTATCTTGTGCGACGGAGAAGAAAGAAGGAAACATAGCGATCCTGGTATTGCGCGCGGACGCGATCAGGAAAAGTATGTCTCAGGATTGCGGGAATAGAAGCGTAGGGCTATAGTATGGACTGTTCAACATGGTTTTTGGTTGATAAACAGAACTAAATTAGTTTAATTTAAATATATAGTGCATGTGCCTTGAACTTGCATTCTATCATCTGGAATATTACTAGAAAGAAAGTTTTAGATTTTTCATGGCTTCTCAATGCGGTCGATTATCTCATCCTAAAGCAACAACCTAGGTTTTGTCTATACTAAAGAGTATGTAGTACGCGAAGAAAATTCTAAAGCGCAGAACAGAAAGACTAATAGTTGAAGAGGCTATGTCATTTGTTAAAGAAACGATAGAGAAATAATATGAAAGGAAGGAATTTTTCAGAAAGGGCTGATGGACTTGCCTTTTGGAGTATGATGCTACTTAGTATTGTATTTCTAACATATTCTTACGCAGTTACACACACAGTCGATTGGCTCCTGATTTTTGTTCCCATAATAGGCATATTTTTTATTTTCAGGTTTGCGTGGACCGTATTCGCATGGCGTAAACCGTCAAGCATCGAAATGGAAAAGATAGAGCGTGTAGCCTTTTGGGGGATGAGTTTAACCTTGCTGGGAGTCCTAACTGTCGAATATGTAGTAACGAGCTTTTTCAACTTCTACGTCTTCTACGTTTTTGTTGCTGGCTTGCTCATGGAAACTATTTTGAAACTCACAAAAAAGCTCTAACAATGCCGAGACAGAAATCCTAAATCTACACATCAACAGAAGGCAAACCAGAGACTCATACTAAAGCAACAACCTATGTTTTGTCTATACTAGAGAGTATGTAGTACGTGAAGAAAAGTCTAAAGCGTAGGACAGAAATCTTAAATCTGCACATCAATAGAAGACGAACTGGGTTCGAATTGACTCAGCAAGTTCCACAGCCTTCAAAAATCAGAAAAGGTTTCTTGATTATTGGAGTAGTTTTCTTGATTTTGGGTTTCTCCTTTTTCTATTGGGCAAGTCGTGTTAGTTTGGATTATATAACAACATACAAAAATGATGTTAATCTCAATTCTCCTGAAGGTCACGGTGCTCTGGTTGATGC
>Ga0315280_10011281_pt1 | contig 11013 bp, 7 predicted proteins | sample YL17G06_40_MG_FD_203697 | JGI IMG/M metagenome (GOLD analysis project Ga0315280, IMG submission 203697) | Sediment microbial communities from Yellowstone Lake, YNP, Wyoming, USA - YL17G06_40 | ecosystem: Environmental > Aquatic > Freshwater > Lake > Sediment | place: USA: Wyoming | collected... | reverse complement strand
GTGACCATGTGCCCAGAACGGCGCCTGCCCCGTCAGGTTAACATGGTCACGCAACAGCGTGACCATGCCACCCGCCGCCTCACGCCGCGACGGCATCCTGTGCCCTGCCGTGTCACTTCGAGGATCGCTCTTCAACCAACTTCACGTTTCTGATAAACCCCTCCGCCGCCGCAGGAGACAGAAACCCCACGTTGCTGAACCCCAGGCGTTCGAGGCCCTGGAATGTGCCCACACCCGTGAGGGCCTGCGTTCCCGCCTCGTCACCGGTCTCGATCTCCGTGATCGTGAGGGAAAGGGCGCCGGTCGCCCTGTCGTAGCGCACTTCGTTGCGATACCACTTGTTGACCGAGAAACGCACCGGCCGCGCTGCGCCGGGCGGGCAGCCGCAGCCCGCGCTGTTCCAGTAAAGGAGCGTCGCGGCCACCCCGTCGTCGCCGTGCTGGTATCGCACGTACCAGGCGTTCTTCTGGTCGGCGATCATGTCGGCGTCCCACAACCCGAAGTTGATGCCGGCCTGCCAATCGCACCGCGTCAGCATGATGTCGAACGAAAGCCTGTAGCCGGACTCCGAAGACACCCTGGCGGGCGTGTAGGCGTAGGGATTGGGGATATTACTCTTGAAGTGGTACTGCTCGCGGGGCGCGTCCCAGTAGTAGCACGTGGGGTCTCCGGCCGCCCACTTGGGGTCGTCGCGGAAGTCCGCTTGGTACACGAGTTGCCCCGGAGCGGCGGTGGCGCCGGCCTTCAGGTCAGGCGACGAGCAGGAAGACAGGCAGAGCGCCATTGCCAGGCCGCAAATCGCGCCGGCCAGGGACGCCAGGACGCGCATGAATCGAAAGCCGGACCTGTACTCGCAACGCTTCATAGTCTCCCCAATCCGGACCGAACGCCGGGGCCTTCCGTGAACCCTCAATCTTATAGGCCCAGGACGCGCACCGCAAGCGGCCTGCGCTGTTCGTCGCTCGCGGCCGGCAGCAGGCGACGGTCAGCCCTCGTTGAGCAGGGCCTTGGGGTCGGTGGCCCAGGCGGCGGCGCGGGGGTCCGCGGGCGGCTGGGGCACGGGCTTGGCGAAGTTCCATTCCACGAAGACCGCGTCATCGGGACCCCGGAGGCGGATCCACTCGATCTCAATCCGCCCCTGCGCGGTCGCCGGGTCGATCCGGAGGGCGCTCAGGGTGCCGATAATGGGCAACTTCTCGGAGTACTCGTGCCACTGGCCGTCGTGCATGACCTGCACGGCAATCGAGCGGTCCTTGATGAAGAGCGGCGTCATCCCCTCGGCGCCCCAGAAGACCTGGGCCTGGCCTGCCGCGCGGGACCGCATGCGGAATTCCATGATCGCCGCGCCGCGATGCTTCGGCACGTTGCGGGTCGAGAGGATCGGGGCCAGGCCGGTCGATTCGATCACGAGCAGGCCGTCCTTCACGGAGAGCGCGGCGTTTTTGTTGCCCACCCACCCCTGGATGCCGGGGCTGTAGGCCGGGTTGGGCTTCGGGAGGACCGCGCCGGACTGTTTGAGGAACCCCTCGATGAGGGCGTCGAGTTCCTTCACGCGGTCGGGCATGTCGTCGGCGAGGTTGGTGGTCTCGCTCACGTCGGCCTTCAGGTTGTAGAGTTCGTAGCGGTGGGCGAAGTTGGGGCCGTCGTAAAAGAGCCGGATGAGTTTCCAGTCGCCCTTGCGGACGTAGGCCGAAGGCATCGCCCCCGTGACGGGCGTGGCGTGCGGGAAGTGGCAGAAGATGGCCTCGCGCGACAATGCCGCCGCCCCGCGCAGGGCGGGCACGATGCTAAGCCCATCGAACTTCAGCCCCTGCTTGGGCGCAAGGCCGAGCATGTCGAGGATCGTCGGGTAAAAGTCGATGCTCTGGATGACGGCGTCGCTCTTTGAGCCGGGCTTCACCTGCCCCGGCCACACAACAACGCACGGCTCGCGCGTGCCGCCCTCGTAGATGGTGGCCTTCCCGCCGCGCAGGGGGGCGTTGCTCGTGATCGGGATGCTGTTGAGGTCATCAAAACTGCCACTGGTCTTGCGGAAGGCCCAGTGGACGCCGCCGTTGTCGGAGAAGAAGACGACGATGGTGTTTTCGGCCAGGCCGAGTTCGTCGAGCGTCGCCAGCAACCGCCCGACGGCATCATCCATGCTCCGGACCATGGCGGCGTAGAGGGGGTTGTGCTGGGGGTTTTTCGGGTCGGCCTTGGCACGGTACTTGTCGACATATTCCTTCTTGGCATCCCACGGAGAGTGGACCGAGAAGCACCAGTAGGTCATGAAGAACGGGCGGTCCTTGTTCTCCTTGAGGAACTTCGCGGCCTCGCTCGCCATGCGGTCTTCGATGTGCTCGCCGGGCGCGCCCGTAAAGTTCAGTTTGGCGGGGAACTTCCACGGGGCGACGTAACTGCCCGCGGGCCCCGGGCCGCCCCAATGCGGCACATCCACATCGTAGCCCTGGTGGAGGGGGTCGTACGGCTCCTGCCCCAGGTGCCACTTGCCGAAATGGCCGGTGCGGTAGCCGGCATCGTGCAGGGCCTCGGCCAAGGTGTAGTACTCGTGCTTGAGGCGCGTGGCGCTCGCGCAACTGAGGACCTTCACCTCGGACGGGCCGCGATCGTGGACGGTCTCCTCGAACTTCTCCTCCGGCATATGGCAGACGGGGGCGGTGATGCCGATGCGGGCGGGCCAGAGGCCGGTCTGGATGCTCGCGCGGGTGGGCGAGCAGAGCGGGCTGGCCGCGTAGGCGTTGGTGAACATCATGCCGCGCTTGGCCAACCGCTCGACGTTCGGCGTCTCGTAGAACGTGCTGCCGTAGAGCGAGGTGTCGCGCCAGCCAAGGTCGTCGGCGAGGATGAAGAGGACGTTCGGCTTGCGGGCGGGCGCTGCCCCCGCCGCAAGCCATCGCGGCAGGGCCGCAGCCGCGGCACTCGCCCCAGCCACTGTGAGAAACTCGCGACGATTCATTTTGCGTCTCCAACGGCCGGCAAATCGCCACAATTGAATCCACGGGTGCCACGGCTGCGCCGTTTGCAGCCGTGTGCCCCGCCAACGACCACGGCTGCAAACGGCGCAGCCGTGGCACCCACCTGTTCAAAGTTGACGGTCGGTTACTCCACCACGGGCATCTCGCCCGAAAGCGTGAGCGGCTTGGGCGACGGCACCTTGTCGCACTCGCGGACGCCGGGGCCGCGCCCGGTCACGCCGAGGTCCTTGTCCATCGCGTCCACGAACGCCTGCATGCGTTTCACGACGTCGGGGTTGGCGGCGGCCACGTCGGTCGCCTCGCCGATGTCCTTGTCGAGGTTATAGAGGGCCTTCTCGGGCTGCAACCGGTATTTCCACGGGCCGCTCCGGACGGCGTCGAGGTTGCCGACGCCCGTCGCGAAATAATAGAACGCCTCGTGCGGCGACTTCGCCCCAGGTTCGCCCAAGAGCAGCGGCCGGAAGTCCCGCCCGTCAATCGCGCGCTCGGCGGGCACCTCTCCCCCCGCCAGGTGCACGAACGTGGGCAGCACGTCCATCGTGCAGGCGACCTCATCACACGTGCGGCCGGCCGGCACGCGGCCGGGCCACCACGCGATGGTGGGCTCGCGCATGCCGCCCTCCCACGTCGAGCCCTTGAAGCCGCGGAGCGGGCCGTTGTCGCCCGTCTTCGTGCCGCCGTTGTCGGACGTAAAGAGCACCAGCGTGCGCTCGGCCAGGCCCAGCGAGCGAACGGTTTCGAGGATGCGGCCGACGCTCCAGTCGGACTCCTCCACCCAGTCGCCGTAGACGCCGTTGGCCGACTTCCCCTTGAACGCATCGCCCGGATGGTGCGGATTATGCACGGCCGTGTGCGGCAGGTAAAGGAAGAACGGGCGGTCCTTGTTGGCGGTGATGAACTTGACGGCCTCCTCGGTGTAGATCTGGACGAGGCGGTCCTGGTCTTTCGGCGCGACTTCCTGGATGACCTTCTCGTCGCGCAAGAGCGGCAGCGGCGGACGCTTCGGGGCCGCCTTGGCGTTGTCAGCCTTCTTGTCCTTCTTCGCGGCGTTGGCCTCGCCGCCCCCCATATCGTTGGAGTACGGCAGGCCCAGGTAATGGTCAAAGCCGCGCCGCGTGGGCAGGTACTCCGGCTGGTCGCCCAGGTGCCACTTGCCGATGCACATCGTGGCGTAGCCGAGGGGCTTCAGGTGCTCCGGGATGATCTTCTCGGAGTGGCTGAGGCCGATGGCGTCCACGGGGAACAGCACCGCGGGCATGCTGCACCGCTTGGCGTAGCAGCCGGTCATAAGGGTCGTCCGCGACGCCGTGCACAGGGGCGCCGCGTAGAAACTGGTGAACCGCGTGCCCTCAGAGGCCATGCGGTCGAGGTTGGGCGTGCGGTTCTTCTTTGAGCCGAAGGGCGCGATGTCGCCGTAGCCCATATCGTCCATGTAGATCATGATGAGGTTGGGCTTGCCGCCCGAAGCACCGCCTGGCGGGGGCGTTTCGGCCGCCGGGGCGAGGCGGTTCCATCCGGGCAGCAAGGCAGCGCCCGCACCGGCGCAGGCCCACTTCACGAAACTGCGGCGAGTAAGGCTCATGGGTTCCTCCGTTGGCTCTCTTAACAGCGACCTGCCACGATTAATACTACAGCGCCACTTGGCACTTTGCGCGGTGGGTCTCCTGACCCACCGCGCCGATCCTCCGCGATCTCGGCTCTACGGCGCGATCTTCGCGCGGCGGGTCAGGAGACCCGCCGCGCCATGTGGCGCTGTAGTTTTAACTCCGCGGGACGGCCTTCCGGGCCGTCCGGTTCTTCACTGTGCGTGCCTGCGCGGCCCCCTCACGGCGCATAGGACTTGACGGCCGGCGTGGGGCGGAAACTCTTGGACTTGTCGATCCACTCGCCCCAGGTGTTCGGCATGTGGGCCTGTTCGGCGTAGCCCGCGAGTTTCAGCACGATCTCGGGGTGCTGCGCGGCCACGTCGGCCTTCTCCTCGATGTCGGCTGCAAGGTCGTAGAGTTCCCACTGCTTGAGCGTGCCGACGAGTTTCCATTGGCCGCAGCGCACCGCGCGTTTCGGGCCGGCTTCCCAGTAGAGGTACTCATGCTGCGGCTGCGGGCGCCCTGCGGCCTTCTCGCCGAGGAGCGTGGGCACAAGCGACAGGCCGTCAATGTTCGGCGGTGGCTTCGCGCCGGCCAACTCGGCCAGCGTCGGCATGACGTCGCTGAAGCAGCCCAGGTACTGGCTAATCTGACCCGGGGCGATCCTGCCGGGCCAGTACGCGATGAACGGCACGCGCAAGCCGCCCTCGTAAAGGTTCCCCTTGCCGCCGCGGAAGCGTTTGCCGGTCTTCGGGTCCACGTTCGGGGCGAAGATGCCGGCCGGATGCTCCTTGTCGGCGAAATACGCATTGCCCCCGTTATCGCCCGAGAAGAAGAGGATCGTGTTCTCCGCCAGGCCGAGTTCCTTCAGCAGCGCCTGGATCTCGCCGACCTGGCGGTCCACCATGTTCACCATGGCGGCGTAGATCTTCGCGTCGTCCTTGGTCTTCTGGCCCACGCTCCAGGGCTTGTCCTTGTAAAGGGCCCACGAGGGGTCGTCCTTGGGCATCCCCCACTGGCCGTGCGGCGGAGTCCAGCACATGTAGGCGAAGAACGGGCGGTCCTTGTTGGCACGGATGAACTTCTTGCCCTCTTCCACGATTGCGTACTGGCTGAACGTCTGGCCCTCCTGGAAGTCGTCGCGGTTGCCGGGCAGTTCCACAAGTTCGCTGTTGCGGATCAGGTATTGCGGGAAGAAGGTGTGCGCGTGGACCTGGTGATAATAGCCGAAGAAGACGTCGAAGCCGTGCTTCTCGGGCACGCCCGTCGAGCCGCGGTCGCCCAGGCCCCACTTGCCGAACCCGCCGCACGCATAGCCGGCCCCCTTGAGCACCTGCGCGATGGTCACGTCGTCGGCCTTCAGCGGCATGCCGCCGCCGTTGGCGCGCACCGAGGTGTGGCCGAGGTGCTGACCGGTCATAAGGACGCTGCGCGTCGGGGCGCACACGGGGCCGCCGGCCATGAGTTGCGTGAACCGGATGCCCTCGGCGGCCATGCGGTCGACGTTGGGCGTGCGCATCTCGGGGTGGCCCATGCACGAGAGTTCGTAGTAGCCGAGTTCGTCAATGATGAAGTAGACGATGTTCGGCTTGCGCGGCGGAGCGGCCTGTGCCGCAGCCTTGCGCGAAAGCGCCGGCAGAGCCATCGCCGCGGCACCTGCGCCCAGCACCCTGAGAAAGTCGCGCCGGTTCATGTCACTGGTCCCCCCCGCCCTTTTTCTGTTTCGCCTTCGCCGCCTTGGGCTTCGCATTCTGCGGCGTATTCGAGAAGAAGTCCAGGTTTACATCGGCGGGCTGCGGGTTGGCGACCTCCAGGGGCAGCGTGTCGCCGAACTTCTTCTGCTCGGCGGCCAGGAGGGCCGTGAGTTCCTTCACCCTGCCCGCCTGGGCGGGGTCGCCGGCGAGGTCTTTGATCTCGCACGGGTCGGCCGCAAGGTCGAAAAGTTGCGTCTTGTTGACCTCGGGGTAGCGGATGAGTTTCCACTGGCCGCGGCGGATGGCCCGCTGGACGATCTTGTAGCCGAGGAGAATCGTGTCGCGGACGCCCTCGGCCTTGCCCTGCATGACGGGCACGAGGTCCTTGCCGTCGATCTCCTGCGGGGCCTTCGCGCCGGTCAGGTCGCAGATCGTCGGGTAGATGTCGAAGTGGTACGCCAGCGCATCGGACGTCTTCCCCTGTGGGATGCCCGGCCCGGCGAAGATGACCGGCATCTTCATGCAGTCTTCGTAAAGGTTCTGCTTGCCCACGAGACCGTGGCTGCCGATGGCCACGCCCTGGTCGCCCGTGAAGACGATGATCGTGTTGTCGAACTCACCGACGTCCTTGAGGGCCTGGACGATGCGGCCGATCTGGGCGTCGAGGCAGGTGATGTCGGCATAGTAATCGCAAAGCGCGCGGCGGACGGCCTCCTCGGTGCGCGGCCAAGGCATGAGTTTCTCATCGCGCACGAGCATCTCGCCGTCGTTGAACGGATGGAACGGCAGGTAGTTCGCCGGCAGGGGCATCTTGGCCGGGTCATACTTGTCGAGGAACTCCTGGGGGGCGCTCCGCGGATCGTGCGGGTGCGGCGGCGCCAGGTGCATGAAGAACGGCTGGGCGGCGCCGGCGTCGCGCTGCTTCTTCCACTCCTGGAGGAACGCGATGACGCCGTCGGCCATCGCCTGGCCGGGAACGACGGCGGCGCCCTTCTTATCATCGAAGTTGGTGGACTTGAAGACCTTCAGAACCTGGCCGTCGTTGTTGCCGGCCTTGCCGAGGAAGAACGTGGAGTAGCCGGCCTCGTTCATCGTCTTCGGGAAGTTCTGTTCCTGCCACCGCTCCTTGAAGTCCGGCCGCAGCCACGAGCGGCCCCGAAGGATCATCTGCCGCGCGGGCAGACACACCGCCCCGCTGTATCCGCCCTGGCAATACGCCTGGCGGAAGGTGAAGCCCCGCTTGACCAGGGCATCGAGGTTGGGCGTCTGGATGGCCGGGTTACCGAGGGCGGCGATGGTGTCGCCGCGATGGTCGTCGGTCAGCAGGACGATGACGTTCGGCCGCTTGGCGGCGGCGCCCGTTTCGCCCGCGGATGCGAGACGCGAGAGGGCCAGAAGCCCTGCCCCTGCGCCCGTGGCCTTCAGGAAATCACGACGGTTGATCTCACGCATCGGCGTTTCCTGTGTTCATTGCCTTGCCCGCCTCTCAAGCCGGGTGGCATGGTCACGCGCCGTTGCGTGGCCGTGTCACAATGTCGCGGCAGGCGCAGTTCGGGGCACATGGTCACGCAACGGCGCGTGACCATGGCACCCCCCTATGAATGACGCAGTACGGCGGCGGGGCCCTTGGCCTTCTGTTTCTTCTTCGCCGCCGGCCCCTCGGGCGTCTCCACGTCGAGGGCGGCGCCGGGGTCGCCCTGCTGCTGCATCCAGGCGCGGAGGCGGTCTTCCAGGTCGCGGCGGACGGCGGCCAGGTCCGGACGGTCGGCCAGGTTCTCCAGTTCCCAGGGGTCCTTCTCCGCGTCGAAGAGTTGCACCGCGGGGCGCTTGAGGAACCGCTGGAGCGGCCCGGCCGCGCGGGGGTCCCGGGCGGCGGCCTCGACCCACGATTTCCAGTAATCCTCGCGGTCGATGTCCATAATGTGCTTCTCGTGGTAGTCGCTATCGGGCATAAGATTGAGGATGAGTTTATACTTCTTCGAGCGGATGCTGCGGATCGGATACGGCCGCCCTTCCGGCCAGTTGTTGTGGATGCCGAAGGCAAACTCGCGGAAGTCGGCCTTCGCGCCCGTCAGCACCGCCGCGAAACTCAGGCCGTCGAGGCCCTTCTCGGCGGGGCCGCCCGCCAGGTCGATCAGCGTGGGCAGAACGTCTTCGTACTGGACGATGGCGTCCGTCGTGGCGCCCGCCTTGGTGCGGCCCGGCCAGCGGGCGATAATGGCGCTGCGGACGCCCGGCGCAAACAGCGTCCACTTGGCGGCGGGGAACTGCGACCCCTGCTCGCCCAGGAAGATGAGGACGGTCTTGTCCTTCAGGCCCGCCTCTTCCATCGTGCGGACGACGTCGCCGACCTGGGTGTCGAGTGCGGCCACCTCCGCACAATACTGCGAGAACGCCTGCCGCGTCTTGGGCGTGTCCATCCAGATAGGCGGCAGGAGGAGTTTCTCGGGCGGGAACTTCGAGGCGTCGCCCACGGTCCACGGCGCGTGCGGCAGCGTGGAGCACACGAACAGGCAGAACGGCTGCCCGGAGGGCCCGCGCGTCATGAAGTCGCGGATGCCGTCCAGCGTGTAGTCGGCCGTCAGGGCCGTGCAATTCGGCTCGAAGCCCGGCACCGCGTCGAACGGATACACCTCCTTCGGCCGGACATGGACCTTGCCGGTCAGGCCGACGCGGTACCCGAGCGGGCGCAGGTAGTGCGGCACGCTCCTGGTATCCGGCTTTGTGGCGGCCTGATTGCGGCAGGCCCCGTGCCGCGCGGGGTACAGGCCCGTGTACAGCGACGACCGGATGGGCACGCATATCGCCTCGGAGGCGAAGGCGTGGGTGAACCGCAGGCCCTCGGCCGCCAGGCGGTCGATGTGCGGCGTGGCAACGTTCTTGCCGCCGAAGCAACCGAGTTCGTAACTGGCCAGGTCGTCGGCCATGATGATAAGGAAATTGGGCTTGCCGCCGGCGCCGGCCCCCGCGGCCGGCGCCAGCCGCGCGAGGGCCGCCAGGCCCAGGCCCGCGCCTGCGGCTTTCAGAAACCCGCGACGGTCAATCTGACGCATCGGCATCTCCTGACTTCATCGCCCGGCCCGCCTCTCAAGCCGGGTGGCATGGCCACGCGCCGTAAAGGGGGCTGCACCCGTTTCCGGCCGTTTGGAAACGGGGGCTGTCCCCTTTTCCGGCGTGGCAAAGGGGACAGTCCCCTTTTCGCAAAGACGCGAAAAGGGTACAGCCCCCTTTGGCGCGTGACCATGCCACCCCCCTATGAATGACGCAGTACGGCCGCAGGCCCCTTGGTCTTCTGCTGTTTCTTCTTGGCCGCCTGCCCGGGTTGCGCCCACAGCGGCGGCACCAATTCCTTGTTCCACTCGTCATACGCCTTGACCAGCCGCGCGACAACCTCCCGCTTGTCGGCGGCCAGGTCCTTGGCCTCGCCGATATCCTGCTGCAAGTCGTAGAGTTCCGGGGGCTTCTCGCCCGTGCGGACCATCTTATAGCGGCCCTCGCGGACGGCCCCGGCCGCCCCGCCGCCCGTCCGCCAGAACAGCCGCTCGTGCGGCGCACCCGAAGCCTGGCCCAACACATACGGCAGAATGTTCACGCCGTCAAGTTTGCGGTCCGCCGGCAACTGCCCGCCCGCCGCGGCAACGGCCGTCGGAAAGATGTCGAGCGAGATCACCGGCTCATCGTACGTCTTGCCCGCCGGCAAACGGGCGGGCCACCGCACGAAGAACGGCACGCGCACACCGCCCTCCGTGACGTTGCCCTTGTTGCCGCGCAGGGGGGCGTTGCTCGTGTGCGTAACGGGCGTGGGGCCGCCGTTGTCGCTCAGGAAGAAGACGAGCGTGTCCTTCTCCAGGCCCGTGCTGCGAAGTTTTTCGAGCACCACGCCGATGGCATCGTCCATCGCCACGACGAGGGCGGCGTACAGGCGGCGCGTCTGGTCCTCGATGTGCTTGACGCGGTCCTGGTACTTCTGCGGAGACTGGAGCGGCGTATGCGGGGCGTTAAACGCCAGGTACAGGAAGAACGGTTCCTTCTGGTGGCGGTCGATGAACGCGGCGGCCTCGCGGCCGAAAACATCGGTCAGGTACTCCGTGAGCGGAACAGGCTTGCCGTCGCGCTGGATGGGAATGGAGTACTCCCTGGGGACATCCTCCATCTCGGCCTTCAGGTAGTCGTGGCCGCCGCCGAGGAAGCCGAAGAACTCGTCGAACCCGCGCTTCATCGGATGGAAATGCGGCGCGGCCCCGAGATGCCACTTGCCCACCATGCCCGTGACATACCCGGCGGTCTTGATCGTCTGCGGCAACGTGACCTGGTCCAGGGGCAGGCCGACGTTCTCGAGCGCGGTGCTGTAGACCGGGTTGTTCTCGTGGCCGAACCGCTGCTGGTAGCGGCCGGTCATGAGGCCCGCCCGCGTGGGGCTGCAGAACGGGTGCGAGACGTAGCCGCTTGTAAACCGCACGCCGCCCCTGCCGATAGAATCGACGTGCGGCGTGGGGATGTCGGTACACCCCTGGAGGCCCACGTCGGCGTAGCCGAGATCGTCGGCCAGGATGACGATGACGTTGGGCTTGCGGGCGGCGGCCTCGGCGGCAGGCAAGCCGCGCGGCAGCGTCAGCGCCGCGGCGCCCGCGGCGGCGTATCCGAGAAACTCGCGTCGCTTCATGTCACTTGCCTCCCTTGTGAGTTCGGGTGGCATGGTCACGCTTTTGCGTGACCATGCGCGCCGAACGTTGCTCAACCCGTCAGGATAAGTCGCCG
>Ga0315280_10011279_pt1 | contig 11013 bp, 7 predicted proteins | sample YL17G06_40_MG_FD_203697 | JGI IMG/M metagenome (GOLD analysis project Ga0315280, IMG submission 203697) | Sediment microbial communities from Yellowstone Lake, YNP, Wyoming, USA - YL17G06_40 | ecosystem: Environmental > Aquatic > Freshwater > Lake > Sediment | place: USA: Wyoming | collected... | reverse complement strand
CACCATATTTCTCACCTTTTTCAATTCCTCTCTTGCTTTCAGTCTTTCTTCTGGAGACATGGCTTCCTTAAGCCTATCCTCTGCCCTTTCTAACTCTTCTCTATATTCCTTAGCCCTTTCACTCACTCGACGCCTGAACTCATCCGTCTTGGCTCTCAATTCCCCATCAGAAAGCTTACTTACCATAGGCTCTAATGAGTTTACGAGCTCCACAACCGGCTCAAGCCTCTTAATGTCTCTCTGGGCCTTGCTGCCAAATATCCTTCTCAGAATTGAACCAACCATAACCTCACCCTTTTTCGTCGTTTAGTATTGTCAAAAAAATCTGTCTTTTCCGGAGTAGCGGACTTTAGTCCACCTTAGGAGTAGCAGACTTCAGTCTGCGTCTTAAGACGCTCCGATGAATCGGAGCTACTCCAACCGTCATTTTTTTCTATAGTAATTTTACCATATTTAATAAAAAAAGTAAACCCCGTTAGAAATCAAGATTTCTAACGGGGTAAAAATTTAGCCTTTAAAGATAAAATTATCTTTTCTTAAATGCGCCCTCCAAAAACATCTTGCCCAGAATGCCACATCCCTGGAGCGAGGATTGTTCCTTTATCACATATTTAAATTTTCCCATCCAATGTCTCTTTGCTTCTATGAATACGGGATTTATGGCACCGCCAGTCAGAATCATTTCCTCTGAAAGCTTAACTTTCTCTGATAATTCTTTGACATGTTGACCAGTCAATTCCATTGAAGTCTTGACCATTCCTGCCAGTATGTCTTCACGATTATGGGATAGATGGAGATTGGTGATGGAAGCCCATATATTCTCCACAGAATACCTGTCTCCCGACAGATAGGGAAGAAATCTGGGCAGGTCTAAAACTTCTCCCTTGTTTTCACGCTCAAGGAATTTCTTCAGAGTTTCCGGCAAAAACTCTTTAAAGAAACTATCTAAGCTCATATCCGGACAAAACACATTGGCGAACCACTTAAAGGCTTCTCCCCCTGTATTTAGAACGAACATAGTTATCCAGCGACCAGGGACTACATGAGCACGAATATTGTGTCTGGGGGAAGGAATAGGTCTTGCCAAGCAAGTAGTCAATATTTCACAGGTTCCCATAATATCCACTATCTTCCCTTCTTCGGATAGTCCCACGCTTAAATCGGCGCAGGCGACATCATTCCCGCCCATCAAAACCGGAATCCCTGCCTTCAGATTTAGTTTCTTAGCCATATCTTGCTTCAGGGTCCCCAGAACCTCCCAGCTATTAACAAAGGGTGGTAACTTTTCCTCGGGAATTCCGAGCTCTCTGACAATTTCAAGATTCCAACCTTTTTCGGGCCTGGTTGTATTGAAAAGGGCGGTCAAGGAGCCAGTGGAAGCATCCATACCGAATTTACCGGTTAAGCGACAGCCGAAAAAGGTATTTGTATGAGCAAAAATGTGCCCGTTTTTGTATACTTCAGGAAGGTTATCCCTCCACCAGAGAATCGTAGAGGCAGTACAACCTCCAGGAACAGGGAGATTGGCTGTTTCTGATAGGAGCTTTTCTTCTCCGATTTTGTCTCGAATTTCCTGAGCTTGTTTAGGAGAGCGCCTATCCATAAAAAGAACTGCAGGAGTTAATGGATTACCTTCTCTATCAAGAACCATTGCCCCAGGAGTGGTTACGCCCATAGTAATGACTTCAACATCTTTTAATGAGCTCTTCAAACGCTGGTGACAGTCGAGGAAGCCTGCCCACCATCTTTCAGGATCGGAATCAGCTTTATCTCCGTCATAAGTGTTGATAGGATAGTAACAATTTGTCATCTCTACCAGCTCGGCTTCGCGGTCAAAAAGTCCGAGTTTAAAACCGGTTGTGCCTATATCCAATGCGAGTATAACTCCTCGTTGTTTCATTGTTCTCTCCTTACAAAAGTCCTGCTTCCTTAAGGTCTTCTCTTAACCTCTCCTTCTGGTCTTCTCTCAGTCCCAGAAGAGGCTTTCTGGGAAGCCCGCCCACGAGTCCCAAAAGATCCATTGCCGCCTTCACCCCTGCCACGCCATATGCACCGGAAACTTTCTTATTGAGGGCAGAAAGGCGCAGGTGAAGTTTCTCTCCTTCTTCTCTATTTCCCTCTTTGCCAAGAATGTACAGCTCGTGTGTTAAATCTGGAAAATAGTTGGCCATGGAAATCACTCCTCCCACAGCACCTGAAAGAATTGCTGGAAATAAGAAGCTAATGCTTCCGGCCATCACCGCAAAATCGTCAGGAACTACCTGGATAAACTTCTCGATGCCACTAGGAGCGCTATCTTTTATCCCTACTATATTTCTATGTTCACTCAGCTTCCTTACCAATTCTGGTGAAAGAGTTATCCCGGAAAACTTCGGCGCATTGTAGAGCAAAATTGGTATAGAGGAGCCTTCAGCACATTCAGTGAAATAGCCTGCCAATACTTCATCGGTCATCCGGCTACGGAAATAGAAGGGAGGAAGCATATTAAAGTAATTGATTCCCATAGACTCAGCCTTCTTAATAAAACGGAGGGCTTGCCGAGTAGCATCTACAAAGCAAGCAACTATAATCTTCTGGCGGGGCCCTTTACATTCTAAAACTATCTCCAGTATTTTTAGCTTTTCGTCCTCGTCAAGAGCCTTGTTCTCACCATTACTGCCCAAAACCAGAAAGCCTTTGGCCTTGGATTTGGCGTAAAAGTCCATGTTGCGTCTTAGACCATCCCAGTCTACACTCTCGTCCTTTAGGAAAGGAGTGGTTATGGGAAGAAAAACACCACTTAGATTGTCTTTATGGTTTTCCATAGGACCTCCTTTTAATTCAGTTTGATCCTTCTCCGTAAGTAGTGTAGCCCTTTACCCCGTTAGAAATTCCCCCTGGAGTAGCGAAGCAAGGCTTCGCGATTATAACGCGGAGCTTCGCTCTGCAGCTACATTCAATTTCGGGTTCGATAAATCGAACCCCTACACTAATTATATTTTTGCCCCAGGAGGGATGAAGGGATAGTTATAGGAGCTTCAATTCCGCCAGGTTTCGCACCAGCGCTGGCGGAATTAGAGCGAGGTTTTACTGACCGAGCGACTCCAAAAACTATCCCCACCTCTTAATACCTCGGGATGAAGGGATAGTTATAGGAGCTTCAATTCCGCCAGGTTTCGCACCAGCGCTGGCGGAATTAGAGCGAGGTTTTACTGACCGAGCGACTCCAAAAACTATCCCTTCATCCAAATTACGGGCATAAACCCCTACACTACAAATTTGAAATGTCAACCATCCATATCGAAAATAATACCTTGTAGTCTCATATTTCTTTATTCCCTATACTATTTCGCCTTTCTCTTCTTTTCCAAGCGCTGATTAACAAAGTCCACCATACCCTTTGTAGCATTGGAAAACTCTTCAGCCGTTGCCAGAAGAGCCGAATGGGTATTAAACTCCCCGGGTGTAAGACCATCTTCTCTATAGCCTTTCTCAAAGTAAGGAATCCTAAGAAGTTTATCCAGCTCTTCTTTGGGAGGTTCTTCTTCTATCTTGTTACTAAACTGAATATTGTCACTAATTTTCATCAGTCCCTTAATATATTTTGGGGGACAGGTGTAGACAATATCTGCGCCAGCTAACTTCTCTACATGCCAGGAGGCAATCGCTTTCCCATCTATGGGCGGACTTATCCGCATGGAGCATATGAGCATCTTACTTGGGTAGTCTTTCTCCTTAAGCAGCTTGTAGGCTTTTTTAAATATGGCCAATTCAGCCCACCTGACATCTGCCTCTGAAAGTTCAATTCCTCTCTCGTCGGCTTCTTTTTTAAGGTATCCTAAGTCTCCGTACCTTGCTGCCATATGAGTTATGACAGATCTCCATTTTTTCAGATTAACCCCGTTCTTTTTTGCAATTTCGAGTCCTTCTCTGACCGCATTGGCGCAAGCCAAAAACTGGGGGAGAGTAAAGGCGAGAGTATTATTGGTGGGTATGCCCATTGAAGTCAAAACTTTGATAATCTTATAACCCTCCCTTGAACCAGGAATCTTGACCATAACGTTAGGACTGAGGCTTGCCAGTTCCTTGGCCTGCTGGAGCATCTTTTCTTCATTGTATATCTCTCGTGGATCTACTTGAGCCGAGATATATCCATATTTATGATTCGATTTTTCAAAAACCCCTAAATACATCTCAGCACCTCTTTTGACTATTTCCTTATAGACCATCCAGAAGAGGTTCTCCTTGTCTATTTCTAGATTCTTCTCGATAAGTCCGTCTACGAATTCTGCCCAGTAGGCTCCGTGAGTCTTGAATACATTCAGGCAAAGTGGAGGGTTTGTGGTAACACCTCTAAATAGCGTATCCTCGGGTTTGTCAGGATTGTAGAGTCTTTCAAATTGTCTTTTCATAATTTCCCTGTCTTCTTCTTTTGCCTCTCTTAGCACCTCTTCAACCCAGCTATCATAGACTAACGGTGAAGAATCCCACCATATCTCGGCTTCAGGATTTATCTCCGCTAACCTTTCCAACACATGCTTTTCGCTCATTTTTCCTCCTTTCAATCTAAACTTAAAAGGATTTTACCACAAAGATAGAACCCTGTCAAGTACAACCGAAAGGCCAAAATATCGTTTTCTTTTGTAGGGGTTTGATTTATCAAACCCGTTATCGTCGGGCTCAATAAATTGAGCCCCTACATAAATCGGGGAATTTTGGACTTTTTCAGAGCTCTCACGGAATAAACATAAATCTTTACAAATTTTTTTAATTTGGTATAATAACTTTTTAAGGAGGGTATTGTGATTCGGATAGCAAGTAAATTTCGCAGAATATCTATATGGATACTCTCTGCCTCTCTCCTGGGAATTTCAGTAATCTCCGTAATAACTTTGAGACGTTACCTAACGGAATTGCCTCCCATTGATACCCTGGACGAGTATAGACCGAGCCTGATTACCAGAATTTACGATATCAATGGCGAGGTTATTGATGAGCTTTTCGTGGAAAGAAGGGCTCTTGTTCCCCTCTCCAAAATTCCAGTAGACCTCCAGAATGCTGTTATTGCTATTGAAGACCAGAGGTTCTTCAAACACTGGGGAGCAGACTTGCATGCTATTGCCAGGGCTATGTTAGCCAACCTGAAGCACGGCCAAATTGTAGAGGGAGGAAGTACCATAACTCAGCAACTGGCCAAGGCCCTGTTTTTGACCAGAGAAAAAACAATTGAAAGAAAGATAAAGGAATTACTTCTCTCAATCCAGTTAGAAAAAAATTATACTAAGGAAGAGATTTTGCAGCTATATTTAAATCAGATCTATTTTGGTCAAGGCGCTTACGGCGTTCAAGAAGCTGCAAATATCTATTTTGGAAAAGACGTCCAAGAGTTAAATCTGGCAGAATCGGCCATGTTGGCAGGACTGCCTAGAGCCCCAAATATGTACTCCCCCTTTGTGGATGTTGCTCGCGCTTATAGACGGAGAGCTACTGCCCTCCATAGAATGGTCGAGCGTGGATTCATTACGGAGGAGGAGGAAAAAGAGACCAATAATTATCCACTGCCAATCGAAAAACATCGACTAAGGGAGTCTCCAGGTTCCTATTTCGTGGAGTACCTAAGACAAATATTGGAGCCAAAATACGGAAGTAATGCCCTGTTTAAAGGCGGACTAAAAATTTATACCACTTTAGACTTAAGAATGCAAAAGATTGCAGAAAAGGTCCTTTCAGAGAAACTTGACGAGTTCGACGAGATAGAAAAGAGAGAAAGGAAAAAGCCACAAGAGACGGAATTAGAAGGGGCGGAAGAGGTCTCGCAGAGAAAAGTCCAGGGCGCTATTTTAGCTCTCGACCCTACCACAGGACAGATTAGAGTAATGGTGGGAGGCCGAGACTTCGGCGAGAGTCAATTTAATAGAGTAGTTCAGGCAAAAAGACAGCCGGGAAGTGCATTTAAACCATTCATTTATACTGCTGCTATCGATAACGGGTATACAGTAGTAAGTCCCATCGAAGATTCTCCAGTTGCCTATTATAACGATGGAATAAATTGGAGACTGCTTTCCAACACTACAGACCTCTCTGATATAGACCCCGAAATTGTCAAAAATATGGACCCTGAAAAGGTCTGGATTCCCAAGAACTACGAAGAAACTTTCCATGGACGTATTTTAGTTCGCGACGCTTTAGCCTACTCCATAAATGTCTGCGCGGTAAAGATACTAGACAGAATCAGACCAACTACTGCAGCGAGTTATGCTGAAAAAATGGGCATTCAAAGTCCCTTGGAGAAGACACTATCTCTTGCCTTGGGTTCATCAGTAGTCACACCACTGGAAATAACATCAGCTTATGGAGTCTTGGCTAATCAAGGTATCAGAACTAAGCCTTACGCAATTATTCGAGTTGAAGATGCTAGCGGAAACCTCCTGGAAGAGAATTCCCCAGAGGAGGAGGTAGTCCTATCGGCACAAACTGCCTACATTATGACGCACCTTCTGAGAGAGGTTGCCGAGAGAGGAACTGGCTGGTATACCAAATATATTGGTCGTCCCAGAGCTGGAAAGACCGGCACAACCAATGAATTTACTGATGCTTGGTTTATCGGGTTTGTTCCCAATCTGGTGACTAGTGCATGGGTGGGGTATGACGACAATCAAACCCTGGGAGAGAGAAAGAGTGGGGCAGTTGCAGCCGTTCCCATCTGGACAGAATTTATGAAAGAAGTTCTACAGGATACCCCTGTATTGGACTTCTCCGTTCCTCCGAATATCGTATTTGCAAAAATAGACCCTAAAACCGGGCTTTTAGCCTTAGAAGACTCCCCGCATGCTGTCTTACTACCATTTGTAAAAGGCACGGAACCGACCGATTACTTCTTGAGTGAGAAAATATCTGAGGAGGAAACGCCACCAGCCTTCTACACGCCCCTGGAAGAAGAGCCTACTTCGGATTGAGTTTGGAATTAGAAGATAGCAAATTGCACAAATTGAATTTGTGCCTACGATGGGATGAATTTGAAATTTTGTAGGCACGATTTCAAATCGTGCAAGATTCTGAATTGTGCCAGAGCGACAGCTCTGCTAAAGTGGTAGCCGCAGGCTTCAGCCTGCGTTTCCATGCGCAACCTGAAGGTTGCGGCTACCTTAAAGGAAGGCAAAGCTTGCGCTTTGCTGCTACAAAAAGAGAATGTTTGTTAGGAAAGGAGAAGGTATGGCTAAAAGTGGTAGGGATGCCGAGAGAGAAGGATTATTATATGTGGCTAATTTGATGTGTGTAGCAGCCAGAACAGCACCCAAGGCCAGGGGAATAGACAACATTGTCAGTATTGTTCTAACCGATAAAGAAAAGGACCTTCTTGCCCAGAAAATGGAAGAATTCGCAAAAACGGGCGAAAGACCTCCTTTGTTCACTCGAGATGCAAATAATGTCCGTCAAGCAGAAACCGTAGTTATAATTGGTACTAAGCTTGCTACACTGGGTCTAAATTGCGGCTACTGCGGCTTTGAGAACTGCCAGAAATGCCAAGAGTCTCATGTTCGCTGCGCCCACAATATTGGAGATTTGGGAATTGCTGTAGGATCCGCTGTTTCTGTCGCCAGCAATCACAAAGTAGATAACCGCGTTATGTATTCAGTTGGCTGGACTTCTGTTCAGGAAAAAATATTGGGAGAAGAAGTCAAAATCGCCCTCGGTATCCCTTTGTCTGTCAGTGGAAAGAACATCTTTTTCGACCGAAAATAAGCGTTCAATTCACTGGGAGAGAGCACCTTTTTTACCCTCTCCCCTTGAGGGAGAACACTCTTCCTTTACCCTCTCCCCTTGAGGGAGAACACTCTTCCTTTACCCTCTCCCCTTGAGGGAGAACACTCTTCCTTTACCCTCTCCCCTTGAGGGAGAGGGTCGGGGTGAGGGGGATAAAATGAAAGAACTGTTTACCATGTGGAAATATACCAGAATGGTAGTTCTGACTGCAGTGAGGATCTTTTGGGTCTGGTTCCTTTTTCTGCTCTGGCCAACATAATCATTGTAAATAATTTCCTGGTAGCTTCTATTCTGGGTCCTTTCCTTCTAATTATCCTCTATCCCAGAATAAAGAGATGGGGACTTCTCTACTCTGATATCCTTGAGGAAAAGGAAGTTCGTAGAAAGAATTTGAGGGCAGTGGGACTTATACTTCTCACCATAGGCGGCCTGGGAGGAATAGTTCTGGGAAACTTAATCTCATTAGGAGTTTATCACTCAGGTTTCCTGGGAGCGGGCTTTCTAAAGGGAACTACTGGCTCTCTCGGAATCGCTTTGGGAATGGTACCCGTAATATTTCTGATTTCTATCGCCTGTGCATTGCTATAGGTATACGCTCCGATTCATCGGAGCGTATATCTTCACGCAACCTAAAGGTTGCGGCTACCCTAAAGAAGGCAAAGCTTACGCTTTGCCGCTACAAAAACAAATACCCCTCGCCCCGACCCTCTCCCCTAAGGGGAGAGGATGAAGGTGAGGGGAATTGTAGCTGCAGAGCGCTAGCTCTGCTAAAGCGGTAGCCGCTCCGATGAATCGGAGCGTTTGAATTCGCAACTTGAAGGCTTCGGCTACCAAGAACAGAAAGGGACTAATATGAAAGCTATTGAGGTTAATGGTTTGAGCTTTACTTATAAAGGTGGAACCAAGAAGGCTTTAGACAGAATAAAATTCGAACAGGAACAAGGAGAAATGGTAGTCCTTATGGGACATACCGGAGCGGGCAAGTCGACTTTCTCTCGCTGTCTAAATCGTCTAATTCCTCACTTTCATAAGGGCGATTACAGCGGGCAAATCAGAATTTTAGAAAACTCAATTACAGGTAAAAGAGTTCATGACCTGGTAGGCCAGATAGGTTTAGTATTTCAAGACTTTGAGTCGCAACTTTTCTCAACTAATGTAGAGTTAGAAGTGGCATTTGGTCCAGAAAATCTCTGTCTTCCTCGGGAAGAAATCAAGGAGAGAATTGATGAGGCTCTCGAGCTAGTAAGGCTTAAAGGTTTTGAAAGAAGAGAGCCTGCAAGCCTTTCTGGAGGCGAAAAACAGCGACTGGCTATCGCTTCCATCCTTGCTATCAGGCCCAAAATAGTCATAATGGATGAGCCCACAACAGATCTGGATCCCCAGGGTAAACTTGAAATTTTCTTAGTGGCGAAGCTACTTAAGTCGGAGGGCTACACTATCCTCTTTATCGAACACGAAGCCGAGGCGGTACGGGAAGCAGACAAGATTGTAATCATGGATCGAGGTAAAATAGTTACGGAAGGGAAACCTTACGATATTCTGAAGGATTCCCAACTACTGGAGAATCACGGAATTCGCCCTCCGCAGATAGCCAAACTCTTCGAAGACATGAACGAGACAACGCTCCCTCTAACTATGGAAGAGACCCTTAAAGTTTTTAAAAAAAGAGATTGGAAAATCTCAGATGAGAAATATATGGCTCTCCTGAAAAAAGATGAACAGCATCAAATAGGTTATGGAAAGAAGATTATCGAGGTAAAGGATTTGGAATATATCTATCCTGGAAATATTAAGGCTTTGGATAGTATAAGCATGGAAATTCGGGAAGGAGAATTTTTGGCCATTATTGGACAGAACGGTTCGGGAAAGACGACATTGGTAAAACATTTCAACGGACTTCTTAAGCCCTCCAGAGGAGAAGTCAAAGTAGCTGATGAAGACACTAAAGGAAAACAGGTATGGGAACTTGGGAAAATAGTAGGGTATGTATTTCAGAATCCTGACCATCAGATATTTGCCGATACAGTGGAAGAGGAGGTTGCTTTTGGGCCCAGGAATTTCGGAATTTCTCGAGAAAAGCTCTCACTCTTCGTAGAAAATGCACTGAAAGAGGTTGGATTAGAAGGGTATGAAAGATGTGACCCTTTCTCCTTAACTAAGGGAGAGAGGCAGAGAGTTGCCATTGCTTCAACCCTTGCCGCAAGACCACGCATCCTCATCCTGGATGAACCAACCACAGGTTTAGACTATAGAGAACAGAAGTCTATTATGGAACTTTTGCAGAACCTTAATCGGAAAGGACATACCATAATCATCATCACCCACTCACTCTGGGTGGTTGCTGAATATGCGAAGAGGGTCTTAGTGCTCCATAGGGGCAAAATTCTACTGGATGACCAGACCCGAAAAGTATTTTCTCAGGAAGAGAAGCTCGCTCGTAGCTTTCTCGTACTACCCGAAATTATACGTTTAAGCAACAGGCTGGGCAGAACGCTCCTTTCTCTCGATGAATTCAAATACTGTCTGAAAAGATAGACATGTTTATCTACCTGGATAGAGAATCTCTCCTGCATCGTCTACATCCAGTCACAAAGATAGTAGGGTTAATTCTCCTTTTCATATGGTCAATGATTTTCAACCATCCCTTATACATTTGCATCGTATTTTTGATGGTTTTCTTCCTCTCTATTCTGGCCAAATCTCTCTCCAACCTTGAGAAATTCTCGCTACTCTTAATAATTTTAGCTTTGTTCAGTACACTTTTATGGTCTTTTTTTCTACGCGGTCCGACACGAGTATTTAAGTTAGGCTTCATCCAAATCTCAAAAGAATCTCTCCTTTATGGACTGGCCATGGGAATTAGAATAGACACAATGATAGTCTCCGGAATTATCTTTCTCTCCACCACCAGAACTGAAGATTTTACCCAGGGACTCAGTTCTCTGGGTCTCCCTTTCCCGGTCAGCTTCGCCCTTTCCCTCTCCTTCCGCCTGGTTCCCACTTTCCAAGCTACAACTTCAACCATCATTCAAGCTCAAAAGTCGAGGGGCTTAGATTTGGAAAGCGGGCGACTCTTGAAAAGAATTAGAAAGCATATTCCTCTTTTCGTCCCCATCCTCATACATGCCATCAGAAATACCGATCTCTTGGCTATGGCGTTAGAATCTAAGGGTTTCGGATTTAAGAAGAGGAGAACTTACTACCTTCACTTCAGGCCTATTTGGCGGGATTGGCTTTCGATAGCGACATTGGCAGGTTTAATCGGCTTCT
>Ga0315280_10011273_pt1 | contig 11017 bp, 11 predicted proteins | sample YL17G06_40_MG_FD_203697 | JGI IMG/M metagenome (GOLD analysis project Ga0315280, IMG submission 203697) | Sediment microbial communities from Yellowstone Lake, YNP, Wyoming, USA - YL17G06_40 | ecosystem: Environmental > Aquatic > Freshwater > Lake > Sediment | place: USA: Wyoming | collected... | reverse complement strand
ATAATGTAATTGTGATTGAAGATTGTGCGCAAGCCAACGGTGCTGAATATAAAGGGATAAAAGTCGGAGCATTCGGCGACTTTGGATGTTTTAGCTTCTATTTGAATAAGCATATGACAACAGGCGGTGAAGGGGGCATGATCATTACCAATAATGAAAAATTAGCTAAAAAAGCAAAGTCCATAGTAAATCACTGTCGCGTTGATGTTTCTCCATACCCAAATGTTCCAGCTCACAATGTTTATTGGGGAATTGGTTATAACTACCGTATGACAGCACTCCAAGCGGCTATGGGAATCATTCAACTGCGAAGGCTAGATGGATTCATAAAAAAAAGAATTAAAAACGCTGAATACCTTGACAAACACTTAAAAAAGCTTGACGGAATAAAGCCCCCATTCGTTTCAAAGAATGTGAAACACGTTTATTGGGCATATGGTGCTCTGGTTATTGAGAAAAAACTTGGAGTTTCAAGAGACAAGTTCGCAGAGGCTTTATTAGGTGAAGGAATAAAGGCTGAGGGATACTGTCCCATACCAGTCCATTTGCAAGATTTATTCAAAAATAAAACGGGATATGGAGGTACAACCTTCCCATTTGAAAGCCCATTCTATGGTCTGCCGCTACATTATAAAAAAAGACTTTGCCCAAATGCTGAAAAATTATCTTCACAAGACCTCCTCCTTCCAGTATACCATACTCTAACCGAGAGCGACCTTGCAAATGTTGTTGTTGCAGTGAAAAAAGTTGTAACCAATATTTCCGAACTGAAAAAATCCAATGAAGCTTGAATTTTGATGCTGGGTGAAATTCGCACTCATGAAACTTCATGGAAAAATGGTGCTATTCATGCACATTGCGAATTGACTTGAACCCCTTGGGTTTTAGTTCTGCCCGACCTACCAAACAAACCATAAGCAGATTCTCGTTTGTCAATACTCCATTTTGTAAGGCTTAAGTTTGAATAGTTTGACAAATTCCTTTGGCGTTATGTATTCTTTTATCCTTGCTTCTTCGTAATCTTTATCATAAGCAACGAGATAAGCAAGATTTTCGTGCTTCACTGCTGCCAAATTTTCTAAATCCTTTGCTTTGATTTTCCCTTTAAGCACATTCACCTCTTTTTTGATTTCGTCTCTTCTCACAATTCGCGCAGACAATTCCTCGACAAATCTTCGAGACGCATATCCTGCTTGTCTGCTAATATTATCTCTGAAGAATCTTTCCACTTCTTCAAGCACCAGCTCGGATGTGACCACTTCAAACTCGCCGAGCTGAGCCAAAAACAACACGAGTCTTGAGTTACACTCTTCGAGCCTGCCGAAAATGAAGACCATGGAGTCTAGATAAGCTCTTTTAGGTCTCTTGTTCAAGCCGCGCCAGAGCCTCCACAATCTCGTCGTGCGTCATCTTTTTGCCAGTCCTCTTGATTTCTTCGTCTAATTCTCTCCAGTAATGCATGGCTGGCTTTAGCAAGCCGAAGTTTTCGCCTAGTCTTAAGATTCCGACACGGATTGCTTCAGATTTTGTGGCAAAGTATCCTCTTCTAACGAGTTCGTTTAAAACATCGGCGGCTGCACCGCTTAGCCTAACTAGCAGTTTTTCTTCAACCATTGTGCTTCACCATTTTTTGCTAACAAAATTATATAAAAATGTTATCTAATAAATCTTCCTTCCCTCTGATAGACCAAACGGGGTTTCAATGTTCTTGCAGCCCATTGGGCTTGCAGGAACGCTCTACCATAAGTTTAATAGGCAACTATGGCTATGTTGGGGTATAAGAATTAGGATTCGATGCAAAAGGCGATAACTAGTTCTAATCACGCAATATGGAGGTGCAAATTCGATGTCTTATAGAGATAGAGGACCACGCGAGATGTACAAGGCAACCTGCGCCGACTGCGGCCAAGAATGCGAAGTGCCGTTCAAACCAGACCCCAGCCGACCAGTCTACTGTCGAGAGTGTTGGGCGAAGAGAAGACCCGCGAGAAGGTCTCGATACTAAGTCTCATCAAACAAGTTTTCCATTCTTCAAAATAACAACCACACAAGCGATTTCCATTAATTAATCCCAACAATTTTTTTATCTTCTTTTTTTATTTAATTTCCAGCCATTCCATATCATTTTCATCAGAGTTTCTACTGTCCAATTCAGAAAACTTAAAAACGCACATGGCATTCATGTTGAATAACGCCCTTGTGCCGAGGTAGCTCAGCCTGGGAGAGCACCCGACTCAATATGATTTCATTTGAGGGTGAAGCTGAAGACCGGGTTGTCGCCGGTTCAAATCTGGCCCTCGGCACCACGCTCTATCATTTTGGTGATTTTTAGAGCAATTTTCTGATTTCTCAAGCCTCGGAAAATTTCATGAAAAAGAGGTTTGAGTTTGAAAAGTTAATTAAAGCCAAACAGGTATAAGGATAATAAAATCTCAAATTGATCTAAAATGGGAAAACAAAATATGGAAATAAAAAATGCCTTGGAAATAATAAAAAGGTATGATTTGAAGGAAAAATACGGTGCCAAGCGTATTGGCTTTTTTGGCTCTTTTGTTAGGAGTGAGCAAAAAGAAACCAGCGACATCGATGTCTTGGTTGAGTTTGAGAAGGGGGCAAAAACCTTTGATAACTATATGAACTTAAAATTCTTTTTAGAAGAAATCTTTGGCAGAAAAGTGGATTTAGTGATTGTTGATGCCTTAAAGCCAGACATAAAAGATCGAATCCTCAAAGAGGTAAAATATGCCGAGAGATTATAGGGTCTATCTTAAAGATATTCTATCTTCAATTTCCAAGATTGAAGAGTATATTGGTGATTTTAAATTGGAGGATTTGATAAAAGATAGCATGCGAGTAGATGCAGTGGTCAGAAATTTGGAAATTATAGGAGAGGCGGCAAAACACATATCTGAAGATGTTAGAGAAAGGTATTCTTTTGTAGATTGGAGAAAAATTTCAGGTCTTCACGATATTCTCATTCATGAGTATTTTGGAGTTGATTTTGATATTCTTTGGGATATTGTTAAAAATAAAATTCCAGTTTTAAAGAAGGATACAAAGAAGATTCTTGAGTTAGAAAAGAGTTAAAAATTATATTTCAATGAATTAACCTCTAATTTTATGAAGAATGCCTTAGCCTATGCTAGGTCGGGATTTTCAATTCCGATGATGATTTGGGGTTATCGCTGGTTCAAATCTGGCCCTCGGCACCAAACAATAAAGGATGCGCCTCAACCAAAAACACTTTTTAACTTCAAGATAATGATAAGAACAATGGTTTCCAGAGCGGCCGTAGTCTAGCCTGGTCTAGGACATCAGCCTGCCACGCTGACGACCCGGGTCCAAATCCCGGCGGCCGCACCATTTAGGCGTTAAGCACAAGTATGTTTTTTAACTACCAAAGAAAAAGATTGTATTTGATGAGAAAAATCAATGTCAAGACTTCAAAACCAGTAGTGTGTCGGAATGGAAGAAAAGGACTTAGTTGAAGCAATAAATAAATTGAAAGAAAAGAAGAACGCGGTGATTCTGGTTCACAATTATCAAAGACCAGAAATATACAAGGTAGCGGATTTCATAGGTGATTCATATGGATTGAGTAAAAAAGCCACAGAGACCAAGGCAGATTTCATAGTTTTCTGTGGTGTTGATTTCATGGCTGAATCCGCTTACATTTTGAATCCTGAAAAAACGGTTTTGATTCCAACAAACCTTGCAAAATGTCCGATGGCAGCTATGGTTAATGTTTACGATTTGAGAAAATTAAAGGAGCAGTATCCTAACGCTGCTGTTGTGAGCTATGTCAACACAACTGCAGAGATTAAGGCTGAATCGGACATATGTTGCACAAGCGCCAACGCTGTAGAAGTGGTTAATTCACTGAAGCAAAAAGAAATAATTTTTGTGCCCGACGCCAACCTAGCAAAATACGTGGCGAGGTATAGTGACAAAGAGATTATTCCTTGGGACGGTTGGTGCTATGTGCACACTAAATTCACTGCCGATGGCTTAAAAGAAGCAAAAAGGTTACATCCAGACGCAAAGGTTATAGTGCATCCAGAATGTGTCCCAAGCGTGATAGATTTAGCCGACAAAGTTTGCAGCACAACTGGCATGGTTGATTACGTGAAAAAAAGCCAAGATAAGAAGTTCATAATAGCCACAGAGATAGGCATCATAGAAAGATTGAAACTTGAGGCGCCTGAGAAAACGTGTCTTCAAGCACCGCCAGGTGGAACCTGCATTCAAATGAAGAAGAATAATTTGGAACTTGTTTTAGAGGCTTTAGAAAAAGAGCAATATAAGGTGACTGTGCCCGAAGAGGTTAGGATAAAGGCAAAAGAAGCCTTAGACAAAATGTTAGATGTGGACTGACACATTGGACAGGAAAAAATTAGTTGAACAGGCATATCAAAGAGGAAAAGAACTCAATCTAAAAAATAAAAATTATCAGAGTTGGCTGGGAAAATTCTTTGACCAAGAATACAGAGAAGACGTTGGGTCAGGTGATATAACCAGTGAAGCGATTCTAACTAAAAACAAGCATGGAAGAGCAATCTTGAAAGCCAAGCAATCAGGCATCATTGGAGGAATTGAAGAAGCAAGCTGGTTCTATAAGAAGCACGGTCTCGAAATAAAAATTTGGGCACAAGATGCAAAAGAAACCCAGAAAGGAAATACAATTTTGGAAGTTTATGGGCGACAAAGAGACATTTTAGCCACGGAGAGAATCGGCTTGAACGTTTTGCAGAGAATGTCGGGAATAGCCACAGAAACCAGATGTTTAGTTGATTTGTTAAGAGGCTATAAGACCAGAATAGCCGCAACAAGAAAGACACAGTTGAGGTATCTTGATAAAAAAGCGGTTTTCTTAGGAGGCGGTTTGACACATAGGCTTGGACTTTGGGATTCCATCCTAATAAAAGACAATCACCTGCAAGCCTTAAAGAACAACGGAGTTAAAAATCCTGTCGAGAAAGCAATAGCTATGGCTTCAATGTTCGTTGATGAAGTCGGCTTTATTGAAATTGAAACAACTAATCAAGATGACGCAGTGAAGGCGGCGAGAAAATTTAAACAGTTGAAGCTGAAGAAGACGTGCATAATAATGTTGGACAATTTAAGGCCAGAGGAAATTGAACAAATCATGAAGAAACTTAGAAACGAGAATCTCTATGACCATGTGCTTTTTGAGGCTTCGGGCAACATAACACGTGAAAACATAAGAGAATACGCAAAAACTGGAATCGACGTTGTGTCTCTGGGATATCTAACTCACTCTGCCAAAATCTTCGACATGAGCTTGGAGATGACCATTTGAAAACAGACTTTCTAGTAATCGGAAGCGGAATCGCTGGATTGAATTTCGCCCTCAAAACTGCTCAATACGGAAGAGTGACAATTGTAACAAAAAAGAAAATCATGGAATCAAATACAAATTTGGCGCAAGGGGGAATAGCTGCAGTAACGAGGAAAGACGATAACTTTCAGATGCACATTGAAGACACGTTAAGAGCTGGATGCGGCTTATCCAACAAAAAAATGGTTGAAATCCTCGTTGAAAATGGACCAGAGGGAATTCAGAGCCTAATTTCTTTAGGAGTGAAATTTGATAAAGAAAAAGATAGGCTTGATTTGACTAGAGAAGCAGGGCATAGCGTAGACAGAATATTGCATTCTGGAGACACGACTGGAAGAGAAATAGAACAGGCTTTGACAAAGAGTGCAAGAGAAAATAAAGATATCGAGGTTTTGGAGAACTATTTTGCCATGGATGTTGTTGTTAAAGATGCCAAATGTTATGGTGCAAGCGTGCTTGACATCAAGAGCAAAGAAATAATCAACATAATTTCACGGGTCACCATATTGGCTACAGGCGGTGTGGGTTACGTTTATCAAAACACTACAAACCCAGAAATTGCAACAGGCGATGGAGTTGCAATGGCGTTTCGAGGAGGCGCTAGAGTTGAAGACATGGAGTTTATGCAGTTCCACCCCACAACTCTGAACAAATCTGGTGCTCCCCATTTTTTGATATCTGAGACATTTCGTGGTGAAGGAGCAATTCTCGTGAATAAGAATGGAGAAAGATTTATGGAGAAATACGATGCCATGGAAGAGTTAGCCCAGAGGGACATAGTGTCCCGCGCGATTTTCAATGAACTCAGGAAGGGTTCGGTTTATTTAGATATTCGCCACAAAGGCAAGAGTTTCATTTTGAACAGATTCCCCATGATATATCAAGAATGCCTGAAGTATGGCATAGATATCACCAAGGATTTGATTCCAGTTTCTCCCGCTGCGCACTATATTTGCGGAGGCATTAAAACAAATGAATATGGAGAAACAAATATACGCAATCTTTTGGCATTCGGCGAATGCGCTTGCACAGAAGTTCACGGAGCTAATAGATTGGCAAGCAACTCGCTGTTAGAGTCCGTTGTTTTCACCTCTCTAGGCGCGCTAAAAGCAAAAAGACTTCTAAAAAATGAAATTAAAGAAACAAAGCCACGAAAAGAAGTCAAATTCCATGACATGAATCAGAAAGAATTGGAAAATTTTGAGGCAGAGTTGAGAAAGGCGATGTGGCAATATGTGGGAATAATAAGAAACGAGAAAAACTTGAACCTCATGCTTAAAAAGTTGCGACACATGGAAAAAAGAATCAATGATTTGAATGGAAACGGAGTAAATGTTCAGTTTCTTGAACTGAAAAACATGGCAACTGCAAGTAAATTGATTACAAAAGCTGCACAAATTAGAAAAGAAAGCCGTGGAACACATTACAGAGAAGATTACCCTTCTACAGACGATAAAAACTGGTTGAAGCACATCTGCCTTGAAAGAAAGGGAGAAAATCTAAGCGTGTCATTTGTTCAATGATATTTTGAAAAAAAGAGCGCCACACAATCATAGGCTATATCGGTGGTTTGACCAGTTTTCTCTTTTCCAGCGGCATCTTCATCCACTTCTTGAACTCTGAACTTGGCGGTTCAGTCTCAAACAATAGTTTTCTGCGAGATTCTAAAAAATTGTTATTTTTCTTCAAAAATTCGGCTGCTGTGACAACAGAATGCCCCTTCTTGGAGGCACTGTCAAAGATTGGCTGAGATAGTTCTCGCCAATTTTCTTCTCTGAGGAGATGATGTTCCAAGACTGTTGTGGAAACGTCTTTCACCAAGTCTTCTAAGTTTTGCATCCCGATTTGCACATCTTCTTGCTTCACCAACCCCGCCAAATAGGCTGGTGGACCACCAATGATGACTAATTGAGGCTTTTGACTGAGAATCACTGGCAAAGTGGGAGAGTGCATTGGACCTTGAACGTCGGAGGCAAACAAGAAGCGTTCATCTTCATGTTCAATAGTTGCCATGATTAGCCACCCGAGCTGTGAGTTTTCAGGTCCATGAAAAACTGGGTCAGAAAACTTCAGTTTAGTTTGTCCAAACTCAAAGGTTTTTCCATCTGCATACTCCAGTTTCTTAGCGTATTTTCCGCCTGTTTTGGCGAAGACCCAGCCTCTGCGTCTCTGACTGAAGTTCACTTTGTCTCTGTAACTTTTGGCTAAGATGATTTTTCCTTCGTATATTTGTCTCGCTGTCTCTTCGGAAGACCAGTTGAAACGCCAATCCGTGTAAGATGGAGTGTGATGGTCAAAATGATAATGACTAATCGTAACAACCTCAGCCTTATCCGCCGCTTCAGCAACTTTTTTGCGGCACTCAGCCAACGCTTCATACTCTCTGGGATGCGGGGGAAACCCGAAACGATAGGGACCAAGAGAAACCCCAGCGTCTAAGAGAACTCTAACATCTGGCGTCTCGACATATGTGCACATCGACCTAACGCCGAAACTTTCCTCGGCTAAAGGGACAACCTTGATATTGCGAAGCATCTTTCCACTAGCCCACATATTTCATACAAGACAGAACTGAGGCTTTTTAATGGATTCTCAATATTGATTTCCATTTCATAACACTTTTGTTTACTCCAAATGAAGACTACAAATATTGAGCGAAATGAACATGCACATACACAGTTTCACAGAGATAACAGAATACTTTGACGAGGAAAAAGGCTATATTGGCTATCCTGAAGACGAGATTCTCCACATCTTCGAATGCCCATGCGGTTTCACACTCATCGAGAAGAAGAGACCAGTCAAATCTAATTCAGGACAAAAGAAAGTGACAATTTACACCGTAATCAGAAAATAACCAAAAAGGGTCTAGAAGCATCCGCTTTTCAGAGTATAGTTTTTATTTTAGCTTAGTACAAACTTGTTTTGTGTGGGCGATGACGACTCTGGCCCCACTGAAAAAATGATTTGGATCTTGAGTGCGAGAGCCCACACCTAACTAACGTTTTTTTAAACCTAAAACATAAATTTCGGCACTTTTTCTCCGACTGGCCTTCGGTTTGACCAGCCTCACAGAAGCAAAACTTTGTTTCATCTCAAAAATGAAATCATTAAGCATGTCGCCTTGGAAAACCTTGACAAAGAAGTTTCCTCTAGGCTTCAAAACTGAGACAGCGAGTTGCAGAGACCGCCTAGCCAAATCTATTTGTCTTGCGTGGTCAAGTTCCCAAATCCCAGAAATATTAGGTGAAACATCTGAAAGCACCACATCAGCAGCATGTGGAAGAAGCTCGCTAACGGCTTCAACTGTTTCTAACTCGGTTACGTCGCCTACAACAGAACGAACATTAACGTCGTCAATTGGCTCTATAGCCTTAACATCGACTCCTAAGATAAAACCCGCTTCGCCCACAATCTTTCTAGACGCCTGCATCCAACCGCCTGGTGCCGCACCTAAATCTACAACAACGTCGCCTGATTTGATGAATCCGTATTTTTCCACAGCTTCAAGAAGTTTGTAGGCTGCCCGTGACCTGTATTGTTCTTCTTTTGCCAAGCGATAATAGTAGTCTCGCTTGCGTTCTCTAATCCAAGCTTTAGGCAAGACTAACCTTCACCAGAAGGGTTCATTTCACTTTTTGCGAGAGTCACAACCCATTCTGTTAATCTTTCACATCCGTTCGGTGATACGGCTCCCCAAGCGCTGCATCTGGGGTCGTTTGGGCACATTAAACAGGGGCAATCAATAACAGAATTAATCGAAGCAGGTAATCTCTTCGGAAACAGCCTATATGTCCATCTTCCGTCGCAGAGTTCTTTTTCGCGACGAATTAAACCTTTATTCTCGAGTTTCAAGGCTATTCTAGAGCCTTCTCGGCTGCTGGCGCCTAATTTTCGCCATAAATCAGCCTGAAGTACACCTTGGCTTTGGGTGTTGGCGATAAAATGCAACGCCTTATATTCTAGGTCATCATGTCGGGGCATACGGGTCGAATCCTTGAATCAAGCTCCTACAAATAAATATGTGCAGTTTAACAATAAAAATCTACGTGTTCAAAGTTGATTTACATTAGAGAGTTGATGAATGTTGCCGAAACACGGCGCTGAGAAAGCTTCGTATTGTTTGGGCATTGAAAGCACAGCAGATGACTTCAGCGTGGGAATACTCTCCTATGATGGCAAGGTTCATGCCAATGTAATCAGTGCCTTCATGCCAGAAGAAGGTGGGATTCATCCAAGGGAAGCTGCTAGGCATCATGCGGAAGTTGCTGGGAAAGTTATAACTGAAGCGCTCAAAAAGGCGAGAATAAGCCCAAACGATGTAAAGGTTGTAGCTTTTTCCCAAGGACCAGGCTTAGGACCGTGTCTGCGGACAGGTGCCACAGCTGCTCGTGCTTTAGCGTCTTATTTGCGGGTTCCACTTGTCGGCGTTAACCACAGCATTGCTCACATTGAGATTGGCAAGCTGATAACTGGCGCTAAAGACCCTGTTACCCTGTATGTTTCTGGAGGAAACACTATAGTTTCAGCTTTTGACGCTGGGCGATACCGTGTTTTCGGTGAGACCCTTGACATTGCAGTTGGAAATTGCCTCGATGTTTTCGCTCGAGAAGCTGGTTTACGGCAGAAGCCTGGCATGCCTTTCGGCGCCGTAATTGAAAAATTGGCTAGTCAGGGTAAATCTTTCATTCCGCTTCCTTTCAGCATAAAGGGCATGGACATGTCGTTCAGCGGTTTGCTCACTGCCGCCGTTGAACTGCTTCGTAAGAAGAAATATGGTGTTGAAGATGTTTGTTTTAGTCTTCAAGAGGTTGCCTTCTCCATGCTGACCGAGGTGACAGAAAGAGCCTTGGCGCATACTGAGAAAACTGAGGTTGTCTTAACTGGCGGAGTTGGTGCCAACAAACGGTTGCAAGGCATGATGAAAGTGATTGCGAATGAGCATAATGCCAGTTTTTCTAAGGTGCCTACCGAATTTGCCATTGACAACGGTGCCATGATTGCTTGGGCTGGCATACTTGCTTATAGACAAGGCGTCACGACTCCTATTGAGAAGAGTATGGTTAAACTGAAGTGGCGATTGGATGAAGTTCATGTGCCTTGGGTCACAGCGGGAGGCTAAATTTGCTATGCTCATCAAGAAGGGCGCTGAAGCCAACCTGTACCTCGAAGAGTGGCATGGTCGCAAAGTGATTATGAAGCGTCGATTGTCAAAGGCGTATCGGTTAGTTGAGTTAGACAAAGCTATAAGAACTCAGCGAACTTTGCGTGAGCCTCAGCTTATTCACAGGGCTAAGGAGGCGGGTGTTCCTACGCCTACTATTTTTTTAATTGACACTGTGGATACGAACATTATCATGGAGTACATTGAAGGAAAGCAGGTTAAGCAGATATTGAGCGACCTTCCTTCGTCGGAGAGGCTTCGTTTGTGCCGTCACATTGGCATGCTCATTGGGCGCCTTCACAATCATGGAATTATCCACGGAGACTTGACCACGTCTAATATGATTCTCACTTCCACTGGTAAAATTTTCTTTGTGGATTTTGGCTTAGGTGAACAGTCTGAAGAATTGGAGGTTAAGGGCGTGGATTTGCATCTTATGAAACGTGCGCTTCAGAGCACGCATTACAAGTATGCTAAGAAATGTTTTGACGCTG